>Ga0137383_10000181_pt1 | contig 28194 bp, 22 predicted proteins | sample SagtaG_19_FD_104817 | JGI IMG/M metagenome (GOLD analysis project Ga0137383, IMG submission 104817) | Vadose zone soil microbial communities from Sagehorn Ranch, Mendocino, California, USA - Sage2_R_40_16 metaG | ecosystem: Environmental > Terrestrial > Soil > Vadose zone | place: USA... | reverse complement strand
CGCCATGATCGTCAACAACTCGATTACGAACACGCTGCTGCAGACGACTGCGCCCGATCACCTGCGGGGACGGATCATGGGGTTCTATTCGTTCGTCTTCGTGGGCATGGCGCCGTTCGGCGCGTTTCTCTTCGGGCTGGTCGCCGAGCACGTGGGCGTGCCGGCGACGCTCGCGGCGGGGGGCGCGATCGTCGCGCTGGCCGTTACGATCGCGGGGTGGGCGGTGCCGGAACTGCGCGGGATTTAAACGTGGCCAGGCAAATTGCCACCGGTTAGAACGACTCGATCTTACCTTTGTCCGGAACTCGAAAGACAAAGGGCTTGCGTGCTTTCTGCACTGCCTCGAGCATCGCCGGCATCCTTTTGGAGAGCAGAGTCAATAACTCGGCAGGCGATCGCGCAGCAGAACTAACGATCACGAGCACTCCAATACCCGCGGACCGTAGCGCCTCAAGCTGGCCCTTCTTCCGCCACATGTTCGCGTCTCGTGTTACGATTATCCAGTTGCGCTTAGCCGCCTCGCTGAATAGCTGCTCGTCGGTTGTACCACGTGGTAAATGGTCAAGGACGTGCGTGACTGGATGGCTTACCAAGGCTAACGCTTTGGCAACGCTGGGTGGAAGATTTTCGTCGAATGCCAGCGTCACGCAGCGGCTAACTGCGACTCAAACTCCACAGCAGCTATCGCTGCAGATTTGTCGACCAGGAACGCATTTGCCGCGGCCGAAACGTCGAGGGCTCGCGCAAGTCCGGCTACAACCTCAGTGCGTGTGGCTGTCCCAGCGACTACCGGCGCTCCGAAGGAAACGGTCGGATCGAGCACGATTGGGATTTGTCTGCCAAGAGGCCACCAGCGCCTCGCCAGCGACGACTGAGGGTCGAAGTCCAACTCGGTGAGATAGTCTGCAATGATTGGTCGAGCAATTAGCTGTGAGTGGCGATGAGAGATCTCGATCAGAATAGGGTCGTCACTATCCCGCGTGAGCGAGGCGAAAACTTCGTGACCGTCCGTAAAGATCTTGCGAGAGGCAAACGGATAGGGTGTGTGGAAGAGATCGCTCGCGAGCGTGGCCACCCGACGAACATGCTGAAGGGACAGGCCAACATCGACCAGTGCCTTGACGACTCTCAGTTCCATGAGATCCAGAAAGGAGATTAGAACGGAGCCGGCCACTGGCGGTAAACGCCCGCGTACAACCGGCGGCTGATCCCGACGCTCTGGTCGTGCGGGATGGGAAAGCCAGTATGAGTAACCCCGTACCCAGCGAGCAACCCGGGACGGGGTCATCTTCAAGAGGCGGCTAGCGTCGGCCCTGGTGTATAGCCCCACTCCCAGTAGACGAATTCGCGGCGCGGGCATACGGGTCCGTTCAAAGAAGCGCAGAATTCAATTTAGCGACCGCGCTTGCGCACGACAATCATTTTGTCGCCTTTCATTCTTGGTTCGATTGGCTATTAAACTGCTGTTTCAGCAGAGCTCTAACGCACACGAAGGAAGGTGGCAGTTGTGAGGGTCGCGCTGACGTCATACCCAACCGCGACGTTTCACTTCGGCGACGATAACGTCTGCCGCGCCATCAAAACCCAATCGTTCGGCGTTCAACACCAAATCGTACTGCGTCAAGTCTTGCCGGTCACGCCCGTAATGGGTTTTGACGTACTGGTCGCGCTGGTGATCCGTTTCTTGAATCACCTTGTCGACGTTGGCCGGGTCCACGCCGAGGCGCTCGACGGCGACTTTCTTCCGGAACGGTGTCGACGCGATGACGTAGACGTGTAGCGCATTGGCGCGCATGGCGAGCACGGCCTGGGCGCCGCGGCCCACGAGCACCACTCGGCCTTCCGCGGCGGCCTCCGCGATCACGCGCTCGGTCATCTGCACGAGCGTTTCCTCTTCGGTGTCGACCGGTACCGGTGTCTCGCCGGTGACGAACATCTCGGGCGATGCCGCAGCAAGCGTGCGTGCGAGCCGTTCCAGCAGCCCGGGAGCCCGCTCCTCTCGCCGGGCGACCTCATCCCGCGACAACCCCGCCAGGCGCGCGACCTGATCGATGAACTCGTTATCGATCAGCGTCCAGCCGCCGCCCCCCCCGCCGCCCCCACCCCCCCCGCTCCCCCGGCCCAGGCGATCCACGACCAGCCGCGCGATCTCCGACCCGCCGGAGGCGTATTGGCGCGTGATCGTGACGAGCGGCCTTACGGCTGGTGGAGATTGCGTCGCAGATCTCCGATGTTCAGGACTGGAATGCCCCCCGCCGTCGGCACCAGAATCACGAGATTGCTACCTGCCTTCATGTCGCGCAGGACCTCGAGGTACTGCATCGTCAGCGCCTCTGGCGTCAACGTCTGATTGCGCAGGCGTTGCTGCTCGGCCTGGAGCCGCGCGACCTCCACGCGGTGGCGCTCCGTCTCGACTTGCTGCTCCTGCGCGATCTTGTTGTTGATCGCCTGCACGACCTGCGCCGGCGGCTGTAGATCGCGCAGGAAGAACGCGGTCACCGTCGCGATCCTGAATGGCTGGCCGCCGACGCGCGGCTGTGTCACGAGCGCCGAATCGACGAGTCCTTCCATCGTTTGGGCGATCTGGGTGCGCTTGGCGATGTCGTTGATCGAGTATTGCACCATCCCGTCGCGCACGCCTTTCCGGATGGCGTTGAGCACGGCACCCCGGATCTGGTCTTCGTCGCCGATCTCCGTGTAGATGTGGGGCGCCTGCTGCGGGTCGATTTGCCAGCGAATCGACACCTCAACGTGCATGCCCATCTGCTCGGACGACAGCGCGTCGATCTCTTCCACCTGTGCCCCCGCGCGGGGCCATTGCTCCTCACGCGAGGAGAACCGCTCGATCGATGACCACGGCGACACGAAGCGAATGCCTGGGAGCAGCGGCTTGGGATCAACGAAGCCAAACGCGTGCCGCACGCCGACCTCGCCGGGGTTAATGACGGCGGTCGTGGAGCCGAGGACGGTGATCACGCCGATCGCGAGCGCGATGTAGCTGAGCAGGCGCAGGATGCCGCCGATCGAACGGCCAGCCGTAGCCTCCCCGCGCACGGTAGCAGCGCCGAGACGGAGGAAGAAAGCAACCGCGAGGAGTACAAGACCAAAGACTAGCTCGCCCATGGCGACTCCCGGTTGTGATAGGGATGAGACTTACGTGAAGAGGTTCGGTCCTGTTCCAGGTCCCGCGGGTCCCTTTCCAAAGGGCTTTTGCTCCGCGCGCGCGCGCACGTACCCGAGTTCCTCGCTGCGGGCGATACGCTTCTCGGCAACGAGCCCCTCGAGCACCAGCTCACACGCCGAGACGACCGTGGCGGGATCTTTCTTCCCGGCGAGCCCGACCTGATCGATCAGGTCGAGCAGCCCGGGAACGACGGTAAAGCCCTTCAGGAGCGCCTCGGAGCGCTCGTCCGGCGTAACCTTGAGCGCGCCGCCCTCATCGAACCAGTGGACGATGTCGTCCACGTTCGCACCGCCGACGCGCCCCTCGAACGTGCGGCCCGCCGCGCGGCGGATCAGATCCTTGGCGATGGTTTCCGAGCCCTGCAGCTCGCCTTCGTATTCGAGCTCGAGCTTGCCGGTGATGGCGGGCAACGCGGCATACACATCGGAGATACGCGGCACGACCGCCTTTTCCTTGGCGATGATGCTGCGGCGCTCCGCGTTCGATAGGACGTTGTCGAGCACGCTGATCGGCAGGCGCTGCGACACGCCGCTGCGCCGGTCTACGCGCTTGTCTTCGCGCGCCTCGAACGCGATGCGCTCGATCAGCTCCGCCATGAAGTCGGGGATGCGGATGGAGCGGTTGCCGCCGTTGCGCTCGATCCAGGCCTCTTGCTGCGTAATCGCGGCGCCCAGTTCGACGGTCAGCGGATAGTGCGTCGTAATTTCCGAGCCGATTCGGTCCTTGAGCGGCGTGATGATCTTGCCGCGGGCCGTGTAATCCTCCGGGTTCGCCGTAAACACCAATGCCACGTCCAGATTGAGCCGCACCGGATAGCCTTTGATCTGGACGTCGCCTTCCTGCATGATGTTGAAGAGGCCCACTTGAATCTTGCCCGCGAGGTCCGGCAGCTCGTTGATGGCGAAGATGCCGCGATTCGCGCGCGGCAAGAGGCCGAAGTGCATCGTCAGCTCGTCGGACAGGAGATGCCCCCCGCGCGCCGCCTTGATCGGATCGACGTCGCCGATGATGTCCGCGATCGTGACGTCCGGCGTCGCCAGCTTCTCGACGAACCGCAGTTCGCGCGGCAGCCACGCGATCGGCGTACCGTCGGCGCGCTCGGCAATCAGCTCGCGGCTGTACTTGGAGATCGGATCGAACGGATCGTCGTTGACCTCGCTCCCGGCGATGATGGGGATCTCTTCATCGAGCAGCGTGACGAGCTGGCGCAGGATGCGGCTTTTCGCCTGCCCGCGCAGACCCAGCAGGATGAAGTTGTGGCATGAGAGGATCGCGTTCACGAGCTGCGGCAGAACGGTTTCCTCGTATCCCACGATGCCCGGGAACAGCGGCGAGCCGTTCTCGAGCAGACAGATCAAGTTTTCCCGCATTTCGTCTTTGACGGTGCGCTGCCGGCGCGCGGGGGCCGCCCACTCCGTCCGCTTCAGCTCACCCAGGGTCGTCGGTTGTGTCATGGCACGACGTTAAACCTTTCAGCCCGTGCTCTGCAACCCTTGCGCGATGCCACGCACACTTGCCATCAGCGCCCGGAACACGTCATCGTCCGGCCGCCCCGCCGCGCGCCACCGCTCGAGCAGATCGATCTGTAACAGACTCATGGGATCGACATACGGATTGCGGAGCAGAATCGAGCGCTGCAGCGCGGGATCTGAGTCGAGCAGGGCACGCTCGTGCTTGAGTTCGAGCACGTGCGCGACAATGCGATCGAATTCGGCGCGGATCGCCGGGAAGAACCGCGCACCGTGGTCACCAGCCAGCCGCGCGTATCGCGCCGCGATCGAGAGATCCGCCGTGCCGAGCACCATTTCGACGTCATCGATGAGCGCGCGGAGAAACGGCCAGTCGCGTACCATGTCGCCGAGCGTTGCCGAGCCGTAACGTTCTGCCGCACGATCGAGTGCCGTCCCGAGCCCGTACCAGCCAGGGAGCAGGTGCCGGCTCTGCGTCCAGGCGAACACCCACGGAATCGCGCGCAGCCGCTCGATCTCCCCACGTTCGTCGTCAGTCTCGCGCGCCGCCGGCCGGCTCCCGATTTCCATCCGTTGGATCACGTCGATCGGGGTCGCGAGTCGAAAGTACTTGACGAAGCGGGGATCATCGTAGATCAGGGAGCGATAGGCTGCACGGCTGTCCCGCGCAACCTCTTCCATGATGCGGGTCCAATCGCTTTCGCGACGATCGGGTGGGCGCGGCAGCGCGGTCGCGAGCGCCACGGCGCTCACGGTCTGCTCCAGCGTGCGCATCGCGATGCCGCGCAAGCCGTACTTCGCGTTGATGACCTCGCCTTGCTCCGTCACGCGGAACCGTCCCCGCACTGTGCCGGCGGGCGCGCTCAGGATCGCACTCGCGATTCGCCCACCGCCGCGGCTGACGGTTCCACCACGACCATGAAAGAAGGTGAGATCGACGACCGAACGTTTCGCGGTTTCGACGAGCCCCAGCTGCGCTCGGTACAGCGCCCAGCGCGCCGCGCCGATCCCCGCGTCCTTGTTGCTATCCGAGTAACCGATCATCACCATCTGGTGGATCCCGCGTTCCGAGAGATGCGCGCGGTAGTACGGGTCTTCGAACAGTGATCGCATGATGAAGGCGGCGTGCTCGAGATCGGCGACAGTTTCGAACAGCGGCGTAACGTCCAGAGGCACGTGATCGCGCGCTAGTCCGGCCCACCGCGCGAGAACCAGCACAGCGAGGACATCGTCCGCTCCCTCGGCCATGCTGATGATGTACGGACCCACCGCCACGTCACCGTACCGCGCGCGGCATTCGCCGATCGCCTTGAAGACATCGAGGGTCCGCGTGGCTTGATCGTCCGGCGATCCGCGACCCGGCGGTTCCTCTCCGTTCTCGAGCACCCGCCGCAGCCGGATCAGGCGCTCGTCGGGAGCGCGTGTGCTCCAGTCCGGGTCGCCGAGCAGGGTGGCCAACACCGCGCGGTGGACGCCCGCGTGTTGCCGGACATCGATCGCGGCCAAGTGAAAACCGAACGTCTCGACCCGGCGCAGCAGCCGCTGCACGCCGAACAGTCCCGCGTGCTCGCCACCGTGTGCACGCAGGCTCGCGATGACAGCGCCCAGATCGCCCTCCAAGTCGGTGGCCGCTCGGTAACCACCGGGCTCATCGCGTCGCGTTGTCTCCAGCCGCGCCGCAATGAGAGTGAACAGCACACGGTACGGCATGTCGTGATAGCGGCTAGGAATCGCGGCCAGCGCCCTGGGGAACTGGGCGCTATAGGCTGCGATGCGCTCGCGCACCGCGTCGCTCACACCGGTCCGCGCTCCCGATTGCGACAGCCGGCGCGCCAGCTCAGCGGCCTCGCGGCGGTAGAGCCCCAGCACCAGATCGCGTTGCCGCGCGAACGCGGCGCGCAGCGTGTCGCCGCCCACGTTGGGGTTGCCGTCCATGTCGCCACCGACCCAGGAGCCGAACCGCAGCACCGCTCGGCTCGGGACTTGGATGTCGTACCTGCCGCGCACGGCCTGCTCGAGCTCTTCGTAGAACGGCGGGACGACGCGATAGACGACATCCGTCAGGTAGAAGAGCACGTTCTCGAGCTCGTCCAAGACGGTGGGACGCGCGGACGGATTGGGATCGGTTTGCCAGGCGGTCGTGACTTCTTCGCGGATCCGCGCGAGCGCGGCGCGCTCTTCATCGGGCGTGCGCGAAGGGTCGAGCCGCTCGACGAGCAACCGGCCGATCACCTGCTCCTTTTCGAGCAGCGTGCGGCGCGTCGCTTCGGTGGGGTGGGCGGTGAAGACGGGCTCGAAGCGGAGCCGCTGCAGCAGCGCGGCAGTCTGTTGCGGCGTCAACCCGGCGACGGCCAGTTGCGCGACCGTCGCCCGCAGGCTGCCCTCCTGCGGCGCCGCGGCCGCGCGCAGATAGTCGCGCCGCCGCCGGATGCGGTGAATGCGCTCGGCGAGATTGACGACCTCGAAATAGGTGGAGAAGGCGCGGATCAGTGTTTCGGCGTCGCGCGCCGGCAGCTCTTTCACCAGCGCATGCAGCTCGTCATCCGCCCCCGCCCCCGCCCCCGTCCCCGCCCCCGCAATCGCGGCGTGGCGCGCGCGCTCCACGAGCTGGAAGAACGCGTCGCCGCACTGCTCGCGCAGGATGTCTCCGACCAGTGCTCCGAGGGTGCGGACATCGTCCCGCAGCTGGGCGTCTTTCGGAGCAAACTCGACTTCGCGCCGGCCTTTCTCGTTCAGGAGCCCTCGGCAGGTGTAGAGAGCCGGACGGCTGCGACACCCCACGCGGCGAGGTCGACGGATGTCCGTCCATCGCTGCCGACCGCGATCGGGTCCCCATTCTGCTCGACGAGATTTGTGCGTCGCGCCTGCTTGAAGGCGTACGCGGCGGGCCACAGGCCCACCGCGCGCGCTTGCCCGGCAATGTCGAGAACTTTCACGATGACGCCTTCACCATCGTCCGCGGGCTTGGCGCCGGCAATCATCACGTTCTTGTCGGCGTAGAACAGCGCGCGATCCTTGGTGATCAACGGGCCCGGCGCCTGATTGATGTACGAGGGACTGACATAGAGCGGGTCGCAGGCCGCCCACCCGCGGCGCACCGGCTCGGCCGCGTCGCCGGGCGCGAGCAGCGAGATCCGAAAGCGGAACGTCACCGCGCCGCTCTGGGCTGCTGCATAGTTCGTGTGCCAGTAGTTATTCATTGCATAAGCGAAGAGCGTCCCATCGGGAGCGATGCTGCGCCGCCACGCGCCACGAAACAGGTCGTTGAGCGTAAAGAGCGGCGTGTCCGGCCCGCTCCAGAGCACCCCGTCACTGGCTTCGTGCAACCAGACCCAGTGTGCGTGACAGTACCAATCGCGACAGCTGCCGGGTTGCTGATCCCGGTCGACGGTCATGCGGCCCAGCGGCACTTCTACCTCGACCGTCGGTTTCGTGAACGCCCAAGGAAAGCCGAAGTAGAGCGCCTCTTTCGCGAGCGTCGCCGTCTTCGTGATGCGGTTCTCGATGTCGACCCACGGGAGCTCGTCATAGAGCGTCACGATCGACGTGATCGACGGGAATCCCTCCAACGCCCGCTCCACGATGAGCCGGACGCCGATGCCCGGGAGCCGCTCGCGACGGCAGCGCACGAATTTGGCCTGCGTGAGCGCGAGCTGCGGCGGATTCTTGAGGTCGTCGCGATCCCCTGAGGTCCACATTGCGCTGTGTTCGCCACCGCGGGCGTAGACCAATTGATTCAGCCCCGACCAGTCTGACGCCTTTACGCGCTCTTTGCCGTCGGGGCCTGTCAGCGAGCGGATCGCACCGGTCGCGGGATCGAGTTGAACGGTGAAGCCACCGGTCTTCGCTTCGAGTGCCTCGCCATCTGCGGTGGGGGGCCGTGGCTCGCCATCCGCTTCTCGCAGTGCCAGATAGCCAAGAGGGGGCACCTCGCGGATCAAGACCAGGGCGTCGCCGTCTTCGAGGTCCACGGAGGCCAGCTCCCGTCCATCGCCGGAGAGCCGCTTCCCGGCGCCTGCCGCGACGCGCACCACATCGGTACGCTCCCAGTTCCCCGCGTTGAACACGAGACGACCCCGGCCGGGTTGCGTGGCGCGCCCCAGCCGGAGCAGCGCGTCGCTCAGCAGATCACGCGCTTCAGCCGCGCCGGCGTCGATGAAGCGCCGCTTGTACTCCCATTGCGCCACCGTTTGGCGCGATGTCGGGGCGGTGACGCTTTCGTCGGCGCCCCAGGTGTGCTCGCCAAACAGGAGCAAGTCGCGCCACATCGCGGCGCGCGCATCCGCGCGGCCCTGGCGGCGCTGGACGGCGTCATCATCGCGAAGCTCGATCCGGTCGTCCCACAGCGCGACGATCTCCGCCGCGCGCGCCGCGAGCTGCGCCGAGCGGAACGCCGCGAGTTGGGCGGCGGTCGAGGCGGCGCCGTCTTCCCAGTACAGCCCGGTGTCGCCGCGGCGTACGGGAATCTTCGTCCCATAGCGGCGCTCGACGTCGCGGAAGAAATCCTCGGCGCGGCCCGGGACGATCCGAGGCCACGTGAAGCGGCGGCCGAACTCCTGGAGGTTGGCCACCATCGCTTCCTTCATAAGGGCATTGTCGTGCCAGTCGGCGCCGTACAGCAGCACGGTGTCGTACGGCCAGTTCTGCGCCAGGAAGGCGGGCTGATCGAGGAGCCAATCGGAAAGCCGGTGGCCCATCTCGTCTGGCCCGACGTCGAAGCCAAAGCGCGTGCCGTCGCCATAATGATGCGCGCGCCAGTGCAGGACGCGACTGCCGTCGGGGCCTTCCCAGTAGTAGAGCTGCGGGTAGGCGGTGCCTTCGGTTGCCGTCGCCGTACCCGCGGGCAGCAGCGGCGCCGCGCGCTCAGGGTTCGGACCGCTGGCGAGGTATTTCACGCCACTCGCCGCGAGCAGCAGCGGGAACGTCAACGGTTGTCCGGGGACATCGGTGATCTGCGCCGAGAGAAACGTCAGACCACGCTCGCGCGCGAGTTTGCCGGCGGGCCACACGAGACGCGCGTACGTCTCGTGATCGAGGATCCCCGTGAGCATGTTGGCAAACAGCGCCTGCCATCCGATCTTGCCGCCCTGGATCGCCTGCACGAGCGCATCGCCCGCTTCGGGCGAGCGATTCTCCAGGTACGACAGCACCTGCAGCGCGCATTCGGCCGTGAAGTGAAAATCGCGATGCGTCGTCGTCCAGGCGAGCGCGGCATCGAGATTCCTGCGATGAATCTCGAGCGCGCGTTCCTGGAGGTCGGTGTATCCCACGTCCGTGTGAATCGAGGAGAGCCAGTAGACCGTCCAGCGCTTCGCGGGGGTGAGCCGCAAGCGTCGGCGGGCGGCGCGATCGCGTCCGACTTCCACGTCGATCTGAAAATCCGCCGGCTCCGAGAGCGGCACCCATACTTCGCCGCTCAACGCGGGGCCTTGCGATGCGGGTGGGGGCAACAGTCCCGCGGTGCCGACGAGCGCGCCGTGGCGGTCCGTCACGCGCGCGCGGGCGGCGGGCGCGTTCAGCCCTGAGACCGTGATGCGCACGAGATTCTTGCGGCCCTCGGGCTGTTGAAAGAGCGCGGTGGGCCGGACTTCGATGACGGGTTGCTGTGGCTCGCGCAGGCGCGTCGCCATCCATCCGGCGACTGACGCGACGAAACCCAGGAACGTCCGACGATCAGAACGCAGCATGATTCCTATAACTTAGCGATGCTTGACTGTGCTGGTCCCCTATGTACGTTTCGCCGTTTCCCCGACCCATACCTCAACAGGAGCTCGCATGAAGCGTATCGCATTGGCCGTGGCGGTCGTCGTCATGGCCGCAGGCGCATGCAAGAAGGCGCAAAACAGCAACACGAACGCCGAAACCATGCGTGCTGACTCGATGAAAATGGCGGACTCGATGAAGATGATGGCGCCGGCTGACACGACGCATCATATGGCGGCCGACACCGCGAAGGCGCATGTGACGCCCGCGCCGCCGCCGGCGCGCACGCCGCCGCCCGCGCCAGCGCGCAGGCCGACGCGGCGTCCGTAGCGACGCGCGGTAGCAGGGAGTCAAGCCCGGGCGCCGCCCGGGCTTTTGTTTTTTGAGACGGAGCGTCGAATGGCCGTGCGCGTATCGAACGGCGGCGTCCAGCCCAGCTCGGTACGAATGCGTTCAATCGGGTATGGGTTCTCCCCCAAAATGAAAGACATGGCGGCATTCCCTAGCGCGGTGTAGCGGCCCGGCATCAAGAGCCCCATCAGCGTGCTCCAGGCGGCGACGCCGACCCGTATGAGGGTGGCGGGTACGGGAATACGAAGCGGCCGCAAGCCGAGCGACTCAGCGAAAGTGGCGAAATAGTCGCGCTGCTGGAGGAGCGGCGCCGCATCGCGCGTGACATTGTAGGCTCGGAACCCAGGCTGCGAGGGGGCGTCAAGCGCGGCGAGAACGGCCGATGCGACATTGCCGGCATATACGCAGGAGAGATGATTCCTGCCCGGGCCGATCTGCGGCAAGAACCCGCGTTTGAAAATGGCGATGAGGCGCCGTGTGAACAGTGAGTCCCGCTCGCCGTAAATGACGTTCGGTCGGATCGCGATGGCGGTAAGCCCCCCAGCCGCGGCCTCCTGCTGCACCAGTTGCTCGGCGGCCCGTTTGCTGCGGGCGTAATAATCCCCCTCGGGAAGCGGTTGAAAGGCGTAGTCCTCCGTCACGCCGCTGTCACGGGCAGCGTACACCGCTTTCCGGCCGTACACCGCGACACTGGAGATGTGAATCAGCCGCGCTCCTGTGCGGCGCGCGGCTTCGATCGCGAGCCGAGTGCCACCAACGTTGACGCGATTGAACTCGTCGAAGGAATCGTGTGACGCGACGAGCGCCGCCGCGTGGATGATCGCCCGCACGCCGTCCGCGGCCCTTTGCCACGATCCGGCGTCGGTGACGTCGCCAACGACCGCCTCGGCGCCGAACGCTTCCACCACGCCGCGCGCATGCGCGCGCACCAGCGCGCGCGGACGCTCGCCCCCCCCCCGCGCGCGCAGCGCGTCGAGGACGTGCGTGCCCACCAGTCCTGCGCCGCCGGTGACGAGAACCGTCACGCCGGCGTAACGCGTGGCGCGTCGAACGGCAGCTCGACGACGCGCGCTTCGCGCCCTGCCGCGCGCACCGTCGCGCCGATGGGCACCTCGCGGCGCACCATCGCGAGCCCGATCCAGCGGCCCAGGACGGAGCCGCCGCCGTCGGGGAGCCAGGCGATGCTCGTCACCCGACCCACGTCGCGCTCATCGTGGGTGACCGCGCTCCAGCCGCTCGCCGGCGCCGCCGGCGGATCGGACTCGAAGAGGAGGCCACGCAACTGCCGGTTCGCGTGCCCGCGAAAGTGCAGCCGGCTCACCGTCTCCTGACCCGTGTAGCAGCCCTTGGTGTACGACACGCCGCCGATCTCGTCGAAGCGTACTTCCTGGGGGATCGTCTTCTCGTCGACTTCCGAAGCGAGTCGCGGCCAGCCGGCAAGGATGCGGGCGAGCTCGAGGGCATCGGCATTGGCGGAATAGGCTCCGGCCTCGCGCATGCGTGCCCGAATGGACTCGATATGGTCCGTGGCTGTGGTCACCTGAAAGAGGAATGGCGCGACGTCGCTCGTGCGCGCCACCTCGAGGGTCGCGCCATGTGTCGAGCCCTCCATGACGCGGTTGGCGACATTGGGGACGGGAAGGCCTGCCGCCCCCATCACCGCGACAGCATGTGCGCCGGCGAGGCGCAGCACGGCCGTGTCCTCCGTGCGATCTGTGGAGCGGGCGAGCCGGGGCGGCACCGAATGTTGCAAGATCATCATTGCACGCTCGCGGCCTTCCGCCGGAACGGTGTACCGCACGCGCGATCCGAGGCGCGCCGCCCAGCCGTCCACTACGATCATCCCTTTGGGTGTGAGTAAGGCGCCGTAGACGAACGCCCCGTCGCCCGGTTTCTCGAGATCGCTCGTCAGCAGGCCTTGAAAGCACGTGATGGCGCCCTGCGCGGGCCCGGTAAGATCGATGACGCCGACGTCGGCGCGCGCGACGATGGCGCCCGCCCGGAGGCGGTCGACGATCTCTGCGGGCACGGCGTCTTGCGCCAACCGGGTCACTGTCGCGGGTGGAGCGCTGGGGAAGACATCGCTCATAGGTGGATGAGCTCGTTCGCGCTGTGCCCCGCGAGCGTGTCCCAGACCAGCGCGACCCCTCGTCCCTGTAAGGTCTGGGACGGGTGACTCGTGGTCAGCATCACGCAGGGCATGCCCGCGGCGCGCGCGGCTGCGAGCCCGTGCAGAGAATCCTCGATGACGACGCAACGCTCAGGGGCGATCGGCCGTCGCTTGTTCAACGCGACGTGCGCCGCAAGGTACGCGGCAGGATCGGGCTTGCTCCGCGGAACATCATTGGCCGCGATGATGGTCTCGAAGCCGTTGGCGAGCCCCGTGCGGCTCAAGACGGTGTCGATCTCCCGCCGCAGCGCGCCGGAGACGATCGCCAGCCGGAATTGGCGCGCCGCGTCGCGCACGAATTCCGGCGCACCCGCCACCATGCGCAACGAGGTTTCCACGAGCTCTAGGTACAGCTTCGATTTTCTCTCCACGAGATACTTCAGCAGCTCCGTGGTGAGGGTCCGCTGGGCTCGCCGATAGGCCTCCATAAAACCGGTGCGATCGTCCAGACCCAGGTAATGGGCGTAGTATTGCTCGCGCGTCAGAGCGATGCCTTCATCCGCGAGCACGCGCTGCAGCGCCCAACAATGTTGGGGTTCATCGTCGACCAGCACGCCGTTGAAATCGAACAGCACCGCTTCGATCACCACGTCTCCTTCAGCCATGCGACGATGTTGGGCCAGCACGTCGTCCTCGCACGCTCGCTCAACACCAGTCCACGATGCGACAGTCCCGGCGCGACGGCGAGCGCCTTGCGGGCGGCGCCGACGCGATCGACGATTTGCTGGCACGCTCGCGGTGGCGCATAGAGCCAATCGGACCCGCCGGCCACGCCGAGATATGGTGTGCTCAACGCCGCCAGACCCGCGAAGTAGTCGAAGCCGTCGGTACCGCGCCAGACGCCACGCACGTTCCACTCCATCCATTCGGCGATGATCTCCACCGCTTCGTCTTCGTTGCCGAAACGCAGCGCACGGGCCGGGAAATGCCCCAGTGCCCGGGACAGTGCCACTGTTGCTGCTGCCAACGTGCGCCGCACCGGGCCGAGCCGTCGCGGGCCCGGGGTTCCGAGTGTGACGATGGCACGCAGGGGCCCAGCGGCCGCCACGCGGGCGAGCCAGCAGAGTCCGGCCGCCCCGCCCGCCGAGTGTCCCAACCAGGCGAGCGGCGCGCCATCGGTTTCCTCGCGCACTCGCGCCACCAGGGTCGGGGTGTCCTGGAGAACCCAGTCTTCGAACGTCCAGGCCCCGCGGCGTGGTTCGCGCGCGCTCTCACCATGGTGGCGCAGGTCGGCGAGCCACACGTCCAGACCCGCGGCGCCCAGAAAATGCGCCATGCCACCGGGCGAGGTGCCGTCGGCGGAATGCAGCCACAGATGATGGTTCGTGAACGCGCCGTGCACGAGGAGCACCGCTGGCCGGCCATCGCGGTAGGCGCGCAACCGGTGCAGGGCCAGGTCTACGCCGTCTGGCGTCGTGACTCGGCGCGCGCCTCCGGTCATTCGTAGCACCCAGCGGCGCGGTACGAATCGTCGAGCAGCTCGACCGGATGCCGCACGCGCGCCGGAATGCGCGCCGCCGCGAGACCGGCGCCGAGCTGCATGATGCAGCCGGGGTTGCCGGTGGCGACGACCTGGGGCGCGGCGGCGCGGATGTGCTCGAGCTTCGTTTTGAGCACGGCGCGCGACATCTCGGGCTCGAGCAGCGTGAAGAGTCCGGCGCTGCCGCAACATTCGGACGCACCCACAACCGGCACGAGCTCAAGCAGGGGAATCGCCGCGAACACCTTGAGCGGCTGCGCCACGACGCGTTGCGCGTGCACGAGATGACACGGTGGATCGTAGGCGACGTGCAAATCGAGCGGGGCTCCCGGTGCCGGCGGATCCAGTAACTCCGTCACGTCGCACACCCGGGCGGCGAATCTTGCGCCACGCTCGTCGCCGAGTAAGTGCCCGTACTCCTTCATCAGGGCTCCGCAGCCCGCGCTGTTCACGACGATCGGCTCATCACCGTCGCCGAACGCGCTGATGTTGGTGCGTGCCAATGCGCGCGCCTCGTCCAGCAATCCCGCATGGGCGTGCAAGGCGCCGCAGCAAATCTGGCCGGGGATGTCGCCGACGTGGTAGCCATTCACTCCGAGGGTACGCACGGTAGCATCGTGGACGTGAGAGAAGAGGCCCTCTTGGACGCAGCCGCGAAATAGAAGGACTGTAGGGGACGGTAGGGGACGGTAGGGGACGGTAGGTGCGCGGTGTTTACCCCTACCGTCTTTTACCGTCCCAAACCGCCTCCGACCGTCCGGTTTCGTCGCCGCCAACATCCCCATTGAGAATCCCAACCGCCCCCACCCAGCGAGAAGTCGCGGGAGCCCCGTCGCGCGTAGCAAACGGGCGAGCCAGTAGACGACACCACTAAAGCCTGGGCTGGTCAGTGTCCATAAAGCCAGCCGGGTGAGTCGCGAGACGTCGCGGGCGGCGGTGATCCGACTGCGCGCTGCTTCGAGGCCGCGACCGTACTGCACGCCCGAGGGGCACACGGGTTCGCAGCCTCGGCAGCCCAGGCAACGATCCAGATGATAGACGAGGGCGGCGTCGGTCGCGGCGATGTCGCCGCGCTCGAGCCCCCGCATCAGCTCGATGCGGCCTCGTGGTGAATCGGATTCGTCCCCGGTGGCAAGGAACGTCGGACAAGCTTGAAGGCAAAACCCGCAGTGTACGCACGCGTCCAGCCCTTCGAATCCTCCCCGCGTCATGTGCCTTCTGTGGCGACGACGAGCGCACCCCCAGGATCGAACGTGCGGCGCAGGCCCGCGACGAGTGGGCCGACCCCCTCACGATACGCCCCGAAGTGACCGACGGCACCACGCAGCGGCCACGGTGCGCGCTCGAGCGTGAGCGGCACCTCCAGTCCGGCGAGCGTGCGGCGCAGGCGCTGCAGGCGATCGACGCTCGCGTCACCGGTCCAGCGGATGGCGCCCGCCGCCGGCGATGCCGAGATCCATTCGTCGCCGAGCTGGTGCTGCAACAGATCGAGCAGCTCGTCGCTGGCAGCGGGCACGCCGCCAATGCGGAAGGTCACCGGACGGACGGCGAACCCCTCGGCCAGTCGCATCCAGAAGCCGTGCGCCTCCTCGGCGCGCAGCGGGCTGAAGCGGCCGCCGCCGCTGGCGGCGCCGAGGCCGGCTTCGTCTGCCGCGACGAGCGTCGGCGATCCCGCGAGCCGGACGGCCAGGACCCAGCGTTCGCGGCGCGCGAGGGCAGGCGAGACGAGCTCCAGTGCGGCGGGCGTGAGGCCGGCGGCGGCGATGTCCTCGCCGACCTGCGTGAGATCTTCGCGCGCCCCCTCGAGCACATACGTGATGTCGGCACGGGGCAGCGTCCGGAGCCGCAGATGGACGAGGACGATCACGCCGAACGCGCCGAACCCGCCGGCCTGCAGACGTGTGAGGTCGTAGCCGGCGACGTTTTTCATGACACGCCCGCCGCTTTGTACCATGCGGCCGTCGCCGGTCACGAACGTGACGCCGAGCAGATGGTCCTTGATCGGCCCGAAGCCGTGGCGCAGCGGCCCGGCCGTCGCGCTGGCAACGACGGAGCCGAGTGTGCGCCCAGCCAGCCCAGGCGGATCGATCGCGAGCCACGCGCCCCGATCGGCGAGTTGCTGGCGCAGCTGATCGAGTCCGATGCCCGCCTCCGCGGTCGCCATCAGGTCGGAGGGTTCGATCGCCGGGATGCGATCGAGGCGGCGCGTCGTGAGCGCGAGGTCGGCGGGCGCGTCACTCGGGAGCCAGGTACCGGCGCCCTCGATTCGAACCCGCCAACCCTCCTGGTGCGCCGTGCCGAGCAGGAGCGCGACCGCGTCGGGGGAGCCGGGGGCGACGCGGGGAACGCGATCGGTGCCCGCTTCGAGCACGGCGCCTTCCCCGAGTAGGGCGGTGACTTTGTCGAGGATGGTCATGCGACGGCCCTCGGCTGGCTCCGGTGCGTCGCCCCGGGGCTGGCCGAAACCCACTCACGACACGCGTGGACGGGCACGACCTTCCCCGGATTCACCCGTTCCTCCGGATCAAACACCCGTCGCACCGCGTGCATCGCACCCAACGACTCCGCATCGAAGATCAGCGGCATATACCTGAGCTTGTCGATCCCGACCCCATGCTCGCCAGTGATCGTTCCCCCCGCTGCGATGCACGTGGCCATGATCTCGCCGCTCGCCGCCTCCACGCTTTGCTTCAGCGCGACGTTGGTGGCATCGAACGAGATATTGGGGTGGAGGTTGCCGTCGCCGGCGTGAAAGACGTTGCTGACCACCAACCCGTAGCGCTGGGCGATCGTGGAAATCGTCTCGAGCACCTCAGGCAGGGCGGAGCGCGGGACGACGGCATCCTGGACGACGAGGTCACGCGACAATCGTCCCATCGCGCCGAATGCCTTCTTGCGTCCTTGCCAGAGCCGCTCGCGCTCGGCCTCACTCGCCGCCGATCGCACCGATCGCGCTCCGGACTTATGCAGCAGATCGGTGACCACCTCGGTCTCCGCGACCACGGCGTCGGAGTTTTGGCCGTCGATCTCGACCAGGAGGACGGCGGCGGCATCACGCGGATACCCCGCCGCGTAGACCGAATCCTCGACCGCACGGATGCAGGACTGATCCATCATTTCGAGCGCGGCGGGAACAAAGCCGGCTGCGATGATCGCGGACACGGCTTCGCCCGCGGTCCGGAGAGCGTTGAAGTCGGCAAGCAACGTTCTGATCGCGCGCGGCAACGGCGTAAGACGCGCCGTGATCCTCGTCGCGACGCCGAAGTTGCCCTCCGAGCCGACGAACAACCCGACCAGATCCGGTCCCCAGAGCTCGCCACCCGGACTGCCGAGCTCGACGAGCGAGCCATCGGCAAGCACCACTTCGAGGGCGAGGATGTGGTTCGCCGTGACGCCATACTTGAGACAATGCGGGCCGCCGGCATTCTCGGCGACGTTCCCGCCGATGGTACAGGCGCTCTGACTCGACGGATCGGGCGCGTACTGCAGACCGTGCGGTTTTGCCGCGGCGCCGAGCTTCGCATTGACGACGCCGGGCTCGACGACGGCCAGCCGATTGTCGCGATCGATGCGGAGAATCCGATTCAGGCGCGTGAGGACGAGCAGCACGGTCCCTTCGTCTGCGAGCGCGCCGCCCGAAAGACCGGTCCCCGCGCCGCGCGGCACGAACGGGACACCAAGCGCTGCGAGCAGTCGCACGACGGCGATCAACTCCTCGCGAGAGCCGGGAAGAACCACGAGATCAGGAACGCGACGGTGAGTGGGCAGACCATCCATCGCGTAGGTTAAACGTTCGGCCCGAGCTTCTCTGATATGCCGCTCTCCGACGATCGCAGAGAGATCGCGGGCAAGGTGGGGAAGCGAGGACATGCTATATACTAGATGTACAGACGCACCGCGGTAAACAGGCAAAAGGGGTCGGGACAATCATGCATGTCCCAACCCCTCGAGGCCTGTAAACCGCGGTGCGTCTGGTGCGTCTAGCTGCTGCAGGTCCTCGCTTAAGCGGCCCTCCAGAATCCCTTCAAAGCCTTCCCGTCCGGCGATTCGCGCAGCTTCTCGAATGCGCGTTCCCTAATCTGTCGAATTCTTTCACGGGTGACGCCCATCAGCGCTCCAATCTTCTCGAGCGTCATCGCCTCGCTACCCTCTTCGAGACCGTAGTAGAGATAGAGAATCTTGCGTTCGCGCGGCGTGAGGTATTTCTGGAAAATCCGGTCGATGAACTCGCGCATCAACTTGCCGTCGGTGCGCTCTTCGATCTCGCCGCCCTCCTGGCCGGCGAAGCGCTCGCCGAGAGTCGCCGCGTCCTTGTCGGTGCGATCGACCGGCGCGTCGAGCGACAGCTCCGCTGCCGTCATGCGGCGCGCGGTGCGCACGTTCTCGACGCTGTCTTCCAACGCCTGCGCGATTTCGTTGTCGGTGGGTTCTCTGCCTAGCTCTTGTGAGAGGTACGTCTCGGTGCGACTCATCCGAATCAGTTGCGAATTCTGGTTGAGCGGAATGCGAACGCTGCGCGTCTGCTCCGCCAATGCTTTCAGCACCGCCTGGCGCACCCACCACACCGCATACGAGATAAACTTGACGCCTTGGTCGGGGTCGAACTTCTTGACTGCCTTGAGCAAACCTTCATTCCCGATCGCGACGAGCTCGGAGAGGTCGAGTCCGTGCCCTTGATATTTTTTTACGTAGGAGATGACAAATCGGAGATTCGCAGTTACAAGACGCTCGGCCGCTTTCTCATCACCGCGTTGCACGCGACGAGCGAGACGACGTTCTTCAGCGGGATCTTTGATGAGGGGAAGTTTTTGTATGTCTTGCAGGTACTGGTCGAATGCTCCGGAGGGGGTGGTGCGGAAAAAGGCCTTCGCCTTGCCGCCATTCGACCTCGCCATGCGCGACTCCCGTTGAAACGCGAGTTATGTGTGGATATGGCGGGAGCGACCGCCATTTAGGCCACCTAAATCACGTGCCAATATAGGTTTTCCCGCCAATACGTGCAAATCTACGCAGTTTTCCACATCACAAATTATTGGGTTTGTAGGGATTCGCCCGTTTGTCCACTATCCACAGCACCTGTGGAAAGTACTTAGCTCACCGAGATGAGTGAAGCCCCATCAGCTAGATCCGAGGGATTAGATCGAACGTGTGGAGACGTGGATAGGTATGTGGGCTACGTGTTGACCAGGACCTGACGAATCGTCACCTCGTCCACAGGCACCGTCCACCCGTGCCCATCGTCGCCGTGGGCGCTGCCGATCGCGCGCGGTAGCGCGAGTCGGATCTCCGTCGCCCGCACTTTCTTGTCCGACCGCATGGCCGCGATGAGATCGTCAATCTGGCTCGCGTCTGGCCGCTCGACGGGCAGATGCAGTCGCTCCAGCACCGTGGTGATTCGCTGCGCCGTCCCTGACGCGGCGATGCCTAGCGTCTCCGCGATGCGGCTTTCGTACACCATCCCGATCGCAACGGCCTCGCCGTGCAACACCTCGTACCTGGACGTCGCTTCGATCGCGTGACCTACGGTGTGCCCGAAGTTGAGGATCGCGCGTTTGCCCTTCTCGCGCTCATCTTGCGCGACGACGGACGCCTTGATCTCCACCGAGCGCCGCACGACCCGCTCCAGCGCTGGGGCGTGCTTCGCAAAAATCGCCGCGTACTCCCCCTCCAGAAACGCAAAGTACTCGGCGTCGGCGATCACGCCGTGCTTCACCGCCTCGGCGAGTCCCGCCGCGAGCTGCACGCTCGAGAGCGAGCCCAACAGCTGCGGATCGGCGACGACGACGCGTGGCTGATGAAACGCGCCGAGCAGGTTCTTGCCCGCCGGCACGTCCACGCCCGTCTTTCCGCCGATCGACGAGTCGATCATCGCGAGTAGCGATGTGGGAACCTGCACGAGCGGCACGCCACGGAGGTACGTCGCAGCGACGAAGCCCGCCACATCGTTGACCACGCCGCCGCCGAGTGCGATGACCGCCGCGTCGCGGCCGAAATGAGCCGCGAGCATGCGATCGCTGAGCGACGCCCAGGTGTCGCGGGTCTTATTCCATTCGCCGGCAGGGAAGGTGAGCAGCTCCACCCGACAGCCGAGAGCCGATAGCCGCTGTTCGAGGTCTTCGCCATACATCTTCCCGACATGCGAATCCGAAATCACCGCATACGCCGCCGCGGGGCAGTACTCCGGCAGGATCTTGTCGAGCTGCTGTACAAGACCGGGCCCAATCAGGATGTCGTAGGATGCATCCCGCTGTTCGACGAGCGGGACTCGGACGGTTACCACGCGATGTCGGATCGGCCGGCCTGCTTGTTCACGGCACGAGCCAATACGAACAGAAGGTCCGACAGCCGGTTGAGATAATGCATGAGCACGGGGTTGAGTTGCTGGTCTCGCGCCAACGTCACCACCGACCGCTCCGCGCGCCGGCAGGTCGTGCGCGCGAGATGCAGGGCCGCCGCTTTGGGCGTGCCACCCGGCAGGATGAAGTTCCTCAGGGTTGGCAGCGTTGCCTCGTACTTGTCGATCAATTGCTCGAGTGCGGTCACCTGGTCCACATGGACTGCGTTTTTCAGTCTTGCGGGATTGGGTGTCGCCAGCTCTGCACCGATACTGAAGAGATCGCGCTGGATCGTCTGGATGGTCGCCGGCTCAAAATCGGTCGGCTCGAGCGCTGCCGCAAATCCGAGCGCGGCGTTCAGCTCGTCCACGTCGCCATACGCGCGCACCCGCGGATCGTCTTTCGGCACGCGCCCGCCGCCGAATAAGCCCGTTTCTCCTGCATCGCCGGTCTTGGTGTAGATCTTCAGGCGTCCTCCCCACGCACGACGCACGTCGCACGACGCACGTTTGTGGAACGTATGCTCATGGACAACGGAGCGCGAGCGGCTGCGCGGCCATGACGCGCCGCGTGGTGGCATCGACCGCCGTCGCGCGTGAGTCGCGGGCCGAGACGTCGGCGATCTCGTCTACCAGGAGCAGCGCGCCGCCTCCCGAACCGGCGACGGCACCGCGCAAGGAGTAGCGCACGCCGGAATTGGCGCGTGCGATCATTCCGCGCTCCAATCGCAGGCGTACCGGCCGGACGACCCAGTGCAGATGATGCAAATCAGGGTCGGTGACCGCGACGCCCGTGATCAGCGTCGTATCGATCCGGTTCTCGGCGACCGTGGCGGCAAAAGTTGCGCGAAATCCGACCGCGTACTCCGAGCGGAGCGCGACAACCTCGCCCGCGTCTGCGGCCTGGTCGGCGTCGAGCGTGGGGGGATGCAGCAGCCCGAGGCTCGGTCCCCGGGTCGACGCCTCCGCTCGGTCCGCGACCTGTTGGACGAGCGCCAGGGCAGCGGCTGTGGACAGACGAGGTCGCGGCTTTCCCGTCCCGCCGGCGAACGGCGGCTGATCGAGTAGCGCGACAACCGTCACATGCGACGGTGGCGCGCTGCGACCCGCCGCTCCACTCGGCGGGAACGCCAACACCAGCTCGGTGACGACCCCGGCATACCCGCAGGTTTGGGGCGCGTGGAAGCGGGCCAGCGTCAGCCGCGCCGGCGCGGCCCCGTTCGCCGACAGCACCGTCGTGCTGCGAACGTTTCGGCCCTCGACCGCGACGAGCTGGTGGCCCTCGAGAGCGTCCATGAGACCGCGCTTGCCGGTGAGTTGGTGGTAGACGTCACGCGCGAAGTCATCGCCCGCCACGAACACGTGCGCCTCGCCGCCGAGGCTCCAGCCGAGCGCGGCACGCTGCCGGTTGCCGGCGCACGCCAGTAGCCCGAGGACGAATACCACGCTAGCGTTCGCGCGATGCAAGACACCAAAGATATCACGATCATCGGTGCGGGCCCCACCGGTCTGTTCGCGGCATTTTATGCGGGGATGCGCGGGGCATCACACCGGCTGATCGACAACCTCGACCAGGTCGGCGGGCAGCTGACCGCGCTGTATCCCGAGAAGTACATCTTCGACGTCGCCGGATTTCCGAAGATCCTCTCCAAGGACCTGGTGAAGGCGCTCGCCGAACAGGGCCTGCAATGGAAGCCGCCGGTCCACCTGGGCGAGAAGGTCATCGGCCTGAAGCGCAGCGAGGAGAACGGCAAGTCGCTTTTCACCATCGTCACCGATAAGGAGGAGTATCCTGGGCGGACGGTATTGATCGCCGGCGGTATTGGCGCGTTTACGCCCCGCAAGCTGCCGCTCAAGGACGCCGACCGCTGGAACGACAAGGGGCTGCACGATCGCGTGCTCAATCCCCGAGTTTTCAGCGGCAAGCGCATTCTCATCGTGGGCGGTGGCGACTCCGCGTTCGATTGGGCCGTGAACCTTCAGGGGATCGCCAAGTCCATTGTGATGATCCACCGGCGCGACGGCTTTCGCGCCCATCAGGCGACGGTCGATCAGGTGCAGGCGCTCGCCGCGGCCGGCAAAATGGAGCTGCGGACATTCTGGGAGCTGAAGGCGATCGACGGCGGCGCGCGCATCGAGCGCGTCACGATCTTCAACAACAAAACGAAAGAAGAAGAGACGTTGCCGATGGATTGCGTCATCCCGCAGCTCGGCTTTGTCTCATCGCTGGGCGCGATCGCCGAGTGGGGGCTCGAGATCGAGAAGGGCGACATCAAGGTGACGCAGACGATGGAGTCCAACATCCCCGGCATTTACGCGGCCGGCGACATCACGACCTATCCAGGCAAGCTCAAGCTCATCGCGACCGGGTTTGGCGAGGCGTGCATTGCGGTAAACCAGATCGCGCACTTCCTGAATCCGGCAGCGAAGGTCATGCCGGGTCACTCCTCGAACATGGCCCTCTTTGGCCAGAAAGAAGATTGAAGACGACGGCGAAGTTGCGACGTGGTTTCAAGTCTACCGTGCCAGTTGCACGACAACTGAATCGATCTGTGCAAGCATCTGCCGAGTGGGAACGTCATGGGCGTTTGCTTGAATTGAAAATGTTATCACCCTGCCATCGGCCCTTTCGATATAGCCCGACAGCGTATTCACGCGGTTAATCGATCCCGTTTTTGCCAGCACGCGTCCCTCGAGCGGGGTGCCGGCGAATCGCTTGAGCAGCGAGCCACGCTGCTGCGCGCGCGGGAGCCCCGCGATGAACGGTGCTCGCTTGGGGTGGCGATACATGTAGGCGAGCAGCTGCACGAAGGCGTGTGGCGTCACGAGATTCCCGGCCGCGAGACCCGAGCCGTCCTCGAGCGAAAACGCGGTCGAGTCGATCTTCACGGAATCGATCAAGAACCGCTTCTCGATGTCGAGCCCCTTCTCCCAGCTGCCCGTGTCGCCCACCTGGCGCCCCAGACCCTTGAGGAGCATTTCGGCGAACCAGTTCTGGCTGGAGTTGAGGATCGGGAAGACGATGTTGGGCAGGGGGCGCCCGCTGTACTCCACGAGCGGACTGCCGCAGCAGCGCAGCGCCCGGAACGCCATCGAATCCGTCGTGCTGGCGGCGCCGCCGCTGACCGAGACGCCCTTTTTCCGGAGCGAGACCTCGAGCGCACGCGCGGCGTAGAGATTCGGATCGGGCAGGGCGAAGCTCTCGATCCACGGCGACCTGCTGAGCGACACCGTGCCCTCGGCCCAGATGTCGAGCATCCCGGGCTTGCGGAAAAAGTTGTCGCCGATCGTCGTGGACGAGTCGGCGGCGACGGTCCGGGCCCGGTTTTCGAACGTGAACAGACTCAGATCGGGAGTCCAGGTGATCACGGGTGGCGCATCCACGAACGGACCGGGCGTGATGTCGAAGTCGACGCTGTTGTCGTGGAAGCCGAGGCCCGACACCGGCGCCGCGTACCACCAGTTAAGGTCGAAGGTGTTCCAGCTAGGGTGGGTCAACGTCGGCTCGAAGTACGAGCCATCGCCCACGACCTTGCCGGTCACCCGCCGGAGCCCTCGTGCTCGCAACGACTCCGCGATCGCATCGACGACGGTCCACGTCGAGTCGCAACCGCCTGGCGCGAGCGTATCGACCGTGTAGCACCGCTCCGACCACGTCGGATCGCCGCGCCCGTACAGAATCAGGTCGCCCTGCAGCACCCCGTTCGTGACGGTGCCGTTCGCGTACAGGCTGGTGCGCACGCGATAGTCCAGGGGCAGCAGCACCGTCGCGGCGGCCGCCACGATGAGCTTCGTATTGCTCGCCGGCACGGAAAAACGATCCCCGTTGCGATTGAAGAGCACGCGGCCGCGGTCGTCCTGGGCGTACACGTTCCACGTCGCGCGATCGAACGGTGGCTGGTCGAGCAGCGTGGTCAGGCGTTGCTGCAGCGATCCCCGCAGCGGCGTGGTGCGTGGCCGTGGCGAGGAGGGCGTTTGCGCCTGCAGCGACAAGACGCCGCTAATCGTAAGCGATGCGAGGATCAGCTTTCGCATAGAGCACGTCGGTGAGAAGGTTCACGAGCACAAAGACCACAGACAAAAAGAGAATGCTGCCCTGGACGGCCGGTAAATCGCGTTTCTGAATCGCCAGCAGAACGTACCGCCCCACGCCCGGCCAGGAGAATATCGTCTCGGTCAGGATGCTGCCGGTCAGGTAGTTGCCGACATCCAGTCCGAGGACCGTGATGATCGGCAGTAGCGCGTTGCGTAGCGCGTGCCGCCCGATGACGCGCCGCTCGGTGAGCCCCTTGGCACGCGCCGTGCGCACGTAATCGGCCGGCAAGATTTCGAGCATAGCGCCGCGCGTCATGCGAGCAAGAAACGCAATCGAGCGCGTGCCGAGTGTCAATGCGGGCAGCACCAGAAACGCGATACCTCCATACCCCGATGGTGGCAGCCACCGCAGGGCGACGGCGAACAGCAGTATCAGCAGCAATCCGACCCAGTAGACCGGAAACGAGATCCCAATGTAGGCGAGGAGCATGCTGAAGCGATCGATCATCCCGCCCGGCCGGATCGCGGCCAGCACGCCGAGGGTGATGCCGCAGGTCGCGGCGAGCAGCATCGCGGCGCCAGCGAGCTGCAGCGTCTTGGGAAAGCGCTCGGCGAGATCGCCGAGGACGGGGCGCTGGGTGATGTAGGAACGGCCCAGGTCGCCGCGCACGACGCCCCAGAGATAGTGCCCAAACTGCACCGGGATGGGCTCATCGAGGTGTAGCTCCGCGCGCAGCCGTGCGATCGTGGCGGAATCGGCGCGCTCACCGACCATCTCGGCGACCGGGTCCCCGGGGACGACGTTGAGCAGCAGGAAAGCGACGACCAGGACACCGAACATCGTGGGAATAGTGGAGAGCAACCGCCGTCCGACGAGTCGAATCACTGCACCCGCGCTTTCGTCCAGCGCTGCCCATTGAAGATCACTGGCACATCCCAGCCGTCTACGCCCGAGTGCACGGCCCAGAGATCGACGGGGAACCAGAGGTAGATCCAGGGTGCGGCCTGAAAGACGCGACCGTCAATGCGGGCGTAGAGCGCCTCGCGCGCGCGCTGGTCGACGGTGCGCCGCGCGACCAGGATCAGGGAATCGGTCACCGGGTCACTATAAAAGGAATAGTTGCCGCCGGGCCCGAAACTGGCGCTGTGAAAGAGGGGATACAGGAAGTTGTCGGCGTCCGGATAGTCGGCCCACCAGTCCAGAATCGCCATGTCGGTGTCGCCCTTACGGACCGCGTCGCGCATGCTGGACGCGTCGCGCGAGACGATGTCGACGCGGATCCCCACCGCGGCAAGCTGCGACTGGATTGCTTGGGCGACGCGCCCTAGTTCCACATTGGTCCCGGATCGCCAGAGTTGCACCGCGAATCCCTCACCGAACCCCGCCGCGCGCAGCACCCGCCGCGCCGCGGTGGTGTCGTAGGCGTACGGTTTCCGGCTGATGTCGCTCCCGCCGAGCGCGGGCGGGATCGCTCCGGCGGCCCGCTCGCCACGGCCGCTCCAGACGGTACGCAGGATTTCGGGTACGTTGACCGCGAGATTGATGGCGCGCCGGACGTTGGGATCGCGGAGCGGCCCGCGGCGGTTGTTGAGCGCGACATACACGGCCCGGAGCGCGGGTTTCCGCTTGAGCCACTCCGCGTGCTCCTGCTCCCACCGGGCGGTCTCCCCAAACGGGATCTCGGTCACCGATACCCGGCCGGCGAGAAATTCAGCGGCGCGCGTGAGCGGCTCCGGGATGATGCGAACGGTCAGGGACTCGCTGGCGGGCGCCCCTCCCCAGTAATTGGGATTCTTTGCAAACCGCAGATAGTCATCGTGCTCCCAGGTCACAAACCGCCACGGGCCCGTGCCGATGGGTCGCTGGCTGAAGTCGGCAGGAACCGGCGACGGCACGACGGACGCGACCGGCATCGCCAGGAACTTGGGAAAAACCGCGAGCGGTTCGGACAGCGTGAACGCGACCGCGGTATCGCCTAGGACCTCGATACCGGGGACATCGTGTGCATGACCGTCGGCGTAGTCGCCAGCTCCCGCGATCGGCAGGAGCGGCCAAACGCGGCCGCCGTGCGTCTCGGGGTTCAGGACGCGCAGGAACGCGCGCTTGACAGCACCGGCGACCAGGGGGCGACCGTCATGGAAGCTGACACCGGGTCGCAGGTGAAAAACGTAATGCAGGGCACGGCGGTCCGCGGTCCACCGGTCCGATAATCCAGGCAACAGATGGCCGTCGGCATCGAACTGCGTGAGGCCATCGAAGAGAAGCGCCGCCATCTCGCCGGTCGGCACGTCCGTGGACAGCGCCGGGTCGAGGGAGCGAGGGTCGTAGGTCTCGTAGTAGACGAGACCCTTAGCCCGGCTCCCGTCGCTTGATTCACCATGGCAGGCGGCGAGGATACCGAGGAACAGGACACTCTTCGCGGTGTCGAAAAGGTTGACAGTGCGGAGCAAGTGTCGCAACATAGCCGAAATTGGCAAACTACGTCAATTGCGAGTCATACCCTGTCTGTTGCTCGCCGTCCACACGGCGGCAGCCGTCCTTTCCGCTCAGGAGCAGGAGCGGGTAGTTCGGGGCCTGTCGTTCGTCGGTAACCGTGCACTCAATGACTACACGCTCGAGAGCGCCATCGCCACGACGAAGTCGAGCTGGTGGGCGCGGCAGTGGTACGTGCGCTGGCTGGGACTCGGGGAGAAGCGCTACTTCAACGAGGTCGAGTTCCGCCGCGATGTCGTCCGGCTGATTCTCCTCTACCGTCAAAGCGGGTACATGAACGCGGTGGTGGACACGTCGGTGCTGCGCACGGCCCGCGATGTCTATGCGAGCTTTCGAATTCATGAGGGGGAGCCGGTGCGCGTCGCGCGGCTCGACGTGCGGGGCTTGGACAGCATCTTCAACGTCGCGAAGCTGAAGCGTGACCTGCCCCTTCAGGTGGGTGATCCCTTCAACCGCTTCCTCATGCAGGCGTCGGCCGACACGATCGTGGCGCGGCTGCGCAACGGCGGCTATCCGTATGCCGAAGTGCTGCGAAACTTTGACTCGGAAGCCGGGATCCTGAAGGCGGAAGTCGAGCTGGATGTGCAGCCGGGCCCACGCATGCGCGTTGGGCAAGTCGACATTCGGGGACTTCGCGACGTGGACACTGGGACCGTTCGTCGCGTGAGCTCGGTGCGGCCTGGGAGCGTCTTCAAGCAGGATGCGCTCTATCAAACGCAGCGTGATCTGTATGGGATGGGCGTCTTCAATTCGGTCAACGTCGTCCTCGCGGACTCCATCGCACCGCAAACGCGTGCAACGGACTCCACCGTACGAGTGTTGGTGCAGGTCGCAGAAGGCCCGCGACACCAGCTGCGGTTTGGAGGCGGATATGGCAGCGTGGAGTGTTTTCGAGTGCAGAGCGGCTGGGCCGCCCACGATTTCCTCGGGGGCGCACGCACCCTCGACCTGTCGGCGCGCGTCTCGAAGCTGGG
>Ga0137383_10000174_pt1 | contig 28596 bp, 24 predicted proteins | sample SagtaG_19_FD_104817 | JGI IMG/M metagenome (GOLD analysis project Ga0137383, IMG submission 104817) | Vadose zone soil microbial communities from Sagehorn Ranch, Mendocino, California, USA - Sage2_R_40_16 metaG | ecosystem: Environmental > Terrestrial > Soil > Vadose zone | place: USA... | reverse complement strand
TACTCTTTATAACTTCTTTTTGGATGAAAACATTCCGGTATTCTTCAAAGGGATCTTTCCCAGTTATTCCCCTCGTTTCCTCCTTGAGAAAAAGATCCTGGAATCACACCTATACCACTATTTACCATATAAACGTGGCGAGTATGCAAAAGTCAGGCATGAATAAAGTAGGTTTTTGCTTATGGCCGGAGCATATCGCTTCCCACGCGCAGCGTGCACAGGGCGCGTTCAGTAGCATCGCTTATCAACTGCGCGGCATGTTCCATCGCATAGGACAGGGTCATCGGCCCGGAAGGAAGTACAGCTATCGCATCGATCCCTAAGGTGTAGATCGTCCGGTAGTCCTCTCCCAGGCTTCCAGCAAGCGCCAGCACAGGTAAACGGTAGCGTTTCGCCAGGGCTGCGACTGCTCCCACGCTTTTCCCGTAGGCGGTCTGAGCATCAAGTTGTCCCTCCGCCGTAATTACCAGGTCCGCCGAGCGCAACTGCTCCTCCAACTTCACCGCCTCGAGGACAATCTGTGCGCCGGGCCGCAGCGTTGCTCGCAAAAACGCCATCAACCCGGCTCCCAGCCCGCCTGCCGCGCCCGCTCCTGGGACATCGCGCACCGACACCCCAAGGTCTCGCTCGATCACTTCAGCATAATGCGCCAGCGCATCATCAAGTTGTACGACCATCTCAGGCGTGGCTCCCTTTTGAGGGCCATATACCGCCGAGGCTCCCATTGGCCCACAGAGCGGATTATTCACATCACAGGCAACATCGAAAGAACAGGAGGACAGCCGCGCATCCATGGTTGCTGTCGAGATATGTGCGAGGGTGGTGAGTGCCGCCCCACCTCGACCAATAGCTTTCCCCTCGTGCGTCATAAGTGATGTGCCTAACGCCTGCGCCATACCCGCGCCTCCATCATTAGTCGCGCTGCCGCCAATACCTATAATAAAATGACGGCACCCCTGGTCTAATGCCGCCATGATCAGTTCGCCCACTCCGTAGGTGGTGGTAATGCGTGGGTCACGTAGAGCGGGAGGAACCAGTGGCAAGCCTGCGCAGGCCGCCATCTCAATCGCCGCCGTACGTCCATCACCCAGCAGGCCAAAAAACGCATTCACGGGTTCGCCGAGCGGCCCGGTCACGGTCTGCTCCACTATTCTGCCGCCAGTTGCATCGACCAGTGCCTGCACCGTTCCCTCTCCCCCGTCCGCCACCGGTACGATTGTAATATCTGCTTCCGGGTAGACCGCCCGCGCGCCCTTCGCAATAGCCAGCCCGGCTTCAGCCGCCGAGAGGCTTCCTTTGAGCGATTGGGGCGCAATCACAATACGCATGAGCTATCTCCACCTACTCGTGTTTCCTCGTTCCTCTTGCCAAAACGTTGTTGAACCCATCCGGGTGTTTTTCTGGTTTCGTCCGAATTTCTGGTGTTATTATAATGCCGTTTTATAGACATTGCATCCAGTTTGCAAACATTCTTACCCTGCACTATACTTAAAGCATTATTCGCATGGAGATTTCTTATGGTATACGGCCTTAATTTTACATGGCATTGGAGTCCAATCACGCTTACCGGCCTGATCGTCCTATGCCTGCTCTATTTTTTCGGCATACGGCGGGTGCATAGAAAACATCCCCAGGAGACGCCGCTCCAAATCCGACGCATTGCGGCCTTTATTGTTGCTGTGCTGGCGATTGCGCTGTTATTACTGACACCGCTTGATACTATCGCCAGGACACAACTCTTCTCTGCCCACATGTTACAGGCAGTGACGTTCATCACACTCTGCGCCCCGCTGCTCATATATGCATGTCCAGCGTGGCTCGTGCAGCCTCTCTTTCGGCAGCCCATAGTACAACCAATTGCGCGCGTGTTGACGCAGCCGGTGGTAGCCTCTGCCCTCTTCAATCTCAATTTTCTCATCTGGCATGCGCCCGTCCTTTTCAACCTCGCGCTCAGGTCCGGCACCCTCTATCACGTGGAGTTGCTCAGTTTTCTCCTTACGGCCTTGCTCAACTGGTGGCCGTTGATTGGCCCGGTACGCGAACTGCATAAGATGAGCTATCCGCAACAGATGCTCTATGCTTTCCTGGATGGGCAGCCCGTCGATATCTTCGCCTTCTTACTCGTCTTTTCATTCGTGGTCTTCTATCCACAGTATACCGTCCCACCGCAATTACGCATCTCCGCGTTCGCCGATCAAGCTGTTGGTGGAGCGTTCTTACTCCTCCCCGGCCTGGTTGATCTCGTGGTGATGTCCCCCCTCTTCTTCCGCTGGCTTGGGCAACTCGAGGAAAAAGCGAAGATCGCCGACCAGCGCAGGCAGGAGGAGGAAGAGGCCATGCTGGAAGCGGAAGCAGAGCAGATAGGAGAGACTTCGGAAGCTTAGAACATAGCCGCTAACCGCTCTTTAACGGCTGGCTGAGAGTTTCTCGGCCAGCCAATGGCGGAGCGTGTTCGTGCACTCTGGCACAACCGGGCCTGCAATGCCAGGGTCTGTCGCCGGATTCTGCACCAATTTCATATTGTGGCTGGTATTTGGGATGATGTCGATCAGGTGATCGTCGGGGGTGCGACTCTTCAATGCGGCGTCGAGCAACGGCGTATCTTCAGTGGCAAACACCTGAATGTCTTTCGCCCCTTGCAGTACCAGCACCGGGCCAGGGTAGTGTTTGACCGTCGCCGCGGGATCGACCTGCAATTCGCCGTACCAGAACTCGTCGTAGGCAGGTTGGAATAGCACTTCCAGGTTCTGGGTGAGCTGAGGGGGAACTTTGCCGTTCGCCTTCAGGTCTGCAAATGGAGCGCTGGGCACCTTACCGGTTTTCCTCAGACCCGCAAAAATCTCATCCAACTTGCTCAACACAAACCCTGCCGGGATCGTGGGCTGCTGCTCCAACTGATGAGCAATTTGCTCACGCAAGATGACATCTATAGGACGACCCGGCGCGCTGATCAACACCAGTGCCGCCGCTGGGTGAGCCAGCCCCTTGTCCATTGCCGCGACCTCTCCAACAATGATGCTCCCCTCACTATGCCCGATCAGAGCAGTACGAGCAGGATCAATCTCGGGCTGCTGTTGAAGTTCGCTCAAAGTGGCCCTGGCGTCTCCAACGTAGTTATCCCAGGCGAAGAAGTCCTGAAGCGTCTTGATCTCCGCCGGTGTCGGCTGATTAGGATTTTGCGGGCGAGGAAACGACGAACTTGCCCCGACGGCTCGCTTATCGTAGCGCAAACTGGCAATTCCCTGTTGCGCAAGTTGATCCGCGAGTTGACTATACAGGTTGGTAGTCACCCCCCCCTGTTGATTGCCATTCCTATCGGTCGGCCCACTTCCCGCCACGATGATCACGCCCGGCACCCGTGTCCCTTTCTGATGAGCGGGGATGACTAAGGTCCCTGCCAGAGTGACGGCGCCCACTCCCGGATAGGTGACATCCCGCTGGCTTTGAGCGACGGTGGTATTCGGTGGTGGCGTCTGCGTCTGCGGTTGCGTCTGGCCTCCGCAGGCGCTCAAGAACAACAGGACGGACAGGCTGATCATGGTAATACTGTAAAACTGCCTTCTTGTCATTGTATTTTCCTCTTTGTCTGGATATCAATCTACAGGCCTCAGGAGGGGTTGCATAGCCTAATCCTGTGTATTGTTCTCATCTCCATCTACTCTAGAGACGGTGTGGACTCCATTTTTTAACTACCAATTGCTCGCGGAGATGCGGGGTTCAGATGAAATGGCAGAGAGTTGACGAACGTGGTATTATTTCTGATGAAGTCCCCGTAGCTCAGTGGATAGAGCACTGGTCTCCGGAACCAGGCGCGCAGGTTCAATTCCTGTCGGGGACGTTTTGATTCCTTATTTATCTGTCAATGTACGCGAGATAGTGAGAGTAGGAGAAAGTCAAAGAAGACAGTGATCGCAGACAAAATTCGTGCCGCCTTCCAGGAAACCAGCCAACGTAACACCCGCCCACGTCGCCTCATCGCAGATCGACTCGTTGAGCTTGCCCAAAGTGGGGCAGACTTCACCATCGATGATCTCTGGCAAACACTACGCCGTGAAGAACCCCACCTGGGAAGGGCAACCGTCTACCGTTCCGTCGAAAAGTTAGTCACACTGGGGCTGCTAGATCGCATCGAATTTGCCGATGGCACGCATCACTACCGCGTATGTAGCGGCGAACACCATCATCACCTCACCTGCACTGGCTGTCACCGTGTCGTAGAGGTCGAGATCTGCCTGCCTGTCGATCAATTCAACTCTATCGGAGATCAAACCGACTTCGCTATCGAGGGTCATTCCCTGACTCTTTTCGGACGCTGCTCAGATTGCCGCAATGTTCTGTAGGGGTAGAGTCTTATGTGAAGAGGAGTCCAGGCGCCATCCTGAAAGTTCCACCCCATCCTGGCAAATGTGAAATCGACTTCATGGAAAATGTGAATTGAGCCATTGATTTTATATGGATGAGGGTATACAATGGTCTTGAACACATGAATGTGTTAAATAAACTATTGTGGATGGCGTGGCATAGCAGAATCGAATATATTCTATCAGAAATGGAAGAAATACCTCTCTAAAGCTTTTTTTTCATGAAAGCTGCTCTTTTAGCTCCAACTATGGACATGTCACTGGGAAGAGGGCGCAGGCATGGCAAATATTGGAAGCACTCTCAATAAGCGATATCTCCTGAAAAAACACATTGCCGGGGGCGGTTTTGCGCAAGTTTTCCTGGCAAGCGATCTACTGCTGGGACGGCAGGTTGCAGTCAAAGTCCTGGATCAAAGCATGGCCAGGGATGCTGACATATTGAAACGCTTCCGCCAGGAGGCAAAAGCGGTAGCCACGCTGGAACATCCGAACATACTGCCCGTCTACGACTACGGAGAAGCCAATGGCGCTCCCTACCTGGTAATGCCCTATGTCGGCGGAGGGACGCTTGGGGACCGCATGAAGCAGGGACCATTGACCCTTGACGAGATCGGTGTCTATCTTGATCAGATCGGGTCAGCCCTGGATTATGCGCACGAGCAAGGCATCATCCATCGCGATGTCAAACCCAACAATCTGTTGATTCGCAGTAATGGACAACTCGCCCTCATGGATTTCGGGTTGGCAAAAGTGCTGGAGAACGCGGCGGTGGTGACTGAAACGGGCGTTTTCGGCACCATCGCGTATATGTCCCCCGAACAATTTCAAGGCCTGGTAGGTCCGTTGAGCGACATCTACATGCTGGGCATCATCTTGTACCAGATGCTGGCCGGAAAACTGCCGTATGAAGGCAATACCAGCCAGGTACTGCTCGCGCATTTGCAACTTGTACCTGCCACGCTTGCTGGCACGCCCAACATGCGCTCCATACATCCGGCAGTCGTGCAGGAGCTGGACCAGGTGATTTTGAAAGTCCTGTCAAAGCTTCCGAATGATCGTTACCAGACCTGCCAGGCGCTGTGCAGCGGCTATTATAAAGCTCTCAAAGCGGACCCAGCGAAATCCGCTGGAAAATATAGGCGCGATGATAATGCCAATATACTTGATCTGGGCGGGACAATCATCGACAAAAACCTTGCCATTCCATCAACTCCGCCGCGCAAACAAGCTATGGAAGGCGCATCGGTTGGACAATCGCCTCTGCCGCCCGCTCCTGATCTTAATGGCACTGAGAGTACACTCCGGGGTATACCGCCAAAACCACAAGACTTGAGCGAGACAATAGTTGCGCCTCATCGCCCGCCTGCTAAAAAGGATTTGCTCAAACCAGCTAGACTAATAGTGACGACTGAGCCGGATCAAGGATTTGAAAAGATTTTTGACCTGGTAGGCGAGACCGTCACCATGGGTCGTGCCAGAGATAATCAATTGTGGATACCACTCGAGATCATTTCGCGTTATCATGCCGTGTGCAACCTGCTCGACCCACAAAAACAGACGTACAAAATCTCGCAACTAAAAAGTCCGAACCCACTGCGTTATAATGGCAAGGAGGTGCAGGAGAAAGTCCTGGAGCACGGAGATATTTTTGAGATTGGCAAACGCGGGTATGCTCAATACATTGTGAAGCTCCAGTACCAGGCTCCAGAATACGGGTACAGATGAACATATCACTCTTGTAATCAATGCATTATTCGCCGTTGAATGTAAAGCGTGTTTTTATGGTATGAGCAAGTCGGAAGGAGAGAACTCACATGGCTATATCAGCTATCGACCAGGTTGGTAGATTGCTCAGAGGGCGCGAGTTGCAGTTTCGTGCGGTCGTTATCACCGCAGTTGCCTCGTACTTCCTCCAGTTGATTGGCATCTGGCTCCACTGGGCGTTGTGGGCCATTGCCCTGGGAACCATACTTCCCTGGATTCCCCTTTTCAGCATGAAGGTACTCTGGACCAGCAAGCACTACGGGTTCATGGCGACGTACCTTGTGCTCATGATTTTGCAGGCCGGGCATGTCGGGGAGCACGTGGTGCAGATGCTCCAGTTCATCTTCATCTACAATCCCGCGGCCAGTCCTCCTTGCTTAGGTTGGATGTGGCAGGGGTATTGCGGCCAGGCTCACGGCGTTTTTGGTGAGCTAGATCGCGAGCTTGTACATTTTGTCTGGGATGGCTTGATCCTGGTAGCCTGTATTATTATACGGATTCACTTCCGCAACTCGAAGAACATCTGGCTGAACCTGGCTATTATAGCTGCTGCCGTGCACCAGCTCGAACACATCTACCTGTTCGGCAATTACGAGTTCAATAACTACTTCTACAATCATGGCGGCTACTTCCTCGGTGTGCATATCGTTAACGGCCTGGCGGCTCAAAATGGCTTTCTAGGCTATAATGGGTTCATTGGCAGCCTCTTCCCATTTATCAATCCGATCTTGCCCAGCCGCATCAACCTGCACTTCATCTACAACTCGCTGGTGCTCATCCCGATGATCCTGGCGTTCCGCAAGCAGTTGCAGTACGTCTATGATGAGTGGCTGGCCAAAGCCATGCCGCAACTGAGCGAGGAGCAGTTGGTCGCAGCCACTGCGCAGTCTGAGAATGAAACATTCCGTGCGGGGCAGATCATTTTCCGCCAGGACGACCCGGCCGACAAGTTCTACATCATCACCAAAGGGCAGGTCGAAATCACCCGCTCGATTAAGAAAGACAGTCCGGAGATTCCGGTGGGACGGCTCACCGAGGGCCAGTACTTCGGAGAGATTGAGTTGTTGGGCCGGGCGTTCCGCTCGGTGACAGCTAAGGCAGTGGGCGAGGTAGAGTGCCTGAGCCTCAATCGCGAAGTCTTCAAGTCACTGCTGGCGGCATCGAGTGAGACCTACAAAGAATTTGATGTGGTGCTACGCCGCCGCCTTGCCCAGTTGGGAGCCCTGCAAGGCATCTCTCTCGATGATTCTGCCAATGCCGATGCGGATACCATCATGAAGACGCGCATGATTCGCGACCGGCTCAAGATGCTCCAGGGCGACGATGTGAGCCGCCTTCTGGGTAGAGTGCAGCTTGCGCCTGCTGCGGCCTATGCTCTCGAGTCGCAGCCCGTTGCCGTAGGAGCAGGCGTTGGGAGCGCGAGTGCACGGCCTGTAGACCCAGGTGCGACATTTATGCCGCCTGCGCCGATGCCGGTGCAGGTATACCCCAGTAATGGCCACCTGCGTGGTGTCTTGCTGGTGCGTTCAGGCCCGTCGGCAGGTCAACGGTTCGAGATCAAAGCGTCGCGCGTGGTGATCGGACGCCGCAGCCGGGATACCGTTTCGGATGTGCCAATGATCCTCATCGATGACGCGCGCATCTCGCGCCAGCATCTTGAGATCGTGGCTAAACCAGATGGTCTCTACGTGCGCGATCTCGGATCGGCCAACGGCACCTGGCTTAACGGCAGGCAGGTCGGCGGCGACCCGGTCCGCCTGGAAAATGGTGCGGAACTGCATGTTGGTCCTGATAGTGTGTTAAATTTTCAGGAGAGTTAAATGTGGGGACAACACGTTGAAAAGAAACGTGTGCTGATCCTGGGTGGAGGCTTTGGAGGTGTTGCCACAGCGCAACACCTCCGCAAGCTCTTCAAAAAAGACCCTGGCGTCGAGGTCACCCTGGTCAATCGCGAGAACTTTTTTGTATTTATTCCCTTGCTGGCTTCAGCCGCCTCCGGCTCGATCGAGACGCTGCATATTCTCAATCCCATTCGCCGCATGATACCCGGTATTCCCTTTCGCGCGGAAGAAGTTACGGACATTGATCTGCAGCGGCGGCTTGTCACGACTACCTCGCCGATTACCGGGCGTGAAGTACGCTTATCCTACGATCACCTGGTCTTGGCCCTGGGCAATACCATCAACCTGGCCTCCTTGCCGGGCGTAGCGCAGCATGGGAAAACCATGAAAAGCCTGGGCGATGCACTGCACCTGCGCAATCACATTATTTCCATGCTCGAAGCCGCCGATGTAGAGACCGATCTGAAAATTCGCCAGGAATTGTTGACGTTCGTGGTGGCAGGAGCGGGCTATAGCGGCGTCGAGACGGTAGGAGAACTGAACGACCTGGTGCATGAAATCACCCGTCATTATCCCTCATTGACCAGGGAGAGCGTCAAGGTTGTGCTCTTACATAGCCGCGATCGCATTCTCCAGGAAATGGGGCCGGGGCTGGCTGACTTCGCGCTGAAAAAACTGCGACAGCGCGGCGTTGAGGTGCGGCTGAACACACGCATCGCGGCTGCAACACCTCACGAGGCCATCCTGAGTAGCGGTGAACGTATTCCAACGCGCACCCTGGTGGTCACGGTTGGCTCGGCTATCAATCCAGTGTTGTCTTCCTTACCACTCCCGCGCGAAAAAGACCGTATTCTCACCGACCCTTTCATGGCTGTGCCAGGCATGCCGGGCATCTGGGCGTTGGGTGATAACGCGGCAGTACCGAATGCAGCGGAGAAAGGCGCATGTTCACCACCAACGGCGCAGTTCGCCCTACGACAGGGCAAGACGCTGGCCCATAACCTGGCGGCCGTATTGCATGGGAAACCGCAAGAACAAAAAGCATTCAATTTTTCCGGGCTGGGTCAGCTCTGCCTGGTGGGGCACCGTGCCGGTGTCGCCGAATTGTTTGGCGGCATCAAGCTCTCCGGCCTGATTGCCTGGATGATGTGGCGCAATATCTACTTGATGAAATTACCGGGTTGGGATCGCAGGGTGCGTGTCGGGTTGGACTGGGGCCTCGATCTCTTCTTCCCACGCGAACTCTCCTATATCAACCTTGAACGCACACAGGTCATCAACCAGGCGCATTATGAGCCAGGAGATTACATCTTCCGCCAGGGAGATGTAGGCGATCAGTTCTATGTCATTGTCTCCGGCGAAGTGGAGGTCATTAGAGAAATGCCTGATGGCCAGGTCACGCGCCAGGCTCGCCTGGGGAAGGGGGAGTATTTCGGAGAAGTAGCCCTCTTGACGGGCAGGCGGCGTAACGCGAGCGTGCGTGCTCTTAGCCCGGTCAATCTGATGTGTCTGGGCCGCGATGAGTTCAATAATCTTACGGGCGCCTGGTTGAAATTCTCTGAAAGTGTGCAGTCGCTCTCCGAAAGCCGTGGAGGAGTAGCCCAGAGCGCCAGCGATCTCAGTCGTCAGTTTCATACCGTCATCGGCAGTATCCCCATAGAAGCGCAGCTGGCCGGTCTGCTGGCAACCTCCACCCATACATCCAGGCAGCAAAACAATGCTCCTGCTTCTGCTCCGTTGCCGCCGCCTCCATCTTTAGTGCGAGGCGATGGAGCCGAGTTGCCCCTGCAAGGAGAGACGCTGAACCTGGGGCGCGCGCCCGAAAACCATATCGTCGTGGATGATAGACAGGTATCGCGCAGTCATGCCATCCTGAAACGCGAGGGATCACATTACATCCTCGAAGATGTGGGCACGCGCAACGGCACCTATGTCAATGGACAGCGTGTTCAACGTCAGCCCCTGTCAGACGGCGATACTATTCGCCTGGGCCAGACCGTGTTTACTTATCGATTGCGCCCCGGCTGATCCATGTACGACAACTCAGGGCGCTTTCGGTGAGCCATCTTCCCCTTTTTCGTTCTTACCTTGTTCCTGTTCGCGGTGTGAAAGGAAGACGAAGCCTATCATTGAGAGTGGGATGGCGATTAATAAGATCAGCGAAATGTTGATCAAACCATTGGATGCCCAGATGTTAAAGGTCTCGCCGAGCGCGAGAATCACAACTGCCCCCATTGCCAGCAGCAATGCCACAACCATGATACGCATGCCAGGAATTCCTTTCATCTATCAGATTTCCAAATCCACGACTGTATTGGAAGCTGCGCCTTACCACGCCCGTATTGTAACATTGATGATGAGTGCGCGAAAGTGACCCGCGCCACAATTTGTTCCAAAACAATCGCTACTATAAAAAAATGAGAAGGCTTGTGAGAAGTTGAATAAAACAAGCGTATAATATGTAACGCCCTGTCATATCCTTTTTTTTCAGGGATGAGTGTATCAGCGGCGTGCATTTCCAGGCAGCATGGTTGGCTGCCAACTCGCACCTTTACATTGGTTCCCGTCTAAACGGGTAACCCGGTTTCCCAAATGTATTTTTGTTTCTAGGAGGACACAATGCTCAAGAAACCCAAACCGCGTTTTCTCAGAATGTCCTTTTCCGCCCTGGCCGTGGTGCTCCTGCTGCTGAGCGCCTGTAGCACGGGTGGAACCCCGACCACGACCACGCCTACGACAAGCGCGGGCACGCCTGTCAAAGGCGGCACCTGGATCGACGACCTGTTTGAAGAGCCAGACTCGCTGATCACCAATGCCTCGAACGAGACGTTTGCGGCGATGATGATGTATGCGCTGTACGCGCCGATGTTGTATAGCACCCCGCAGGGCCAGGTTATGTCCGGCCTGGTGACCCAGGTGCCCTCGTTGGCCAACGGTGGCATTAGCGCCGACAGCAAAACCTGGAAGTTCACCTTCAAGTCCGGGCTGAAATGGTCCGATGGCCAACCCCTGGATGCCCGGGACATGGATTTCACCTGGAAGCTGTGGAAAAACCCCAAGTTCGGGGCGATTAATACCATCGCGGTCACGGATATCACCTCCGCCGATGTCTCTTCGGACAACCTGACGATCACCTTCCATCTCAAGGACCCGCTGGTGTCGTTTTACGCCTATTTTACGGATGGCTACTTTGCCCCGCTGCCCGCGCACCACTTCGCGAGCGTGGATCCCGCCGCCATCTTGAAGTCGGCGGACAACCTGAACCCCTCGGTGGTGAGCGGCCCGTTCATGATGAGCGAGAGCAAGCCGACCGACCACTACACCATGGTGCGCAATCCTATGTACTACCAGGCGGCGCAGGGACTGCCCTACCTGGATAAGATCATCTTCCGTATTACGCCCGATCAGAACACCATCCTCAAGGACTTGCAGGCGGGCACCCCCCACTCGTCGTGGTTCCTGGATGTATCTAAAGCCCTGGTCTACCAGTCGCTGAGCAACTACCAGCTTGATGCTCCCAAAAATAGCGGAAACTTTGAGGCGATGTACTTTGACTTCCACAACAAGGTGCTGGCCAACAACCCGGAGGTGCGCCAGGCGATGTCGATGGCGGTCGACCAGCTGACGCTGATCCAGGTCGCGCGTCGCGGACTGGGTGGGCAACTCTGCGTGGACCATGCACCAACCCAGGTTCCCGGCCACTACACCGGGCCGTGCCCGAAATTTGATCTTACCGCCGCAAACGCCCTGCTGGATAGTAAGGGCTGGAAGGCTGGCTCGGACGGGGTGCGCACCAAGAACGGTCAGCGGTTGGAGTTCCAGTACTCGACCACAGCCAACAACCTGTGGCGCGCTGACGACGAACTGATCAACCAGCAGAACTTCAAGAAGATCGGCATCAAGATCGACATCCAGAACTATCCGGCCAGCACGCTCTTCGGCACCTTCCTGACCGATGGCAAGCCGGGCGTGTACGACATCGTGGAGTATGAGACTGCAGTTGGCCTCGACCCCGATGATGCCGCTTTCTTCCAGACCGGCAATCCCGGCAACACGACGTATTACTCCAATCCGGCGTTGGATGCCCTGTACAAACAGGAGCAGGCGACCGCCGACCCCACTGCCCGGCAGGCGATCTTCGACAAGATCCACCAGATCTACCTGACGGACTTCCCGTTCATCGTCGAATTCGCTTCTCCTGACATTGGCATCCACAAGAAAGGAACCGAGAACTACCAACAGTCGCTGGTAGGGGCCGGAGAGGATCCCAACGTCTGGCTGTGGTGGTGTGCCGGTGGAACCTGTCCGTAGGCTGGTGTGATTGCACCTAATCTCGTTTTGTAGGTTATTGCCTGGCACATGACAGGCAAGGGTACCCTCCGGTCGGACACCCGAAGGTGTCCGACCGGAGGGTATTTATGACAAGTTTGTAAATTGCATGGACAAAGTAGTGACATAAATGTAAGGTTTATGGTACACTTATGACCAATATTAGCTGTCCTCACTCTGTGCTCGTCGGAGGCAAATATGGGACGATATATTTTACGTCGAGTTTTACAAGCGATTCCTCTGTTGTTCTTTTTGACGATTGCCATGTTTGCGCTGATTCACTTGCTACCGGGTGGAGCAGATGCGGTCCTGTTCAATCCTCACCTGACCCTGGCTGCGCGGGCCGCTTTGCGCGATCGTATGGGCCTGAATGACTCGGTGCCCGTCCAATACATCAAGTGGCTCACCAACGCCATCAGGGGGGACTTCGGCTATTCGTTTAATACGAACGAACCCGTGTCGACGGTCATCGGAAGAGCGTTTCCGGCAACCCTTCAGTTGTTCGGCGCTGCCCTCGTGCTGGCCTTAGTGATCGCGATCCTGTTAGGCGTGATCGCAGGAGTGCGCCAGGGAAGTCTCACCGACTATGCTCTGACCATCCTCGCCTACGCCGGTATCGCTATGCCCGTCTTCCTCCTGGGTTTGCTGGCGCAAACCATCTTTGGGGTTGACCTCAAATGGTTCCCCACATCTGGAACCGAGTCGGTCGCGGTAAGCTTCACCAATCCATTTTCCGCGCTGCTGGATCACCTATGGTACCTGTTCTTACCCATGATGGTGCTGGCGATAGCCTTTATCGCCGGTTGGAGCCGCTATATGCGCTCCAGCATGATTGAGAACATCAAGCAGGACTACATGCGGACTGCGCGCGCCAAGGGCGTGGGTCCGGTGGCCGCGCTTTTCCGCCATGCGCTGCGCAACGCGGTCATCCCCTTGATTACGGTCGTCGCGCTCGATTTTGGCTCGGTGGCCGGTGGCGCTGCCATTACTGAAGGCGTTTTCAGCTGGCATGGTATGGGCCTGTTGTTTCTTGACAGCCTGGACCGGCGCGATTATCCGATCTTGATCGCCACGTTGTTGATCGGCGCGTTCTTTGTCATTGCATTCAACCTCATTGCAGATGTCCTCTATGGGGTGATGGATCCTCGTATTCGTTACTCGTAACGTGTAGTACACGATGGCCTGTTACTACTGAAAGGAGAACTCCATGGACATATCTGAACACCTTAATTTGAACACGGCAACGACAGAAGAAGAGGTCGAACCCTACCTTGAAGCGACTACGGAGTTAGTGCAGAAACGACGTAGCCAGGGACGGATCATCTTTGATCGTTTTATGCGCAATAAGATAGCTGTCGGGGGAGCGGTATTTCTGATCCTCCTGATCCTCTTCTGTGCCCTGGGTCCGTTTATCTGGCGGGCTGAGCCAAACCTTCTTCCCGACTTCTCGAGTATATCGAACTCATCGCTTCCTCTGGCCGCTCCCTCTCCGGCGCACCCCTTTGGAACCGATAGCGTGGGACGCGATACCCTTGCGCGTATGATGTACGGCGGCCGCGTTTCGCTGCTGGTGGGCCTTACCTCGATGCTCATGGCCATCCTCTTTGGGATGGGTATCGGTGCCTTTGCGGGCTACTACGGCGGGATCATCGATAACATCCTGATGCGCTTTACCGATGTGATCCTGGCCGTGCCGTTGTACCTGTTGCTCTTTGTGCTTTCCGCTTCCTTCACCGATGGCACGCCGAAAAGTGTGATCATCCTGATTGCCATCTTTGGGTGGACCTATGCGGCACGCCTGGTGCGAGGAGAATTTCTCGCGCTCAGAGAGCGCGAGTTTGTCATGGCGTCGCGCACCATTGGCGCGAAAGATTTGCGCCTGATGTTCCGCCACATCCTGCCAAACGCAGCCGGGCCGATCATTGTGAACGCAACGCTGCTGATTGGCACGAACATCATCCTGGAGTCGGTCTTGAGCTACTTTGGCTTCGGTATTAAGCCCCCCGATGCGAGCTGGGGCAGTATGATCTCTGATGGGAATGGCCTCTTTGATGTTGATGCCTGGCTTTTATTCTTCCCCGCTTTGGCGATCTTCTTCACTGTGCTTAGCTTGAACCTGGTCGGCGATGGATTACGCGATGCACTCGATCCGTATATGACTGAACGTTAGAATAGCGCGTTAAGGAGCGACTACCTTGGGAGAGTATCTGTTAGAGGTGCAAGACCTGAAAACCTACTTCAAGGTCAAGGCTGGCCGTGTGCGAGCCGTTGACGGGGTAACCTTTGGGGTCAAGCCGGGCGAGAAGGTAGGTGTAGTAGGCGAGAGCGGCTGTGGTAAGAGCGTCACAGCCCTCTCGATCATGCGTCTGCTTCCCCAACCTGCCGGGGAGTATGCCGGTGGCAGTGTCTTGTTTGAAGATGGTGATCTGCTCGATCTCCCTGAGAAGGAGATGCGCAAGGTGCGTGGCGGCAAAATAGGGATGATCTTTCAGGACCCGCTGACCTGCCTCAATCCCACTATGACCGTCGGCAAACAAATTGGCGAGGCACTACGCATTCATCTCAAATTGGATAAAGACGAAGCAAACAAACGCGCGCTTGCCCTGCTGGAACAGGTTGGCATTCCTGCTGCCGCGGAGCGCATCAATTCGTACCCGCACCAGTTCAGCGGTGGCATGCGTCAACGTGTGATGATTGCCATCGCCCTGGCCTGTAATCCGAAACTGCTCATTGCTGACGAGCCGACAACTGCGCTTGACGTAACAGTGCAGGCGCAAATTCTTGAATTGATTGACGGCGTCTGTTCGGATTTCGGCACCGCCGTCATCCTGATTACGCATGATCTCGGTGTGGTTGCTGGCATGACTGATCGCGTGGTCGTGATGTACGCGGGCAAAGTCATGGAAACCGCGTCGACAGATGAACTATTTGCCAATCCCCGTCATCCCTACACACTTGGTTTGCTGGCGTCCGTTCCCCGTCTCGACGAAGAACGCCACTCGCAGCTCAAGACCATTGAAGGCTCTCCCCCCGATCTGATCAAACCGCCTCCTGGTTGTCCTTTCATGCCCCGTTGCGCCTTTGCGCGCGCCATCTGTCGCACGATGCCGCCGCTTGATCCCGTGGACGGGGCATCGAATCATTTCAAAGCCTGCTGGGTCGATGTGACCGATCCCAAGGAGCAGGCCTATGCGGAAAAACGGCGCCAGGCAAGGTATGAAAGAATGCAAGTAGTTCTCAAAGAGTCCGCCGTACAAACGCTGCAAGCGTCGGAGGAGAAATAGATGCTCGAGACGAATACAGCTGTAGCAAGCAAAACCTTGCTCGATGTGCGCGACCTCAAAATGTACTTTCCTCTGACCAGGGGCCTCATCTTTCAGCGCGTGGTCGGCTATGTGCGAGCGGTTGATGGTATCAGCTTTACCATTGATCGTGGTCAGACATTGGGCCTGGTGGGTGAAAGCGGCTCTGGCAAGACCACCATTGGTCGCACCATTGTGCGCCTCTACAAGCCCACAGGCGGGCAAATGCTGTTTGACAATGTTGACCTGGCCTCGCTCGGGGGCGAACAATTGCGACAGGTGCGCCAGCGCGTCCAGATGGTTTTCCAGGACCCCTTTGCATCGCTGAATCCCCGTTTCACCATTGGCTCACTCATCGCTGAGCCGATGCATATCTATCACGTAGCATCCAATAAAGAGATACGCGAGAGAACGGTAGAACTCCTGCGCGTGGTTGGTCTGCGTCCCGAGTACATTGATCGCTACCCACACGAATTTAGTGGTGGCCAGCGACAGCGTATCGCCGTTGCACGCGCCCTTGCCATCAACCCGGAATTTGTGATCGCTGACGAACCTGTTTCCGCGCTGGATGTCTCGATTCGTGCGCAGGTGCTCAATCTGCTGCAGCGTTTGCAAAAGCAGTTCAATCTCACCTATCTCTTTGTCTCGCATGACCTGGGCGTTGTGCGTCACGTCGCGGATCGCATCGCCGTGATGTACCTGGGTAAAATCGTTGAGATGGCCGACCGCGACGAACTATACGAAGCTCCCAAGCATCCCTATACCCGTGCGTTGCTCTCGGCGGTACCCATTCCTGACCCGCAGATCGAGAAACGGCGTCAGCGTATCATTCTTTCTGGCGATCAGCCGAGTCCCATCAAGATTCCTTCGGGGTGCCGGTTCCATACCCGTTGTCCGATGGCGGAGGAGATCTGTCGCCAAGTGGAACCAGTTTTTGAGGCTAAAGATGGGCGTGAACACTTCGCCGCCTGCCATTTCTCAGAAAAGGTAACCCCTGTAGATTAAGGCATCTCATTCTTTGCCCTATGGATGGCTACCCTATTGCAGGGTAGCCATCCACATCCATGTCTGTGGGAGTGCGTAGGGCGAGCAGCCTCTATGAACCCCGAACTTGCGAAACACCTTCGGCATAGCAGCGTTGACATCCTGCCTGAATGACGCTATGCTTACTACATACTACTGCTATATACAATATGCGCGTTAAAAGAGGTTGTTATGCTACGACGTTCAAAAGGTCAGCTTTTCCTGCTGCTATGTTCGCTTGTGGGCGCTGGTATTGCAATCTATCTCACGTTCGAACATTATCAGCTTGTTCCCCTGGCCTGTTCGAATAATGGCCTCGTCAATTGCGCGCGTGTCCTCTCCAGCCCCTATTCTGTGGTTCCTGGAACGTCTCTTCCCATTACCATCCCTGGGTTGGCCTGGTGCGGAGTCATGGCTGCTTTAGCAGTTGCAGGTTTATACACAGGCTTGCAAAGTCGTTGGCTCCGTCTTGCTCAATTTGCATGGTCCCTCGTAGGCATGTTGACCGTCCTTTACCTCGTCTATGTCGAAATTGTGCGGCTCCATACAATTTGTGCCTGGTGTACTGCTCTCCACGTTCTCATTCTCGTGATCTTCCTCGTGACATTAGTACAACTCCAATCGCAGTCACCTGCCGAGCTTGAGGCTGAAGAAGAAGAAAACGAAGTGGTTGGAACCGCGCGTGATGCTCAAGCCCCTCGTACGCGCTGAACTGTCGTTCGTAGAGTGTCAACCGATCTCAACTCGTTGAGCGAATTGTATCCAAACCTCGTATGTATCCAAGATCAGAACGGGGAGCAGGGGGCTTGTTTGTCTCGAAACTCCAGCAGTTTCTCTCCGTTGCAGAAAATCCGAGCGCGAAAGCCCTTGTCTTTCAAGCGGGGGATGAAGCGCCGTTCCTTCTTTGGTGGAAGGCGCGGAGGCAGCTGTGATGGTGTGGGTTGTGGCGAAAGAGGCTTGACCCAGTGAACCAAGCCTGCTATACTTGGAATGCACGTTCTAACAGAAGTGGGAGCAAGCGTGGCGGATGGCGTTACAAAGGACAAAGCGCACGAAGCAAGCCAGGGAGCCAAAGAAGCAGACGCCCACGTTTCTGCTGGAATTACCTCTGGTCGTCACTCCAGCGCAGGCCAAACGACTTCGTGCGCACCTGGAAGCAGGCAGGCAGTTCTACAATGCGCTGCTTGCCTATCTTAACCCAGGAGAAACCATCCCCTCCATCGCCCACGAGGAATGGGAAGGTGCAGAATTGCGCCTGCGAGCCGCGATGGAGTCGCTCGAACAACGTGCGAATGCGGGGGAATCGTTCCCCCAAAGCTTCGGCATCCCCGGAGCCAGAGCGCGTCGGCTCAAAAGTCTTGGGAGTCCTCAACAAGAGCATGCCGTCGTCATCGAGAGGCCAGAAGCGTTGAGCGAGGAACAAGAACCCCGCCTTTAGACTGGGGAGTCTCAGAAGCCACTGGAGGTAAATACGTCACGAACTCTATCCCGAAGATCGGGATGAGCTTGCGAAAGCAGGCTCGTAGTGTCCAGCCTCGGCACCCAATGGCGCAGGCCGCCAGATGCGGGTGCTCCGTTGGATCGGTCATGGCACCGGCACATGCTTCCTCAGTGTGCCGCTCTGCCGCTCTTGCGTTAAAAGCCCGTCAGGAGTCCGGGCGGTGCGCAGAGCCGAACAAGCCGACCCAACCTTGGCGAGGGGAGATGTCTGAGGCGGCCGCCTCAGACACGTTACACAGCCCTGTAAAGGGCCCCGAAAGGGGAAACGAAGCATGGTCTTTGTCCTGGACAAACACAAGAAGCCACTGATGCCCTGTACGCCAAAGAAAGCGCGACTGTTACTCTCACGCGGACGAGCGGTGGTGCACCTGCGCTACCCTTTTGTCATCCGTCTCAAAGATCGCCAACTGGAGGAGTCGGTGGTACAACCTCTTGTTTTGAAGATCGATCCCGGGTCTAAAACGAGCGGGATGGCCGTGGCGCGGGTGGAAGCCACCCCGGGGGGCGAGGTCCATCACGCCGTCCACCTCGCAGAGGTTCGCCACCGGGGCGAGCAGGTGCATGCAGCGATGGGCACCAGGGCGCGCGCCCGTCGCCGTCGCAGGAGTGCTCACCTGCGCTACCGCCCACCGCGCTTTGAGCACCGCACACGCCCCAGGGGATGGTTGCCCCCATCGCTGCGCTCGCGGATCGGCAATGTGCTGACCTGGGCGCAGCGGTATAGACGGTGGACACCCCTGGCTCGCTTGGAGGTGGAACGGGTCAAATTTGACCTGCACCTCATGCAGAACCCGGAAATCACCGGGATCGAGTATCAACGAGGGGAGCTAGCCGGCTGGGAGTTGCGCGCCTACCTGTTAGAGAAATTCCAGCATCGCTGTGCCTACTGTCACAAGGGTGAGGGTCCTTTCGAGATCGATCACCAGGTCCCGCGCAGCCGGGGAGGGTCCAATCGAGCGAGCAATCTGGTGCTCGCGTGTCACGATTGCAATGTGACCAAGGGCAATCAGACGGCGGCGGAATTCGGCCATCCGCAAGTGGAGGCGCAGGCGAAAACCCCGCTCAAAGATGCTACCGCGGTCAATGCGACGCGCTATGCCCTGGTGCGGGCGCTTGGAGTGCTCAGCTTGCCGATAGGCACCTGGAGTGGCGGGCGGACGCGCTGGAACCGGGAGCGGTTTGGTCTCCCCAAGACGCACGCTCTGGACGCGCTCTGCGTGGGCGAGCTCGCCGGGGTGCATGCCAGAACCCTGCGCACGTTGCGTATCAGTGCCAGTGGGCGTGGGCAGTATTGCCGGACGCTCTTTACCAGACACGGCTTTCCGCGAGGGTATCTCATGCGGCACAAACAGGTGAACGGGGTGCAAACGGGGGATCTGGTGCTGGCGGTGGTCCCCCCGCCGTACAAAGCGCAGGGGACGCACAAAGGTCGTGTCGCGGTCAGGAAAAGCCGGTTCTTTCGTATCAATGGGGTCGACTCCATCCCCGCGTGCTACTGTACAGTGCTCCAGCGCGGCGATGGCTACGAATATGCGTTCGTCTAGGCAGTCAGGGCTGGTTTCCCTCCCCTCTAATAAGGAACGCTTGCTTCCTCCCCTGCATGAATGCCAGGGGTATCCGCAGGCGGAGGTTTTATGAAACGCTGGATGCTTCTACTTCTGCTGCTGGTTATCGTCATGTTGGCTGTCAGTTTGCTCGTACTCCGCCAGCGCCTGGCCAGTTCATCGCAGCTATCGCCCTCACACCTTGCTCGTACTCCTCACAGCGCCTATAAGTATGATTTATGCATAGAGGCTTTTGCGTATGCCCACGCTTCGCCAGATGAGCCACATAAAACCGACTACACGTTCCACGATCCCTTTCGCATGACGGACGACACCATCATTCCCTACCTGATGGACTGGAATCCGTCTGAAAATACGGCGAGCTTCAAGGTCATCATTATAGTGGGCCAGGTAAACACCTTTACCGAAACCATAGCGCATGTAAGGGCCCTGGATGGCATATCGATCATGCTGCCGGACAGGCAAAATCAGCTTCAGCGCGCGAGCGAGCCTCAATTTATCGTAAGTTCACTCATCCAGGGTGGTGGAATTGCGGTACTGGACTTTACCTGTCCGCAGCAATGGCAATGGAAAGCCGTGGCTACGTTCTGATGCAGGTCGGGCTCATTCCCATTGAAATGTTCGTACCGCCACCAGCAGAATGACCACTGCCCAGATGACCAGCGTCAGCAGCGGCAAGCTGGGAAATGCCGCTCCGCTTGACATACCGGCCTGAAGCGCCTGCGTCAATGCCGCCGCCGGTAGAAGCTGTGCGATAGCTGCCAACCCCGCCGGAAGATGGCTGAGTGGGAGTATACCTCCACCCAGGAGCAAGAACAGGAGGTAGAGCGCATTCGCACCCGCCAGCGTGACCTCGGCGCGTAAAGCCCCCGCCATTGCCAGGCCCAGGGCCGCGAAGGTTGCTGTTCCTATAGCCAGAACCAGTAACGCCAGCAGAGGTGAGCCAGCTGGTCGCCAGCCGTAAAGCGCGACGGCCACGCCGACCAGGATAATGACTTGCAGCAGCTCGAGGACAAGCACCGAGATGAGCTTGGCAAGAATTAGCCCAGCGCGAGGTAAGGGTGAACTGCCCAGCCGTTTGAGCACACCATAGTAACGTTCATACGCTGTAGCGATGCCCAGGCTAACCATCCCGGTCGCCATCACTGCTAATGCCAGCATGCCGGGCAGGAGAAAATCAACTGCTTTTCCAGTTGACGCTGGAATAATATTGAGCGAGGCAAAAAAGACCAGCAGGACCACCGGCACAATCAGCGTAATCAGCACACTTTCGCCCCTGCGCAATGTCAGTAGTAACTCAACACGCGTCTGCGCTGCCACCTGGTGACCGAAGGACGCAGCCTTATCTCTGCCTGTAGATTGATGCAGTATCTTTGTTGCCATACCTCTCTATTCTTTCATCTCTGTTCCGGTCAGTCGCAGGAAGACATCCTCAAGCGAGCCGTGCCCAACACGCAATTCAGTCAGCGGGATCTTTTGCTCGCGCAGCCATATAGCCAGCTCCGCGATAAGTGCAGGCGCATCCTCCGTTTCGATGAAATAGCTTCCGGCGCGAATCTCCTCGGCTTTGCTTGCCGAGGGCAGCGCGGCCAGTTGTGCGCAATCCAGTCCTGCCGAAGCTACGAAACGCACTACTGTAGCATTTTGTACGCCGGTCAATTGTCCAGGTGTATCGAGAGCAATAAGTCGTCCATGATCGATAATAGCGACGCGGTCTGAGAGCCTTTCGGCCTCGTCCATCAAATGCGTGGTAAGCAGTACGGTTGCCCCATTGCGTTTTAAATCGCGAATAATCTCCCAGGTTGCCAATCGCGCCTGTGGGTCCATACCTGCCGTCGGCTCGTCCAGGAATACCAGTGAAGGGTTGCCCACCAGCGCTAGCGCCAGTGCAAGGCGGCGCTTCTGACCACCGGAAAGCCTGCGACAGCGAGTTTTACCGGCAGTTTGCAGACCCACGCGCTCTAACAAGCTATCGACATTTTGTGGATATCGGTAATAGCCTGCAAATAGCTGTAATACCTCGCGCGCCGTTAGTCCTGGGTACAGACCATCCTGTTGCAGCATCACACCGATCTGTGGTTTGAGCGACTGCGCCTCGCGAATTGGGTCGAGCCCCAGGACGCGCACCTTGCCTTGATCTGCTGTACGGTACCCCTCCAGCGTTTCAATCGTCGTCGTTTTGCCCGCGCCGTTGGGTCCAAGCAAAGCGAAAATCTCACCCTGGTATACAGTGAATGTTAACCGATCAACGACTCGATGGGAGCCGTAGCTTTTCGTAAAGTTGTCAACGACAATGGCTTCCTCGCCCGGCCGGTCTTCACCTTGCGCCTGCCCGCGCGCCATCTGCGTCGTTGTGTGCATATCTGAGTATTTCTCCTTGTATAAAAATAAGTTGATCACGAGCATATGCTCTTTATACAGTACAGCAAGTGTACTCAGATGGCAAGCTTCGAGCTTCATCCTAAAAAATTATCAAAATGCTCTGTCTGGTCTAAAACTATTTCCCTTTCTCATTCGTGCTATGGAAGTAGTTGGGATAAACCTTTCCAGTTTGAGGAGGAAAGGGACGTGAACCCTTGGTTATAGTACCATCATAAAGGAGTACAAACGATGTTAGGAAGTCTTCTCTGGACGATAGTTGTCGTGCTGGTTGTGCTGTGGCTGCTAGGATTTCTTTTCCACGTTGCAGGCGGCCTCATTCACATTCTGCTCGTGATAGCGTTGATCGTGTTGATCTACAACCTCGTCGTTGGCTCGCGTGCCCGTCGTCTATAAACGAGATGCAGCACGAGTAGCTAAGAAGTGGAGGCGTGATAGTTCACGCCTCCACTTCTTTATTTGAGGAGAATCTTTTATCCTTGCGCCTGCACTTCAGGAGTGGCTGTAACTCCTTTGCTCTGTATGTCGAGCAGTTGTTCCGGGGTAATGCCCGCATGTTGCAGCAGGTGAACGAGCATGTGCGTCTGCTTCAATATCTCAGCGTCCTGCGCGGAGAGGTGCTGAATGATCTGCTCGATATCAGAGAAGCGATTGTTCCCTGCGTTTAAATAAGTGACATCTATCCAAAAAAGTCGAAGAGTGTTATAGTGATGGATACAATCGGGCACACAGGGCAATTTTAGCAACCGGAGGTCAATTTATATGCAAGGAGAGACCACATCGGCCTCTGTCCAGACAGAGACCACTCCACAAAAGCAAGCGCATCTACATCACTATACCAGTGTCTTGTTTCATCACGAACCTCATCAGCACCAGCCACGCAATGTTAATCTGCTTCATGAAAAAGAGAAAGCGGCGGCAGGTTTCAATACACGTCTTGCCGTGGCGCTTACCAAAAGCGCGGGGACGATGTGGACAGCCTATGTCTTCACCCTGCTTGCCGTCATTGGCTTGTTCGGGCTTCTTGGATGGCTCAATCCCTTTGTCTTCCTGCTTACAACTTGGATATCGCAGCAATTCTTGCAATTGGTCTTATTGCCGGTGATTATGGTCGGGCAAAACGTGCTCGGACGAAAATCGGAACTCCAGGCTGACGAGCAGTTCCACACGACGATAAGCACCTACCATGATATCGAAGAGATTATGAAACATCTCTCGACCCAGGACGCGGAATTGCTGCGCCACGCCAAGATGCTCATCCATTTGCTGGAGAAAAACGGCATCTCGGTGCAACAACTGGAAGCTGAAGGCGCTACTATGAGTCATCTGGTAGATGCTTTTGCCCAGCCACAGGTGGTAACCGATGTTCCCACTGCTTCAGCCTCTGCCGAGAGCGATAAGCAAAATACCTAGCTTCAATAAAAAGAAAATGCCCTTACAGCTGCACAGAGAATGAGCCTGATCTGTTTTCAAGGATCAGGCTCATTCTCTGTGCAGCCAAATTTGGGGTATATATTGCTCGTGTATGTATTTGACCCCTACTATAGCATTGTTTCTTATTTCAGGATAGATAGTCTTGCGAAATATTGCCGTCTTCTCTACAATGGGCATCGTACTTGTCTTATCAGTAGTTTACGATACCAATGCGGAGTATAGCATGCAGCCTCAGCAAACTAAAGAACAGCAGCGAGGGCCATATCTTGGAATTGATATCGGCGGTAGCAATACACGCGTTGGCTTCTTTCCATCCCTTGCTTCGCCTGATTTTACGCTCATTGCGAAATTCCCCACGCGACAGAACTACGAACTTCAACTCCAGAACCTCGTCTCTTTATTACAAGAACGCAACATGTCCCCTGTTATAGGTATTGGACTTTCCATCGCGGCGCGCATCGCAAAAGATGGACGATCTGTTATCTTTGGCCCTAATCTCCCGGAATATATAGGCAAGCCATTTGCGCAAGACCTGTCTGATCGCTTTGCCTGTCCTGTGCGGCTTGCGCATGACACCGTCTGTGGATTACTGGCTGAAACGCGCTTCGGCTCGCTGCAAGCGGTTGAACGATGCGCCTATTTGACCGTTTCCACAGGCACGGGAGCCGCGTTACAACTGGGCAAGGGCTCAACCCGGCTCATTTCCTCGATTGAGATTGGACACCAGGTACTCGACGGCAATTCGTTACAATGCCTGTGTGGTATGGTGGGATGCCTGGAGACCTATACAGGTGGCAGGCAGCTTGAGCTGCGTTACGGACGGCCTGTTGAGCACATTACGGATATAGCATTCTGGGATAGCTTTACTGACAAGCTTGCCATTGGACTGGTCAATCTCGCGCAACTCACTCGCATCGATGTAGTGGCAGTAAGCGGAGCTATCGCGCTCAATCAAGTGTTTCTCTTACCATTGTTGCAACAAAAAGTAACAGCCATCCTGAAGCAACCCTCTCTCTCATTACGCCCGGCCGCGCTAGGTGAAATTGCTCCACTGGTAGGGGCGGCTGCGCTGCTCGATGTTCCAGAAAACGTCATTTTGCATTAGTTGCCTGGACAGGCATGTCTGGTTGAAACGGCGGTTGGTGTGGACGTTCCTCCGTATTTGTGGCCGCAATAAGTCCCTAACCTCACTGAAGACAATGGTTTACCCGATATCTCTTTATATAGGTATGCAGAGATTGGAAGCGCCAATCATATTTATCGCAAAGTGAGGAGTATTGTCATGAGCCAGCTTGATCGTTATACTGAAGAGGGATGGCGGGCGTTGCTTGCATCTCGTGAAGAGGCTCTGCAACTCAGGCATAGAGTGATTGGCCCGGAACACCTGGCGTTGGGTATTCTGAAAATCGCCGATCCCATTATCGAATGCACACTATTACGGCTGCAGGTCGATGCTGTCCGCCTGAGGGAAGCATTAACCTTTGTGGTAGGTCGTGGTAACAAAGCCATCCTCGGTCAGCCCACCATTGGGCAATCGGCGCGGACCATTCTGTTGCGCGCGGAGGCAATGGCCACACAAGCAGGACAAGAACTGATCGGTATAGAACATCTTCTGCTGGGTGTGCTGGATGATGGAGAGGGAGTAGCTGTTGGGGTTTTAGAGAGTTTTGGTCTTTCCCTGAATGCGGTGCGTAAAGAAATCGAGACGCTACTGAGCTATGGGCGCGACCATGCGACATCAACCGCTCAATACTATATACGCTGCAATGAGACCCCCATCCTTAACCAGGTCAGTCGCGATCTGACGCTGGCGGCCCTGCATGGCACGCTTGATCCCATGATTGACCGCGAGAATGAACTTGAACGCACCATACAGATACTCTCGCGTCGCTCTAAAAATAATCCCGTCTTGATTGGACCGGCGGGAGTGGGGAAAACAGCCATCGCCGAAGGGCTTGCAATGCGCATTTTACAAGGAAGTGTCCCCGAGGATTTGCAGCATTGCCGCGTCGTGGCCTTAGAAGTGGGCCTGCTGACCGTTGGCACCAAGTTCCGGGGCGATTTTGAGGAGCGCTTGAAACGTATCATGCAGGAAATTGTGAGCGCCAAAGATATCATTATCGTCATCGATGAACTGCACGCGCTCACCGGTACCGGTGTTGCCGAGGGTTCAATTGATGCCGCCAATCTCTTCAAACCAATGTTAGCGCGAGGAGAATTTCGCTGTATCGGAGCGACCACGCTGGATGACTATCGCAAAACCATCGAGGCCGACCCGGCGTTGGAACGGCGCTTCCAGCCTGTTATGATCAATGAGACGAATCCGCAGCAGACGATGGAAATATTGCGCGGCCTGCGCTCCCATTATGCCGATTATCACCATGTGACCATCAATGACGAAGCGCTGGTGGCCGCCGTGCAGATGTCCTCGCGCTACATACAGAACCGCTATCAGCCGGACAAAGCTATTGACCTGATTGATGAAGCGGCTGCGCGTGTCTGTGTGCATCGCACGGTTGCGCCCAGCGATGTACGCTCACTACGCCAGGAACTTGCCTCGGTGCAGCAGGACAAAGATGAGGCAATCACACGCGGCAATTTTGCGTGCGCCTCAAAGCAGCGCGCCGCCGAGCGACACATACGCCAGGCATTAACTGAAGCCGAGGATGCCTGGCTCGCGCTGCGCCAACAGGAGCGTCCGCTGGTTGATCAGCGTACCATTGCCGAGGTTGTCTCAATGTGGACAGCCATCCCCGTAACCCAGATTGCTGCTGGGGAGGCGCAGCGATTGCTCAAACTGGAAGATGAACTACACCGGCGCGTAATTGGTCAACATGAGGCAGTGCAGGCTGTCGCCAGGGCCGTGCGCCGTGCGCGTACTAATGTGCGAGACGGTCGCCGCCCGATAGGCTCGTTCCTCTTCGTAGGCCCAACAGGTGTCGGCAAGACCGAGTTGGCGCGCGCGCTGGCCGAAACGCTTTTTGGAGATGAAGATGCCATACTTAAGCTCGATATGTCCGAGCTCATGGAAAGCCATAATGCCTCGCGGCTGATAGGTTCTCCTCCGGGATATGTCGGCTATGACCAGGCTGGACAATTGACGGAAGCTGTACATCGCCGCCCCTACAGGGTCATCTTATTCGACGAGATTGAGAAGGCGCATCCCAGCGTCATTGATCTGCTCCTACAAATCCTCGACGATGGCTGTCTGACCGATGCGCATGGCCACAGTGTGGATTTCAAAAATACCATTATCATCATCACCTCGAACGTTGGTACGGCCAATCTCAAACACACCGAAATGTCGTTCACTTCCGCTCGAAAGAACAGGCAGGAACAGCAGGCCAGCGTGCATGCACGTACGCGTTCGCAGATTCTGCCCGCCCTGAAGGATATTTTCCGCCCCGAACTGCTCAACCGCATCGACGAGGTAGTTGTGTTCCACACGCTGGAGCAAGAACACCTGCGCAAAATCGTTGATCTGATGATTGAGAAGACCCGGCAACGTATGGCGGAACTGTCGATCTCCCTGCAAGTGAGTGACGCAACCTGTCGCATGCTCGTCGAACACGGCTATGATCCAGCCTATGGAGCGCGCCCCCTACGCCGCACCGTGCAGAGCATGCTCGATGACATGCTGGCCGAAGCGCTCTTGCGTGGAGATTGCAAAGCAGGGGATACGGTAGTGGTGGATGTGGAGGATGGAATGATGGCGGTGCAAGTGTTAGTAGGAGTTGAGAGTAGTAAGCAGGTAGCGGCTTAATAACTGTTCCACGTGGGTGGTTGTTACATCACCCATGTGGAATTATATATTGCTCTCCATCATAGTGAATCATATGCTCGGGTATGTCCGCTAGCCAGACATGAGATTCCCATGCAATAAGATGGCAATATCTCCCAAACTCGGCATGATTGAGGAAAGCTGAAATATAAATGCGAGTCGCGCTACATTCTTTCATCGGCTGCTCTAATGCTTGTCTTCGTCTACGTGTTATAGCTCTGTGAGATATTCCCACCTCTATAAGATAAAGCCGGTGCTTAGCCTCACTATAAAGGATGATATCGGATAGCTCGTTAAGTGTGGAAGTTACTATACCTAATTGCCTTAATCTATCTTTTTCATAAATTGTAGCCCTAGCGAGGATATCACTCAAATAAAGTACCGTAGCTCCTGTAGCGAAGCGAGGACCAAATTTCTCGACGATGGCAATTTGTAATGCAGAATGCTTTCCAGGTATAAGCAGACATGCTCTACCATCTGCCAGTTGAAGTGGTTGATTTGCCAGGTTCATAATAGAAAAAATCCTGACAGCGTTGCTGGAACGAACGCAGCGCTTGAATAACCAGAACGCGTCCCTGTTGACGTAGTTGAGATGAAGCAAGTATACTTGTACTAACGTAAAATGTAAAGCGAGAGACGAATGTGAGAATAGCTAACCGAGAAGGACGACGATCTATGACTACGACTTCACGCAATGCGGATATTCTTATAAAGGACGCTAAGGGTAACACAATAGCTGTCGTAGAAGTTAAAAATATACAAAATTTGTCTCGTGATGAGGCAACGCAGTTCCGTCGTAACCTGGCGGATTTCGGCATCCCTGTTCAGGCACCTTTTTACTTGCTTCTTTCCCAGGATATAGGATTTCTGTGGAAAGACTCATCATATGAGAATCTGGATGTGCCTCCAATGTACGAGTTTCCTATGGACAATGTAGTTGCTCGCTACTCACATGGAAAAGCGGGAGAAAGATTGTATGGGGCAGTGTTTGAAATGCTTGCACTCCTTTGGCTAAATAATCTGGCATTACAGCCGTCAGATATGGGCAAAGAACCAGAGAAAACTCTCGCTCTATCAGGATTTATAAATGCAATTCGAGGGGCTGATGTGCTATTAGAGGCTGAATAATGATTGTTTATGTAGAGACGAATTTTGTTTTAGAAATTGCCTGTGAGCAACAACAAGTTGTATCGGCTAATGAGATTCTGAATGAAAACGGAAGGCCCAGTGGGTTTGATATTTACTCGGCCTTCCGTAGTTACATATTTACTTCTTCGTCACAACCTTCACCGTGCGCGCCTTCACATGCTCGGCCTT
>Ga0137383_10000169_pt1 | contig 29020 bp, 27 predicted proteins | sample SagtaG_19_FD_104817 | JGI IMG/M metagenome (GOLD analysis project Ga0137383, IMG submission 104817) | Vadose zone soil microbial communities from Sagehorn Ranch, Mendocino, California, USA - Sage2_R_40_16 metaG | ecosystem: Environmental > Terrestrial > Soil > Vadose zone | place: USA... | reverse complement strand
TTCCCGATCTGGAGCGCACGCTCGCGGACCGGATGGCCCGGCCCGTGGCGGGATCGGGCACGGCGCAACTGCTGGCCGACCGCGCGCTCCTCGCCGCGAAGCTGCGCGAGGAAGCCGACGAGCTGGCGCAGGCAGACTCTGCTGATGATGTGGTGCGGGAGACCGCCGACGTGCTCTACATGGCGCTCGTGGCGTTGGCACGCGGGGGCGGAACGTTGGCCGACGTCCGTGCCGAGCTTGCACGCCGGCATCGTGCGGTCAGCCGGCGCCCCATGGCTCGCAAGCGATGAGCGCGCGCGTGTTGCCTCGCCGTTCAGTAGCGGAGCTGGTGAGTCGGCGAGCTGGCGGTGTGCCTGCCGAGGCCCTGGCAATCGCCGCGCCGATTGTGGAAGCTCTCCGCGTCGGAAGTGAGGCCGCCCTCCGTACGTACGCGGAGCGTTTTGGCGACGTACAACCCGGCGGACCGTTGTTCCTCGACCGGGCCAGGCTCGATCGCGCACTCGCCGACGTGCCGGTTAATGACCGCGCGCGCCTCGAACGCGTCGCCGGGCGGATCCGAACGTTCGCTGAAGTGCAGCAGCGGGCGCTCGGGGCAGTCACGGTCACTGTTCCCGGTGGAGCGGTCGGTCACTGGGTCGCGCCGGTCGAGCGCGCGGGGTGTTATGCGCCCGGCGGGCGCTATCCTCTGCCCTCGTCGGTCCTCATGACGGCCGTGACCGCGAAGACCGCGGGTGTCCGCGAGATCTGGATCGCGAGTCCCAAGCCCGGACCGCTGACGCTTGCCGCTGCCGCGATCGCAGGCGCCGACGGAGTGCTGGCGGCGGGGGGAGCCCAGGCGATTGCGGCGCTGGCGTTCGGCGCCGGCCCGCTCCCGCCGTGCGACGTGATCGTCGGACCCGGCAACCGCTACGTCGCCGCGGCCAAGCAGCTCGTTGGCGGGCGTGTCGCGATCGACATGCTCGCAGGCCCGTCAGAGCTGGTGGTTTTTGCTGACGCGACGGCCTCCCCGGCTGCGATCGCCGCCGATCTGCTAGCGCAGGCGGAGCATGATCCCGACGCGGTACCCATTCTTGTGTCGCTCGATTCTGCGCTTCCGGATCGAGTCGAGGCGGAGCTCGCGCGTCAGCTTGCCGCGCTCCCCACGGCGGCGGTCGCCCGTGAGGCGCTCGCTAACGGCGGCGTCGTGGTCGTAGCGAACGTGGTCGAAGGCATTGCGGCGTGCGACGCACTTGCTCCCGAACACGTGGAGCTCTTCGTCGAGGATGCCGTTGCGGTCGCGCCACGACTCGCGCATTACGGCGGGCTCTTTATTGGCGATGGGTCGGCAGAAGTGCTCGGCGATTACGGCGCCGGGCCCAATCACGTCCTGCCGACGGGAGGCAGCGCGCGGTCAACGGGCGGGCTGTCGGTTTACACGTTTCTGCGGGTCCGCACGTGGTTACGGATCGACGACCCCTCCGCCGCGCGTCCCCTGCTCGAGGACGCGGCGTGGTTCGGTCGGGTGGAGGGGCTCGAAGGTCACGCGCGAGCCGCAGAGCGGCGACTCGACTGACTCAGTCCGCCCCTACCGTCTCCCGCGTCTCCTTCTGCTGCGGCTCACGCAACCCCAGCGACCGCTCGATCTCCCGCGTGATGTGCATCGAGCAGAACTTCGGCCCGCACATCGCGCAAAACTCGGCGCTCTTGAAGTACTCTGCCGGCAAAGCCTCGTCGTGCAGCTCGCGCGCCCGCGCCGGATCGAGCGCCAGCCGGAACTGCTCGTTCCAATCGAACGCGTAGCGCGCGCGTGACAACGCGTCGTCGCGCTCGGTCGCGCCGGGACGGCGGCGCGCGATGTTCGCGGCGTGCGCCGCGATCTTGTACGCGATCACGCCCTCGCGTACCTCCTCGGCGTTGGGCAGACCGAGGTGCTCTTTGCGCGTGACGTAGCACAGCATGTCAGCGCCGAACCACCCGATCATCGCGGCGCCGATCGCCGATGTGATGTGGTCGTATCCCGGCGCGACGTCGGTCACGAGGGGTCCGAGCGTGTAGAACGGCGCTTCGTGGCACAGCTCTTTCTCGAGCCGCACGTTCACTTCGATCTGATGCATCGGGATGTGTCCCGGCCCTTCGATCATCACCTGGACGTCCTTCTTCCATGCGCGCTCGGTCAACTCGCCGAGCACGGTGAGCTCCGCGAGCTGCGCCTTGTCGGTGGCATCGGCGATCGAGCCGGGACGCAGTCCGTCGCCGAGCGACAGCGTGACGTCGTACTGGCGCGCGATGTCCAGCAACCGGTCGTAGTGCTCGTACAGCGGATTCTGCTTGCCGTGCTGCGTCATCCAGTACGCCATCAACGATCCGCCGCGACTCACAATCCCCGTCACCCGGCCGAGGGCGAAGCCGACGTGCTCGCGGAGAATCCCGGCGTGCACGGTGACGTAGTCCACGCCTTGCTGGGCCTGGTGCTCGATGTTGTCGAGGATGTCGTCCGCCGTGAGCTTCGTGACGTCGCCGGCGACTTCTATCGCCTGATAGATCGGCACGGTGCCGATCGGCACTGGTGACGCAGCGATGATTGCTTCACGAATCGCATCGATATTGCCGCCGGTCGAGAGGTCCATCACCGTATCGGCGCCGTAGTGCACGGCGTGGTGCAGCTTCTCGAGCTCGCCGCCCAAGTCCGACTCGACCGCGGAATTGCCGATGTTGGCGTTGATCTTGACGCTGGCGACCTTGCCGATCGCCATAGGATCGAGATGCTGCGCGAGGTGATTGACGTTCGCGGGAATGATCAGCCGGCCGGTCGCGACTTCGTCGCGAACGGTCTCGGGCGGTAGCGCTTCCCGCTCGGCCACACGATGCATCTCGGGAGTGATCGTGCCCTGGCGGGCGAAGCACATCTGGGTACGGCAGGTCATACTGAGCTCCCTTCGCCGGTACGAACCGGATCAGGTTCTGAGGGTGTGATCTCAGCCCGCGGCACCGCGCCGGGGCACCCCTGTCGATGTTTGAATGTAACCTGGGCTAGACTTCTCGCAGCCGGGGGGGTCCGTACCGTTCGATCGGCTTGTGGTGCTTCTCCCATTCAGCCCGAAACGCGAATGGATCGAGCCCGCTCGGCTGGTCTAGGGCGAGGATGCCATTGAGATGGTCCAGCTCGTGCTGGAGCAGCTCCGCCATCGGCCCTTCAAGATCCATCGTATTCACGTTTCCCTTCAAATCGGTGTAGCGGAGCGTGGCCCGGTAGGCGCGCGTAACGCGGACCAATAGATTCGGAAACGAGAAGCAGTCGTCCCAGACTTGAAAGTCATCGGCTCCCACGTCGGTGATTTCAGGATTGATCATCGTCGCGCGGAACTTCGCAACCTCCACCAGCACCACGCGTACGGGAGCACCGATCTGCGGTGCAGCCACCGCCCGGCCGAAATTGTACTTCTTTCGCGCCTGGCGCAGGGTGTCCCGCAGGTCGTCGGAAAGCAGTCGCACCGCCGGTGACTTGGGGTCTTCGACCGGGGTGCAGCGAACCCGCAGGATAGGGTCGCCGAGTTGGCGAATGCGTCGGGCTGCCATGGGCGGCGCCAAAATTGCCCCTTTCGGCCCGTCATGCAACTACCCTCTAGCCGTAGAGCCACTTAGGCCCTTAGTCTCTTAGCCCCTATGTCTTTAGCCGGCGTTGTCCTGGCGGCCGGCCGGTCGGCCCGAATGGGGTCCCCCAAGGCCCTCTTGGATTTCCTCGGCCTCCCGTTCGTTGTGCGGATCATGGAAGCGTTCGAGGCGCTCGAGGTAAAGACGCGTGTCGTAGTCCTTGGGCCGGACGCTCCTCGCATCCAGCCTGTCCTGGCAGATCACGACTGCATGATCGTGGAGAATCCCGAGCCTGAGACCGGCCCCATCGCCTCATTGCGAGCGGCGCTGCGTGCACTCCAACCCCTGCAGCCCAGCGCCCTGCTCGTCTGGCCGGTCGATCTGCCGCACGTGCGCGTCACCACCGTCGAGCGAATCCTCGAAACGCACCGCCGAACGGCGGCAAACGTCATCGTGCCCACATTCGCGGAGCGGCGAGGTCACCCAGTGGTATGGCGATCGGCGTTGTTTGCGGAACTGCTGGAGAGTCCCGACGCGACAGGTGAGGGTGCGCGCGCGGTTCTACACAAGCATGAAAAGGATGTTGTGAGCGTCGCGGTGGACGATCCCGCGGTCGTCGACCAGATCAACACGCCTGACGACTACGAAAGACTCGTGAGGGAATGGAATCGGGACATTTATTAGGAAAGGCGTGTCTTTCGTTGGTTGGTTGACAATCCCGACAAAACCATTAGGATTCCCGATTGGACAGTCGATTTGACTGCCAAGTTTATGTCCGCTAAGGACTTCCGGAGCCGCGATGACCAGTATTGAAGCTCATGTCCAGCAACCGTACAAGTACGGCTTCGTCACCGACATCGAATCGGAGGTCGTGCCGGCCGGCTTGAATGAGGACGTGATCCGGCTGATTTCCGCCAAGAAAGGCGAGCCGGAGTGGATGCTGGAGTGGCGCCTGAAAGCCTATCGCAACTGGCTGAAGATGAGCGAGCCGCACTGGCCCAACGTGAAGTACGGCCCGATCGACTACCAGGCCATCAGCTACTATGCCGCGCCCAAGCAGCGGCCGAAGCTCGATTCGCTCGAGCAGGTCGATCCGAAGCTCGTCCAGACGTTCGAGAAGCTCGGCATCCCGATCGAAGAGCAGAAGCGGTTGACGGGTGTCGCCGTGGACGCGGTCTTCGACAGCGTCTCGGTCGCCACGACGTTTCAGGCGGAGCTTGCAAAATACGGTGTGATCTTCTGTCCGATCTCGCAGGCGATCCGCGAGCACGCTGATCTCGTCCAGAAGTATCTCGGCACGGTCGTCCCGTACAACGACAACTTCTTTGCGGCGCTCAACTCAGCCGTGTTTACGGACGGCTCGTTCGTGTACGTGCCGAAGGGCGTGCGGTGTCCACTGGAGCTGTCGACCTACTTCCGCATCAACGCGTCCTCCACCGGCCAGTTCGAGCGCACGCTCATCATCGCGGACGAGGGCAGCTATGTGAGCTACCTCGAGGGCTGCTCAGCGCCGATGCGTGATGAGAACCAGCTGCACGCCGCGGTCGTCGAGCTGGTCGCGCTGGACAACGCGCAGATCAAGTACTCGACGATTCAGAACTGGTACCCTGGGGATGAAGAGGGACGGGGCGGCATCTACAACTTCGTAACCAAGCGCGGCAAATGCACGGGCCGCAATTCCAAGATCTCGTGGACGCAGGTCGAAACAGGCTCGGCGATCACCTGGAAGTATCCCGGCTGCATCCTGCAGGGCGACAACTCGATCGGTGAGTTCTACTCTGTGGCGGTGACGAGTCATCGGCAACAGGCCGACACGGGGACCAAGATGATTCACCTCGGCAAGAACACGCGCTCGACGATCGTGTCCAAGGGCATCTCGGCGGGACACGGGCAGAACACCTACCGCGGACTGGTAAAGATCATGAAAGGCGCGGAAGGCGCCCGGAACTATTCGCAGTGCGATTCGATGCTGATTGGTGATAAGTGCGGAGCGCACACCTTCCCCTACATCGATGTGCGCAACAGTTCCGCGATCATGGAGCACGAGGCGTCGACCTCGAAGATCGGCGAGGATCAGATCTTTTATCTGCGCCAGCGCGGCCTCTCGTCTGAGGATGCCGTGTCGATGATCGTGAATGGCTTCTGCAAGGAAGTCTTCAAGGAGCTGCCCATGGAATTCGCCGTGGAGGCTACGCGCCTGCTCGGCATCAGCCTGGAAGGAAGCGTCGGGTAATGGCCAAGAAGGGGCTTCTCGAAGTCCAAGGCCTGCGAGTCGCAGTAGCAGGTAACGAGATCCTCAAGGGTGTCGATCTCATGATTCGCGACGGCGAAGTGCACGCGATCATGGGGCCGAACGGCTCGGGCAAGAGCACGCTCGCGCAGGCCCTCGCCGGCCATCCGGCGTACACGGTGCTCGGGGGCACGGCGAAGTACGACGGCAAGGATTTACTCGACATGAAACCGGAGGAGCGTGCGCGGGCAGGTGTCTTCCTCGCGTTCCAGTATCCGGTCGAGATTCGCGGCATCACGAATTCCTATTTCCTGCGGTCGGCGCTGAACGCACTTCGCCGGGAGCGGGGGGGGGGGGAACCGGAGCTCGATCCGATCGACTTCCTGCAGTTTCTCGAACAGAAGCTCAAGGCGATCGGCTGGGACGACTCGATGATGAACCGTCCAGTCAACGAAGGCTTCTCCGGCGGTGAAAAGAAGCGCAACGAGATCCTGCAGCTCGCGGTCCTCGAGCCCCGGCTCGCGATCCTCGATGAGACGGACTCGGGCCTCGACATCGATGCGCTGAAAACCGTCGCCGAGACCGTGAATAAGCTGCGCAGCCCCGATCGCGCCTTCCTGATCGTGACGCACTACCAGCGCCTGTTGAACTACATCAAGCCTGATGTCGTCCACGTTCTCGCGGACGGACGCATCGTGAAAACCGGCGGTCCCGAATTGGCCTTGGAGCTCGAGGCAAAAGGCTACGACTGGCTGCGTGATGGCGTAATGGTGTCGTGACGATGGCAGTGAAAACAGGCTCTGTCGAGCGACTGGTCGGTTCCTACCAGGCATGGGCGGCGAATGGGGCTTCCCGCGTCCCGGCCTGGCTGAAAGCTCTGCGCGAGGGCGGGATCCGCCGCTTCGTCGATCTAGGCTTCCCCAACATGAAGCAGGAAGCGTGGCGTTTCACGAGCGTCGCGCCGATCGCTGAAACACAGTTTGAGTTGGCGCAGCCGCCGTCTCGTGTGCCGACGCTGGCGGACATTCGGCCGTTCCTGCTTGGTGAGACGGGCCATCGTCTCGTCTTTGTCAACGGTTTTTTCCAACGCTCGCTTTCGACGCCGCTGGCCGACGGTGTTCGCCTGGACGGTTTGGCACAGGTTCTCCGGGATCAACCCGATTTCATCAGCCAGCATCTGTGCAAGTACGCGACGACTGAAGGGCGACCGTTCTGCGCGCTGAACACCGCGTTCGTTGCGGACGGAGCGTTCGCGCATGTCCCGGCGAAGCTTAGCGTCGCGGAGCCGATTCAACTGCTGTTCCTGACGACGGGTGACCAGCACGTTGTCGTCCATCCGCGCAACCTCGTCGTGGTCGAGCGTGAGGCGCGCGCATCGATCGTCGAGACGTACGCGGCGCTAAAAAGGGATGTGTACTGGACGAACGCGGTGACTGAGATCGTCGTCGGTGATGGTGCTCGCGTCGACTACCATCGCGTCCAGCGAGAGAGCAATCGCGCCTTTCACGTCGCTGCGACCCAGTCGCATCAGGGACGTGACAGCACCCTCAATCTTCATTTTGTCGCGTTCGGGTCGGCGCTCGCCCGCCACGACATTGGCGCCGTCATGGGGGGTCCGGGCGGCACGTTGATTCTGAACGGGCTGTATCTGCTGGCGGCCGGGCAGCATGCCGATCATCATACGACGATCGATCATGCGGCGGACCACTGCGAGAGCCACGAGTACTTCAACGGCGTGCTCGACGGCCATTCGCGAGGTGTCTTCACCGGCCGCATCATCGTGCGTCCGGGCGCTCAGAAGACCGATTCGAAGCAGACGAACAACAATCTGTTGCTCTCGACCGATGCGCACGCCGATAGCCAGCCGCAGCTCGAGATCTATGCCGACGACGTGAAGTGCACTCACGGTTCAACGGTGGGACCGCTCGATCCGCGCGCGCTGTTCTACCTGCGGAGCCGCGGCGTTGGCGAAGACGAAGCGCGCCGGCTCCTGACCTACGGCTTCGCCGCCGAGATCCTCGGCCGCATGGAGGTTGCGCCGCTCCGGGCTCAGCTCGATCGCATCGTGCGGGATCGCGTGGCGCAGCCATGAGTGACCTCGGCGAGCTGTATCAGCAGGTCATCCTCGATCACAACCGCAATCCGCGGAACTTTAAGCGCATCGAATCGGCGAACCGCAAAGCGGAAGGCAACAATCCGCTCTGCGGCGATCGCATTCAGTTGTATGTGCTGCTCGAGGGCGACACGATTACCGACATCGGCTTTCAGATGCCGCAGGGCTCCGGCTGCGCGATCTCCAAGGCGTCGGCGTCGCTGATGACGGATGCCGTGAAGGGCAAAACTGCGGCCGACGCGGAAACGATGTTTCAGCTGTTTCGCGATATGCTCTCGGGCGGTACCAATGCGCCCGGCAAGCTGGCGGTGTTCTCGGGCGTACGCGCGTTCCCCAGCCGGATCAAATGCGCCAACCTCGCCTGGCACGCGCTGCACGCGGCGTTGCAGAACAGTGCCGAGCCGGTGACTACGGAGTCGGCCCGGGACTTTTGATGCTCGATACCGCCAGAATCCGACCCGACTTCCCGATTCTTCTGCAGAAGGAGAACGGGCGGCGGCTCGTGTATCTCGATAACGCGGCGACCAGTCAAAAACCCCGCAAAGTCATCGACGCGATCGTTCACTATTACAGCTTCCACAACGCCAACGTGCACCGGGGCGCCTATGCCCTAGCGGTCGAGGCCACGGAAGCCTACGAAGCCGCCCGCACAGCCGTTGCCCGCTTCGTGAATGCCTGGGCGCGCGAAGGCGTCGTGTTTACCAGGGGCACCACCGAGTCCATCAACCTCGTGGCGGCTTCCTGGGGGCGGACCAACGTGAAGCGCGGCGATACGGTCGTCGTGACGGCGATGGATCACCACTCGAACATCGTGCCGTGGCAGATCCTCTGTCAGGAAAAGGGCGCCACGATCCGAATGGTCGAGATCACGGAGGACGGGCGCATCGACCTGTCCGACTTTGGGCGGGCCTTGGAGGCGAAGCCCAAGATCGTCGCATTCCCCTATGTCTCAAACTCGCTGGGGACGGTGAACCCCGCCGCGCAACTCTCCAAGCTGGCCCATGCGGCCGGGGCGGTGACCGTGGTGGATGGGGCGCAGTCCAGTCCGCACCTGCGGGTCGACGTCCAGACCATCGACTGCGACTTCTACGCGCTCTCGGGTCATAAGATGCTGGCTCCGATGGGCAGCGGGGCTTTGGTCGCCAAGCCGGCGCTGCTCGACGCGATGCCGCCCTACCACGGGGGCGGCGAAATGATCGAGCGTGTGTGGGATGACCGATCCACGTGGAACAAGATCCCGCACAAGTTCGAAGGGGGAACCCCGAACGTGGAGGCTGCTGTCGGGCTGGGCGCCGCGATCGCGTATCTCGAACAGCTCGGTATGGAGAAGATCGCCGCTCACGAACAGGAGCTTGCCCGCCTAACGATCGAGCGGCTGTCGCAAATCGAAGGCGTCACGGTGTATGGACCGCGCGACCACCGCGCGGGTGTCGTGCCGTTCACCTACGGCGACATTCACCCTCACGACCTCGCCACGATTCTGGACCGCGACGGCGTTTGTATTCGCGCCGGCCATCACTGTACCCAGCCGCTGATGCGGCGGCTGGGCGTCGCCGCTACCGCGCGCGCTTCCTTTTACATCTACAATGACGTCGACGATATCGACGCGCTGGTGATTGCCGTTCGCAAGGCCGGCGATCTCTTCGGAGTTTCCCCTTCCCCAATCAGCATACCCCAATAGCTTCGGGGCATGTCAGAACCAGTCATTGTCGATCGCGTCAGCAAGCGGTTTTCCGGTCATACCGCCGTCGATGGACTCTCCCTGAGTGTGGCGCCGGGCATCATCTACGGACTGCTCGGCCCCAACGGCGCCGGCAAGACGACCACGCTGCGCATGATCATGGACATCTACGAGCCCGATTCGGGTTCGATCCGGCTGTTCGATCAGGTCGGCGGGGGCCGTACGCATTCCGCCCGCATCGGCTACCTGCCCGAGGAGCGCGGGCTGTACCCCCGGATGCGGGTCCTCGACGTGCTGGTCTTTCTGGCGGAAGCCAAAGGCGTGTCGCGGCGCGCCGCCCGCGTCAAGGCGCTCGAGTGGCTGGAGCGGCTCGGGCTCGCCGACTGGCGATTGCGGAAAGTCTCCGACCTGTCCAAGGGGATGCAGCAGAAGGTGCAATTCATCTCCACGGTGTTGCACGATCCCGATCTCGTCATTTTCGACGAGCCGTTCTCCGGGCTCGATCCGGTGAACTCTCAGGTCTTGCGCGACACGGTCGTCGACTACCGGCGCCGCGGCAAGACCGTGCTGTTCTCCACACATATCATGGAACACGCCGAGAAGCTGTGTGACCGGCTTTGCATCATCGCCCGCGGGAAGAAGCTCGTTGACGGAACGTTGGCGGAGGTCAAGCAGACGCACGGCGGTAAGAACGTGATCGTTGCATTCGACGGCGGCCAGGGGAATGCGCAACAGATCTTCTCGGACCGGCGGCTCGTCGCGAAGATCCAGGACTTCGGCCAGGAGGCGGAGCTGGAGCTGGCGCCCGGAGCCGATGCCCAGGAGATCCTGAAAGCCCTGGTCAATTCCGGCGCGCGGCTCGCGCGCTTCGAGCTGGCGAGTCCCTCGCTTCACAAGATCTTCGTGGATTTGGTTGGACCCGAAGCTGCAACTGCCGCGGCGACCGTACCGCACGCCAAAAACGGTGGGCCGAATGCATAAAGTCTGGGCGATCATTCGTCGCGAGTTCGTCGAGCGCGTGCGGACCCGGTGGTTCTGGGTCTCAGCGATCCTCGGACCGGTGCTCTTTGCGGGCATCATCGTCTTCCAGATCGTCCAGTCGCTGGGCGGCGGCGTTCGCACTATCGCCGTCGTGGATTCGACCACCGGAGGTTTGGGAGACCGCGTGATCGCCGCGTTGTCGGCGAGTGGGTCGTTCCGTGCGACACTCGTACCCGCGCGAGCGGGCGTCGTCGATTCTCTGAAAGATGAGGTCGAGTCGAAGCGCCTCAACGGCTTTTTGATCGTCACCAACGATCTCGTCGAGACGGGTCGCGCGGAGTACCAGGCGTCGAATCTCGGGATGCAGACGATCGAAAATCTGCAGCGAACGCTGGGTCGCCTCGTCGTCAAGGAGCGCTTGGAGCAAAAAGGGGTGAATCCTGGGCTCGTCGATTGGGCCCAGATTCGGATCGCCTTGGATCAAAAGAAGATCTCTCACGGCCGCACCACGTCCGAAAGCGCTGCGCAGTCGTTCCTCACTGCCTATCTCATGGCGATCCTGCTATTCATGGCCATCCTGCTCTACGGCGTGAACGTCATGAGCTCGGTTTTGGAGGAGAAGACGACGCGCATTATCGAGGTGCTCGTGTCGTCCGTGCGCCCCTTTCAGCTGATGCTGGGGAAGATCCTTGGCGCGGGTTCCGTTTCCTTCTTTCAGTTCGTCATCTGGGGTGTTTCCGCGCGTGTGCTGCTCTCGCTGCGCGGCCCGATTGCCCGGGCGCTGGGGGCCGATCCCGCCTCAGTGCAGCTGACGTTGCCGCACATCCCGGCCGCGACCCTTGCGGTGTTCATCGCCTTCTTCCTCGGCGGCTTTCTTCTCTATTCCGCGATGTTCGCGGCGGTGGGCGCGATGTCGAGCAACGAGCAGGAGGCGCGCCAGGCGCAGCAGCCAGTCACCTACGTGCTGATGATTTCCTACCTATCCATTCTCGCGCTCACGAACGATCCCAGCTCGACATTCGCGAAGACGCTCTCGCTGGTGCCATTCACCACGCCGATCGCGACACCCGTGCGGTGGACAGCGGGAAGCATGCCGATGTGGGAACTGGCGACATCGCTCGGTATCCTCGCCCTTGCGATCGTAGGGGTGACATGGGTTGCCGCCCGCATTTATCGCGTGGGAATCCTGATGACGGGGAAGCGTCCGAACGTGAAGGAACTTATGCGGTGGGTAAGAACTGCTTAGGACATGCAAAGGCTTCGTAGAGCGTCCTATAGTATCCCTCCAAGCAGCCGATCGTCCCAAAACCCGTTGACTGTTGCCCGCGGTGCGTCTGCCGCGTCTAGCCTTTGCATGTCCTAGCTTGGTAGTTTGAGCCCATGTCTGGTGACTTTGACATCATCGTTGTCGGCGGTGGGCACGCCGGTACTGAAGCGGCCGCCATGTCCGCGCGCCTCGGCGCCCGGACTCTGCTGCTTACTTCCAACCTCGAAACGATCGGGCAGATGTCCTGCAACCCCGCGATCGGCGGCATTGCAAAGGGCACCGTCGTCCGCGAGGTCGACGCCCTCGGCGGCATCATGGGTCGCGCCGCCGATCGTGCCACCATCCAATTCCGGATGTTGAATCGCTCGAAGGGTCCCGCCGTCTGGGCCCCTCGCGCCCAGGCGGACCGCACCCTCTACAAGCGCGCCGTTCGCTTCCTGCTCGAGCAATGCCCGGCCCTCGACCTGTCTCAGGGGATGGTCACAAATCTGCTCTTCGATGAGGGCGGCACGCGGATTACTGGGGTCGAGACTGGCGATGGGCGGCGGTTTACCGCGCGCGCCGTCATCATCACGGCCGGGACATTTCTGCGTGGCCGGATTCACCTCGGCACCGATACTCAGATTCCCGCCGGACGCGCCGGCGACGCGCCATCCGTGGAGATGGCGCAAGTTATTGCTAATACAGGACTTACAGTATCGCGCTTCAAGACCGGCACCCCACCCCGCGTCGATGGTCGGTCCGTGAATTGGAGCAAGGTCGAGCGCCAGGACGGCGACACGGAGGAGTTCCGCTTCTCCTTCCACGAGCGCGTCGACCGCCCGGGTCAGGTCCCATGCTGGATCACGTGGGCCGGCGAAGCAGTGAAGGACATCATCCAGCGCCACCTGAAGGAGTCGGCGCTGTACGGCGGCGCCATCAGTGGTCGCGGGCCGCGCTATTGCCCATCCGTCGAAGACAAGATCGTGAAGTTCCCCGCGGCGAAGCGCCACCAGATCTTCCTCGAGCCCGAGGGCCTCGACACGACCGAGCTGTACGTGAACGGGCTGTCCACTTCCCTCCCCGTCGCCGTGCAGCTCGAGTTCTTGCACGCGGTCCCGGGGCTCGAGCGCGCGCGCATGACACGCCCCGGCTATGCGATCGAGTATGACTATTATCCGCCGACGCAGCTTACGCCCTGGCTCGAGGTGAAGAGCGTCGAGCATCTGTTCTTTGCCGGTCAGATCAACGGGACGACAGGATATGAAGAAGCGGCGGGCCAGGGCGTCGTGGCTGGCATCAACGCGGTCCGCCGCATCCGCGGCGAAGAGCCCGTCGTCCTCTGTCGCAATGACGCGTACATCGGAGTTCTCGTCGACGACCTTGTCACGCGCGGAGTGGACGAGCCGTACCGTCTCTTTACGTCCCGGTCCGAGTTTCGGCTGTTGCTCCGTCAGGACAACGCGCTGCGGCGCCTGCTTCCGCTCGCCGAGCGACTCGGTCTCCTCACGGATGCGGAGTTGCGGGCGGCCGAACGGCGCCTCGGCGAGGAGGAGAGGATCCTCAATGTCGCGCGACAGACCACGATCACACCGGCGCAGGCGGAGGGTCCGCTCGAGGATAGTGGAACGAAGTTGACGGAGAGCGAGCGCATCGCCGTCGTCGCGAAGCGACCCGGAGTCTCGCTCGGGCGATTGCTTGCGGCGACGGGGATCACGGATTCACCTGCGGACGCGGTGCTGGCCGCTGAAGTCGAGATCAAGTACGACGGCTATCTGGCGCGAGAGCGTGAGGCTGCGGCACGCCTTGCCGAGCTGGCGTCGTTCGTCCTGCCGCCTGACCTGCCCTATCTCGAGCTGCGGACGCTCGCCACGGAAGCGCGACAGAAGCTCGATCGCGTCCGCCCCACCTCGCTTGCGCAGGCCGCGCGTATTCCTGGCGTCACGCCGAGCGACCTTCACAGTCTCGTGCTCGAAGCGACCCGCTGGCGTCGGAGAGTCGCCTAGACCGATTGTTGCAGTTTCACGTGAAACGTATGCTCTTTCGTTTCACGTGAAACGAACTTATATTGGACTCGCGTCCATTTCCTAGCTACATAAGTTATTAACCATCAACGAGTTACAATGTCACGCGCAATCGCGATCGCTAATCAAAAAGGCGGCGTCGGCAAAACGACGACCGCGGTCAATCTCGCGGCGTCGCTCGCAACCGCCGAGCGGAAGACACTGCTCATCGACGCGGATCCGCAGGGAAATTCGACGAGCGGCGTGGGAATCGAACGCGATCGCATTCGACATTCGCTCTACGAAGCGCTCATCGACGGTTCGCCACTCGTTCAATCGCGGTTTCCGCATGTCCATTTCCCGTATCTCGACGTCGTTCCCGCGACCCAGGACCTCGTGGGTGCCGAGCTCGAACTGGTCAATCAGAATGGACGCGAGAATCGCATGCGAGAGGCGCTGCGCGACCTGCGCGACGAGTACGGCTACGTCATCATCGATTGCCCGCCGTCACTCGGCCTGCTCACGCTGAACATGCTGACGGCGGCCGACAGCGTCATCATTCCGATCCAGTGCGAGTACTACGCGCTCGAAGGGCTCTCGCAGCTCCTGAACACCGTCAAGCTGGTGCAGCGCAATTTCAATCCCGCGCTCGCCATCGAAGGCGTGCTGCTGACGATGTACGACGCGCGACTGAATCTCTGCAAGCAGGTCGCCGAAGAAGCGAAGGAGTACTTCGGCGGCCGGATGTTCAACGTCACGATCCCACGCAACGTGCGTCTGGCGGAAGCGCCCAGCTTCGGAAAACCGATCATCCTGTACGACGTGCAGTCGATCGGTGCCAAGAGCTACCTGGCTGTCGCCCAGGAGTTGATTCGCCGGGTCGAGCAGGGCGCTCCCCCGTCGCCAAGCCTGCCTGCCATTGAATCGCTGCCGTCTCCGGAGGTGCCCGCATGACGGAAACCGCCGCAGGAAGACGCCGTCTCGGTCGGGGTCTCGAGGCTCTCTTAGGGCCGACGCGCCAAGAAGCCGAGCGCGAAGGCAGCCTCGTTGAGCTGCCCATTCAGGATATCAAGCCGAACCCGTTCCAACCGCGAAAGACCGTTGATCCGACCGCCCTCGAAGAACTGGTATCCTCCATCAAACAAGCCGGCCTGCTGCAGCCGGTTGTGGTACGGCGCGCAAATGGGGGGGGCGGCTACGAGCTGATCGCCGGCGAGCGGCGGCTGCGTGCGTGCCAGCAACTCGGCTGGGAACGTATTCCCGCGGTGCAGCGCGACGCGGATGATCGCACGCTGCTCACCCTGGCCCTGATCGAGAATCTGCAGCGCGACGATCTGTCGCCCGTAGACGAGGCGCGCGGGTACGAGCGGCTGATCGCGGAGTTCAAGCTCGCGCAGCAGGATGTTGCGGACGCGGTCGGTCGCGACCGCTCGACGGTCGCCAATGCTCTGCGCTTGCTCAAGCTGCCGGAAGTCGTCTTGCAGATGCTGCACGAGGGCCAGCTGTCGGTGGGGCACGCGCGCGCGCTCCTCGCATTGGAGGATCTACGCATCGTCACGAATCTCGCGCGCGAAGCGGTCGCGCAGGGCCTCTCGGTGCGCGAAGTTGAAGATCGCGTGCGCGGCGGTCGTGCACCCGAGCGCCGGCCGCGGATGAAGCGCGGGCTCGGCGTCGCTCCCGAAGTGCGTCGCGTCGAGGACGCGCTCCGCCGCCGCCTCGGTACCGACGTGCGCGTGACCTTGCGCGCCAAAGGCAAAGGGCAAATTCATCTGTCGTTCTATTCGAACGACGATCTCGCTCGGCTGCTCGAACTCATCCTCGGGGCGCCATTCGACGGATGACCAGAGGTACCCGCGGTGTCACCATCGTCGTCCACGCCGACGGCGATCTGGAATCCAATCAGTACCGCTTCCCGCGCTGGGCTGTGATCGCGGGGAAGTGGGGAGCCGGCGCCATCGCCGTGCTGGTCGTCTTGTTCTTTGCGTTCGCCGGACCCATCACGCGCAACGCCGCGCGTGTACCGGGGCTGGAACGCGAGGTGTCGCGACTACGGGTGGAGAACAGTCGCGTGCAGCAGCTCGCATCCGCGTTGAATCGCGCCGAAGCGAACTATCAAGAGCTGCGTCAGATGCTCGGGGTAAAAGCGCCTGCCGCCCCCACGGGCAAAGGCGGCAGCGTCGCTCGCAATGGCGATCTCACGACCGCCATGCGCTCAGTGCCGCTCCGCGCCTCCTTGCCCGGCGCCACAAAGCGCTATGAGACGGGAGCGTCGATTCCGTCCCACTGGCCACTCGACGTACCGGGGTTTGTGACGCGTGGGCAGGTGCGCCCGGGCGTGGTGGACGAATCGCATCCGGGCATCGACATTGCCGTCCCGATCGGCACCCCGATCCGCGCCTCCGGTGGCGGCACGGTCACGCAGGCCGGCTATGATCCCGACTACGGGCTGTTCGTCCTCTTGCGACATCCATCCGGGTATGAGACGATGTATGGTCACACGTCACGGCTGCTGGCGGCGGAAGGCGACGATGTTCAGGCCGGACAAGTGATCGGTCTGTCCGGTAACTCCGGGCGGTCCACAGCACCGCATCTACATTTCGAAATTCGTCACGACGGCAAGTCCGTCGATCCGCTTGACCTCGTGAAAGAGGGGGGGACGCGCTGATGTCCGTGTTCTCGGAAAAGACTCCAGGATCGGGTGGGGGGGGCGCACGCGAAGGCGTTCCCGGCCTTTCGATCATCGGCGCCGGCATGCGAGTCGTCGGCGATATCGCGGCGGACGGAGTCGTGAAGATCGAGGGCTCCGTAAACGGCACAGTGCGCGCCGCGAAACAGGTTCTCGTGGCACGGGGCGGGGAAGTAGAGGGCGACGTCATAAGCCGTGAGGCCATCATCGGCGGTGAAGTGCGCGGAGCCATCTACGCTGAAGAGCGCGTGGAGCTGCAAGCCACCAGCGTCGTTCATGGCGACGTGCACACCAAGAAGCTGCTCATTCAAGAAGGTGGAGAGATCAACGGCGTACTGAGGATGGGAGAGGACGCCGGCCAGCCTCCGCAGGTCACGCGCAGCGGTCAAGCGTTAGCACGGGCATAGATATCCACACGGCCACGGTTGTCCGATGTGGATTCTCTAACATGTTACGTGGTTATCACTTACTGGACTCCCGCGTGTGGAAAGTTCGGTAACTGCTACGATAGTGTGCCTACGGTGTCTTAAGTGCGCCTAGACACTCTCGTCCGTTTTCTCGATGAGTATCTCCACATTGCCGAGGAAAGTGCTGACGCTCCCGAGGCGCTGAATGGCCTCCAGGTCAGCAACTCGGGCGAGGTCACGCGGCTTGCCGCGGCCGTCGACCTCTGCGAGGCCGCGGTGCGGCACGCGACCGAGCAACGCGCCGACTGCCTGTTGGTCCATCACGGCATCTTTTGGGGCGGTCTGCGGCCACTCGTCGGCCCCGCCTACCGTCGCGTTGCCGGTTTGATCAAGTCCAACATCGCGCTGTACGCCGCCCACCTGCCACTCGATCGTCATGCTGACGTTGGCAATAACCACGTATTGGCCCGGCTGCTCGACATCAAGCTGCGGGGTGATTTCGGATCTTATCACGGCGCCCCGGCCGGTGTGTGGGGCGAGTACCGAGGGACTCGCGACGAGCTGACATGGGCATTGACCAGAACGCTGGGGACGGCGCCCAAACTGTTCGCGTTCGGACCTGAACGAGTGCAGCGGGTGGGCATCGTCACCGGATCGGGAGGTTCGCTCATCCCGCAGGCGGCTGCAGCCGGACTCGACACGTTCGTCACCGGGGAAGGCCAGCACTGGACATTCTTCGATGCTGAAGAGCTGGGACTCAACGTTTTCTACGCGGGCCATTACGCCACCGAGACGGTGGGGGTCAAGGCGCTCGCCGAGCACGTCTCCAAGAAGTTCGATTTGCCCTGGGTCTTTCTGGATCATCCTACCGGTTTGTGAATCCGAAGCGGGTATTGGCTGTCCTGGCCCTCGCCGAGCTGTTGGCAATGGCCCCCTGGTTCAGCGCGTCCGCCATCGCCCCCGCACTCGCACGCGCTTGGCAGCTCTCGCCTGCCGGAACCGCGTGGCTCACGATTTCCGTGCAGCTGGGGTTTGTCGCCGGCGCTCTGGTGAGCGCGATCCTGACACTGGCTGACCGGGTTTCAGCCCGGCACCTGGTTGCGGGTTCGGCGGTATTGGCGGCCGCCGCCACACTGGGAGTGGCGGCGGCGGGCGGCATCCGGGTGGGTATCGCGTGTCGACTGCTCACTGGCGCTGCGCTGGCAGGTGTCTATCCGCCGGGAATGAAGATCGCAGCGGGCTGGTTTAAAGAAGGAAGGGGACTGGCCATCGGGATTCTCGTCGGCGCGCTCACCCTGGGCTCGGCAAGTCCGCATCTCGTCCGTTGGGCGGTCGCCCCGGCCGCCTGGCGCGTCGTGCTCGCGGTTGCCGCCGTGAGTGCGATCGCGGGAGGGCTCCTGGTGCTGCGCGTGCCGAGCGACGGACCCTACGCCGCCGCTTCGCCACCGTTTTCTTTGACTGCAGCCCCGCGGATCCTGAAAGACCCGGCGACGCTGCTCGCGAACGTCGGCTATCTGGGCCACATGTGGGAGCTGTACGCGATGTGGACGTGGATCGCGGCGTTCGTGGCGGCGAGCGAACACGCGCGCCGCGGAGCGCGGGCCGATGTCACCGGTCTCGCTGCGCTAGTGACGTTCGCCGTCGTGGGCAGCGGTGCCGTGGGCTGCTGGCTCGGAGGGAAGTACGCCGATCGCTGGGGTCGGACGCTCCTGACGAGCGCGGCGATGCTGGTATCGGGCAGTTGCGCGATCCTGGTGGGATTCTTCTTCGGCGCGCCGCTGGCTGCCCTTCTTCCATTACTCCTGCTTTGGGGGATCACTGTCGTGGCCGACTCCGCGCAGTTCTCCGCGGCGGTCAGCGAGCTGGCGCCGCGCGACTACGTCGGTACGGCATTGACGCTGCAGACCAGTCTGGGATTCCTTCTCACCTGTGCCACGATCTACCTGCTACCGAACGTCGCCGGAGCGATCGGGGGGGGGTGGCGTTGGAGCATGAGTGTCCTGGCAATCGGGCCGGCCATCGGGGTCTGGGCCATGCTGCTGCTGCGCCGGCGGCCCGAGGCGAGCCGGCTGGCTGGCGGCGCCCGTTAGGGTACGATGAATGTACCGACCTCGCCATCGTAGTCGTCGGGGCTGCGTCGCGTGCCCTCCGGAACGAGCCAGGGTCCTCCGTCACGACGGACGTTGATGCGGTGCATGCCGCTCGAGATCCGGAATGTTCCGACCCAGGATTCGTGATCGACAGCATTCCTAGTCAACGAGACAGGCTGCCAGTCGGTGAAGTCGCCGCTGATCTCGACCAGACCTGCGTGCGGTGCATAAACCGTCAGCTGCACATCGTCGGGCCGAGTCTGAATCGTCAGTCGCGTTTCCGGTCCATCTGACCCGCTGGGTACCGGGGGGGGCGCTTCGATCGACAAGATGGGCGCAGCGGATTTCAGGACGCGGATCGTGCCGATGCGCATCGCAGCGGCAAGATATCGGCCGGCGATGCTGCCGCTCACCACATCCGTGGGATAGCGGCCGGCAGACAGGACCAAAGCGGCTTCGGGGCTGATGGTCACGGTCGCGCTGCCTTCTCCGAACACGCCGCGCCCGCCACCTTGGCTCCAGATACGCGCGCCGACAACTCCCTCCAGCACGATCCCGCCTCTTTGCCAGCGGCCCGAAGACCGCAGGTCCGTGTACACGGTGTCGCCCACGAATGAGCGGTCGAGCGAGACGAACATCGTCTTGTTGTTCCGCAACACCCAGAGACCCGTCGCCAGGACCAGCACGCGCCGCGGAGCGCTTCGGAAGAAGGAGCGACCTACGGTGGCACCGATCCAGCCACCATGGTCGTCGGCCATGAGGTGAAGACGCGCTTCTGCTTCGCTGTGACTGAAGCTCGCGATATTCGCGTACTGACTCGACCCGGCCGAAAGACCCAATTCGCCGCGCCAGTGGCGGGCGAGCGGGGCGAACCAGGAGCCGTGGGCGGAGCCATCGAGACTGTGGCGGCCGCTCTCGAATCGGAGATACGTGCCGCGGGCGCTCACCAGGCTACGGCCGCGTGGGTGTTCCCACCGTATCGTCGGCGAAATGGACGCCGCCGCGGACGCCAAGAATCCATCGTAGCGAACATCGGAGATTCCGGCTTCGACGTTCGCGGCGATCTGCGCGACTCCCTGATGGACGCCGGCCTCCGCTCCGCACGCCAAGGCGATGAGGGCGAGCGTCCGCACAGATTGATGCGACTACGGGCGGCGGGGCCGGGGTTGTGCGCCGGGGTTCGAACCGGCGGATTGGACATTGGCGCCCGCGTTCACACGCACCGACGTGGCCGCGCCGGGCGGCGCGCCGAGGGCGATGTCGCGCTCCACCGCGCGGCGGAATTCCACCAGATCGGCATCGCGAGCCTGAGGGGCGAGCGCGAGCACCGCGACGGCGGCGCTGTCGGCCGGGACGCCGCTCGCGACCAGGTCGGCGAGCACGGATAGGGCCACCGTCAGCAGCCCTCGCCGCGCGCTGCGAAGATTGGCGAGGACTTGCGGCCTCGCACCCGCGCGTAACGCAGCGACACCCGCCTCGAGCTCAGGCGCTGATGCCTCGCCGCCCAGCGCGATGCGCGCCACGCTGAGATCCGCCGACAATCGGCGCACGGCGGCCACGATCCGAGAGCCGGGTGCGGCCTTCGTCGCACCTTCCAGCGCGCGCTGAATGAGCGGCTCTGTGGGAAGTCCCACACGACGCGCGGAGTCCAAAACAGTTGAGACCTGCACGCGCGTGTCCGGATCGAGACGGTCGAGGCGCGGATCCTGGATGAGAGCTGGGGCCCCAACTTGTGCGGCGACGAGCAGCAGGGCGAGCATCATGATCCTCTTCCTCCTACCGTAACCACGGAACTCGGCGTGCCGAACTCGTCGTCCGGGACGGCTGGCGCGCCGGGATCGGCGCGCCATTCGACCCCATTCACGAGAAATGCGTAGCGATAGCGTCCCGGCGCGAGTTGGACGACTGTGGCCCAGATACCATTCGCGGTGCGCATCGGCGAGCGCTTTGGATCCCAGTCGTTGAAGTCGCCGACGAGGGATACGGAATTCGCATGCGGTGCGACCAGAACAAACTGAAAGGCCGCGGCCTCGACCCTGAAGCTCCGGGACCACGGCCGCCACATGATCAACGACACCAGCACCGCCGCTGCGGCGAGCCACGGCCAGATGGCCCGCGTTGGGGGTCGCGGCGCTGCAATCACCTCCATGACGCGCGCGTCCAGGGCCGGATCGATCGCCACCGGACGCCGCAACTGCTCGATTACGCGTTGCACGACATCGTCTTCGTGCTCAAACATGCTCGGCCTCTCTCAGGTAACGCTGGAGCTGCTCGCGAGCGCGTTTCACCCGCATCTTGAGCGCCGATACACCGGCGCCGGTCAGCTCCGCGATCTCTTCGTACTCCAAATCCTCGACGTGCTTCAACAAGAACGCCTCGCGGGACTCGGGCGCGAGGCGTGCGAGGGCGCGATCCACCGCATCCGTCCATTCCAGGCGGTCGCTCTGGTCGGCGCGCGCCGCGCCGTGCAAGGCGTCCGCGTCACGCACGAACATGCGGCGCCGCCGCGCCGCGCGGGCACCGCTCGTCCGACAGCGGTTGACCAGGATGCCGTAGAGCCAGGCGCCGAACCGAGCGGGATCGTCGCAACGCGCGAGTGAGCGGTACGCGCGCACGAAGCTGTCTTGCAGCGCTTCCTCCGCGTCCTCGCGATCGCCGAGCATGTGGAGCGCGTAACGCCCGAGGCGATCGCGATAGCGCGAAACCAGCGCGCCGTAGGCGCCGATGTCGCCGGTCCGGATCCGGCGCACCAGCTCTGCGTCGCTTGATTCCACTCTCTCTATACCCATACTCTACCTAAATACGTCACATGGACACCGTCAAAAGCAAAGGGCGTCAAGGAACTTCGTCGAATCCGAGCGTCGAAGTAAAGCGTCGCCATCAGGCGTCAGAGAGGCGTCAGGAGCTGTGACGTCTCGTCTCAGGAGCAGGGTATTGCAATGCGACCGCGGCACTGTGCTGTACCCTGAGGAGGAAGCTTGACGATATCGAGACTGCCGCTTGCCCTGTTCGCCGTCGCGAGCATCGCCGTGGGCTGTTACAAGGACGACCGCGGACTGCTCAGTCCAACGAGAACCAAACCCATGGCGAAGGTCCTGCTCACCGACGCCCCGTTCCCATTCGACTCAGTTCAGAGTGTGCAGGTCTACATCATCAGTATCGCGCTCTCGACGCATCCCGATACGGGCACGTCGGCGGACAGTATGCATTGGGTGACCGTCGCGGCGCCGCACCGCCAGATCGACCTGCTGACATTGCAACAGGGCGTGACCGATTCGCTCGGCATCGGTGAGGTGACTGCCGATCAATACAAAGCGGTGCTCGTCACCGTCAACGTCGACTCGTCGGCCGGCATCCGCTGGAAGAACGGATCGCAGGCAGCGCTCCGCTGGAATGGTTCGGGACAGGAGTCGTACGGGACTTTCGTCGAGGCTCCGATCGATGTGCCGGACACCGGCGCCGTCATCGTCCTCGATTTCGACGTGGGCAGAAGCTTTCCCTACAACAACCGGGGCGACGGTGCGTTCGATTTCTTCCCCGCAATTCGAGCGGTGAACCGCGCGGCCACGGGGAGCATTGCCGGCACTGTGACACACGACGCGAGCACAGGTTCGGTCGGACCTGTCGCCGATGCGACGGTCACCGCGTGGGCAGGCGGCCCGGGTTACTGGTACGTGATCTCAACAGGCAAGACCGATGCTGCCGGGCATTATCGCCTGGCGTACCTATTGCCTGGCACATACCAGGTGAGTGTCGACGCGCCGAAAAACAGTTTTGCGTCCGCCGTCGATGCGAACGTCGCGGTGAACCAGGGCTCGGAGACCACGCACAACGTGTCGCTCGCGGCTTTCCCGGGCGCCCACCGCTAAAACACCGAGGCTCATAGCAGGGCTATATTGCCCGGCCGTGAGTCTCGACCGACTTCCATCACATCACCGCCCGGGCGGCGGATTTCGTAATCCGTGGGTTGCCGAAGCCGTGCCGGGGTTCGGCAGCCTGCTGAAGTGGATGCTCGTGCATCGCACGACCCGGCCGCGGCCGAAGGACCCGGACGCGTCGATCTTTGCTCGAGTCCAACCCAGGTTCGTATCGCCCCGAGCGGCCGCCTCGAACCTCACCGTGACCTGGGTCGGACACTCGAGTCTGTTGATCCAACTTGACGGCGTGAACGTGTTGACGGATCCGATCTGGAGCGAGCGAGCCTCGCCGGCGCAGTTCGCGGGGCCGCGGCGCTGGGTCCCGCCTGGAATCGCCTTCGACGACTTGCCGCCGCTCGATGTCATACTGCAGTCGCACAATCACTACGATCATCTTGACTCCGGCACAGTCCAGCGCCTGGCACGCGCGCATCCTCAGGCCGCGTGGGTTCTGCCGCTTGGCCTTGCGCCTTTCGTCCGGCGGCGCGGTGCGCGTCAGGTGATCGAGCTGGACTGGTGGCAGGAGCACGCGATTGCCTCGGTGCGCATCGCCGCGACGCCGGCGCTTCACTTCAGCAGTCGCGGCATCGGCGACCGCGGCGACACGCTGTGGTGCGGATTCGCGCTCGCGGCAGGCCACCGCGTCTTCTTCGCCGGTGATACCGGCTTTCACCCCGAGTTCGGCAGAATTGGCGAGCGCTATGGCCCGTTCGATGTGGCGCTCATGCCCATCGGGGCGTACGAACCGCGCTGGTTCATGCGTTACCTCCACATGAACCCGGAAGAAGCGGTGGAGGCGTTTCGCGCCTTACGGGCGCGCGTGATGGTGCCGATTCACTGGGGCACATTCAAACTCACCGACGAAGCGATGGACGAACCGCCGGTGCGTGCACGGGCCGCCTGGAAGGCGGCGGGATTGCCGCCGGGCGGCTATCGCCAACTCGCGCATGGCGAGACCCTCGTGCTAGACTAACGCGTGCGCTCTCGACTCCTTGTGATGTCGCTGGTCAGCACCGCGGCGTGCGCGCATCGCGCGATGCCGCCGCTCGCAGGTCCGTCCTCGGCGCCGGTGCTCGAGACTCCCGCGCGCGCAGTGGTCATTGCCGCGCCAACGGAAGGTGATTGGAAAGCACTCGGTGATGAAGCGATCGCGTTGCTCTCGCAGTACCTCCGCATCAACACGACCAACCCACCGGGCAACGAGATCGCGGCGGCGCGCTGGCTGGCGCAGGTGCTGCAGCGCGACGGCATCGAGGCGCGCATCTTCGAGCCGGCTCCCGGCAAGGCCAACCTGTACGCGCGGCTGGCCGGTGATGGCAGCGCGCGTCCCATCATTCTGTTGAACCACATGGACGTGGTGCTCGCCTCTCCCGAGTACTGGAGCGTGGATCCGTTCAGTGGGCTGACCAAGGACGGCTACATCTGGGGTCGCGGCGCGCTCGACATGAAGGGCGAAGCGATCGCGCAGCTCATGACGCTGCTGGCCCTCAGGCGCGCGCATCTGCCGCTCAAACGCGACATCATTTTTCTCGCGACGGCGGACGAGGAGATCGGTGCCGGCGTGGGCGCGGCCTGGATCGCCGACCGTCAGCCGGGCCTCGTCAAAGACGCCGAGTTTCTCTTGAATGAAGGCGGGTTGACGCGGTCGGACGGCCACGGGGGCGTCGAGTTCTACGGCATCGGCACTACGGAGAAGTCGCCGTTCTGGCTCGATGTGACGGCGTACGAGACCGCTGGGCATGGCTCGCGGCCCACGCCGGACAATCCTGTTCACCGGCTCGTGCGCGCGCTGCGGCGCATCGCCGATTGGCAAACGCCGCTGACGGTGACGCCCGCCGTGGAGCGCTCATTTCGCGATCTCGCCACGATCGAGCGTGATACGACGGTGCGACGCTGGCTGAGCGACATCCGCACCGCGCTGCGTGATTCGGTCGCGGCGCGCGTGATCACGGCCGACCTGACCTACAATGCCTTGTTGCGCAACACTATTTCGATCACCGGATTGAAGGGCAGTGACAAGACCAACGTCATTCCGCCGGTCGCGACGGCGGCGATCGACGTGCGGCTCTTGCCGGGCCAGGATCCGGCGGCGTTTCTCGCGGACCTGACGCGTGTGGTGGGCGATAGCGCCGTGACGATTCGCCCGCAGGGGCCGAACTGGCTGGCGACAGAAAGCTCGACCGAGACCGAGATGTTTCGCGCGATCACCGCCGTCGCGCACACGCGCGATCCCCATGCGCTCGTCACCATGTTGATGCTGCCGGGATTCACCGATAGCCATTACTTCCGGCGCATGGGCATCGCGAGCTACGGCCTGGGGCCGTTCCCGCTTACACAGGGTGACTCCCGTGGTGTGCATGGCAACGACGAGCGCATCAGTCTCGATGCGCTGCGGTTTGGCGTGCGCTTCTACTACGACGTGGTGTCGCGCGTCGCCGCGAAGTGAAGTCTCAGCGAACGCCCGACGATACTCCCGGCGACCGCGGCGGCGCGTTCTTCACGTAGCGGTCGAACCAGTCGATCATCTCGGCGAGCGTGTGCAGCACGGATTCCCGTGCGACGTACCCGTGCGCCTCGTTGGGCAGCATCACCAGACGCGCCGTCCCTCCCAGCCCCTTGACAGCGGCAAAGAGCCGTTCCGAGTTGATCGGGAAGGTGCCCGAGTTGTTGTCGGCCTCGCCGTGCGTCATCAAGATCGGTTCGTTGATCGAGTCAGCGTACACAAACGGCGACATCCGCAAGTACACCTGGCGCGCCTGCCAGAAAGTGCGGTCCTCGTTCTGGAAGCCGAACGGCGTGAGCGTTCGGTTGTAGGCGCCCGAGCGCGCGATGCCGGCGCGGAAGAGATCCGAGTGCGCGAGCAGGTTGGCCGTCATGAAGGCGCCGTAGCTATGCCCGCCGATGCCGATGCGGTCGGCGTCGCCGACGCCGGCGTCCACGACCGCCTTCACCGCGGCGCGCGCGCTCATGACGAGCTGCTCGACGTAGTGATCGTTCGCCGTGTCGCCGCCGATAATCGGCATCTTCGGGTCGTCGAGCACGGCGTAACCTTGCGTCAGGAAGAAGAGGTGTGACGGCCCGCGGATGATGTTGAAGCGGTTGGGCGCCGCCGAGACCTGCCCCGCCGCGCTCGCCGAGGCGAATTCGATCGGGTAAGCCCACATCACAACTGGGAGACGAGTCCCCGGCGTGTAGCCGGGGGGCAGATAGAGCGTGCCCGAGAGCGGCACGCCGTCTTCACGCGTGTAAGTGAGGAGGCGCTTCTGGATCCCGGTGAGCTGCGGGGCGGGGTCCTTGAAGGCGGTGAGCGCCCGCAGGTTCGTCCCTTCGCGCACGAAGTAGTTGGGCGGCTCGGAGCGGGACTCGCGCCGGGTAACGAAGCGCTTCGCGGCGTCGTCGAGCAGCGCGACGACCGATTCGTAATGGACCGTATCGGCGCGCCACAGTCGTTCGGTCTTGCGGGTCCTCAGGCTCAGGCGGTCGAGGAACGGCCGATCGCCCTGCGGCGAGGCGCCTGTGCCCGTGAAGTAGATCCAGTCGCCGCTCCGCTGCATCGCGAAGTCGCCGGTGGGTGTCATGCGAATGAGCGGGAATCCGGGGTCTGAGTACCGCTCCTCGGCGCTGCGATCGAACAGCAGGACGGGAGGCGTGCCCGGCTTCGTCGCGTCGACGATCCATGTCTTGGCCCAGCGGCGCTCCCGGTCGTACTCCTGCAGGAATCCGACGCCCTGCGTGTCCCATGTCAGCCCGGCGTAGCGCTTCACGAGCCGCGCGAGCTCTGTGGGCTCGGCGGTGAAGGGCGCGGCCAGCGTGACGATGCGGTCCTGGTGCTCGACCTTGGTCCGCGGGTCTCCGCCGTCTAGCGCTTCGGCCCAGACCAGTGTCGCGGGTGTGCCGGGGCGCCAGTTGATAGCCCGCGGTCCGGTGCGGACGCCGCGGATCGGCACGCCTTCGCTCGAGGGCAGCGTGGCGATATGGTGCACGACGTCGCCCTTCAGGTTCCAGACCTCGATCTCCTGCGGGAAGGCTCCCGAGGGGACGAGGTAGGAGAACGGGCGGACGATGCGCGCGATGAGCACATGCTCGCCCCCCGGCGACACGTCGACGCGCTCGAAGATGGCGGGCTTACCGACCGGTGTGCGCGCGCCGGTGGCCGCGTTCACCAGGGCGAGGCGGGCGGTGAAGTAGTAGTCGAAGAGTTGCTCGTCGAAGTGGTTTTTCAGCAGGTCTTCAAACGTCGCTGCCGGGGCCGCGCGACCGCGGGTCTCCTGAATCGTGGGGCCGACGGGCGTCTGCGGCGCGACGGGTGCGGGGCCTCGGGCCTCCGGAATGAACTCACACAGGAGACTGGTGCTCGAGGGCATCCATAGGCAGGGCGGGCCGCTCGTCGCGTTGAGGTCGGCTCCGGTGAGGGCGTGGGCCTGTCCAGTGGCGGCGTCGGCGACCCAGAGGACGAGCCCCGAGTCGCGCGTCTGAACGAAGGCGACATTGCGGCTGTCGGGCGACCAGATGACGAAGGAGAGCGCGGTGGGCGTCGGAACGTTGATGCGGCGCTCGGTCCCGTCCGCCACGCGCTTCAGGACGAGTCCCGTGATGCCGCCCGGGAGCTGCGGGCCCGTCGTGCGCGGGTTGATGCGATTCCCCGCGAGCCGCAGCATCGGCGCGGCCAGCTCGGCGATCGTCGGCATGCTACGTTGCTCGAGCAGCCACAGCCATTGCCGGTCGGGCGAAACGCTCGCCATTGGCAACGGCGGCGCGTCCAGGATGTCGACGATAACCTGCGGCGGTGTTTTATACGGGGTTTGCGCGGAAAGTGTACCGCTCAGCAGCGCGAGACAAGCGAGGGTCATGCGGCTCATAGAGGCATCGCTCGATTTGCGGGAACGGGAAACTTACTTCAGCGGCACGACAAAGCGCACGATGATTTGCTCGGCGGTCTGCGGGCTGACGCTGCAGTAACAATCCTTGCCCATGATTCGCTTCACGCCCAGCACCTCGGCCTCGGCGATGCCGGCGACGTCGCGATACGTGATCTCCAGCATCTGGCCGTCGATAACGCGATAACTCACCGGCCGGCCCAGCAGGCGGTGATGCGGGTCGATCCTGGCGAGACCCTCGGCCAGCTTGCGCTGCAGCTCGGTGATTGCATCCGTCGCGGTCATACGTCGTCCCCCCTCTCCACATCGTGAAGAGGGGGATAGGGGGTGAGGACCGCCGCCGCATTGCGCCGCATGCCTCGATGCCCCGGTCGCGTGAAGGGCGTCTCGTGGAAACGGCGGTCGAAGTCGCTCTCGTCCATCTGCACGAGTACCTGAAGATCCGGTCGCGCGACCTCGGGTCGCGGCGCAAACTCCGGGTCGAGCGTCTCGCGCGCAAAACTCACGTTCCAGGGACACACGTCCTGACAGACGTCGCAGCCGAACAACCACTCGCCGACTTGCGCGCGCTCGAGATCCGTGAACGCTCCCCGATGTTCGATCGTGAGATAGGAGATGCACGCACGAGCATCCAGATCGCGGGGCCCCGCGAACGCGTGCGTGGGACACGCATCGAGACACCGGCGGCACGTGCCACAGCGGTCCGCGTCGAATGGCAAATCGGGCTCGAGCTCGGCATCGGTCAGAATGACGCCGATAAAGGTGAACGAGCCGATCTCGGGATGGATGAGCATCATGTTCTTGCCGATCCAGCCTAACCCAGCGAGCTGTGCAAGCTCGCGTTCGGGTACCGGGCCGGCGTCGACGTAACAGCGGGTCGTCGAGCCAGGCACGAGCTCGCGGACCGCAGTGGCCAGCTGCTCGAGGCGGGCGCCGAGGACATCGTGGTAGTCCGACGACCAGGCGTACTGGGCGACGCGACCGCGGCGCGTCGCCACGGGGTCGGTCGACCCATGGTAGTAATTGGTGAGAGTCACCACTGCAGCCTTCGCGCCCGACATGATCTTGCGCGGATCTTTCCGCTTCTCCGCCTGGCGATGCAAGTACGTCATCGCGCCGGCGTGCCCGTCCGCGAGCCAGCGATCGAGCTCGGCCGCGTGTGGATTACGATCGAGTCGCGCGATCCCTGTTGCGGCAAATCCGAGCGCGGCCGCGCGGC
>Ga0137383_10000156_pt1 | contig 30037 bp, 33 predicted proteins | sample SagtaG_19_FD_104817 | JGI IMG/M metagenome (GOLD analysis project Ga0137383, IMG submission 104817) | Vadose zone soil microbial communities from Sagehorn Ranch, Mendocino, California, USA - Sage2_R_40_16 metaG | ecosystem: Environmental > Terrestrial > Soil > Vadose zone | place: USA... | reverse complement strand
TTCGAGCCTATTAAACTGGAGCGCCAGTTCGAGAAAGACGGACAAACGTACTATGAATACAAGCTTAGATGTAACAAATGTGGGCGGATAGACCCCTACATCACCACTGATTCGTCAGTCATCGGTCCCCGGCAGGCTTTCCGTATGGAACTAGAGGCTGAGGGACTACAGAAAACAGCGGTCGCAGGCACAGTAAACGCCTCAAGCGACCAATTTGGGGCTCCAGCCCCTAAGGAGAGCCCTCTGGATGAAGATTGGAACGCTCGTAAAGCCGCTGGACTTGTCTAATGCCAGCAAACCCGTACAAGAAACCCGAAACTTCATTAGGTCTTGGCACCAAAGTCGATCCAAAGATTCTGGACGCTGCCGTGGACGCATATCTAGAGCAGGAGGCCACTGGTACGGTTTCAAAGTCGGAAATTGGGCGGTTCTTGGGCTTGGAGCGGGCTCCCGAGTGGTTAGATTCCCCGTATTTTTTACGAAAGTTGGACGTAGCGCGGTTTACGAAAGAAGTCTCAAGGCTCAGAGGAAACAAAGAGTTAGTCGGGCTCTTAGATCATATTTTGGACGCCGCTTTGGTCGAATCTATGAATCGTTTACTGTTGGACCCGGCTTCGATCCCATCCTCAGTACTGTTTGGAGAGTCCTTGATAAAGCTTATGCGCCTAAGAAGCGAAATGGCTGGTTCAGGCGGTCCTAGATCGCCTAAAGAGATTTGGATTAACATTCACCAAGAAATCACCAATGTTCAAGACCCGAAGATTCGTCAAAAGCTGCAAGACAGCATCTTAGGGCAATTGAGCGAGGGAGCAAAGCTATTGGAGGCAAAGAATGACGAAACAGTCGATGCTGTGGACGTGGTTACTGTTCAACTTCCTACTGAACCCGTTAGTCAGCCAACTCCACCTGCCACTGTGGATAACAAGTCTGCTGATGGCCATTTTCTCTGGAATGACCCTGCTCTCGATTAGTCGAGTCTTAAAAAAGAGGTCAGCTTCACTATGGCTATGATTAAAGACGACGGAACGCCGTGGAGCGGCCCCGGCTTCGAGTGGAGCGGTCCTACAGACTCAGGAAAGGGAAATTGGCCTGCGGAGTCGGCTCGAAAGCCAGTTAGCCCTGTAGACGACATCAATACGGCGATTCAGAGTTCTTTACGGCGGGCAGACAACGAAATGCTGCTCGAAGACGGTACAGGCGAATATATCCTAGCAGGGGGTAACGAGGAGTAAACAATGTCTAAATATCTCGTTCTTAACGTGGTCGGACAGGTTATTGAGGCCGGTTCGCCCGATGCAGCGGTAGTTAAAGGTAAGGCAAACATTTCAGCCCCCACTGGCGGGCAGGTAGCTTTAACAGCTATCAGCCTTGGCCAGTGTCGTGATGCCGGAGTCGCTGCTCAGCCCGCGCCCGTTTCTATGGCCGCTGGCCTCGCCGGTGGCGGAAATATGACTGCTGGCAGTCTACAAGCCTATATCAACAACTTTTTTGTCCGTTAATGGCTACTTACGTCTATCGTTGCTCTGAGTGCGGAGAAGTCCTAGAAGAGAGTCGGTCTATACAGGTAGGCCCCCATCCTGCTCCTCAGCATCACTCTAACCTAATGCAGGTTATCATTCAGCCTTCTACACTTGTCTTTGGCAACTTTGAAATCGGCGATGACGACTTTAGCCTTCGCTACAGAAATTTCGGCGTCAACGAACGGGCCAAAAGCAATGGCACGCAGGGGAAGACCAATGTTAATGCGATCTTACGGAAGTATGGGCCGAAGGGGAAGCCGTTGGAGGCTCGTACTGATATTGACCCAACTAAGATCACCAAAGGCGGCGTCCGTCCGCCCGGTGTTACGTCGAGTCTCGAAGCGCCGCCGGAACTCCGTTCCTCGTACGCAAAGGGTATCTCGACTTCGGAGATAGGAAGATAGAACTCAATCCGTCCGCATTAGTCCAACAGGCCGCCATAGAGGCTGCTCTAGAGAATCCTGAGTATTTTCACGCGAGATACTTCATGGATCAACGGGGTATGCTCCCTATGCCTACTTTTCACGCAGATTGGCTTAAACTAGCCAAAAACTCAAAAAGGTTGATGCTACTGGCCCCTCGGGACCATGCTAAGTCCTCAGTGCTGTCAATCGAATACCCGATCTGGAAAATCTGTAAATGGCGGTGGGATTTGAGTAGAGGGCTCAATCCGCCGCACCCGCGTATTGGTATAGTCTCAGACACAGAAGATCAAGCTGAGTCGATTTTGCGAGCCATTACACGGAAACTGACCGAGAATGCATCTATCGTCCGCGACTTTGGGAAGTTCCGGCCTGACAATCCGGTAAAGTGGACTACACTATCTCTCATAGTCGATGGATGGCACGCGCCCAACGAAAAGGACACTACGTTCTGGGCGGGTGGGTATGAGTCGGCGTGGCTCGGTCATAGGTTTGACATCTTGGTAGTGGACGACCTCCCTAACCTTAAGCGAAATTCGGCTACGGAGGACGCCAGAGGCAAGCTGCTCCAGTGGTGGAGAGAGGTAATGACTAACACCTTGGAAGAAGATTCGCAGGTGCTCTATGTCGCCACGATGCAGCATCACCAAGACCTGACTAACCAAATTATTCAGGAGGAAAGGCTCCGTCGCAAGAGCGGGATCGCACCCATCTGGACCATTAGACGGTACAGAGCTATCCTTCAAGAGCCCACGCCGACCACACCAGCGCAAGTCTTATGGAAGGAGCACTTTAGTTATGACTCACTCCTCGAACGAAAGCGGGAAATCGGCACTGCCTCATTTGAAAAACAGTTTCAAAACATCCCGGTTAACGAAGATATACTTGCGTTCAGAGCTGGATGGCTCAGAGACCGCTGTTTGGATAGGGGAAGAGCGATTGGAGAGGTTGCTAACTCATGGGGGATTTATATCGGGGTCGATCCCGCTTTGGGGGAGTCTCAATGGTCGTCGTTCTTTGCCTTGGTTGTCCTCGGCATTGATATGGATAAAACCGTCCACGTCTTAGACTACTTCAAGGATAAAATCCCGCTTATCAAACAGGAGAAGGTCATTGCGGAATATTGGGATAAATATCAGCCCCTACAGGTGCGTATCGAGACGGTTGGGTATCAGAAAGCACTTGCTCAGGCTCTCAAGGAGAAATACCCACTCATGCGCGTTCTCCCCCACCTTACCGCCCGAAATAAGATTGATCCCGAAAGTGGGGTCGTTAGCCTTCTGGCACCGATGGTTGAGAACGGCACGCTCCGTATCCCGTACCGCGACGCCCTAAGTATCCGTAAAATGGATACCTTTATTGACGACCTTGTGATGTGGCCTGCTAACAACGCAGACCTAGTTATGGCCTTATGGATCGCAGTCTATGGGGCCCACGAATCGTCAATGATGGCCTATGCTCGCAATGGTGAGTGGGGCACGTCCGTCAAGAACCCAATGTATCAAAAACCGTCACCTAAAGAACCGGAGCCGGAGTTATTCGTTCCGCAACTCATGCCCCGTCCTATTTTGCCTAAAGGGGTAAACATTAATGGCTGAGTATAAAGCTGACGGAACTATGACGCCCGGCACGCAGTTGGACAAGTACCAGAACGGTAGCGATAACCAGACCTCTACAGACCCCTTTACCCAAGGCCACAGAGGCCCCGGTGGACCTGCTGTGGGCGCACAGACCGCCTTTGGCAAAGATAAAAAGAAAGGTGATGAAGTTGCGCCCTATTACCGGACCCATAAGCAAATTCTTGATATCAAGAATAACCTTATCCGACAGTATGCAGTCCGCGACTATCTATATCGCTTCCTCCAGCGCGTCTACGACGGTGACTTCTGGCGGCAAGTCTCCGACGATATCGCCAGCTTTAAACTTAAGTATCACCTTAAAAGATATAAGACGGACCTATCCTACCGTTTCGTTGTTAACTATATCTTTTCCGCGACTAACGATTATGTAGACCTCTTGGGCAAAGAGCCAAGCATCCACGTTCCACCGCTCCATGCTGCGGACAGTGCTTCACAGGAACAAGCTTCTACCAACGAGAAAATTCTCTACGGCATCTGGGAAAACAGTAAAATGTCTAAGCAGACCTACGATCTATCGTGGTATCTGGCCCTGCTTGGCTCATCTGTCCTTGAAAGCACGCTTGACCCGGATACCGGCATCCCGAACATCATTGTTCAGCATCCCGGTACCCACTATATCCGCGAGCGATTCGGACGTCCCAATGAAATACTCTACGGGGTTCAGAGAGCATTTCTTGAGCCTGCACAGGTCGAAGACGCCTATGGCGACTCTTGGCACAATAACGGTCGTTACAGCAAGTTAGACACGCAGACTGGCGTGTGGTCGCTGTCAGACGAATGGGTACCTAACCAAAGCCGGATTGAGGTCATCATCTTCTATTCGCCTTGGGAGAAGACCCTTGTTATCCAAGACCAAATCGTCAATGACTATAGCGTCCAGTATGACGAACCTATTGAGGTTCCGTTCCGCGTAGTCCACTTCCTTAAGCGCCCCGGTAAGGCCTACGGCATAGGTGCCGCAGAGCAGGCTTGGGCACTCAACAGCTACCTTAATCAGTTATATTCACAGGAGGCGAATATCCTTGCATACGCTGCTAACCCTATTCTCGTCGTTAAAGAACCTACCCAAGTACCAGAAGATATCCCTAACGATCCCGGCTCGGTCATCTCGACAGGCCCGCAGGGTGATGTCCACTGGCTACAGTGGCACGGTGCTGTACCCGAACTTACACAACAAATGGAACGTACCCGGAAGTACATTCAGGACGTTCAGGGGATGCCGGAGACTCGTTACGGTCAGGCAAAACAAAGCTTCCTCACCGGACGAGCAGTAGACCAACTCAATGCCCCCACTCAGGATAGAGTTGCCTCCCGGCTCCGTGGTATGGGAGAAGAACTCCAGCACATTAATCGTATTGCCCTTTGGCAGTTCGAGCACGGATCATACGGAAAGACTATCGAGCTTTATGGACGATCTGCGGAAGGCGACAGCTTCTCCCTTAAAGTTAAAGGTAAAGACGTTAACGGATACTACCGAAATTTCGTTACGTGGGATAACCACGATCACGGCGATGCAGTCGAGATCCTTCAACTCTACGGTGCCGGACTTATTGACCGTCGTTCAGCAATTGTGGGACTCGGCCTCAAAGAACCCGACCAAATCATCAAACGAATAAGACAGGATAAGGAAGAAGACATTGAGATTACTAGACTCTATGAGGAAGCTAAGCTGGTCACTATCTCCCCAGTTGAAACAGAGGGTCTTATACCCGGACAGAGTGCGATTCTGGGGCCTGCCGGTACGGAGCAACTTGAGGCCGGACTCGCTTCGGGTGGAATGCTTCCACCGGGCGGGGTTGCGCCGCCACAGGCTGGCGGACCTCAGGGCGGCGGTCTAGGTGGGCCTCCCGGTCCACAGGGGATGGCCCCCGTACAAGGTGGGCCGGGCGGACCTGCTGGTACGCCGCCTCCCATGCTACCGCAGGGGCTTCCGACTCGCACGATTGCTGACCATGCGGCGGACTTACATACGCTCCGAAAAGGTGAAGTCCCTCAGCCGCCTAACCCTCAAGGCCCAGCAATGGGGATGGCGGGGCTCGCTGGCCCACCCGGTGGGCTTCCACCCGCGTCACCAACGATGGCTGGAAGGCCGGGCGGTTTCGGCCCTGATCCGGGGCTTGCAGCGCCGACAAGAACCCGCAAGGGTTTCGGAGCAGACGGCGATCTCTTCGCTGGCTCAGGGGTCTTTAATCTACAGCGTGTGGCTAATGATATCCGCGCTCTATCACCAGATAAAATCCAAGGTCGCATCTGGCTCAAAGGCGCAATCGTCGGTGGAGCAGCAGACAAAATAGACGTGTTCCTGTCAGTCGCTCTGGATAAGAAAACGCTGATAGATGCACTGCCACAATACAATGGGAAACTAGTATTTGAGAAAGGAAAAACACCTCCAGCACACGCTATCGAAGTCACTCCTGTACCATTTGAAGCTCCTCCGGGTAAGGGGAACATCTCATCGACTGGCGGGTCTGCTGATGTCCTCCCTAGCGGAGCAACAGAAATCAGCACTCATGCAGCCGGTATCCGAAAGAATCCCCCCGGACTGATTGGGCCTACCGCTGGCCCGGGTGGCGTGCCGCTGGCATCTTACCAGCAGGTTCCCCCACCGCCTCCCGGTCTGGGACCGCTTCCTAACGCACCAATAGAACGAGGAACTAAAGGTTAATGGCTGGTTCAGAATCAGATTACAGTGACGCTTACGGCCTCCCGCATGAGCAGCAAGCTCAGTGGGGGGCCAAGGCTGAACAGGAACGACAGGCCGCAGCCCTTAAGGGCATGAATCCCTCGGCTAGCCAATATACAAACCTCAATCCCGGTACCGCGCCCACCTCTAGAACGGTTGGACAGCGGGCATCTCAATTACAGCGGGGCGCGGTTAACGTTCAGCCGAAGGCACCGGTTCAGCCAGCCCAACAACAGCCTCAACCTCCGCAGAGAGAAATGGGGCAGAAACCGGGGGTTCCACCAACACCACAGTATGGTTTTGGACAGCAGCCTAAAGCACCCCTTGGGGGTAAGTATAGCCGAGGCTACGGACCTAACGCTGGTCTGTTGCCGGAGGACGATCCATCTCAACGAGGTTACAATGGCGGCACGTCTCACTACTGGAGAGCGTTAGGGGCACTCCCCAATGCTAGCCCAGAAGTTCAATGGTTTGCTAGGCAAGCAATGGAAAGTGAATAGTGGCAATTAAGCAAGACGAGGCTAATGATTATGGAGCCCCGCAAGGCCCTGTAGAACCTGATCCTAACCAGCCCACTCCCACAACGGGTGGACCGGATACCCCGTCTGCACCTATTACTGCCGCCCAGCCTCACTTCGTTCCTACGCAAGAGGCGACGTGGACACAGCCTCCGCAGCCTCACTATCAGTGGACCCCGCCCGAGTCTGTGTACGAGCCGACTCACCCCGCGTTCGATAGCCAAATGTACATGGACCGCTTTAGAACGCTTCTATACAATACCATTGAGCATACAGGACTTATGCCCAACCCTGATGTAATGCATGACTTCGTGCGATCTGGCATCTCTATAGATGGCATCCGGCAGGTGTGGCGTAACATGGTGGACCGTATGCCGCAACCGTTGGCAGACGAAGCTCGTAGCTCTGCTGCTGATCTCCCGCAGGTACAGAAGCTACCTGTTCAGTTACGTAATGAGTTGTCTGACAAAGAAGTCGTTAATGCCCCCGGTGCGCCCCACGCAGGCTTGTACTGGGATAGCAATAAGGGCGTCTTCGTTAACAACCCAACTAACCTCTCGCCGCCCCATGTAGACGACCAGCAGGTTATGAAAGCCGCCATAAGCACGCGGCCCGAGGAGGACATCCGAAAAGTCCTCAACCTTGCTAGAGCCGTTAGGCCAGATTTGGTGGCGCAGGGCTTACCCATGATTGATGCCCGCGACCCTGCTGGAGCCGTGGCTAGAATTGCCGCCGCTGATCCCAACATTGCCAACCTCGTCCGTACAACCCTTAATATAGATATTCCAGCACCATACTATGCTGACCAGTCTGAGGCGGATAAATGGCAGGCGGCTCTTAACGAAGAAGCGCCCACCCCCGGACAGCTAGGGAAGGATATCCTAAACCTGCCCCCACTACCACAGGTAACAGCGGGGATGAACTGGCTCACTGAGCACCTTATGTACCCACTGGTGGCACACCCGTTGAGAGTTTTACAGACAAAAGTGGAGTCCCCGCAGGCCCAAATTCTTGACCAACTTATAGCAGCAGAACCGCATTCTGGTGAACCATCAGGAGAATCAAGAGTCCCGGTCGATTTGCACCCCCAGCGTACTGCGGAACTTAAAGCTGAGGCAGATCAAATCTATCAGTACCTCCAAGAACAGGGGGTTAACTATGTCGAGATTGAGGGCCAAAGGGTTGAGCTTTTCAAGTCTGAAAAGCAAGCTGGCACGGAAACTTATGCGGACTGGGCTAAGGCTAACCCCGGAGCCAATCTAGCATTAGGCGTAGCGAACCCGGCGACGTGGATCGGTCCGGGCTCTATAATTAAGGCAGCCCAGTTTCCTTTGGATGTCTCTCGGTTTCTCAAGGAAACGCAGGCGGTCGGTGACCTGAACAAGCTTGCTAGAGCCGCCAATCAGGAGGCTAAAGCTTCTGAGGCTCTTAAGGCTGCACAGACAGCCTCCGACGAAGCTAATGCTTTGGGCAAACAGCTAGACCGCTGGCCTTACAACACCCGGATGGCCCCACCTAAAGGCGTGCCTGCTGGTATGAAGGAAGTTGATCTTGCCACTGAGGCTCCTGTTAAGGAACCGACTCGGGTTGAGAATCTGGCGACACATAGAGCAAACGTGGAGCAGTTTAAGGCATTAGACCAGCAGCTTCAAGAAGCCAAAGGCTTAACGGCTACCCGCGACGCTACTATAGCGAACACACAAAAGTCCTATGCTACAGCACAGGTGCGGCTAAACGCCCTCCAGAACACAGCCCGCCCGCTACCGGAACAACAGGCCATTATAGCAGACGCGCAGAAAACTCTTGAGGGCATTGGTAAACGGCTTGAAGAGGCCAATAACCTGCCCGGCTCTAAACCTGCTGACGTTGAGAAGCTTATGCAGGCACAGAACGATCTTATAGATCAGATGCACGACCACGTTACCAGCGCACCTATGCCTATGCACTCGGATGCGTCTGCTGCACAGAAAGAGTTGGATGCTCTTGATACCGAGGTCCGCCGATTGCAGGCTTCGCGGCGTATTAAGGGCCAAGATATAGACTTGATAGACGAACAGATGAGCAAACTGGTTACTGCCCGTCTAGACGCCCAAGCTAAATGGTTCGACGCCTCCAGCCCACTGCGACACATGAAACCAGTCTATAAACTGCTCTCCAAGCGGTGGGTCGAATCTATAGATCACGCTGTGGAACTCGATAGAGAATCTAACCTGCAAAACAAACTAGCCACGCAGATGATTTCCAGCCGCGTTGAGTCCCCCCTAGGCCGCGCCTATAGTGCGGCTGTCTCTAACTGGCACCACCTTGAGTGGGCTCAAGCTAACCCCGACTCGCTGGTGGCTGCTGGCCTACGGCTTATCAACAGCGGGAAGATCGTTCGCCAGAAAGTGGAAGAAGAACTGTCACATCTTGTAGGCTCTAAAGTCACCCAAGTACCGGGATTAGAGGGGGCAGACCTTAAGTCCTTTCAAGAATGGATTGAACACCCCGACCGAATCCCCGCCAACGTTGGCGATAAGACCCTAGAGGCTATTGTTGAAACTAAGGCGTTCTTTGCAGACGCTGCCGCTGAGCTTAGCAACAGAGAAATCATAACTGAAATTGAGCATGACTACTTCCCCCACTGGACTGCTGCTCAACAGGGCTTCTTTAGGGCGGCTGTAGGCTACAAAGGTGAACTGCCGATTACCGCCCCTCCCCTTAAGCCTAGAGTTATCCCCGAAGCCCAAAGCGCACTGACCCCTACCGAGAGTATTGGCCAGTACGTTCAAGCGATTACCCGCGTTCTAGCCAACCGCCATATTAGGGCCGCCGTGAGGGATGGCGTGTTTGAAGACAAAACTCCGTTCTTCATTCCTTATACAGAAGTGCCAGAGGGGGGAGCGATTCCGCTGGACATAACTAAGGGTCGTAAGTACGTTCCTAGGCCCACGATGGGTGGGCATGTAGATGCCGAACTGTCTGACCTGTTAGACCGTATACAGGCCCCAATCTCTAAGTTTAGAGGTGGACGTATCCTTGGGAAGTATAACACTCTAGAGGCGGCACAGGCTGCTATGAAAGCTGAGTTTACTGCCGTAGCTGCGAAGATAGTCAAGAAAGACATCTACACAGCAGGAGAAGGTTACAAGAAACAGTTTGTGGTCATCTCTAAAGATATGAAGGATACAGCGGACAATGCTCTGCGTGACTTCAACAACTGGTACAAGCGTAACGCTATGCGTATCCCGCTCGTCCACACGTGGAACCAGTTGTCAGCAGGTATGGGCGTCGGGCTCGGTCCACTTATCAATATCCCCGTTGGAGCTATCATCTCGCGGCATCCTGAGGCATTGGCCTTAGCATCCAGAGAGATGTTCCTCCAGCCGTCTAAGACTATTGCCGACGCCATAGAGAAAGTCATCGCTGACAACCCCCACGATCAAGAACTAGCCGAAGCTCTGGACGCCTTTAAGCATAAGCCTAACCGTATACTGGCGGCAGGTGACCACTTTCTATGGGATAGCGTTGTGCGTAACCAACAGATCGGTGTGTGGTTCACACTGCGGAACAGTCTTATAAAGAAGGGCTTTGCGGAAACGGACGCTGGGATTTCGGCAGGCAAGCTAGCTGAGCAGATAGCCGGTATTAGTAACCCTAAGTTGTTGCAGGGGTGGGAGCAGTGGCTCAGAGATCATATACTCTTTGCCTATTCTTGGAATAAGAAACACGTTACTATTCCCTCTGAGGCGATTAAATGGCAGGTGGCTAAGAAAATAAGCCCTGAACTCTCAGAGATGCAGGCTAAGTTAGTCACCAAGCTTGCCCGCCGATACATCCTCCGCTACGAGCTTATGTCTACTTTAAGCCTCTACAGTATGCAGATGATGCTTCAAGGATCATTACCTCGTAACAATGACGTAGGCCACGAGAATGATCTAGAGTTCACTAACCTGTATAACTGGATGTATGGACCGGATGGCCAGCGCCATTATATTAACTGGCCCCTCCTGAACTTCCACCGCTTTTATACGTCTAAAGCTCAACTGTTCGCCGACGATGGCCCGCTGGGGGGCGTGGTGGGTAACTTCGCCAACATTGCTATGCCGGTGCCAGCGTTCCTTGCGTCGGCTGTCCCAGCTACCTTAGAAGGTCGAGAAAGCGGAAGTGCTGCGGCCGGACAGGTAGCCCAGCAAGCAGACCCTTTTAACCGTAACTTCTTCGGCCCACTGGTTAGATCGGCCCACAATGAAGCTACAGGTAGAGGTAGCCACGCAGAAACAGCCCTGTCTCTAATGGGCATTACTGGGTTGCACACCTATGCTGGACCGCATAAGAAGTTTGAATTGACCCCACTTGCTCTACAGCAGCAGAAGGCCCGCGATCTAGAATTGGCATTACATATGGGCATCAACCCGCCCGACGCTACGCCTGAGCAACAGCAAGAGGCCGAGCGGCGTCTAGCTGGTGAGTCTCTGTTTGGTACAGGGTTCGACCTTAGTGAGTTCGCCACTGTAGCAGGCGGCTCGCCTGCCGGGTCAGGCGGTCCACTGTCCCGTCTCAACTCGGAGTTAGCCGATCTAGAGCACCGCAGCATTGTAGAGATGGGGTTCAAGACAGAAGATGAACTTAAGCAAGCTAGCCGAATGGGTGTCAAAGGCGCGCCAATTAGTCTTCTGACGCCCACGGAAAAGGCTGAGCTATATGCTGCCCATCCTGAAATTAAGAACGCCTTTAATGCGTCCTCTGATAACAAAGACCTTAAGTCCCGACGGGAGACAGACACCCGGACAGCGTTCTTCAATGGGCTGGGGAAAATCGTTTCTGAGGCCCATACGAAACAACAGGCCCTTGACGACGCGTTAGCTAGTAGGCAGATCACCTCAGCAGAGTGGCGAACGCAGCATAAGACTATCCGCGACCACGAAAATCAGCAGATCAAGGGTCTTAAAGAGGGCGTGCCTGAGGCTATCTGGAACCCAGACAAACCCGCTGACAATGCGTCCCCACAGGACATCGCCTATACAGACTACCACAAAATCAGTCTTGATGACCCCCAGTACCAAAACACTGACTTCACGCAAAACATCGGAGCGTGGCAAGCTGATCGCAATAGCTTCTTGGCTCAATTAGACCCGCAGACCGTTGAGTACATCAAGAACAAAGACAATCAGAACCGAACGCCTACAGAGATCAAGTACGAAAATGCGGCTTCTAAGTACGGGCAGTTCTTGGATCAACATACATGGCTCAATAAACAGCTAAGTTTTGCTATGGGTCTTACTGCTACTGAACGCCGTATCTATATGGAACTCCACCCCGAAATTGCTTCCTTCATCAGCTATAAAGATGCTTGGTGGAAGGTTAATCCAGACGTAGCCCAGTTCTATCATCCGTTAGACCAAGACCAATGGCGGTCATGGTCGAGCGACGAACAGGCTGTTAAACTCGCTGACTGGGTTATTGAATATCGCATTGGCCACCCTGAGTGGTTAACCGCTTGGCAGCGTAGTCTTATTGAAAACCCCGCAGCCCAACAGTATGCGATCTCTGGATGGACTGACCAACAGGTAGCTCTTTACTATGCCTACCTTGAACAGGACCAGATAGATTTTCACAGTCGCTACCGTCGTCGAACGGGTGTAAGTGCCACCAGTAGCGTTAAGCACTCAGGTAACCTGCCTTTCAATCAGCAACCAAACATATTTGCTGGCTCAGGTGCATCAACCGCGAACACGTCGAGTATTTTTTAGGAGGAAAACATGACGACCCCTCGTGAGCCCAATGACCCGAACGTTACGCCCACCGCTCAGCCACAGCCTGCAAATAGTCCCTTTGGTTACAATCCAGCTAATGTGCAGCAAGCTTTAACCCAAGGATTTAGTTCGCCGAGGCAGCCACAGCAGCCCCAGCACCACCCTCTTCGTACAAACCTTCCCGGAGGGACGGGCGGGTTAACGGTTGAACAGCAGCTACAGGCCCAGTTATCGTGGACCAATGCTATTGCCGAACACTACCTTGGACGCGACCTGTCTTACAGAGAACTGTTGGAAGTTCAAAAGAGAGGTCTAAATCCAGAGCAGCTTACAGAGCAGATTCGCTCTAGGCCCAGCTACCTCCCCGGTCTGACCATTGGGCAGGTAGAAGATTACCACACGAACAGCAAGCAACCCTTTATGGACTGGCTTGGACGTGAGCCTACAGACGAAGACATCCGCGATCTACACAATAGGGGAATTGTAGATCAGGATAAAATTGACGAATACGTCCGCAACCGGGAAGATGTTGTAGCTCTCCACCCGGGAGCGCCGCTAAATCTTAAGGATGAGCAGTTCGCTGTCGCTAAGAACGCTATTGACAGTGATTACCTCCAGAACCTCGGTCGGACTTCAAACAACGAAGAGGCTCGATCAGGTATTCAAGGCCGGGCTAAGGGCCCAGCACCTAAGCAGGAGTTCGATGTAAACCCTGAATACGGTCAGGAGCAGGGTGGTGGGCTAGAAAGCAAAACTCTGATCGCCCCCAACGCCCGCAATTTCGCCTAGTTGACAAACCCGTATATTTGTACTAAGCTAAAGGTAGGAAGATATGGCACTTATTGACGATTACGCTCAGGCTGTTACGGCCTATAAAGACCTCGAATCGTTCGCTGTCTCGAAGATGGACGCCGAAGAGAAGGCTAAATACCTTGAGCGGCGTGTGGTTGACTCAGAGGGCGCTCTGGCTAAGATCACTATGGAGACCGCTAAGCAGACTCTTTTGACCAAGTTCCCTGCCGTCGAGGCTGAGGACTTGGCTGAGGCTACTACGGTTTCCGGGGCCGAGAAACTAGCTGCCCGTATTCAGGCTAAGGCCGACAAGGTTGCAGCCGACGTGCAGGCTAAGATTGACAAGGCCCTAGAGGGTGGCCTCTCCAAGGAAGTCTGGGAACAGGTCAAGAAGGCTACTGGCCGTCCGCGTGAGATTCAGGATACGACCCAGAATCTAACCGCTGACGCAGAGCAGAAAGGGGAACTCGGCAAGCAGCTTGAGTCCCAAGAGAAGATCGAATTCGGTACTGTTAAGGGTCTGGAAACTGCCTCAAAGTGGGCAGCGGGCCACGCTCTTGACCGTATGCTTGGGAAGGGGTAACAATGCAGATCGACGTAGAGATTACTCAGGTGCTTCGTATGAACGATGGCGGGGGTCAAACGACCCCTGACCAGTTGGCGGTTGTGGCGGCGAGTCTTATCAACGCTCCTACTGCCCATTCTTGGCTTATTAGTTCGTCTACCCGTAGCGCAAATATCCGCAGTGGCGACGTGGCACCCAATACCGTAGCCGCCCCGGAGGGTTAAAATGGCACGAATAGTAGTTATTATCCCGGTTGTAGCTGTTGTCGATTCTGGGGCCGCTTCGGCCCTCTCGAACGATGCAGCCATCGCGGTCGCCTCAGCTTGGTTGGCCCTCCCGTCTAATGCAGGTATGGTCGTAGCCTCGAAGGCTCTTGAGCCTAAGACTTACGACGCGGCACAGTCCACCAATGCTCAGTTGGCAGGGTCCGGCGCTTCCGTTATTAAAGAACCTCTCGCTTAATCGTTCGTCCGTAGTGACCTTCCTGACAGCCGTTTGTGCTTAGTCTCAACGGTAATCGGAATGGCAACCTCGGGAATCGTCCGTCGTATCTAATTAAACATTCCCAAGGAGTATTCCGATGGCTCTTAATCCACACAGAGGGTTCTCTGTAGAGGATATCGGCGCTAACACTGCACCGCTGTTTTTCAGCGATGTCATGACCGCTGCTATCTACGCTGAGAACACTCTTCTGCCCTACGTTTCAAAGGGACAGGAAACCTCTCAGGTGGCCATGCGTTGGGTTGAGGATAAGCTGAATGCCTTTCAGGTTACAGCTTCTGCCGGTATCGCATCTGGTATTACCTCTCTAGTCCTAAACGCTGGCGAGGGTCGGCTGGTCCGTAAAGGGTCAGTCATCCTTTGTGCCCGACAGGGTGCCGTTCTTGCCCCCGAGCTTGTGCAGGTGGTTGATGTCACTGGTGACGTTGCCACCATTACCCGTGGCTACGGCGGTACGACCGCTCAGGCTATTACGACCTCTGACAAAATGACCGTTCTTGGCAACCCTCTTGAAGGTAACGCAGACCTCCAGTTGGATGTCACTAAGGCTCGCGTCGGCAAGCTGAACTACTGCCAAGTCTTTGAGAAGTCGGTTGACATCTCACGTCGGCAGTTGAAGCGTGACATGGTTGCTGTCAATGATGAATTCGCTAAGTCCATCAAAGACCGTACTATTGAGGCCAAGCGTGAGCTTGAGAACTCGCTGATCTATTCGTTCGCGAAAGCGGCTAACCCTGATGGTGACTATTCCACTATGCGTGGGATGCTCGACCTGATGACTGACGCTTCCGTTCCGTCCTCGTTTATCATCGACGGTGGTGCCACTGCCCTTACTGAGGCCAACCTCAATACGTGGGTTGCAGTGGTCAAGGCTGCCGGTGGTACGCTCCAGACGATCTTCACCAGCCAGAAGCAGGCCCGAGTCTTCTCGTCTTCGAGCTTCTTCGGTGGTGGTTCGGCTACTGGTATCCGGTGGACGGCAAGCGATAGGGTCCGTGGACAGTACGTTCGTCAGTATCTTACTGATAGCGGTTGGGTTCTTGACATCCTGTCTAACCCCTTCGTTCGTGACGACTTCCTGTTCCTTCTGAACACGGAACTGCTTTCTTACCACAGCTTCCGCGAGAGCGATTGGTTTATGATTCAGGCCCCGACCTTCCGCGATGGCAAGGCGGCTCGTCTGATCGGAGACTATACGTTCAAGCTGGAGCACGCCGGTGAGACGCACATTCTCGTTCGGAATATTGGCTAATGGATAGTCCTAAAGCCCGCCTGCCCAAGGGTACTCCTGAGACGCAGGCTCGGATGAAGGAACTATCAGAAAAGGCAAAGGCGGCGCGGGCTCCCAAGCCTGTGCCGCCAGTGTCTATGGCCCCCGACTTCAACGAGTTCAATCAAAACATGGGCGCAACTTTTACCGATAGAGGAACGTTCTTCAATCCGGCAACGGTCTACGATCCCCGCATTAGTATGGGTGCGCCATTCCCGCCCGATTCTAAATAGGAGAATTTTCAATGGATGCTTTCGATCAGAGAACCTTCGTAGCTGATAAGCAGCTAGTCCGTTTGAAGGCTACTGTGGCTGCTGCTCCGGGTGCGGTCGCTCTGACCGTCTCGGTTACCGAACTGACTCAGGCCTATCTTTCTACCCAGCCTGCCGTCCTCGTTGGGGACATTCTAGTGGCTGTGCAGAAGCCTACTTTCCAGACAGGTATTGCGTTTGTCGGCGGGCGTATCAACGCTGCGGCTGACCTTCGCCTTTGGGTGGTCAACCCGACCGCTGCTAGCATTACCCCGACCGGCTCCGAAGTCTACGATATTGTCGTCCTGAGGTAACTCATGGCTAGGCTGAAAAAGGCCCAGCGTGCTAAGCTTCCGGCTAAGGATTTCGCAGGTCCTAATCGTTCGTACCCGATCACAGACAAGAATCACGCACGGGCTGCTATTGCTTTGTCCAATAAGCCCGCCGCCAAAGGCCAAGGCGCGTCGATCAGGGCGAGGGCTGAGGCGTTCCTTAAGGGGGCTAAATAATGGCAGGTAGACGCAAGGGGGGCAAGGGCTTTATGTCCGGCCCCTCAACTGTTCGTGGAAGCTTTGATGATAGCTGGGTAACCCGTACCGGGGACCACACTGCTCCTTTGTCTGACCGTATCTCAGGTGGAGGTTTGGATTCTATTAATGTTGAGTCCAAAATGCCAGAACAGAAAGGACCGGCCAAACAGAAAACTAAAGTCGGTAAGACTGAACGAAATCTGAGCGGTCTCACGGGCGTAGACAAGTCTGGGAGAACCGGCACCAAGTCTCCATCTAAAGTCAAAGACCCAATTACAGACCAAGTTAAATCTGTACTCCGTAAGGGAAGTAAGTAGTGGCTAACCAAGACGTTACTGACTATTTATTGCAGGGATCAGGCCGAGAAGATGGCCTTTTAGGCTCTAAGAGCATAGGCTCTATTGACTATAAGCCTAAGACTGGGTACTGGGTCCGGTTTAAAAGTAATACCCTAGGTACGTATTATACGGCCAATGCTGTAACGGACTCAACGGGCATTTTTATTATCAACGCTGTACCCACAAATGATGACTACAGTGTACAGATTTCGCAAACTAACCCCCTCCCAGCCGGAGTGGATTGGACGACCATTTATCGCAACTATGTTTCCCTTAGCGTAGGAGCCGTCTCTTCTGACGCGGCTCTTGCCGACGGGTCCAGCAAGGGTTACCGTCCCGCCGATATTGTCCCAGTAGATATTCTATTTTCGGGCCAGACAAGTGGAGCAGGCAGCCTAACGTTTGGCGGAGGCGGGGCTGACGACACAGTAGATATTGCCCTTGGCACCCGGTCACGCTCAATCACAACGAACGGAGCGGGAGCGCAAGCCACAATCTCAGCAACATTTGGAGCCGCTCTTAACCTTACGGGGAAGTGTTTAGTCGTATGGATGAAGCGAACCAATCTGTCTAGCTGGCTAACTGGATACCCCCGTCTTTTTCTAGGAGATGCTGGTCTAACTAACGTTTACTTTTGGAAACTCGCTGGAGGGTCTATCCAGCCTTACGAAATGGACGGTGAATGGATTAGACTTACGCTTCCCTTCGGAACGGCCTTTACCACAGGTGCGCCATCCAGAGCCTCACTAGCTGCGTTAACTATCCAAGTGTTTGATAATAGCACCGGGCCAGTAACTTTCAAGTTAGGTGGATTAATGACAATGGCAGAGGCAGCCCAGTGGCCCAATGGGGTAGTATCCCTCACTTTCGACGATGGTTATCTGTCTCAGTACACTACCGCCAGACCATATTTGGATAAGTACGGGTACCGAGGGACAGCCTATGTCATCACAGAAACGCTATGGAACCACGCTAACTTCCCCGGTTACTTCTCACTGGCTCAAGCCCAGCAACTTGAACTTGGGGGATGGGAAATAGCCACTCACGCATACACAGCCGCCAACCATAATGCAGGTTATGTCAGCATTGGAGACACAGCAGCCTTAAGTGACATGCAATCTGGCAAGGCATACCTCCTACAGCAAGGTTTTAAGGCCCCTGAACAGTTCTCCTACCCCTTAGGAGCTTTTCAGGCAGGGACCATTACTAACGTGGCTCGTATATTTGGAACGGGTCGCACTATCTCGCTGACTGGAAGTTTCCCGGATGAGACTTTCCCCCCAGCCAACCTAACACGTCTTAAAGCGTATCCGGTTTCAGCAGCCAGTGGCATTGCCCTAGCGCAGACCTATATCACTCAAGCAGCCGCCAACAAAGAGTGGTTAATTCTACTTATCCATGACGTTCTGACATCTGCCAGTGGCAGCCTGCAACTTTCAACAGCTAACTTTCAAACATTAATTGATTCACTAAACTCAGCAGGGCTTCCGGTTCGGCCCATATCAGAAGTCTTGAAATCAGGTTAAATGCTTAGATCAGACCTTCGGCAGGCTATTCGCTACAACGTAGACGACCCATTGCAGTGGTCAGAGACAGAGTTTGCCCCAGACCCAACCCGTAAGGTTTATCAAATCCCCCGTCTGGGGCCAATGATCCTTAACAGTGAAACTATAGACATTGATGGCGTAGTTAGGACTAGGAACACAGACTACACCCCCTATTATGATGCCGCTCAGATCAAGTTCGCCAATATACCAGTAGGGGGCTCGGTACATATCATCTGGCAATTCGCTAGGTTTACTGACGATAATCTCAATGGCTACATAAATGAAGCGATCCGCGAACTGGCCTTCCGCTACCCACGATACGGTAAATTGCATAAGGTGGCCGGGAAGGTTCAGACCGCAACGACCACGGATAACCCACTACTTGTAACCGCGACCACTATCAATGTCAATAGCACTGTTGGCTACGATGCTGGTCCCGGGCTTATAACCCTAGGACAAACTGAATGGGTCTATTACACAGGCACTACAGCTACTAGCTTTACCGGCTGCCAACGTCAATGGTCTGGATTAGCTACCCAATTGGGAACGGGCTCAATTGTCACGCAGGATGCCTCTCAGAACAAAGGGTTTTTTGCTGGGGTTGATGACAGCGGGCGGACTGTCCGCTACGTTTGGGGGCTCCGCTGGTACGACAGCGTTACTGGGTTACCCGCAGATAGCCTTGGTTATGTAGACACAGGGGATTTCCACTTCGACAGAGCAGATAACTTCCTTACGCTTGAAGGAGATTTTGATGTCAACGACAACTTTGAAGTACTCGTGGGAACCTACTACAAGCTACCGACTGACGATGTTACAGCCTTGGACATACCCGACGAAGCCTTTGACGCTGTGGGATGGCTCGCCTCAGCCAATAGCTTGGCAGCCCGAGAGGCCGACCGTGATCTGGCAGCAATTGAAAATAAAATTGTAGACACGCAGGGTAACCCTGTAGGGGCTACGTTGAAGACAGCGGACGACTTCCGTAAGAAATACGACAACTGGGCTAGCCAGATGTGGCGAGCCTTCCCAGCCCGTAGAAGGAGAATCTACGCACTCTAATGCCTAGCCAATATCCGACCGCACTAGACACTACGACAACTCTATCTACCGCTGTTAACGGCTTACAGACCGCGCTTACTGGTGACCATACCTCAGGTGCTACCACGATCACAGTGGGTAGCACAGCGGGAGCCGCATCTGCGGGCTATGCCACCATTGAAGCCGAAGTTGTTAAGTATACGGGTATCACGTCTACAACCTTAACGGGTTGCACTAGAGGGGCCGATAACACAGCGGCAGCCCAGCATAGTAACGGTGTAGCCGTTAAATTCGGGCTGGTTGCTGACCACCACAATGCACTGGTGTCGGGGCTTATAGCCGCTCAGACCAAGCTTGGGCTTAACACAAACGGTGCGTCGGCCAGCAGCATTGATGCCGGTCAGTTGGCGGCGGGGTCCAGCGCAACTATCACCGCCTTAACTGGCTCAGGTCTAGTGACCGGGGCAGGCCTCCGTGACTCTAGAGGGGCGGCGGGGGCTAACGCAATGGTGAAAATTCTCCCCGATCAAATTCTGGGAGGTGCCGTGGCATCCATCACCTTTTCTGCGATCCCGGCTACTTATTCTCACCTACTGATTTACTGGCAGGCTCGGTGTTCAGGCGCTGTAGGAGATGACTCCTTTTCTATGCGATTTGGGACTGGAGGTGGAGGTGTTGATTCGGGTGCCAACTATGTCTATGGCTTCGTCCAAGATGCGAATACGACTGTTACTGGCAATGCTTTGGCTGCAGCAACGAGCATTATCATTGGAACTGTCAACGGAGCAAACGCTCCAGCCAACTGCGCCAGTTCTGGAACCATCTTTATTCCAAACTATTCCAGCACAACCTTCAATAAAACGGCCACAACAACCGCCCACTCTCAGTTCGCGTCCGGGGCTTCTGGTATGAAGATTGGTGTATTTGGGGGCAACTGGTCTAATACGGGAGCCATCACATCCATCAGCCTATTTCCCGCCGCCGGGTCTAATCTTATTATTGGCAGTGCCTTTAGTATCTACGGGTTTTAGATGGGTGCCTATGGAGACCTGTACGGCCCTACGCTATACGGACCTGATGTCAGTGCCCAGTCGACTTCTTCTGCCGTTCGCAAGGACGTTGGCAAGAAGTATGACATCGCTCTGGCTGGTGTAGGTCTGTTACTCGCGCCCGGCCAGAAAGCGTACAGTAAGAAAGCCGCACAAACATTCTCCTACAACGTCCGTTCGCTTTTCTCCTCTGCTACGCGGCTTACTGCCCGTGACCTGTATTTTTGGAACAGGCTTGAGCATATCCGTTGGGATAAAGGCGAGACATATGAGGTGTGGGCACCGGATAGCACACAGCCAACAGGCTTTCCGTCTACCTACTATAACTCTACTGGATTCGACACTAGCCAGCCTCATAAACTCGTTCATCTGAAAGAAGTTAAACACGTTCAAACCTACATTGATAAGATTGTCGCCGACAGTGCTATAAACCTTTGGCCACTCAATGATAGGTCGGGGAACACCGTTTTAGCCAATCTTATTGCCCCTGCGGTTACCTTAACGCTCGGGTCTACAGCCACCCTTGGTGCTGGGGCTCCCTTATACGCAGACACATCAACCAGCCATTCTAGCGATGCCACTGTTAACGGTGAATCCGTCTCGTCTAACCAAGGCGCTCTACCGGGCACCTTCTCGTTAGAGGCGTGGATACGTCCTCGAATTTTAACAGTTAACCAAGATGCCATCAGTTTTTGTGCGGATGGGGCGTCGGGTATTAGTATGGAAATTACATCCGCAGGCTTACTGCAATTCGTTCGGGTGGGCACCGACCAGATAACTACAGGGTACACGTTCCCCACTGAGAACATCTGGTACCACGTAGTGGTTACTAGGGATGGCACCACTTTGAAGGCATATGTGAACGGGGTCCAGACGGCCAGCACTACAGCAAGTGCTCCCACGGCTGGAACTGCTAACGTATTTAAGGTAGGCGGAGCCGACACCCGCTACTTTCGAGGAGATGTAGCACAGTTTGCCTACTATACTACCGCTCTCTCTTTGGCCACTATCCAATCCCACTATAACCTTGGGTCGAACAACGCCGCAGGAGCGGCCCAGATCACGCCGACTACCCAAACTTACGCCCAGTTTATTGAAACCTACGATGGTAAGTTGTACATTAATCAGCAAAATACCAAAGTCCTCTACACCTCCGATGGCGGTGCCACGTGGAGCGGCACTACTATTCCAGGTGGGGATGTCACGACTATCGCTGCGATGTGGTCTGATGGCCCAAAGCTCTATGTATCCACGGCTACAGATACGTACTATGGGGACTCAACAGGGTTGGCAGCTACATGGCATGGAGCTAACCCCGTTGTGGCTAACGTCACTGCCGGTTGGTATGATGGGGCACAGATTTATGTAGGTGTCGGCACCTCCCTATACTATGTAGACCCTGCCACGGGGATTAAGACCCAACTTTATGACACTAAAAACTTCGCTATAAAGTGGATCAGAGCTTTTAATAACAAAATCTGGTTCGGCGGGACTGGGAACTCAGGCGGACGATACAGTAGCGTCTGGACGTGGACTAACACTACACTGCCTCCCTCCCCTGCCAACGGCGTAGGGGCTCAGATCAGTGACGGCAGTTTGCCAAATGGCTTTATTACTACTACCGCATTGGTCTATCAGGGTCTGCTCATTGTAGGCGGATATTTTCCCTACACGTCGGGCGTTCTTACAGACGGGATTGGGGCGGCGTATTATATCAACTCGGCCAATGCTTTAGGCCAGTTGTTCATTGTTGGGGCAAATGTCACGGGTCGCACGTATCAGATTAACAGTCTATGGGGCGACAGCACGTTTATATACTGCAACTACAGCCACAAATTAGGCCTAGGGCGATATGATTTAGCTAAGGCAGCTTTCTCTAGCGCCCATACTACGCAACTTTACGCCGATAGCCCTCTTAACCAAGTACTGGCAGTAGCAGTGCATAAGGGCCGACGACTATTTGCTCTCCAGAACGATGGGACCGTTTGGCGTGAACAGGTGAACCCGGTGGCTACAGCGGTACTTCAAGAGTCTGAATTCCAAGAAATTATGTTCTTACCTAAAATGATTGACGCCATCGAGGGCTCTCATAAAACTTTGGTAAGTAACCAATCTATTTCTGTAGACATCTCATCTGACAGTGGGGTAACATGGGTTAATAAGGGCAACAATGCACAAGTTGGTCTAGACCACTTTGAGTTTAAACAGGTTAACCTCCAGCTTAACCACTGGGCCTCGCGTCTTACCTCGTTTGTTGGCACAGACGCTACGCAATCGCCTGAAATATACAATTGGTCGCTTCGTTTTTCACCCATTACTAACCCTAAGCATGAGTGGATAGTTGAATGCCTTATGCCTAGGGCTGCCCGTTTTCGAGATAACTCTGTCCTTTATGACGTTGACCTTAACAAGGTTAAGACATTGTGGTCTGCTCGGGAAAATGGAACTGTAGTAGAGTTCATTGACCGTGATCTGATTTCGTATCGTGTGCTAATCCTTGAGATGGAGGAACTTAAGGCAACCGACCGCATGACCAAGGCCACCGCTCAGCAAAGCAGAGACGCCATCATTAAGCTTGAGCTTCTAGAGGTGTCGTCCAGCTAATGGGCCAAGGTTTCCCTATTGGGGAGAACGAAACCGTGCTGGTGGAACAGCTTGGGGAGGGCAACCTCGTGCCTAAGCAGCCAGCCGACTTAGGGGTGGGGACGAAAAGTGGGGTCGCTCCCCCCAGCCCTGATATAGAACAATTAAAAAGTGACATCAACGCTATAAAGAAAAAGTTAGGTATGTAATGCAACCAGATGAAGACGACGTTTCAATAACATATTCCGTGAGGGAGTTGCTATCAGACATTAAAACCCAGTTGACTGAAATAAAGACAATCCTTGGCAGTAAGGCTGACCAAGTGCAGCTTGATCTTCTAGCCAAGCGGGTTGTTAACCTTGAGCGGATTACGTGGGCAGGGGCAGGTATAGGTGCTATTGCAGGGGCTGCACTTTGGCTTCACCAAATAGGGCTATTGCAGTTCTAGTGTTTACAAGTCCCCGGTTTTGGGTATACTTATATATAGGGGGCTATAGGCTCAATGTTTAACTTTCTCCCGTACTTCGCTGACGGCTGGCCTGAAAGCCAGTTAGCTGAGGGCGGTGTGAATGCAACCGACAACTGTGGGGGTGCCAGCGGCTCTCTTGTTATGATGGCTTATGGCTACCCAGATATAGAGCCCCAAACTTGGACCGATTACGAATACGGGCCTAGCTACCACGGTGGAATGACGCTTGAGTCTCTAGTTAATTTCGTTCAGACCCATTTCCCTAACCCTCCACCTATGGCTATAGAGGCCCCAGCCAACGTCGCGGCGGCTATAGCAGACTACGGGGCGCAGGGGTTCCCCTGCATTGGGTGGTTTTATTGTGATAGTTCGGCTAACATACTACAGTACCCTAGTCCTATCAGCCATTTCTCGCCAGTTATAGAATTTGATGGGAACATTTTTAGCATTCGGAACGTTTGGCGCGGATACATTAACACATTTAATGCGGCTCAATTCAATGCGGCGTCGGTCGGAAGGATATTAGTATTCAAGAGGAGCTTAAATATGTCTACACGTAGGGCACTCGTTCGCTTAGCGTATATGGCAGGATTGGGGCGGGAGCCTGAAAGTGTTACTGCTATTGATGGCTGGGCTAATGGCAATAGTGATGATGAAGCTATGGTTACAGCGATCCTAGACTCTTCGGAAGGGGTTACGTACAGAAGCCGTCTTAGGAGTGGGGTTGCTGGTCCTGCTGGTCCTGCTGGTCCTGCTGGTCCTGCTGGTCCTGCTGGTCCTGCTGGTCCTGCTGATGAGGTTTTAGTTGATACAAGCCAGTTCGCAAAAGTAAAACATGGTCATAGTGGTCCAGTCAGTCTCAGTGGAAGCGTAGACGTAATTTAGGAGGTATACAATGTCGACGATTAGTGGTCCCGGTAAATCGGCTAAAGGCGGTGGAGCAACCCACGTCGCGGGCGGCAGCGCCGGTAAGGCATGGTCAGTGACCCGCGAGAGTCAGGCCGGTAAGCGGTCAGGCGGCGGTATGGGTAACAAATCCAGCGGCTCGAAGGCTGGCGGTAAGCGTGGCGTCCTTAAGGCTGATATTGTCGAGTCGCAGGCTGGCAAGAGATCAGCAGGCGGGCGTGGCAATAAGCAGCAAGGCGGCGGGAAAGCAAGGGGGAAATAAATGCACGATTTTCTAGCGAGTCCATATGGTATTGCTGTCCAGACCATTTTGGCGTGGACAGTTCTTGACGCGATGTTGACTGGCCTCATTGCGTGGAAGGTTGGCAAGTTCGAGCTTCGGTCATTCAGTCTGTTCCTTGAGAAGATTGGCAGTGAAGCAGTAGGTATAGCTGCTCTAGGCGCTGCTGCATTCTACGGTCCAGTTACCGCAGTGATAGCCCCGCTGTTCGCTGCGAGCTTCTTGATCTTTGTAGGAGCAGAGGGTGCTGGGGTTAAAGATAAGGTAGAGGAACTCCTAGCGAGCCTCAAGGAGGCTAAGACTAATGGCTAGATATCTTGTAGTCACTACTGTACACAGTGTCGTAGATGATCCTACTGTTAATACAGCAGAGCTAGCAGCTACTAATGCTGAGGCCAAGATCACTTTGTCGGCCACCGGCACCGTTACGGCCAGTGGTATCGTCGGCTCAATTCCACGGTCAGCGACTAGTGAGATCAACACCAGCCTCGTTTCCAAGGTTCACGGACCCGTTACGGGCTAAAAGCCAGAATTTAGAGGCTGTGTAATCTTTCTATATATAATTCCAGAATAAGTATAAGTAGTTTACAAAACCTGCTAGATTCTGGCTTTTGATAAGGGCTCCTAAAATGTTTAGGGGCTCTTTGCTTTTGGGTATATACATACTATGGACCGAGAAAAACCGACGGAGGTAATTGAATGATTGCAGAGTCGAAACCGTTTGAGTTTACCCCGCTTCCTACCGACGAATGGCTGTACGCCGTTGTCGATAAGAAGCCAGTCGATCAGGAGTCGAAGTTCGACAAAGATAAGCGTACCCTTACCGTTCTGTTCCGAATCGAGCAGGATATTGAGTTCAATGGTAAGAACATCCGTGGGCAGAAGATTCCCCGAATGTTTCCCGTTAACTGGTTTGGCGGTAAGATGAAGAAGGAACCACTGCTCTACCAGTTCGTTTCAGTTGTGGCTCCAGAGCACGCTGTTAAGGATAGCAAGTTCGACACTGATCTGTTGGAGGGTAGGTCATGTTTCATTATGATCGAAGACATCAAGGGGGACAGCGGGTCAACGTTCCAGAAAGTGACCAAGTGGAAAAGCCCGAGCAAGACAAGTCTCAAGACCCCTACAGCTACAACCGCTGCACGGTCTACTGCACCGGTGGCTGTTGCGGTGACTGCTGACGACGGCGAGACGGTAGAATATTAATGATCGTCGGCCCTCAGGATAGACGAATCTGGAGGCCCGAAGGCGGGTTGGCAAAGAAGGAGGAGTACGAAAGCTACTCCTCCATCAATAAATACCTGACCTGTCCGGTGGTGTACTATAAATTCTATAGAGCCTATGGCCGTGAGCCAGTGGGCCCGCCCGCCCTCCTCGGTAGGGCAGCCCACGAGACAATCGCCTCTGTGCTAGTCGAAAAACTATTGAGAGGCATTGATCTCCCCTTGGAGGTTATTGATGAGACCTTTCACGTTAAATGGAATGTGGAACTTTACCTCGCAAAGAATCAACCGGGGGGAATTTCGTGGGACGGCACTCCTTCGCCACAGCAGTATGAGGAGAATGGTCGCCAGCTTCTCCGGCATTGGGGGAGGGATATACTTCCAGAGACAACACCTAAAGCTGTCGAGGAACCATTCGCTGCTAGACTGAAAGACGTTAGGCAGTTCCTTACGGGACGGTTCGACCTCATTACGCCAGTGGGTTTCATTGACCACAAGACGGGGATGCGGGAGCCGAAGATGACCGGCCTCGAACTGCAAATGGCTATCTATTACATCGGGCATCTGGACCGCTATAAAGTCTGGCCGCAGACCGTAGAGATTACGTGGCTGGAGACGGTTGGCGATCTAGGTGTCGCAATGATTCCTTACAGTCTCAGCAAGTCAGAAGTCCAGCAGTTGGTCAATGAGAAAATCAAGCCAGCTATGCAGGGGATGGCCAAGTCTAGGGACTCAGGTTTATATCCGTGTAAATGTGGGAAGCATAAGGATATAGACAAAAATAAAGTGGATGCGGATCTCGCGGCTGAGAAAGCTGAGAGGGAGAGGGTTGACCTAATCCTCAATCCGCAGAAAAAAGAAGCAACAATTGAGTACCTTGATAAAGCGACAGGAGATAGCGGAGACAATAGTCGACCGATTGCAGTTAATAGCCTCCCGTTCTGAGGATGTAGTGGAACTTCTACAGATTTGGGGAGCCATCTGCGAAGATCAGTGGGGGGCCCCACTTGCTTGATCTCAGTACGGCTAAGCGTAGCGAAGTCCAGAAGCTGGAATTTGGCTACGAAGACTACAACCTCTTCTATAACTGTTTACTGAACGTCCTTAGGGTCAAGAAAAATCTGAACGGACAGGTGCGAGAGCTAGTCGAGCAGAACGTCGCCGACCTAGGGATTATGCTGCGGACAATGCGAGAGGAAGGTAACATTGAGTGAAGTCTACCGCGCCGCAAGAGTCTACGCAGACCGAGGCTGGCCTGTCTTCCCCGTCAAGGGAAAGCAGCCAGCCACCCGGCACGGAGTCAAAGACGCGACAACCGATGATGCCGTATTACAGCAGTGGTTTCTCGATGAGGCCAATGAGGGCATCGGAGTGGCTATCGCCACTGGAACTCCCTCTGGATTGGTTGTACTTGACGTGGACCCCGATCACGGGGGGTCTGATAGCCTCAGCAAGCTCACGGAAATACACGGTTTGTTACCTGAGAGCCCTAGGGTTCGTACCGGAGGCGGCGGACTCCATTTTTACTTTGCACTCCCAGCGGGGCTTCAATTACGAAATACTGCGGGCACATTGGGCGATGGGCTCGATGTACGTGCGACTGGAGGGTACGTGGTTGCCCCGCCTTCTTCAACGGATAAAGGCAAGTATAGGTGGGAAGTCACGGGTAAAGAAGTCACTCCTGCCATTGTCCCACAGTGGATCATTGAACTAAATGTCAAGAAACCGAAGCTTGAACTCGCCCGGACAGAGGGGAGCCGCAATGTTGCGCTCACATCCGTCGCTGGCACACTACGTAATTTGGGCCTTGATGAGTCAGGTATTTATGCCGCGATCTCTCAGATGGGGTCAGGGCTTCCCGACGAGGAGGTTCGGTCAATCGCGCAGTCCGTTGCCCGTTATGAGCCAGCGGGTTATCCTCGGACAGAGGCAGGTCAAGCGGAGCTATTCGCGTCCCTCAATGCGGGTCGATTCCTCTATGACGACCGCCTCTGGCTTAAGTGGGCAGGCCATTGGTGGGACGACCATCGTGTCTTACCCGAGGTATATGCTAAAGCGGTCGAGGCAGCGCGGTATAGGAGCACGGTCGATGACGAGGATGAACGGCGGTTTGCAGGCGCGATGGAGAGTAAGAGTCACTTGGATGCCGTCATTAGCCTTAGCTCGAAGACGCTTGCGGTGGACCCTGCGACGTTTGATGCAGACCCCCTCAAGCTGGGAGTAGAAAATGGACTGGTTGACCTTTCTAGTGGAAGTTTGGTTGGCAACACTGGTCCTACTGCTTTTATCAGCAGGCACAGTGGGGTTAGCTTTGTTAGCGGTGCTCCTGCTACAAGATGGGTACGCTTTATTGAAGAGATTTTTAACGAGGACAAGGAGCTAATAGATTACATATGGAAAGCAGTGGGCTATTCCTTCACAGGATTGACGAACGAACAGTGTTGGTTTCTGTGCTACGGTCGGGGCGCCAACGGGAAGAGTACGTTTTTGGAGACACTGCGATGGGTGGCGGGAACCTATGGCCATACGGCGAAGGTTTCTACATTCGTAACCCAGAGGAACAGGAGTGACGCCGACGAAGACGTCGCCAGTCTTCGTGGTAAGCGATTTGTTATCTCAGGGGAAGCTGGTCATACCGCTGAACTCGATCAGGAGCGTATCAAAGCCCTTATCGGATCAGAGACTGCCAGAGCCCGGTTTCTATACAGCGGTTCGTTTGAATTTACTCCAGTCTTCAAGCTTTGGATCGCAAATAATCAGCGACCTAGGGTTAACGACGATAGCAATGGGTTCTGGCGAAGAGTTCGTCTTATTCCCTTTGAGCGGCAGTTTTCACCGACGAGTGAACCGGGTCTTAGGGAAACCCTACGGCAAGAGGCTGAGGGTATTCTTGGATGGGCCATATCAGGGGCACGACGTTATCTGGCTGACGGACTCGCTGTCCCTGCCAAAATCAGAGCCGTTACTGCTGGCTATCAAGACGAAAACGATCACCTAGGACAGTGTATACGTGAAGCCTTCATTGCAGACCCGGATGGAAGGATTGAGAACCACACAGCGTATTCGACGTACCGCCGTTGGGCTCTCAACGCTGGCTACTCGCAGTACAAACTCTGGCCCCCTCACGCCTTTGCTAGGGCGCTGGCTTCGAGGTTTGATAAAGCCATTGAAGAGGGTAAAACATATTATAGAGGCATTACAGTGAAAGACGAAGAACCAGAGGAGAATGGCGTTGGCTATTAGTTTTTATCTTGCTGCACCTTTTGGACGACAAGCTGAGCTTAGAGCTTATGCGGATAAGCTTAGAGACTTGGGCCATACAGTAACGTCTCGTTGGTTGATGGAAGATGAGGCTGTCTACAAAACCTTAGGGCCGAAGGGTACAGCGGAAATGGATTTGGCTGATATTGACAATGCTGGCGTTCTTATTTCGTTTACCGAGCCACCGGATTCTAAGGTTCCCCCACGTGGGGGGCGTCATGTGGAGTTTGGGTATGCCTATGCTACAGGCAGAGAGCTATGGGTTGTGGGCTACCGCGAAAATATTTTTCACCACCTGCGGGGGGTCCGTTTGTTTGATACCTTTGCAGATGTGTTAGAGGAACTGACATGATCGCACCCTCTGTAACCCATAAGAACTTTATGACACTGGCTGACGCAGATACGAACACTAGAAAGGAGACACCTATTGCGACCGGAGTACTGGATTATTTCCCTGATGCTTTGGCTGCTGTTGCCCGTGTATCTTTCATCGGTAATCAGCAACACAACCCCGGAGAGCCTCTTCACTGGGCTAAGGAAAAGTCCACTGACGAAGCGGACGCTCTTGTTAGGCATCTATTACAGCGCGGGACTGTTGATACTGACGGCACTCTTCATTCTGCAAAAGTAGCATGGCGAGCGTTAGCGATGTTGCAGCGGGAGTTAGATGCTCAATCTGCCTGACATTACCGGCGCACCTGTAGCAGTAGACACCGAGACTACCGGGCTTTATCCTGACGATGGGGCTCGGCTAACCACGGTGTCTGTAGCTACAGAAGGTTTCTCCGCTGCTTTCCCCTTCGCCCTCCAAGGCGCGCCAAACCTGTCACAACAGGACTATGCCGACCTTGTAACATGGCTAAAAAAGCAGCGGCTTATCTTCCAGAACGCCAAGTTCGACCTGACAATGTTC
>Ga0137383_10000154_pt1 | contig 30148 bp, 19 predicted proteins | sample SagtaG_19_FD_104817 | JGI IMG/M metagenome (GOLD analysis project Ga0137383, IMG submission 104817) | Vadose zone soil microbial communities from Sagehorn Ranch, Mendocino, California, USA - Sage2_R_40_16 metaG | ecosystem: Environmental > Terrestrial > Soil > Vadose zone | place: USA... | reverse complement strand
GCGTCAGGCGCAGGCCGGATTCCATGTCGCGGTCGATCCAGATGTAAGTTCCATTCTTCACGCCGGACGGGGAGGAGATATTCCTCAGGCCGACGTACGGATCGTAGGGAATGACGAGAGATTCCGTCAGGAACGGCGTACGCGTCCGGTCCCACGTCGCGTTGATTCCGCCGAATCCGAAAACCGTGGTCGACCCTTGATGGTCCGACACAACGAGGCCGGTCGCGTACTCCCGCGCCCAGTATGCCGGGTCCAACGCGGCGGGGATCGTCCCTTCTCTCCAACCCGCGAGGGTCGAGGGAGGCGGGATGCCGGCGACCGCGTTGGCGGCGAGGAGGAGGCCGCAGACCCCGAGGACGAGCGTGCGTTTTCCACCACGAAGGCCCGCGAGGTCGAGCAGGCGGAAGAAGCCGATTCCCGCGAAGATCGCGAGGGGAATCATCAGGTACTCCGTGTGTCGGTACGGAATCAGGACGCGCGGGGCCACGACGATCCCGGCGACCGCGGAGCCAAGGAGGGCAACGAACCACCCGTTCACCTGGATACCATCCGGGAGGAAATCGACGAATCGACGGCCCGATGCGGCGAACGAGAGGAGGAGGACCAACGGCACGAAGTAGAGGAGACCGGTCGCCGGCACCTGAAACGTGGTCCCTGGCACTCCGATGACGACCGAGACGACGCCGATGATGAGGATCGCCCCCGCGGCCGAGACGTAAGCCGTCGCGGGCCGACGCAGACTGGGATACCGTGGCCGGTATCGCCAGCGGAGACGGGATCGTGCGAAGATGATCGCCGCGAGGAGGACGAGGCCCGCGGGGAACAAGGCGAGGAACGCCCACCACGGCTGGATGTTCACATCCGGCAGGATCGAATCCCGGAACGTCGTGGCGTACCCGAGCCAGTACACGAAGGTGCCGGCCAGGAGGGCGCCCGCGAACGCCGCTTCCCGCTTGGCTCCCAGCGTCCACCGCCACGGACGCGCGAGCCCTTCGACGACGACCGTCCCAAGGACCATGATGAGGAAGAAGTATAGGGAGAGGTGGTGCGTCGCAATGAGCGTCGCGGTGACGAGGAGGAGCGGCACCATCGCCCGACCGTCCGTCCGAAGGCGCACGAAGCACAGGAGGCCCGCGAGGGCGAGGAGCTCCCCGACGGTTGCCGGCGCCGTGTGCGCCGTCGTGTACGCGACCGGGATCGCGCCAGCGAGGAACGCGGCGGCGAATAGGGAGAAACGATCGTCGTCGGTCATCCGACGGGCGACGAGGAACATCGGGAGGACCGCGAGCGCGCCGAGCACAGGGACGAGCAAATTGATCGTCGTCGGTACGTCGAGGCCACCGAGCTCGACGACTCCCGACTGAGCGAAGAACATTCCCGGGAAGTACGGATACGTCACGCCCCATCCGTAGTACGGGGTCGAGACGTGTCCTCCGCGGACGAGCCCTCGTAGGATGGAGAAGTACTCGCCGGTGTCGGAGCCCCAATAGAGGAAGGACCAGAGAGGCGAGAGCCGCACCGCGATCGCGATGAGCGTGACCGCGGCCAGGGCGATGGCGGTCGACTTCCTCATTCGCTCGCGAACCGGCCCCCGCTACTAAAGGGTTATCCGCGGTTCGTCGCGCGCCCTGGAACATTGACACAAACTATTTCTCCGCGGCCTTTCTGTCCCGCGCAATGGCGCGCCGCTGCCCGGAGTGTTACGCCGAACTGCCGGAAGACGCGGTGTGGGTGTGCCCGACGTGCAAGTACACGCTCCGGACTCCCGCCGCCGCGAAGGCGGGTATCGTATTCATGGTCCTGGGCTTGGCCCTCCTGGGCGCGTTCGTATTCGGTCCGGACCAGATCGGGTTGAGGTCGGGCCTCGTGCCGACGGACCTCGCCAACGTAACGATCGCGAACTTCCCGGTGCTCGTGCTCGGCGCGTTCGGGATCGGCGCTTTCCTCACCGCGGCCGCCGCCCTGAAAATCCGATCCGAGCAGGCGAGGGTCTCGGCCGCCTAGAAGAAATCGTCGAGCTTCAGGTCCTGCGTCTTGTCGTTCGTGAATAACGACGTGATCGCGTCCTCGATCAGATCGATACGCTGACGCAGATAATTCGAGACCTCGAACTGCTGGCTGATCCGCTTCGAGATTTCGAGGTACTTCTTCACCGAGCTCTCGTGGACCGTTAGCGTGAGGTTCCCCCCGCAGGCGAGGCATTTCCCTCGGAGCGGGATCCGGCGGTACTTCTCCCCGCACTTCGTGCAACGCACTTGCTGGCTCGAGAACGCCTTCAGGTTTCCGATCAGGTCCGGCAGGAAGTGATGGACGACGATCCGCGCGACGACGTCGTTCGGGTCGACCGCCCGGATCCGGAGGGCGAGCTCGAGCTGCTTGTCGATCTTCTCCGCCATCGAGCCCTCGCCGTACGCGGAGGCGAGCGGGCCTTGCGCGACGTCCGTCGTCTCGTGCGTAAACGAGAACCCTTCGTACTGCAGGACGCTCCCGATTCGTTTGCTCACCATGTCGATCTGCGGCTCGATCTCCTTCGGATGCGCGAAGCGTTCCGCCGCCTCGTACAGCGAGGTCGGATACGCCGGCATGACATCGAGGTTGTGGGCCTCCTTGTCGATCTCGTTCGGATCGATGCGGGACGTCAGGACGAGCGGCGCGTCCATCAGCCCGCCGCGTTTGTCAGGGAGGAACGCGCGGGAAAAGTTGACGAGGCAGTCCAGGAGGAGGATCACGGAATCTTCGTCGCCGTCGCAGTTCCGGCGTCGCGCCGCGATGAGGTACGGATGGGCGAAGCATGCGTTCGCGTCCGTGAATCCGACGATGCGCGCCAAGACGCCGCCGCTCGTGTGCGGGGCAAGCGTGACGACGAGGTGGCCGAGCAAGTCCTCGGGCGACTTCGCGGCGTAGAATCGGCCGAGGCCGTAGAGCCGCTCGAGCAGGTCGTCGACGAACCCCGCCACGCGGACCAGGTATTCTCCGCACGAGCGCGCGGCGATGATGTCTTGCGGTCGCAGCTCGACGGTCTGATCGTCACGCTCGAGGGGACGGCCGCTGCGGTCCCGCGTGTACCCGAGCCGTCGGGCGGTCTCGACCGAGATGCCCACTTCGTTCGGCGTGAAGTGCGTGAGCGGCAGGTTCGTCATGTCGAACCGGGTCGTGCCGTCCTTGAACACGTAGACGTCGTGCTTCGCACGGAGGACGCCTTTCTCGATCGGCTCGGGCGTCTTCGTCCGCGAGATCATCCCCTGGACGGCCTTGATCTCCGCCGGTTTCGTCTCGCCCATCCGTTCGAGGGCCGTCCGCAGGACGTCGGCCAAGGGGATGCGCTGCCGTGTCGGCCCGTTCCGGGAGACCGTGTGGCCGCCGCACGAACACTTGGGGAGGAACCACCGCTTGCCGCACGAGGCGCAGATCCGCAGGCCGACTTCGACCTCGATCGTCTCCTTCGACGCCGCCTCGAGCAGGAGCCGCTGGGCCCCTCCCTCGTGGCCGATCGGGAAGAGCGAGTGGGGTGCCGGTTGCATCTTTCGAGGGGCCGCCTTCTCCGGGCGGGCCATCCGCGCGCCGATTCGAGTGGGCCCTCGAGCTTTCACGGGGAAACCCGCGAGCGCTGACACGAAAGCGAGGGGATCGTCGCTCGCTGGAGCCGGGGCGAGACGCAGCACCGGTCCCGCCTCGATTCCGAGCGTCGCGAGCAGCGCGGCGGTATGGCGCTCGACGGCGACCTCGTCTCCTTGTACCCGGTACGTGGCCCCGAGCCGCACGAGCCACTCCCGCGGTTCCTCGTCGCCGGGCACGATTAGGCGGCCGTCGTCGATGCGCCCGTGGGCCGCGATGAGTTCGCGGAGGCGTGTCAATTCCTCCACGGTCAGATCGTGGAAGAACAAGTTGTGTCGCGGGTGGAGCGGGATGCCGAGGTCCCGAGACCAGGCGAGCGCCTGAGGTCCGTCGACGTCCTCCCATCCGTCCGGAAGGCGGCCGAGCTTCTCGCGCAGGAGCGCACCGTACCACTCGAGGGAGAATGCCCCGGGCATCAAGACGTGGTTGTTCTCCAGGAACTCTCCGAAGGGCACGAGGATCTCCCCCAGATCCGCGATGACCCGAACTCGGGGCGTGAGACGTTTCGCCGCTTCCGCGTCCGCGACCTCGACGAAGTCTCCTGAGTCGAGGACGACGAGCGGTCCCTCGATCCGGTCGCACGGCGTGACGGCGCCGGCCTTTCCCGGGCGTTCCGTCTTGATCTGCGTTCCGACCGCGATGAAATCGTCGAGGATGTGCATCGTCGCCGGATGGAGGGCGAGGGCGGCAAGGCCCGTGGCCCGCGTCCGACCGTATCGGAGCCGCAAGCCGCCGGGCCGACTCGGATGGCAGAGGACCGGCCGGCCCGCGACGATGTTCTGGATGAACGCCTCGCTCGGCTCGACGCCCAATTCGTCTTTCGTGTCTTCGGGCCGCGACTCCTTCTGCGCGAGGTATTCGTCGATGAACTCCCATCCATCGATCCGGAGTTTCTTCACGTGCTTCTGGATCTTCGGCGCCTTCAGGCACATCCCGTCCGCGATGACGAGACACGCGCCGCCACGGATCCGGTTCGTCTCGATCCGCGGGAGGTCGCGATGCCCGCTGATCTCTGCGTCCTCGGTGCCTTCTCCGTTGATCGCGACCGGACAGTTGGACACGATGAGCGAGATCTCCTCGTCGGAGGGCGTATACTGGAGGTGTTGCGCCTGGCGGTAGAGTGGGATTTCCTCCTTGAAACGCTCGACCTCCTCCCGTGTCGGCACGTACCGTCCCAGGCCGAGCTCCCGCCGCACGAGGTCGGCGATCAGCACGCTCAACGCCTGGCCGGTCCCGCCCGCCGAGCGGATCGGACCGGCGTACGACAGGTCGACGTACGAGGTGCCGTCCCGGTTCCGCTTGATCTTGACGCCGGCGAGGCCTTCGAGCGGCGCGACGAGAATCCCTTCCGTCAGGATCGCGAGGCCGACCCGAACGGCCCGTTCGACCGCCTTCTCCTTGCTCGTTGCCGGCCGCAGGGCCATTTCCTTCGCGACGAGGATCGCCAGCTCTTCCCGGTCGTGGGTCTTCGCCAGCTCGCGGATCCGACGCGCGACGCCTTCGACCTCGTAGTGCTCGAGGAGCCGTTCGACGCGGGAGGCGAGGTCGTCCGTCAGCGGGATCTCCACGTCCAGTTCCGGATCGAAACCCCGCCTCCGCGCAGCCCGGGCGACCGCGTACGTCGCCTCGACCTGCTTCAGGAGGCCCGCGAAGTAGCCGCGGATCTCCTCTGAAGCAATCGGTGTACCCATTCCATCCCTTCGAGAGCGCGAGCGGCGGGTCGTATCGGGGGTATCTCGTATATCTCTTTGTGTCGCGCGACGCGCGAACGCGCGAATCTTCACGTGTGAAGCTTTATCGCTCTCGAATGTCGTGAACGCAACAGCGATGTTGCAGGTCAAGAATCCGGACGCGTTCCAAGAGTCGGTCGTGCAAGCGGCCGAACCGACCGTGGTCATGTTTTGGGCCACGTGGTGTCCGTTCTGTCGGCGGTTCAAACAGGAGTTCGAGAAGCTCGCGGCCGCGCGACCCTGGCGCTTCGCGGCCGTGTACCTCGACGACGAAGACAATCCACTCTGGGAGGACTACGCGGTCGACGTCGTCCCGACCCTCGCGCTGTTCCGCGACGGAAAGGTCGTCGAACGACTGGACGGAATCCTCGGCTACGGGATCGACCAGAAGATGGTCGACGAGTTCGTCCGCCGGCTCCAACCCGAACTCGCGTGAGCATTCGATTTCGTGCCTGATTCTCAGGTCGGCACGTTTATCGGGCTCCCGCCAGGATGAAATCGTGTGCGTAAGATTCGGAGTGGAATCTACGGACTCAACCCGCTTTTGGACGGCGGCGTCAACGAGAACAGCACGACCGTGGTCATCGGTCGATCCGGCGCGGGCAAAACCACCCTCGCCACGCAGTTCATCCGCCGCGGCTTGCAGGACGGCCAGGAAGGCGTCTTCGTCTCGCTCGACGAGAACAAGGAGCAGATCATCCGAGAGGCGGTCGAGATGGGGTGGTCCGACATCCTCGATTATCTCGACAACGAGCTCCTCGTCTTCATCGACGCATCCGGCCGAGAGTTTTCGAATTTCATCCGCAAGGAACTGCCGGCGTTCGTCGCTGACTGGAAGGGCAGCAACGCCCGAATCGTCGTCGACCCCCTCACGCCGGTCCTCTGGTCGACGAAGGACTTGTACGAGCAACGGGACCTGATCGGCTACATGTTCAAGCAGACGCGGAAGGTCGGGACGGTCCTCTGCACGCTCGAGGAACATGGCCCGGGGGATCTCGCGGGTCCGGAGACCGTGATCCCGATGTACCTGGCGGACTGCGTCGTCCACCTGAAGTTCAACAGCGACCACGCGAATCCGTCGCGGCTCCTGAACATCATCAAGTGCCGCAACAGCCGCCACAGTCCTTCGGCCCACGCGTTCCAGATCGTCCGTGGCCTCGGGATCGTGATCGAAGGCGTGGATGGCCGAAAGCCCGCGTCGGCGAAGGCACCGTCCCAGCTCCGCCAACTCCTGCTCACCCATTCGATGCCGAAGAACGTGCGCGACGCACTCGAGAAATCCTTGGACGGACTCACGGACGACGACTTTCGCACGCTCAAGCCGGAGCAAGTCCTCGACCTGATTATCCAGGAGTACCAGGGGGCGTGACGTGGCCCGGGGGCTGGGTCGTGCCCTACAGCGGGCCGTGTCCCGGGAAGGGACCGATGTCGACTTGGAAGGCGAGGGCCGCAGCCTCGCGAACGCGCGGCGGCGGCAAGTGTTCCGCTACCTCTGCCTTCGACCATGTGCCCGGATCGGGGACATCAGTCGGGACCTGAAGATGTCCCCCGCGACCGTGCGCTGGCACACGTGGGATCTCATCGAGAACCGATACCTCCAGTCGGAGGGCGTGAGCGTCTTTCCCTCCGGGCTCATCGATCCGCGGGACGTGCCGCTCTTTGCGGCCCTTGCCGCGGCCGGTCGGGCCGCGGTCCTCGCTGGCGTGTCCGCCGTTCCGGGCCTCTCGCTCCAGGAGATCGCGTCCCGGGTGGGGCTCACCCGACAGTCCGTGAGCAAGGTCGCCTCGGAACTCGTCGATTTCGGTCTCGTGCGCATCCTCGATGACGGGCGCTTCCGCCGCGTTGAGCCGACCGGTCTCCTTGCCCGGAAGCGCGAGGCGAACCGGGCCCGCGCCGAGGCGTTCGGAGAGGCGCTCCTCCGGCGACTATCGGACGAAGCTCTGGCGCCGGAACTCGTGCGACGCGAGGAGACGACCCTTCTGGTCCGATTTGGCACGAGCGCCCATCGGGTCCTCTTGGAAGTCCCCGTGGATCCCTACGAGACCTCCTGGAAGCCGTCCGTCTGAAGGCCATGTTAACGGATTGAATAGAGGGCGTGATACGGACGATACAACGCGCTTTAAGTAGCACGTGGACCCCCACTCGACGATGGACGAGAGCTATCTCGAGTGGCTGATCGGACTCCCGGGGCTCGGCGAGGCAAAAGCCCGGCGGCTCGCCGCGCGGTTCCCCTCGTTCGAGCAGCTACGGGTCGCGACCCGTGAGCAACTCTCGTCGGTCGGAGGCGTCACGTCCGGGGACATTGAGAGGCTCGTCGGTCTCCTTTCGGATGGTTCCGAACGGGAGGCATCGAGCGAGCTCTTCCTTTGTCCGCAGTGCGGGTCCTTCGCCGGGAGCGCGGCGAAATCGTGCCCATTCTGCGGCGTCGAGTTCGAAGCCTCGGCGGACTCCGGTCTGTCGGACGAGATCGAAGATTTCGTCGCCGAGGAGGACGCTCCGGCCCGGATGTGTCTCACCTGCGGCGCAGGGATGGGCCGTGAAGCGACGAAGTGCGACGTCTGTGGACGTTCGTACACTCCCGAGGAGGTTTCGTTACTCCCGGGATTCCAGCCCGACCTCGACGAGAGCGCGCCGTTTTGCTCCCGCTGCGGCGGATACCTGTTCTCCGATGAGACCGAATGCGCGATCTGCGGCACGTCGGTCGCTTCGACGAAGCCGGTCGGGCCGTCGGTCAACGCGAAAGGCGTTGTGAAAGACTTCTTGACGCGTTGGCAGCGGATGGCCCCGGCCGTCCCGGCGCTCTCCGAGACGGACCGGCTTCAGGAAGAACTCGAGCACTACGACCGACTCCTCGATACGGACTCGACGCTGGAGCGCGCCTGGGTCAACCGCTCGAAGATCCTCGAAAAGTTGGGCCGATCGAAGGAAGCCGCGGACTCGCTCTCGAAGGCCGCGGAGCTGAACCCGGCGAAGGACGACGAATATCGTCTCGAGGTCCAGAACATCCTCCGCGCCTCTGCGGATGCGTCGGCCCTCCCCGCTCGCTGGCGCCAACCGGCTGCCACGGCCGCGCCGAAGGTCGCCGAGACGCGACTCGTCGAAGCCCTCACCCACTACGATTCCCTCCTCCGCGCGGACCCCTCTCTGGTCGTGGCCTGGAGGACGAAAGGCGAGATCCTCGACCGACTCGGACGTCTGGACGAGGCCCGAGCGTGTTTCGAGCGCGCGGACCTGCTCGAGCGCGCGGAAGACCGATCCCTCCAGGCAGCTGCCTCCGGCCTACGGTCCAGCGGCCTGGCGACCCCCCGTTCCGTCGGGTCGGGCCACGTGAACGGCCGCGTCAACGGCACGCGCTCGGGGCGGACGAACGGGCGGACGAATGGCCGGACGAACGGCCGCGTCAACGGTCTCGCGGAAGGCCGTGTGAACGGCCTGACGACGGGGGCCGTGAACGGACTCACGTTCGGCAAGGGCGCGACGAACGGTCTGGTCAACGGAAACGGATTCACGAACGGCCGGCGAGGACGCTACAATCCCCCGCGGATTCCCGCGCAGCCGCAATGGTCTCGCTCCGTCGTCGGGATCGCGGCGGTCGTCGCCCTCATGGTCATCGTCCCGATCCTCGCGAGTATGCTTTCGCCCTCGCCAAGCGGTCCGTCGCCGATTATCCGGATTGACGGCGACTTCAGTGACTGGGCGAAGTTCCCGACATACTCGGTGAACCCAACCGGCGCAATCCAGAATCCGGCCATGAATCTCGAGGCGATCAAGGTCGCTGCCGAGGACCAAGACCTGTTCGTGTACGCCCGGGTCCAAGGTCAGCTATTCCAAGGCGTCGCCGTGAACGAGACGGACAGCATGTTCGTGTTCCTCGACCAGGATAATAATCGCTTGACCGGCTATCCGATCGGGGATCTCGGAGCGGACGCGATGGTCGAGGTGACCGGGTGGCAAGACTACCGCGGACTCCAACACCAGGTCACAAGCTACCTGTTCGACGAGTCGGTGACCCCTCGGTCGAATGATTGGAATCGGTTCCGACCGGGAGGGTCCGCAGAGGCGGCGTTCAGCGGCTCGCAACTCGAACTTCGCACATCCGTGAGCAGTCCCGGGCGGACGCGAGTCCTGGTGTATTCGGCCGACAACCTCGGGGAACGCGCCCCCGCAGACGGCTCCGTTCAGGTGGGCCGAGCGACCCTGATCGTCGGCCAGCAGACGATCGGGCCGGACATCGTCGCAGGTCCGAACATCACGATGCTTCGAATCACCCTGACCCCGATGGGCGGCGTGACGTCGCTGACAACGTTGAACCTGACACGCCTCGGGAGCTCCACCGACCCCGTAAATCTCTCCCTGTACCGGGACGATGGCAGCGGGGTCCTCGACCCCGCGGACCGGCTGCTCGCGGTCGCTCCGATGGCCGGGACTGCGGCAAGTCTCACGATGAGCGAGAGCGTGGGCGCTCCGGCGGTCCTCTGGGTCGAAGCGCGCTGGGCCAACCTCACACCGACGTCCACGTTTGGGCTGTCGATTGCGGGAGTCGGCTCGAACGGCACCGTGAGCTTCCGACCTCCGGAGACCGGCCTCGTCTATCTCGGGGCTGCGCCCACGAGTCTGCGGGTCGACGGCGCCTTCGGAGATTGGCGCGGTCGGGTGTACGGCCAAGATGCCCTCGGGGATGTGACGAACCGGACCGGCGGGCTGCAGTACGATGCGAACGTGGACCTCCTTGCCACCGCGGTCGACTTGGCGTCCAACTTCACTGGCTACGTCCGTGTGGACGGCCGGCTTCTCGGCGGCGAAGACATCCCGACGACCCGAATTCGAACGTATCCCGGCCCTCCGGCGACCAACGTCACGGTGGCGCCCCAGCCTCCGGCCGAAGGCGACGATGTCGTGGATGCATTCATCGACGCAGATAACTCGAGCGGCACCGGCATGTGGTCCGATGTCCAGGGCAATCCCTATGGCTTCGACTACGCGATCGCGGTCATCGGACGGAACGGCGCGGTGAATTCGAGCGGCCTCTATGCGTTCGCCCCGGGGAGCGCCAACCCCTGGACCTTCGTTCGACCGGTCGTGGTGGCGCTGGACGCCCACCGCATGGAGTTCGCCGTCAACGCGACGGCCCTGAACCTGACCGCCGGCTATCGGGTCGTCTACCTTGCATCGGACTGGAGACTCGGCTACGACGTTGCGCTGCCCGATGCCGCCGTCGCCCGATTCCCGGTCGGAGCCCAGGCAGCGACGAACGCGGTGATCAACGAGGTCTCCCCCCAGCCGAACCCGGAGTGGGTCGAATTGGCGAACCCCACGGCGATTCCGATTACCTTGAACGGCTGGAACCTCGCCCTGATCCGCGGGAACCAAATCAACGTCATCTTCACCTTCACGACCCAGACCCTCGGCGCTTGGGGATCGGGGCTCGAGTATCTGTCGACGGCTCTGCCCATGAACTCCCTCCCGAACGGGAACGCTCAGCTCCTGTTGCGGCAAGGCACGACCGTCGTCGACCAGACGGCGTATTCTCCGAGCGTCGGGAGCGGCCAGACGTGGGCCCGTTTCAAAGACCCGATCACGGGAAAGCCGATGGACTCGAACAGCGACCCGGCCGACTTCTACATCTCGCTGTCGCCCTCCCCGAGCCGGGCGAACGATCGACACCGCCCGACGATCACCGTGGTCAAGACGGAGAGCCGCACGGTCGCGGCGCCGGGACAGCTGATCACGTATACGTTGTACTATAACAACACCGACACCGGGATGGCGAAGACGACCTGGATCAACGACACACTGCCCTCGGGTGTCGTTTACTCGTCCTCGAGCGTTCCGTACAGCTACATCATCGGCCCGACCTACGGGTGGATGTTCACGAACGTGATGCCAGGGGCCCATTCCTTCACGGTCGCGGTCCAGGTGGCCGCGACGACGACGGATGGGCAAGTCCTTCGCAACACTGTCAGCTTGGACTACACCGACCAGCTCTCGCGGCCCCTTCCGAGGAGCCGAGGTTGGGCGAACACGACCGTGTCGCGGCCGACCATCACCGTCGTGAAGACGGCGAGCCCGGCGAACGCGAAAGCCGGCGACCTCGTGACCTTCCGGATCTATTACAACAACACAGGCTCCGTTGCCGCGGGCACGGTCACGATCAAAGACTCGCTGCCGACCGGCTTCGACTACATCGGCGCGACGCCGGCGCCGACCTGGAACAACGGACGGACGTTCTACTGGAACTTCACGAACGTCGCGCCGGGCCCGCACAACCTCACGATGACCGCACGCGTGAACGGGAGTTTCAGCGGCACGCGGCTCGTGAACTGGGCGTTCCTCAACTACACGACGGTCGGCGGGTATCCGCTGATCGGGAGCACGTCCTCCGTCACCGTCTCGATCCCCGAGCTCTCCGACATGATCTTCGTGGCGGTCGTCCCAGTCATCATCCTCGGTTTGAAGGTCCGGGCGAAGCGCCGCTCGAAGGAATAGAGAGAGTGGCTGACAGCGTTCCAAGGACCAACGGCCGTTAGAACGGCACGGTTCGTCGTCCACCACAAGGATGGACGGCTAGCGTGCCTAGGTCGTCGGCCCAAGCCTTCCTCAAAGGAAGGCAGGCTTCGCGCAGGCTCGCGCACTGCACTACCGCAGGGAACGTGGGCGGGCTTAACTTCCGGGTTCGGGATGGGACCGGGTGTATCCCCGCCGCTTTGGCCGTCAAACCACTGCTGAGACGGCCGAGAGAGTGCGCGATATATCAGGATTTCGATGGACGACGTCTAGTGACCGAGGCCGAACACCGCAAGGACGAGGTTCCCCGCGAGGAAGGCGAGCAAGAATCCGACGAGGAGCGGGAGCATGAACGGGGTCTTCGGGGTCACCCAAGCGCGATCGACGCCCGTGGCGCGCAGCCGGGCGATGTCGTCGGCGGGATTTTCTCCGCGCTTCGGGAACAGGACGAGGACGTGTTCTCCCCGCGAGGTGATTTTCTCCATGAGCCACGCGTGGGCCGGGAATGGATCGAGTCGGGCTCGGTAGCCGAGGAACGCCTGAGGGATCGCGACGTCTCCGCGAAGGACGTTGAAGAGGAACAGCCCGATCGGGATGGCCAGGGACACAATCGCGGCGTCGACCCAGACGACCAACGAGAACGGGAAGACGATCCGCAGGGCCGCATCGACCCGCGGGTCCGGCATGAGGAGCGGAAAGGGCAGAGCGTTCGGATACGTCGGGACCAGGAGCGTGATCGCCATCAGGCCTTTGGCATCCGCCCCGCCGTGCAAGATTCGGAGTCGGTAGAGCCCTTGATACGCGACGATTATCACGGGCGTCGAGGCCAACTCGGCCGTTGATCCGGTGGCCGGGACGGCCCCTCTGAATGCGAACGGCGCGATCCACATCACGCCCGCGACGGAGAACACCGCGATCCGAACGGACCGGGCGTGGAATCCGTCCTCCTCGGTCAGCGGGCGTCCGAAGAAGACAGCGTAGAAGAGAAGGGCCGCCGAGCCCGCGAACGTCCATGCGGACCAGGGCGCGGACTCCACCACAAATTTCACGGCGAGGACGACGAGTCCGAGCGTTCCGAGGCCGATCCACAACGGGTCGCGGACGCGTCGCGTCCGAAGGTCGGACGCCGCGGCGACGACGAGAAAGGCGGTGCCGGCCGCGAGTCGCGTCGCCGCGAACGCGTCCACACGTCCGCATCCCAGCGTCGTTATTTCAAGGGTTGCGTGCTCCGTATCATGGGTCGCAAGACCTGCGTTTTTCTCGGTAACGACTAAATAGACCCTAACGAATAGCGCAAATCGTCGAAGGATTTTCTCGAAATCCCTCCGAGGACGGACATGATGGAGCCGCGGCGAATGAAGGTGAAAGTCTGCCTCGTGGGCGAGCACGCCGTGGGCAAGACTTCGCTGATCAAACGCTACGTCCTGAACGAGTACGACGACCGATATATCGTGACGCTCGGCGCGAAAGTCTCCAAGAAAGAACTCGCCCTCAATCCGAAAGGCGGGGACGCGATCCAGATGGACATGACCATCTGGGACATCATGGGCTCGAAAGGATTCCGCGAGCTCCTTCGCGAGGCGTACTTTCACGGCGCTCAGGGAATCCTCGCCGTCGCCGACATCACCCGATACGACACGCTCGAGGACCTCGACTCCTGGGTCGAGTCCGTGTTCCGGACCGTCGGCGAGATCCCGGTCGCGTTCGCGATCAACAAGATCGACCTGAAGGACCAGGCCGCGTTCGGTGAGGAGCAGGTGAAACAGGCCACGGAGGCCTTCGAGGCTCCGTATTTCTTCAGCTCCGCAAAGACCGGCGAGAACGTCGAGCTCGTGTTCCGGACGCTCGGCGAAACGATCGCGAAGACCGCCGCGAAATCCGCATCGCAACCGTAGTCGGCCCGCGCGTCTCCGGACCTTGACGGACCCCTGCTCAACCGTTCCGGCGCACCGCCATAGGCTCAAGTAGCCGGCCCATTCTCCGCCCCTCCGTGTCCGGTGCCGGACCCGCGTCGGCCTCCGTTCGCGTGCGAGTCACCCGGGACCTCGGCCTGTTCGACATCACGATGGCGGCACTCGGCGCGATGGTCGGCGCCGCGATATTCCTCCTGGTCGGTGCCGCGTACGCGGTCGCCGGTCCGCTCATCCTGTTGAGCCTTGCTGTCGCCGCGGTCATCGCGGCCCTCGCCGGAATGGCGTACGCCGAGCTCGCGTCAGGCCGACCCGATGCCTCCGGGGGCGCCTACGTGTGGGTGAGGAGGGCGTTGCCCGCGCCGAGCGGATTCCTGAGCGGCTGGCTCTCGTGGGGCGGACACATCGCCGCCTCCGCGTTGAGCGCCCTCGGCCTCGGGATCTTCCTCGTCGAGATCGTCCGTCCCTCGGTTCAATCGTCGTTTTTCGGGCCTAACCCACTGGAGGTCAGCCTTGTCGCGCTCGCCGTCCTCGCGCTCTCCGCCGCCGCGCACTTCGCGCGCATTCACCTCCCTCTCCGCGCCCTCGGTCGGTTGACGCTGGGGAAAATCCTGCTGATTGTCCTGGTCGCCGTGCTCGGGGCGATTTCCATCTTCCAACCGGGTCCGCCGCGGGGATTCGCTCTCGGAGCGCCGGTCTCCTCGCTCGAGTTGATGCTCGGCGCGGGTGTGCTCTTCATCGCGTTCCAGGGCTTCGAGGTCGTCGCGCAACTGTCCGACCAGGTGAAGCACCCCGAGAGCAATGTACCGCGAGGCGTCTTCCTCGCCTTGCTCCTCGCGTTCCTCGTCTACGGGGGGTTCTTCCTCGCGGTGCTCGGTAACGTGCCGGCGGGCGAGTTGTCGGGTTGGCCTGCGTGCACGGCCTGCGTCGGTGGGACGGAACATATGGTCCTCTTGGGCGTGCGATATTTCCAACTCGGGCAACCGTACGTGCGGGACGCCGTCCTGATCATCGGGGTCGTCTCGATGTACGGCGCCCTGAATTCGAACCTGACGGCGGCGATCAAGACCTCGTTCAGCATGGCGCGGGATCGCCTCCTTCCCGGGAGCCTCGCGCGGATCGGGGGACGCGAAGTGCCTCCCGCCGCCGTCGCCCTCACGTTCGTCGGCGCAGGCTTCCTCGTCTTCCTGACCATTGAGACAATTGCGATCCTGGCGAGCCTCGCATTCCTCGGTCTCTTTGCGTTCGTCCATGCGGCCGTCATCGCCCTGCGCCGGGGGGAGCGGCGGAGCGCGCCCGGTTTCCGGGTGCCGTTGGTGCCCGCGGTCCCGATGGCCGCAATCGCGTTGAACCTGGCCCTCGGTGCCCTGCTTTGGAATTACCCTGCGCGGAGCGACGCGCCGATTCCGCCCGGGACGTTCGCCGCGCTCCTCGGCGGAGTCTGGCTCGCGGTCGGGCTCGCGTATCATTGGATCGGAGGTCGTCGAGTCGCGGGCCGTCCGGCTTCGGCCGACGTGGCCGCGGAGGTGCGCGACATCCTGGCGACGTCGGAGGACCACGTCGAGCTGGAGCGGTACCGCGTCTTCCTCCCGCTTCGGGAGTTCGAGGACGAGTCCCTCGTCGAACTCGGCGCTCGGATCGCCCGCGCCAAGAACGCGGAGCTGAGCCTGCTCCACGTCGTCGAGATCCCTCGAAACCTCCCGCCGAAGGCGATTCGTTTCCGGTACGTGGACGACCGGATTCGCGGGCTTCAACGACTCGCTCGGATCGGCGAGCACCTCGGGGTCGACACGCGTCCGGTCGTCAAGATCGGCCACAAGGTCTACGAGATCATCCTGGACACGATCCGCGAGGAGGCGGTGAACCTCCTCGTCATGGGATGGCGGGGCGAGCGGATCGAGGGGGATCGGCGGGTCCTCGGGAGCAACATCGACTACTTGATCGAGAACGCGCCATGCGACGTCATCGTGTTCAAGACCCAAGGGTTCCGACGGCCCCTCCGCCGGATCGTCGTCCTGACGAGTCCGATCTGGGGCCTCGAGGGGATCGACGACCTCGCGTTGATCCTCGCTGCCGAGGACCATCCGGTCGTCGAAGTCGTGGCGCTCGCGAGCGATCCGTCCGAAGCCGAGCGCCTCAAACAGGAGAGCACGCGCTTCGAGGGCCGCGCGCACGAGCGCGGCGTGACCGTCGAGCCGAAGGTCATCTACTCGACCCAATGGGAATCGGAGGCGTTGCGCGAGAGCGCCGAGGCATCGTTGCTGATGATCCGCGCGACCTCGCCGGGCGGGCTGCGGAAGTTCTCCCTCGGACCGGTCGAAGACCGGATCGTCAAGCTCGCGAAGTGCCCGGTCCTCATCTTGAGGAAGTGGACGTGACCGTCCCGCCCGCGCGGATTTAAGGCGCGGGGACGCTTCCGCGGCCGGGGGTGAGTTGACGGCGCTCCGGAGGCCGCGTGAGCCGCTCCCGTGGCCATCGTTCGTGACGGTCTGGCGCGTGGCGTTTGTCCTCGCCGCCCTGCTGATCCTGGCTGGGATGGCCGTGTCGATCGACCTGCAGCCGCGCTCGTTCATCATCCTTGCGACGACGACGAGCGCACGCGATTCGGGGCTCCTGGATTACCTGGTCCCGTACTTTCAACCGGACACGGGAATCGGGGTCCGGTACACGGCGGTCGGCACGGGCCAGGCGCTCGACCTGGGAAGTCGCGGCGATGCGGACGTGGTCCTCGTCCACGCGCCGTCGGCGGAGCTGGCCTTCATGGCGGCTGGCCAAGGCCTGTGTCGGAGTCCCGTGATGATGAACCAGTTCGTCGTCGTGGGTCCGAACCAGTCGGATCCGGCAGGCATCTTGGGCCTCACGAACGCGACGATCGCCTTCGAGCGGATCCGCACGACGCATTCGCCGTTCATTTCTCGCGGCGACAACTCCGGCACGAACATCATCGAGAAGACGATCTGGTCCTGGGTCGGGTACACCCCGTCGACCACGAACGACACGTGGTACAAGGAGTCCGGGCAGGGCATGGCGGCGACGCTCGACATCGCGTCGCAGCTCGTCGCGTACACGCTCTCCGACGACGGCACCTTCCTCGTGCACTCCGCGAACCTGGACCTCCGCATCGACGTCCAGCACGATCCGGCGCTTCGGAACTTCTACAGCGTGATCCCGGTGAACCCGAGCGTCCACCCGAGCATCTTCGTGGCCGGCGCACTCCGGTTCGCGAAGTGGTTGACGTCGGAGCGGGGCCAATCGCTGATCGGCAATTACACCGCGGGCGGCGTGCGTCCGTTCCAGCCGGACGGGCAGGACTTGTGTCCATGACGGATTTCTCGGAGATCCTCCAGATTGTCGGGCTCTCGATCCTGGTGTCTGGGACGTCGACGCTCATCGGATCCGTCGTCGGCGTCCCCCTCGGCGTCCTCGTCGCCTTGAGGAAATTTCGCGGCCGGAACTTCGTGCGGACAGTCGCGTTCACGTTCTACGGATTTCCACCGGTCCTCGCGGGCCTGCTCGTCTTCCTCATCCTCTCCCGCGGAGGCCCCCTGGGGTTCCTCGGGTTCCTCTTCACGCCGATCGGGATGATCCTCGCGCAGTCGGTCATCGTCATGCCGATCGTGATGGGCATCACGATCTCGGCGATGATGACGGTGGAGAAACGCCTCCACGACACGTCCCTCGCCCTCGGTGCGAACGAGCGTCAGTGGCGGACGACGGCTTTGCATGACGCCCGGGTCGGCGTGTTCACGGCCGTCATGGTCGGCTTCGGCCGCGCGATCTCGGAGGTCGGGACCGTCCTCATCGTCGGCGGGAACATCCGGGGGCAGACGCGCGTTCTGACAACGGCGATTGTCCTCGAAATATCGCAGGCGCACTATCTCGAGGCCACGATCTTCGGGATCATCCTGTTCGTCATCGCCTTCGCCGTCTTCGCCTTCCTCCAGCGCTTGCAAGCGAAGGGGGTCGTATGAGCGCGGCCCCGCTCTCGCTGGAGGGAATCCACAAGTCATTCGGGACGAAGCCGGTCCTCCGAGGCCTGGACGCGGAGGTCCAGGCGGGAGAAATCTTTTCGATCGTAGGTCCCAGCGGAGCCGGGAAGACGACCGCGCTCCGCCTGTTAGATTTGCTCGATTCGCCGGACGCGGGCCGGATTACGTTCCACGGGAAGTCGTATCCCATCCGTTCGCCCGAGTCGCTCGCGCAGCGGCGCCGCATGGTGTTGGTGATGCAGAACCCGACCGTGTTTCGCGCGACGGCGTTCGAGAACGTCGCGTACGGCCTGTGGCTGCGAGGCGTCCCGGACGCCGAACTCCGCGGGCGCGTGTTCGCGGGCCTCGACTTCGTCGGACTCTTGGAAGCCGCAAAGGAGTCGGCCGAAAAGCTCAGCGGCGGGGAGCAACAGCGCATCGCCTTCGCCCGAGCGGCGGTGCTGAACCCGGAGATCCTGCTTCTGGACGAATTCACCGCGAACCTCGACCCGTTCAACGTGCGTCTGCTCGAGCAGTCGATCCTGCGATATCGGCACGAGACCGGATGCACGGTCGTGATCGTGACGCACAACCTGTTCCAGGCCAAGCGCCTCGCGGATCGGGTGGCGCTGCTCCTCGACGGCCGGTTCGTCGAGGTGGCGCCCGCGGCAGACTTCTTCGAGCATCCGGTGCGGCCGGAGACGCGGGCCTTCCTTTCCGGCGAGATGGCGTACTGATCAGATGAGGGTGACGTCGACCGTCTCGACGCTTCCGACTCCGGGGATGGCGGCCAGGGACTGCTCCAAGGGGTCGGATCCTCCGGACGCGTCGCTCACGACCGCCACCGCGAGGATCGCCTTCAGGCCGAACGCCACGGGTTGTTCGCGCAGATCGCGCAAGGCGCTCCCGAGCGTCGACCGGACCCGCGAGCGGATCGACTCGAGGTCCGTGTCGGCGTCGTCAGGCATGATACGGAACGTGACCGCCACGGATCCCATCGCGCACCTCACGGCCCGGTGAAGGAACAGGCCGGACATCGATACGAAACGGATTGGTCGCGGCATCGCGCGCACCGCCCGATCTTCGCTTGGCCGCAGCTCGGGCACGGGAACAAGGTCGTGCCTTTTCCCGAGAGGACGGCGCCGCACGAGGTGCAGCGGCTCTCGACGCGAATCACGGAACGCCGGATGAAGTGGGTCTATAAATCGTTGTGCTCCCGAGCCATCTATATCCTGCGAGCTGGATAATTATGGCCCTCCGATTCGATCCGGCCAACGAGGTTCGCGTGCACCGCAAACTTTAATACGAAGGCTCGTTTTGGCAAACGGTCGCATGTCGCCGCCGCTGGCCGGAGGGCCCGTAGCTCAGCTAGGTAGGATGGCGAACCAACACCGTCCCTAGAAAGAGCATCCGGCTTTTAGCCGCCTTCCTTCACCGGAGAGCGGAAAGAAACCGGGTGGTCCGGGGTTCGAACGGGCCCTGCGGAGCGCGCGGGGTCCCCGAAAGTCCCCGCGGGCCCGTACGGCTCGCGCGCGCGTGGCATGCCAGGTTGAAAACGGTCGCCCAGGGAGGACCTCCCCTTGAGGTTTAACGTGTTGGAGCATCAGCTAGTACCAGAGCATCGCCTCGTGCAGGAGGAAGAGGCGGAGCGGGTCTTGAAGGCGATGAAGATCACGCGAGACCAGCTCCCGAAGATTCGGAAGAGCGATCCCGTGATCCAGGTCCTCGAGAAGATCGAGGGGCCCATCGAGGAAGGCCGGATCATCCGCGTCACGCGGGTGAGCGGGACCGCGGGCGTGTCGGAGGCCTATCGCCTCGTCATCGGGAGGTAGAACATGCGCGAACTCATCGATGCGTTCTTCCGAGAACGCTCCATCGTCAACCATCACATCGCCTCATTCAACGACTTCCTTCCGACGATCGACAATCCGAATTCGCGGATGCAACGGATCGTGGACAACCTACGGTCGTCGCCCGAGGACGAACGCCGCGGCATCATCAAGCTCGACGAGGACCGGACCGAGGGCGACGTCATCGAGATCCGGATCGGCCGGAAGCGCGACGACCGCGGACGGATCGACCTCGAGGCAAAGCCGACGATCACGCTGGGCCTGCCGGTCGTCAAGGAGGCGAACGGGGCCACCCATCCGCTCAACCCGATGGAAGCGCGCCTTCGGAATCTGAACTACACGGCCCCGATCTACCTGGACTTCACGGTCATCGAGAACGGCATCGAACGGGAGCCGGAGCGGGTGCACATCGGCAACTTCCCGATCATGGTCAAGTCGAAGCGGTGCCTCCTCTACAAAGAAAACATGGAGACGGAAGGGGAGCTCACGTCCGACGAGTACAAGCGGAAGCTCATCGAGATGGGCGAGGACCCGTACGACCCGGGCGGGTACTTCATCATCGGCGGGACCGAGCGGGCCCTGATCTCGCTCGAGGATCTCGCGCCGAATCGCGTCCTCGTCGAGTTCAACGAACGGTACGGCCGCAAGGTCGAGGTCGCGAAGGTCTTCTCCCAAAAAGAGGGGTACCGCGCCCTCACCCTGATGGAGAAGAAGAAGGACGGGCAGCTGATCGTCAGCGTGCCGACCGCCTCCGGACAGATCCCGCTGATCATCCTGATGAAAGCCCTCGGCATGGAGAAGGACGAGGACATCTACAACGCGGTCGTCTCGACGCCCGAGATGGCGAACATCGTCTACGCGAACATCGAGGAGTGCCAGAACAAGAAGATCTACCCGCCGAACGGGATCTTCACGCGGGACGACGCGATCAATTACCTCGAGAAGAAGTTCGCGACGGGCCAGGCTAAGGAATACCGGATCAAGAAAGTCGAATCGATCCTCGATCGGTCGCTCCTCCCGCACCTCGGCGACACCCGCGAGGACCGGATCAAGAAGGCGATCTTCCTCGGACGCGTCGCCCGCACGGTCCTCGAGCTGTCTCTCGGCATGCGCCGGGAAGACGACAAGGACCACTACGCGAACAAGCGTCTCAAACTCGCGGGGGACCTCAAGGAGGACCTGTTCCGGGTCGCCTTCGCGAACCTCGTGAAGGATCTCAAATACCAGCTGGAGCGATCGTACGCGCGGCGCCGGGAGCTGAAGATCTCCTCGGCGATCCGGCCGGACCTGCTGACGCAACGGCTACTGCACGCGCTCGCGACGGGCAACTGGGTCGGCGGGCGCGCCGGCGTCAGCCAGCTCCTCGACCGCACGTCGAACATGAGCGCGCTCAGTCACCTCCGGCGCGTCACGTCCCCGCTCACGCGCTCCCAGCCCCATTTCGAAGCCCGCGACCTCCATCCGACCCAGTGGGGCCGCCTCTGTCCGAACGAGACGCCAGAAGGCCAGAATTGCGGGTTGGTCAAGAATCTCGCATTGGTGATTGACGTCTCCGAGGGTTTCCCGGAAGAGGAGGTCAAGCTCCTCCTCGCGGACCTCGGGACAAAGCAGGTGAAGGGCCAGCAGACCCAGCTCACGCGGGTCTACGTGAACGGAGACCTCGTTGGGCTTCACGAGGACCCGAAGAACCTCGTGGCCGAGATCCGCGAGCGTCGCCGGTCCGGTCTCCTGAGTCACGAAGTCAACGTGCGTTACGACGAGAACATGGGTGAGATCATCATCAACTGCGACGAGGGGCGCATCCGACGTCCGCTGCTCGTCGTGAAGGAGGGCCACATCGTCTTCTCCCGGAAGCACGTCGACGAGCTGAAGATGGGCCGCCTCCGATTCTCCGACCTCGTCCGGAACGGGATCGTCGAGTGGATCGACGCCGAAGAGGAGGAAGATACGTTCATCGCCTTGTACCCATACGACGTGCCGAGCCGGTGCAAGGAATGCAAGCACCCGCTGAGTCGGAACGACGTCACCTGGGTGAACATGGGGAGCCGCGACGAGGATGCGGAGCTCGAGTGCTCGCATTGCCATAAGACGTTCTCGGTGAAGTCTGCGATCTCGAAGGAGCACACCCACATCGAGGTCGACCCGGAAGTCATCCTCGGTGTCGCTTCCGGCGTGGTCCCTTATCCGGAGCACAACTCGTCCCCGCGGGTCACGATGGGGGCCGGCATGGCGAAGCAGTCCCTCGGCCTCGGATCAAGCAACTACCGCCTCCGGCCGGACACGCGGAGCCACTTGCTTCACTACCCGGAGCAACCGCTCGTGCAGACGGACTCGATGAAGTACGTGTCCTTCAACGAGCGGCCCGCAGGCCAGAATTTCGTCGTCGCCGTGATGTCCCACCACGGGTACAACATGGAAGACGCGATCGTCATGAACAAGGCCTCGATCGATCGCGGCCTCGGCCGGTCGTCGTTCATGCGCACGTACCGCGCGGAGGAACGCCGCTACCCGGGCGGTCAGGAAGACCACTTCGAGATCCCGTCCCCGGACGTCCGAGGCGCCCGCGCGGACCTGTCGTACGCGAACCTCACGCCGGATGACGGCCTCATCTCGCCGGAGGTCCTCGTCCAGGGCGGCGAGGTCCTGATCGGGAAGACGAGTCCGCCGCGGTTCCTCGAAGAGGAGACGGACTTCCTGACTCCGCAGAAGCGCCGCGAGACGTCCGTCACGGTGCGGCACGGGGAAAGCGGTTGGGTCGACTCCGTCATGCTCACGGAGAGCGAGAACGGCTCGAAGCTCGCGAAGGTAAAGGTGCGCGACCTCCGGGTCCCGGAGCTGGGCGACAAGTTCGCGTCCCGCCATGGGCAGAAGGGCGTCATCGGCCTGATCGCGCCGCAGGAAGACATGCCCTTCACCGCGCAAGGAATCATCCCGGACCTGATCATCAATCCCCACGCGATCCCGTCCCGGATGACGGTGGCCCACGTCCTCGAGCAGATCGGCGGGAAGGTCGGCTCCCTCGAAGGTCGGTTCATCGACGGCACGCCCTTCTCCGGCGAGCGGGAAGAGGCGATGCGAAACGCCCTCGTGGAGAACGGGTTCCGGTCGAACGGGAAGGAGATCCTGTACGATGGCCGCACGGGCCGCATGATCCCCGCGGAGATTTTCATCGGCGTCATCTACTACCAGAAGCTCCACCACATGGTCTCCGGCAAACTCCATGTGAGGTCGCGCGGCCCGGTGCAGATCCTCACGCGGCAGCCGACGGAAGGACGGTCCCGCCAGGGCGGCCTGCGGTTTGGCGAGATGGAACGGGATTGCCTGATCGGCCACGGCGCCGCCATGGTGATCAAGGACCGCCTCCTCGACGAATCGGACGGGACGATCCAGTATGTGTGCGGCAACCCGGACTGCGGTCACTTCGCGATCAAGGATCGGAAAGGGAACCTCCGATGTCCGGTCTGCGAGAACACCTCGAAGATCTATCCCGTCCAGACGTCATATGCGTTCAAGCTCCTGCTCGACGAACTCCTGTCCTTGGGGGTCGTCATGCGCCTGCAGCTGGAGGACATGCGATGATGTCTTCAATGAGGGGGGTCACCAAGCGAATCCAGGCGATCAAGTTCGCTCTCCTGAGCCCCGATGAGATCCGCCGGATGTCGGCGACGAAGATCATCACGGCGGACACGTACGACGACGACGGCTTCCCGATTGACATGGGCCTGATGGATTCCCATCTCGGGGTCATCGAGCCCGGTCTCCGGTGCAAGACGTGCGGCGGGAAGGTCGACGACTGCCCGGGTCACTTCGGCCACATCGATCTCGCGATGCCGGTGATCCACGTCGGGTATGTGAAGGACATCAAGAAGCTCCTCCAGGCGACGTGCCGGAAGTGCGGCCGCCTCCTCCTCACGCGCCAGCAAGCGCAGGAATACATGGCGGAGATGGAACAGGTCGAGGAGCTCGGCGGCGACGTGACGGAGGTCGGGTTCGTCACGAAGGAGACCGCGCGGGAGGCGCAGAAGCGGCAGCGCTGTCCCCACTGCGGCGAGGAACAGGGCAAGGTCACCCTCGACAAGCCGACGACGTTCCGCGAGGACGGTCACAAGCTCACGCCGAAAGAGGTGCGCGAGCGCCTGGAGCGGATCCCGAACGAGGACCTCCGCGTCCTCGGGATGAACCCCGAGGTCGCGCGGCCCGAGTGGATGGTCCTGACGGCGCTGCTCGTCCCGCCCGTCACCGTGCGTCCGTCGATCACCCTCGAGAGCGGCGACCGCTCGGAGGACGACCTCACGCACAAGCTCGTCGACGTCCTGCGGATCAACCAGCGTCTGCGCGAGAACCGGGACGCGGGTGCGCCGCAGCTGATCGTCGAGGACTTGTGGGAGCTCCTCCAATATCACGTGACGACGTACTTCGACAACCAGACGTCGGGAATCCCGCCGGCGAGGCACCGCTCCGGACGCCCGCTGAAGACGCTCGTGCAGCGGTTGAAAGGCAAGGAAGGCCGCTTCCGTTCGAACCTGTCCGGCAAGCGGGTGAACTTCTCGGCCCGCACCGTGATCTCTCCGGATCCGATCCTGTCGATCAACGAGGTCGGTGTCCCGGTCGAGGCGGCCCGCGAACTGACGGTCCCGGTCCATGTGCAGGCGTATAACCTGGAGATCGTCAAGCAGTGGGTGAAGCGCGGTCCGACGCCGCTCGGTCCATTGGGAGAGTATGCGCCCGGCGTGAATTACGTCATCCGCCCGGACGGCCGGCGGATCCGAGTGACGGAGAAGAACGCCGAAGTCGTCGCGGAAGCCGTCGAGATCGGTTACACGGTCGAGCGGCAGCTCGTCGACGGCGACATCGTGCTGTTCAATCGGCAGCCTTCCCTGCACCGCATGTCGATGATGGCGCACGAGGTCCGCGTCATGCCCCACAAGACGTTCCGCTTCAACCTCGCCGTGTGTCCGCCGTACAACGCGGACTTCGACGGCGACGAGATGAACCTGCACGTCCTGCAGAGCGAGGAGGCGCGCGCCGAGGCCCGGGTCCTCATGCGGGTGCAGGAGCACATCCTCTCCCCGCGGTTCGGCGGCCCGGTGATCGGCGGCATCCATGATCACATCACAGGCTCGTTCCTCCTCACGCACAAGGAAAGCAAGTTCACGCGGGAGGAGGTCACGTTCATCCTGACCAAGATCGACATGCGCGACCTTCCGCCGGCGGACATCAAACGGGGCGGCAAGGAGTTCTGGTCCGGGAAGGCGCTGTTCTCCACGATCCTGCCGAAGAACCTGAGCATGACGTTCAAGTCCTCGATCGCGCCGAAAGGCGACATCGGGCTGAAGGAACTCAAAGAGGAAGACTCGCTCGTCGTCGTCAAGGACGGCGTCATCGCGTCCGGCACGATCGATGAGAACGCGGTCGGCGCGTTCAAGGGCAAGATCCTGGACAAGCTGGCCCGGGACTACGGGCCGGACGCCGCGCGGGAGTTCATCGACCGGGCGACGAAGATGGCCATCGGGGCGATCATGATTCGGGGCTTCACGACCGGCATCGACGACGAGGACATCCCGGAAGAAGCGAAGAAGCAGATTGCGGACGTCCTCAGGACCGCGATCGAGAAGGTGGAGGACCTCGTGGAGTCGTACAAACGGGGCGAGCTCGAGCAGATGCCCGGTCGGTCCCTCGAGGAGACGCTCGAGGTCGAGGCGATGAAGATCCTCGGCCGCGCGCGAGACCAGGCCGGCCAGATCGCGGGCAAGCACCTGGGCATCGAGAACAGCGCGGTGATCATGGCCCGATCCGGCGCTCGGGGGTCGATGCTCAACCTCTCCCAGATGGCGGGATCGATCGGGCAGCAGGCGGTCCGTGGGGAGCGCCTAAGCCGCGGCTACTGGAACCGCACGCTCCCGCACTTCAAGAAGGGCGATCTCGGCGCGGAGGCGAAAGGCTTCGTGAAGTCGTCGTACAAGAGCGGTCTCCATCCGACCGAATACTTCTTCCACGCGATGGGCGGACGGGAAGGCCTCGTCGACACCGCGGTGCGGACGTCCCGGTCGGGGTACATGCAGCGCCGCCTGATCAACGCCCTCGAGGACCTGAAGGTCAAGGAAGACGGCACGGTCCGCAACACGGCGGACACGATCATCCAGTTCAAGTTCGGCGAAGACGGCGTCGATCCGTCCCGCAGCGTCCAGGGGCGCGCGGTCGACATTGACGACATCTTGCAAGAGGTCCTCGGCGAGGAGCCGTCGTGGAAGGAGCGGCTCCGCGAGCAGGAGATGGCCTCGTACGGCCTCACGGAGAAAGACATGTACGTCGAGATCTCCGAGGAAGAGGTCGAGGTCGAAGAGGAAGAGCCTCCGTCGGAGGAGTGACGATGGCCCGAGCGACGACGATTCAGGCGCTGCGGAACCGCGGGATCTCGAAGAAGACCGCGGAGATCCTGGCGGACGCCGGCTTCACCTTGGAGAAGCTCGCGGCCTCGAAGCCGGACCGCCTCGCGAAGTTCATCCCGAAGAAGGAGGCCGAGAAGGTCCTCAAGAAACTCGGCACGGTCCCCGCGGAGGCCAAGCCGGCGCCGAAGCGCGAGAAGGCCAAGCCCGCGGCCCGGGCGCGGAGGCCCTCGACGAAGGCGGCCGAGGCGGAGCCGGAAGCGCCCCTCACGATTCCCGTGAAGGCGCCGCCGCTCTCGGCGGGCGAGCAGGAGATCCTCGATGGGTTGAAGGAGATTGGACGATGGCTCCCCCGGTTCGTCGTGACGGAACTCTCGAAGAAACTCCATGGTCTCAAGCTGAGCAAGAAGCGGCTCCAAGAGGTCCTCCAGCGGATCTGCGAGAAGTTTGACCTCCACGCGATCGACGCGAACGAGTCCGCGGGGATCGTGTCCGCGCAATCGATCGGGGAACCGGGCACGCAGATGAGCCTGCCGTACGAGGAAAAGGTAATCGTCCGCGATGACGGCCGGGTCCGGGTCGTTCCGATCGGAGTCCTCGTGGATGGGCTCATGTCTCTACACGCGACGGATCGGGATGGCCCGACCGAGTGGTGTGACCTCCCCCACGGCCACCGTCTGGAGGTCCCGAGCCTCACCGCCGAAGGAAAGGTCGTCTGGAAACCCGTCCAATCGGCCAGCCGTCACCTTCATCGGAATCCGCTCCTGCGGATCCGGACCCGCCTGGGCCGAACCATCACCGCGACCACGAACCATTCGTTCGTCACCCGCCGAAACGGTCACATCGAACCAATCCTCGGCTCGGAATTGCGCCTCGGCGACCGTGTCCCCGTACTGCGGCGGTGGTCGGTCCCCTCGCAGGCTCAGGAGCTCAATCTCGAGGAATTCCTCCCGAAAAATCGATTTTGGCACGGGACCGAGGTGGCAAAGGCGAGAGCCCTGGGCGTGCGGTGGCGCAGAGGATACGGCCGGGACTTCGTCGTTCCGGTCGGCGTCGATGCACTGGCGCGACACCTCGCGGGCCGCTCCCAGTTCGGGATTGACGATGGGTTCGTGTACCCCATCCAAAACCACGGCCGAGCCAAGGTTCCGGAGATAGTTCATCTGGACGCAATGATTGGCTGGCTCCTGGGCGCCTACCTTTCGGAAGGCTGGGCGGCCCACTACTACGTCAACATCTCGAACACCGATGAAAGATTCCTCCGGAAGACCCGCCGAGTCGCCGAGTCGTTCGGAATCGGTTACGGCGAGTACGACAACACCCGGGGCTTCGCGAAGGGGCACGACCTGCATCTTCGTTCGGTCGTCCTCTCGGAGTTCCTCCGCGCGGCCTGTGGCCACGGATCCGCGCAGAAGCGAATTCCGGAATTCGCGTTCGGGGCGGGCAACGCTTGCGTGGCTGCACTCTTGCGGGCGTACTTCGACGGGGACGGCAACGTATCCGTTGATCGCGGTGCGATTCGGGTCAGCTCAAACTCCGCCGAGCTGATTGACGGAGTGGCGCTCCTCCTTGGTCGGTTCGGGATTGTTTCGAGCAAGGGACAGACCGGGAAGCAGTACACCCTCTGGATTCCACAGCATTACGCCGAAGCGTTCCGGGCTGCCATCGGTTTCGAATCCGCGCAGAAGAGAGCCTTGCTGGACCGGCTCTGCGCGAAGCCCCGTCGTGCATTCACCTACGACGGACTCGATATGATCAGCGGATTCGGAACCATCTTGCGGGACGTGTCTCGGAAGCTTCGACTCCCGACGCGTGACGTGAACAACTTTGCGCGTCGGCAGCGAGTCGGACGGACGACCCTTGCTCGGCACATCTTGCGGTTCGAGGCCCGGGCGAAGCAAATCGGAGTGAACGTGGACCGCGAGCTGCGAACGCTTCGGTCTCTGGCGGACGAGGATGTCCTCTGGGACGAAATTCTTGAGGTCCAGGTCGCCCCGGTTCCCGCAAGGGCGGTCTATGATTTGTCAGTGCCCGGCCTTGAGACATTCACGACCTCGGAAGGCGTGGTGACCCACAACACAATGCGGACCTTCCATTACGCCGGCGTCGCAGAGATGAACGTCACGCTCGGGCTACCGCGCCTGATCGAGATCGTCGACGCGCGGCGCGTGCCGTCGACCCCGATCATGGAGCTGTACGTCAAGTCGGGTCACACGGATCTCGAGCGGATGCGGAAGATCGCGACCGAGATCGAGATGACCTCCCTCGAGGACATCGCCTCGATCGAGACGGACCTCGTGAACATGCGGGTCCTCGCGTATCCGGACGATCACCGCATGAAGTCGCGCGGCGTCACCTGGCCGGAACTCGAGGAGAAGCTGAAGAAACTCGGCGAGATCCAAGAGGTCCGCCGCCAGGTCGGGAACGCGGAGAAGAAGGCGCGGGCGCTCGTCGTCGAGGCCGGGGAGCCGTCGTTCAAGAAACTCCAGCGCCTCGTCGAACAGGTCCGGATGATGAAGATCAAGGGGATCGACGGGATCTCGCGCGCGATCATCAAGAAGCGCGGCGAGGGCTACGTCATCTACACGGAAGGATCGAATCTCTCGAAGATCCTCGAGCTCCCGTACGTCGACGCATCGAGGACGACCACGAACTCGGTCCAAGAGATCTACGAGGTCCTCGGCATCGAGGCCGCGCGGAACGCGATCGTGAACGAGGCGTACAACACGCTCCAGGAGCAGGGCCTGACCGTGGACATCCGCCACATCATGCTCGTCTCCGACATGATGACGAACGACGGGGACGTGAAGGCGATCGGCCGCCACGGGATTTCCGGCCGCAAGTCCTCCGTGCTCGCCCGGGCCGCGTTCGAGATCACGGCCCATCACCTGCTCCGGGCCGCGATCACGGGCGAGGTGGACTACCTCGACGGCGTCGCGGAGAACGTGATCGTGGGCCAGCCCGTCACCCTCGGCACGGGCGCGGTCAATTTGATCTACAAGCCGCCTCCGGGTGCCCCGAAGCCGACGGCCGTCGCCAAGCCGAAACCCGCCGTGACGCCTCCGGTTCCCGTGCCGACCCCCGAGCCGGCCCCCGAGGAGCCCCTGGAAGAGGTCGTCCCGTGATCGACGTCCCCCGTGCCCTGCGCGTCGCGGCGGACACCGGCGAGGTGCGCTTCGGCCTGCGCGAGGTACGCCGCGCCGCGAAGTCGAAGAAGGCGAAGCTCGTGGTCCTCGCCTCGAACTGCCCCGAGGAAGCCGCGCGGAACCTGGGGGACGTCCGCCTGTTCCGCTTCGGCGGCACGAACGTGGACCTGGGCGCCGCCTGTGGCGTGCCGTTCTCCGTCGCCGCGGTCGCGGTCATCAGCCCCGGGGAATCGAACATCCTGACCGTCTAGGATTCGCATGGCCGAGATCGTTTTCGACGAGCAGACGATCAAGTACGTCGCGTTATTCCAGGATCTCACGCGGACGACGGTCGTGGACTGCGTCGACGCCGGCGACAAGCTCATCTTCGTTGTCAAGGAAGGCGACATCGGCAAGGCGATCGGCAAGAAGGGCGAGAACATTGCGAAGCTGAAGCGCCTGATCAACAAGGACATCCACGTCGTCGAGTATTCGGAGCAACCGGACAAGTTCGTCGCGAACGTCTTCCGGAACTTCGACGTCAAGTCCGTCGCGATCGAACAACGGGGGGAGGTCGTCCACGCCACCGTCACCGTGGAGTCGACGAAGAAGGGGCGTGCGATCGGAAAGGACGGAAGGAACCTGCGCGTCTCGAGAGACCTGATCGCCCGCCATCATCCGATCCAGAGTGTGAGCGTCGCATGACGGCACCGGGTTCGCTCGTCACCGCGAGTGAGTAGGAACCTTAACGTATTCCGGTTGCTTCGTCGCGCGAAATCGGGTCGCCCGCGACGGCCCGAACTCCGCCGACGGAGGCGAGCCGGATCCAGTACAGGTGGACGGTCTTGACGGTCACGACCGTGGGCGTGCTCATGGCCGGGATCGACTCCCGCATCGTGATCGTCGGCCTTCCGCAGGTCGTCGCCAGCCTTGGGGCCGACCTGGAACAGGCGATCTGGATCACCCAGTCGTACGTCCTCGGGAGTACGGTCGCGCTCCTCCTCGTCGGGCGCATCTCGGACATCGTCGGCCGCGTGAAGCTGTACACGAGCGGATTCGC
>Ga0137383_10000153_pt1 | contig 30161 bp, 26 predicted proteins | sample SagtaG_19_FD_104817 | JGI IMG/M metagenome (GOLD analysis project Ga0137383, IMG submission 104817) | Vadose zone soil microbial communities from Sagehorn Ranch, Mendocino, California, USA - Sage2_R_40_16 metaG | ecosystem: Environmental > Terrestrial > Soil > Vadose zone | place: USA... | reverse complement strand
GGCGCCGACCCGCATCCGGTCGGCGCCGCGGCATCTCCCCACGCCTCATGCACATCAACCGTTGCCAAACGATGCCCACGCATTCATGCCGAACGATCTCCACACAGCCCTGCCGGCAACACCTGCTGGCGATCGGGACGGTCCGCTACACGCCGGTCGACGCCGACCGCTACCCCAACCCAGCAGGCGCTCTACGACCTGTTCGCTCTCGACCGCTACGCCCCACCCGATGACCTGGAAGAACACGCACATGGGTAATACATACAGCCCACCAGAAAGCCCGCCTGAACAGCGGAAACGCCACTCAACAGCGACCAAAGCCGGAAACTCGGGCTAGAGTCCGGCGTCCTCACGCCCCTCAATTTGCTCTGCGGCCGTTGCGAAGGCGCTGGCCAGCTCGGTCCGGGAGCGGAAGCCGCGCTTGCGGAACACGCTGGCCAGGTGGTGCTCGACGGTCTTGGGGCTGAGGAACAGGGCGGCGGCGACCTCGCGGTTGGACAGCCCGCGGGCCACCAGGAGGGCCACGCGGGTCTCCTGGGAGGTCAGCGGCTCGGAGGCCAGCGGCCGGCGGGGCCGGGCGGTCGCCCCGGTGGCGCCCAGCTCGTCGGCGGCGCGGCGGGCCCAGGCGGTCAGGTCCATGGCCGCGAAGGCGTCCTGGGCGGCCCGGAGCTGCTCGCGGGCGGCGACCCGCCGCCCGGCACGCCGTAGCCTGGCGCCGTACAGCAGGTGAGTCCGGGCCGCCTCGAAAGCGTCAGGGGCCTGGGCGTGGGCGGCCAGGGCGGCCTCGAAGGCCTCGGCGGCCTCCTCGTCGGCGGCGGTGAGCGCCCGGCAGCGGGCGACCAGAGCGGCGGTCGGCGGAGAGGGTGGCTGGGGGGTGACGGCGGCGTACCGCTCGGCCAGGGCGGCGGCGTCGGCCGTCCGGCCCAGCCCCACGTAGGCCTCGACCAGGGTGGGGGCGACCCCGAGGGGCTCGCCAAGCGATCCCAGGCCGCCGTCGGCGGCGATGCGCGCCTCCAGCAGCGCTGCGGTCTCGGCCAGGTCCCCGCGGCACAGCGCGCAGAACGCGGCCGTGATGGCCTGGTGGGCGGCGACGCTGGTGGTGCCCGCCCGGTCGGTGAGCGCCCTGGCCCGCTGCAGGGCCCGCCGCGCGTCGTCGTGGAGGCCCCGGGCGGCCGACTGCCAGGCAAGCATCTCCACGGCCACGGCGGTGTCGGCCGCGTAGCCCAGCTGCTCGCCGAGCTCGGCCGCCTCGCCGGCGTCGGCGAACGCGCCGGCGTGGTCCCCGAGCCAGGCGCGGCCGGCGGCCATCAGGGCCAGCCCGGGGACCAGCACGCCAAGGGCGCCGCGCTCGCGCGTCTCGGCCAGTCGGCGTTCGCCCAGGGCCACGACATCGCGGACATCGCCCAGGAAGCCGGCTGCCAACCCCAGGTGGATCAGGTATCGCGGGTCGTCGCGGAGCGGTGGCGACCGCAGCAGCTCCAGGACGTCGGCTAGCAGCGGGCGGCCGGCGGCCGGGTCGCCGCCGACCGTCAGGGCGATCCCGCGCGCGAACTCGGCCAGGGCCCGCTGCCCGGGGTCGCCGGGATCGGCGGCCTCGGCGAGCCGGTCGGCGACATCGCCGATGCCGGCCAGGTCGCCCAGCCGGAACCGGGTGTGCCCCAGCTCGGCCAGCGCCCAGACCCGCTGGGAGCCGTCGGCCAGCTCGGCCGCGGCGGCCAGCAGCTCGGCGGCCCTCGGGACCGACCCGGCGTACTGCTCGAGCACTCCAAGGGTGGAGAGCACCTGGGCGCGGGCGGCCCGGCCGGCGGACCCGTCCAGCACCCTGGCTGCCAGTGCCCTGGTCCGCTCCACGTCCCCGGCCAGGAAGGCATCGCCCACGGCGGCGGCCAGCCGCTCGGCCGCCCGGCCGGGGTCGGTGGTGAGCGGGGCCGCCCGCTCCAGGGCGGCCGAGGCGGCCGCGAACCCCCGGCGGGCGCGGTCCTCCTCGGCGACCGCGACCAGCTCGTCGGCCAGGGCGTCGTCGGATCCGCCGGCCGCCTCGGCCAGATGCCAGGTTCGGACCGTCCGCGCGGCGTCTCCGGGCAGGGCTCCGGCAAGGGCGAGGTGGGCCGACCGGCGCTGGGCCGGGGTGGCCAGGCGCCAGGCCGCCGCCCGCAGCAGCGGATGCCGGAACCGCAGGCCGCCGCGGTCGCGGACCAGCACCCCGCGCCCTTCGGCCTCGTCAACAGCGGCGCCGGCGTCCACGCCGTCCCGGCGCAAGGCGGTGACCAGCGCGGCGGTGGCACCCTCGGGGCCGGCGGCGCACAGCAGGACCGCCCGCCACGCCGGGGCCGACAGCCCGGTCAGCAGCGGCTCGTACACCAGCTCCAGGCGGTCGCCGACCGGCAGCGGGTCCGGGAGGGGGGCGGCGCCGAGCCGCTGGGCTGGGGTGAGCCGCCCGGCCACCTCCGAGAGGGCCAGTGGGTTGCCCCGGGTGTGCTCGACCAGCCGGGCCGCGACACCCTCGGCCAGGCGGTCGGGCAGCAGGCCGGCGGCGTGGGAGGGCGGCAGCCCGGCCAGGGCGAGCACCGGCAGCCCCTCCAGCGGCGCCGGCGGCCTGGTCCCGGTTCGCACGGCGAACAGGAAGGCCACGGAGTCGCGTCGCAGCCGCCGGGCGGCGAACAGCAGCGCCGCCGCCGACTCCCGGTCGACCCAGTGCAGGTCGTCGACCAGCACCAGCACCGGCGCCCGCTCGGCGGCGGCGGCCAGCAGCGACAGGGTGGCGGCGGCGACCAGGTACCGATCCCCCGGCGTCCCGGCCGGTCCCCAGCCCAGCGCCGCCGCAAGGGCCTCGGCCTGGGCCCCCGGCAGGTCGGCCAGCCGGTCCCGCACCGGGGTCAGCAGCTCCAGCAGGGCTGCGTGGCCGAGCGCCGCCTCCGACTCCACCCCCCGCGCCCACAGGCAGGCGAACCCGCCGGCCAGCTCCTCGGCCGCGTCCAGCAGCGCCGTCTTGCCGATGCCGGCCTCGCCCTCGACCACCAAGGCACTGGCCACCCCGCCGCGGGCCGCCTCCAGCAGGGCCAGGATGCGACCGAGCTCCTCGTCGCGGCCCACCAGCCCACCCGGACCTTTAGGGGATTCCCCCGACGCGACCACCCGTCCGCCGGTGCGACCGTGCGCCCAGGAGGAACCGTCTGGAGGAGGACCCGATGCGGACATTGACCAAGATCCTAGAGAAGATCGGCGAGAACTTCGCCCGGACCGGCTGGATGTTCGGCGCGCCGATGTACTGGCGCTCGCCCTATTACCCCCGCCCGCGGAAGGAAGACCGCTGATGGACACCGCCGCCCTCGTCGACCGGATGGTCGACTGCTACAACCGGCACGACACCGAAGCCCTGGCCGCCTGCTACGCGCCCGACGCTCGGGTCCACCCCGCCGGCCAGCCGGAGGCGGTCGACGCCGGGACCTGGCTGGCCGCCTTCGGCCTCATGCTGCAGAGCTTCCCCAACCTCCAGGTTCATCCGCGCAACCTGGCCGCCGACGACCGGGTGGCGCTCCTAGAAGCCAGGCTGACCGGCACCAACACCGGCCCCTTCACCCTGGGCGAGACCGACCGGCTGGTGCTCGGCACCCAGGCCGAGACGCTGCCAGCGACCGGGCGCGCCATCGACATCACCGGCGTGGTCGTGCTCGAGCTGGCCGGCGGCCAGGTGACGGCCGAGCGGCATTACTGGCCGCTGGTTGACACCCTCGTTCAGTTGGGCCTCGTCGGGTCGCCCCACGCCCAGCCGGTCTGACGGCGCTGGCCAGCCGCTGATGGTGAGCTCCCGCTCGGGATGCGCTCCTCCAGGTCGCCGACCCTGAGCCTGGACAGCAGGCGGATCGGCGGCCTCGGCGGCGCCCATGGTGGCCAGCAGCAGGATCGCGCTAGACCGGCCGGTGGCATCAATCCAGCCTTACCTGGTTGCGCCACCACGCGGCGTACGTCCGGCGAACGGCAGCAGGCTTGCGCGTAGCAGGGCGCTACGAGCGCCGCCGGGGTCCTGGACCCACGCACAGGATGGTTACCTCGCGCGACGTGGATCATCGGTCCCCGGTCACGGCGGAACGGATCACGCGACCGACCGGCTGTGCCGCGAGGCGATGCTGCTCCAGGTGTAACCGTTCGCCCCTCAGCGGACATCCTTGTGCATGAGATCAAGTTCGGTGGAGCCGGAGGCGCGAGCCCGTTTCGAGCAGCTCTTCGCGCGCCACTACGGGGAGCTGTTGCGCTTCGCCCAACGCCGTGTAGGGATCGACGCCGCCGGTGATGTCGTCGCGGAGACCTTCCTCATCGCCTGGCGCCGGCTGGGCGAGATCCCGGCGCAGCACGCCAGGGCCTGGCTGTATGCGACCGCGCGGCACGTGATCGCCAACGAGCTGCGGGCCAGGCAGCGCAGAGCCAGACTCAGCCAGCACACCCGGGATGTCATCGCCACCGATCGTAGGGTCGCGGGTGACCACGCCGCGGTGATCGCCGAGCAGATCCGGGTCCGTGCGGTGCTGGAATCGCTGTCGCCGATGGACCAGGAAGTGTTGCGCCTGACCGAATGGGAACGGCTCGACCTGTCCGAGGCCGCTGCCGTGCTGGGCTGCTCACGCACCGCCGCCAAGGTCCGGCTGCACCGCGCGAGGCGCCGGTTCGCCCGCCGCTTGGCGGCGGCCGACTCCAGACCCTACCCCGAGGGCGACGAGCGAGCCGCAACACTTCCGCTTCCACAATCGGAAAGCCAGGTGACTACATGACCACGACCCTCGACTCCGCGCTGTCTCGACTGCGGAACGCCGACCCCGCCGCCGCAACGCCCGTCGACGCACTGGAAACGGACCCGCACGCCCGCGTACTCCTGACCCAGATCCTGGGCTCGGCAGATGACCGCAGCCTGGCCCAGTCCAAGCGGACCCGCCGCCGTCGCATACGCCGTCTGGCGCTTGCCGGAGCCCTCGCCGCGGCGATGGCGGTAACCGCCCTCGCCGGCGTCATCCCGATGCCCTGGTCGCACGGCCAGATGTCCTCGGCCGCCTACGCCGTCACCAGGAACGCGGACGGCACCGTGGACGTGACCGTTCGCTGGAACCAGCTGCATAACCCGGACGCGCTCAACGCGCGGCTCCGTGGGGCCGGAGTCCGTGCCGCCGTGCTGCTGTACTCGGCACCCGGACAGTGCCGCACCCCCGTCGCGTCCGACCCGGCGTACTCAACCTCGCATGTCGACATGCGCCAGCATCCGGAGTTGGCGAACGACCCCCACGCGTTGGCGGCCTATCTGCGCTCCCTTACCCCGTGGATCGAGCATGCCCAGCAGTCCGGCAAGGGGGACGATGTCTCGGTGTTCACGATCCATCCCGACGCGATCCCAGGCGGTGATCAGCTGCTGATCCTGCCGCGGTGGGATCGCACGCAAGGCGCCACGACCGACGACACGCTGGAATTGCGCTCGCTGATCGTCCCGGTGTTGCCACAATGCGTGCCGAGTCCCGAGGACTCGATCCTGACCAGGAACGGCATCGAACCTCGTTAACCGTCTACACACACTGCGAACGGGCGGCGTGGGGCCTCTTCGAGAGAGCCCACGCCGCCGCACCCTCGGCCACGGGTCGAAGGCTCGCGTCCGGTCCGGTTGCCGTCCTGCTCAGAATTTGGACTCGCCCAGGATTCGAACGCGCGGCTCAGCGGGCTCGGCGGCGCCGGGCCGGGAGGCCGGACCGCCGCACCTGTGCCCGATGTAGCCGTCCCGGCGGACCTTGGCGTGCTGGCCTGGGACAACGTAGCTGCGTGGTTGCCGAGTTGGCCGCCGTTCCGCGTGCCCATCTTCCTGGTGCGATGGCGGCCGGCAGCGTGCTGGCCCGGGACACTCGGTCGGTGGGCGGGCAACGGTCGGACAAGGTCATCGAGGCGGCTGCTGGCGCTGACCGGTCACCGTGTCCCGAGGGACGTCTCCTGTTGACGTTCCGGACGCGGGGCGCATCGAGTCCATCAGCGCGGCCGCCGGTTCGACGGCGTTGAAGAGGGCGTCGATCTGGGCATGGTCGCGATCCAGGTGGGTGAGCGTCTCCAGGCCGAGGTAGAGGGCGACGATCGCGCGGGCGAGCTCGCGGGCAGGGAGCAACTGCTCCAACAGGGTGCCGGCGAGCAAGCGCCGCGTGGCCGCCTCGGTGAAGTCGATCCAGGGCTGGACCTGCTCGAGGATCCCCCTGGCCAGCCGGGGTGAGGACGAGGCGCCGGCGAAGAGCTCTTGTACGGCGCTGGTGTGGCCTTCGGCGACGTCCTCGGCATACAGCGCCCGGAGCCGATGGAGCAGGTCGGTGGTGCCGGTTGCGGCGTCGATTTCGGCGCGATAGCGCGCCAGCCGGTTGGTGCTGGTGTACTCGAGCGCTGCGAGCAGCAGGTCTTGGAGGTCGTCGAAGTGGTAGTAGATCACGCCGGGCGCGAATCCTCCGGCGCGAGCGATGGCGCGGGCGCTGGTTGCGGCGAAGCCCTCAGTCGCGAGGGTTCGCAGCGCCGCCTGCAGGATCCGGTCCCTGGTCCCGGTGCGTTGGCCCATGCACCCAACGATAGCCAAAGCAGCAGGTGCTCTGGGCCAGCTCGCGGGTGGGCTCGGTCTCTGGCGCATCAGATGACATGCCAAGCCTGCACCCCGGCACGCTCGAAGAATGGGTCGAGGCGCCGGGCGAGCTCTGGGAGGTGGTGGCTGGGGACCTGGGGATAGAGATGGTGCTCCAAGTGATAGGTCAGCTCGAGGAAGATCGCGGGGACGACCCGGCCCCGGAGCGTTCGGGTCCGCGTGAGCGGTGTGCCGCCGTAGCCGTGGTGCGGAAGGTAGACCGTGAGGAGCGGGTAGACCCAGCTCCCCACGATCATCATGGTCGCGTACAAGAGCACCGCGGGTGTGAACGGCCACAGTAGGATCCCGCCGATGACGGCGGCGAGCGGCGCGAGTGCCTCGGCGATCAGCCAGGCGCGCTCCTTGGGCCTCGACCGGTAGCGGCGGAACGCCCACCACCACAGGCAGGGGAGGAAGACCGGTCCGTAGCAGATGGCGCCGAGCAGGCTGAGGTCGGCCGGGTAGCCCTCGGGGTCGTCGTCGTGGGGAAACAGGCGGTGGTGCTGGATGTGCGTGACGCGGTATGCGTGGCCACTCTCCAGCAGTACCAATCCCATGAAGAACAGCGCCCAGTCCGTCTGCTGGGGGGTGAGCCCAAGGGATCGGTGTACGACGTCGTGGGTCACGGTGACGACTGCGACGAAGATCATGAACGCCACGATCGGTGTTGCCGACCACCAACCCGCCGAGGCAGCGGCCGTGAAGAGCGCCACTGCGGCATAGGGGCGAAGGAGCGCGATCCAGCGCTGCCAGGCTGTGGTGGTCAGCAGGCCCGGCCCGAGTTGCTCGAGCGTGGGTAGGCGCAGGTCGTCAGGTGCGAGCAAGCGTTCCGCGGCCACGGTCTCTCCTTCCATGGGCGTGCGGGATCCTGTGGGCCTCGCGCAGTACCCCGTCGGCGACGATGCGGCTGCCGAGGGCGCAGGCGACGGTGCCGAGGCCCGGCCAGGTTGTGTCGCCGGCGAGCCAGAATCCGGGAACGCCGAGGTTGTGGGGAATGGCTCGCTGATTGGCGTTCCCCAGCGCCAGGCGGACGCCGCCGACCGCGCCACGAGGCCGGCCAGCGTAGCGCTCGTAGGTTCGCGGCGTGCCGACCTCGCGGACGAGTGCCCGCTCTCCAAGCCGCGGGTAGACGCGGCGGGCCAGGCGTATGAGCCGAGTGCCGATCGCCTGCTTTCGCGCCTGGTATTCGGTTGGGTCAAGGCCCTCCCAGTCCTCCAGCTCGCAGTGGGTCGAGATCATCACTGCGCGATGCCCTTGCGGGGCGCTGTCGGTGTCGCCCGCGGCCGAGACCGAGACGAACATGTTGTTGCCGTTGCCGAGCGGTGCGGCGTAATCCTGAAGCAACTGGTGATGGGTGAAGGCGTGCCCTTCGACCTCTGCCTCCGGAACACCGAGGAAGACGACGACCGCGCCGGCGACGGCGTCAGCGTCGCGCCACAGGAACCGGGCCAGCCCATCGGCGACCGGCGCCGGCGCGATGCGGGCTGTCTCGCTGGCGGGCAGGGAGCTCACCACCTGTGCCGCGCGGAGGAGGCCGCCCGTGGTCTGGACCTGGAAGCTGCCGGCGCTCCCGTCGACGCGCTCGGCGCGGCAGCCGACGTACAGCTCGCCGCCCAGCGCGCGGTACTGGGCAGCGAAGCAGCGCCAGAAGCCGCGCATGCCACCACGAGCGCGTGTCAGGCCGGCGCCGCGGATGGTGATCCCCAGCGCCGCGTTGATCAGCGGCGCCTGATCCACGATGTTGTGGACGGTGTCCTCGACCAGCATCGAGAGCAGCCCAACCAGCGGCGTGTCATGCCGCAGCCCAAACCGGCGCAGTGCGTCGCCCAGCGTCGAGCCGAGATGGCGAGCGAGCAGGAGGTTGCGCGGGCCGAGCGCCCGCAGATCGTGCACCACGTCCCCCAGCCCGCGGAGCGGGAGCCTGATGCCGGTGCGGCTCGCCTCCCAGAACACCAGCGCGAGGCGGTCGAGGAAGACCCAGAATGCCTTGTGGGCTGGGCTGCCCCCGAACGCGCGCAGCCGCTCGCGATGCCAGGCGTCCAGGTCCCGGTGCAGCGTCACCACGCGGTCGGGAAGCCAGGCGACGTAGCCGGGAAGCGCCTCCCCCTCCAGCGGGGGCAAGCCCACCGACGTGAGCAGCTCGGCGCCCACACCCCCCGGGGCGAAGTCCACCAGGGTCGTCGCGCCGACGTCGAACGAGAACCCCTTGCGCCGGTAGAAGCCGGCGCAACCACCGGGGGTGGTGTGGCCCTCCACCACCACGGTCGACAACCCGCGAGCCTGGAGGCGGGCCGCGGTCGCCATCCCAGCCATGCCGCCGCCGATGACCGCGACATCGCAAGTGGTGGGGAGATCCTTGCGCATCGCATCGCCTCCTCGGCAGGAGCTTCAAGATGGCAGTCTGAACGGTCGTTCTGAACGTGCGTTCAGATCCTGATCCATGGAGGCCGTATCGTCAAGCCGGCAGCAACGGCAGGGTGACCCTCCTGGCTGGGGGATGGGACCGTCAAGCGGTCGCATCCCTCCTGATCGGGAGGGTCACCTGCGACATGACATCAGTCAGCTCAGCGCCCACGCCAAACGTCGAGGCTAGGGGCAGTTGCCCCCGCCGACGGGGTGGCGCTGGCCACATGTCAGGTCCTTGAATTCGCCGGTGTCCGGGAGGTTCTGGACCCATCCGTTGTAGACGTTCGGAACAGGGAGGACGCCCTGGCCGCCCATGCCGGCGTTGCCGCTGATGGTGTCGTCGGTCTTGGTTTTCGTCGAGGTCGTCAGGAGCACTCGTCCGACGATGGCGGCGTCGGCGGCGCTGCCGTCGCCGTTCGGGTCGGGGTCGGCGACGAGCATCTCGTTGGAGAACTTGCTCGAGATGTACGCGTAGTAGCCGCCGCCCTTCTTGGCGGCGAAGTTGACGCCGTGGCAGCCCGCATCGCAGGGCAGGCTCTTGATGAGGGTGTCGGTGGCCGTGTCGATGATCGTGACCGTTCCCGTCAGCGTGTTCGCCGTGAAGACCCACTTGCCGTTCGGACTCACCGGGGTCTGGATCGGCAGCGCCCCTATCGGGCCGGTGACCGCGCCGGTGATCGGGTCGTAGTTGGCGAGCAGGTCGATGTTCTTGATCAGCGTCGGGTGCGGCTGGGTGAGGTCGATGACGCTGATCGTGTTGGACTCGTAGTTGGACACGTAGTACTTGCTGGCGTCGGGCATCATCCCGCTCGCGATCGGCAGCGAGCCGGTCGCCACTTTCGGCTCGATGGTGCCCGGGACCACGTGGACGACGGTCGAGTCGTTGGTGTTCGAGTTCGGCGTCACCATGGTGTGTCCGTCAGATGACATCCAGTGCGCGTGTGGCTGCCCTGGATTCCCGGAGCTCTGCACCTGGATCCTCCGGTCGATCCGCTTCCCGAGGCGGCTCAGCTCGACCACGGCTCCTTCACCGTTCAGCGAGACGTGCACCTGATCGGTGTCCACCCTGGTCATCACGTGCGCCGGCGCTTCGCCCACGGTGACGTTGCGGATCAGCGCTCCCGTCTTGCGGTCGAAGACGGTCAGCTTGTTATCGAACCACTGCGTGTCGTAGATGACCGACTGTGAACGGTCGGTCCACATGTTGTGCGGGTTGTTCATGTTCACCGACGGCAGCGCGACCTTGCGGCTCACCCTCCAGTTCGCCGTCTCCACGGCGGTCGCCGTCCCGGGCTTCGTCTTGTGCGCGGTCTGCTCGTACTGGGTGTCGACCCACACCTGGCCGACGCCCTGACCGGTGGGTGGGATCGCCGGCGGCAGCGTCACCGGCTCGTGGAAGTAGCTCTGGAACGCCGCGTCCACGTTGGGTACCGAAACCGGGTTGCCGAGCTGGTCGTAGGCGAGCACCGGCACCGGCGGGTACACCGGGTCCCAGGTCGAGCCGGTCCGGGTGAAGACCTGATAGTTCTGCGGGTTGGTGATCACGAAGAACGCCCGCATGAGCCGGAACGCGAGGTCCGAGGCGGTCGGGATGGTCGCGCCGCTCACCAGCGTGACCGTCCGGCCGAGGTCGAGCTCGGGCGTTGCCGCATCGTCGACGATCGCCGCGGCCAGCATGAACGGGTGGAGCTTGCAGACGAACACGTACAGCCCTGGTGTGGTGAGCTGCACCTCCTCCTGCCCCCGGTAGGCCTGCGCCTGGTCGAACGGCATGTCCGGGGCGCCAGTCGGCCAGAGGAGACTCGACGCGGTGTGCACGGTGTTGGTCTGGCCCCCGACGACGAACCGGACCGTGTCCCCGGGCTGCGCGACCACGAGCGAGCGCGTCCCGGCGATATCGGCACCCGCGTCGAACCAGTTCCCCGGATTGTCCGTGAGCTGGAAGGTAAGGATGACCCCGGACGCCGTGGCGGCGGACTCGCTGGCGAGGCCGACGCCGGCGGAGGCCAGGACCATGACAGCAGCGGCGCCTACCGCGGTTGCCGCACGGCGCCGATGCCGGCGCGGACGCTGGGGCGCCACGCCGACCAGCAGCGTGACCCCGACGAGCATGAGCGGCAGCGCCACGACCTGGGCCACCAGCCCGTCACGCAAGCCATGGAGCAGGCTTGCGACACCATCCGCGGCCTCGAGCCCGGTGCTCCCGACCTGGTCGTGCTGGTGGGCGGCGTGCGCGGAGACGGCGCCAAGGTGGTCGATCGCGTTGTGCGCGCCGGCTGAGGGCACGAGCAGCAGTCCGAAGACGCCGGCCACGAGCGCGGCTCGGCCCAGCAGGCTGAGCCGGCGACCGAACCAGAGCCCGCTCGCCACGGCGACCAGGGCGAGCGGGAGCGCCAGCAGCCCGTCCCGAAGTACATGCGCCACGTGGCCGGCGACGGAATCCTCCACCGAGATGCCCAGGATCACCGAGTGGTAAATGTGCTCCCAGCCGATCGTGCCGAACGCGAGAAGCAACGCAAGCAGGAAAACGCCCCGAATACGGCTCGAAACCAGGTCGGTACTCATTACCTGCCCCCTCCGCGCCTCTTTTGACGCAGGCGCCGCCAACCGACGACTACTTACACCTTGAAATGCGGCACCCGACCGACCGCTCGATCTGCAAAGCTCACGACGCGTGCGTGGGCCGGCGGTCCCGGCATGAACCGGCATCGCCGAGCCGGTATCCGGCCAGCGTTTTCTCGACGACGCGACCTGTATTCGGCTCAGAGCATTGCTCTCACTGTGCTCTCACTATGCTCTTCGCGTGACTGCAATGGAAGACTATCGGAGATAGATTGATGGAGATCGCAACAGTCGTGAAACCTGCTTATCTCGCGATAACCGCGAACTCGACACCGTCGAGCCCCGCACTTGAAACCGGGCGACGTCCCGGTGTCACAGCACACTGGCCGGCGAGAGCAGTCGGGAGTGGCGAGGCCGACCGTGGTGGTTGAGGCATCGCGGAGCGGAACTTGGCGGAGCTGGACCGGCCCGGCCGTGCAGGATACGGCTATGTGCCACGTGGCCGGGGAAGTGTTCGCGGCGCTCCGCCAGATCAACTTGTAACGGGCGACGGCGGGCATTCCAGGCCGAGGTCGACTGCTCGGATTTCGCATGTATGTCCGCTGAGCGGTTGACCAACAAGTGGTGCACTGATCGGGCCGGTGGCCGCTATTGCATGATTGACGGGCTGGCCACTCGCCAGGCGTCCGTCTCTGAGCTGATTTGACAATTGGGGGGCAGGAGCCTTGCGGCGGGGAGATCTCAAGGGATAGAGGAATGACCGCACCGCCAAACACTCCAAACAGCACGCCGGCTGCAGGCACGAGGTCGTCTTCGCCGCGTGCTGCCACGGGATCCTGGGTGTCCGGGATACCGGCTGAACGACCCGGTCGTCGGTCCAGACTCAGGGGTCGAAGGGCGGCGGTGTTGCCGATAATGTCTGCTGCAGTGCGATCCTTCGAAGATGTCGAGGTCCCTTCGCGCCATTGACAGCCATCCTCGGGCCAAACGGGCTGGCAAGACGGCGTTGCTCAAGGCCATCGACCTGCTTCTGGGATCGGCCCGCCCTCGCTGCGGAGCTTCGCATCCCAAGACTTCACCCACTTCGACACCAGCTGATCGTCGACGATCACGGCCGAATTGTATGCCAACTTCATGCGGTCGGGTCGCCAGGTTACAGCCTGACATCGAGCTAATTCACTCACGCTATTGGTCGGTTTACCTACGATAGGGCCGGCCTCATCTCGCGGGACGCGCCTCTTCTCGACGATCCATGATGCGCGGTCGTTCAACGCGCCGGAGATTCAAACCAAAGATGCTTCTACGTCGCTGGTATGCCTATCCAAGACACTATCGGCGCCGTTTGCTTCCTTGGGACGGGCTGGAGCGACGTGGAAAAGAAGTACACCGACCTGACCACCGAGTACCAGGTCAAGGGGGAGTTCGCAGACTACGGCGTGCGCCTCGACCGTGAACTGATCGCCTTCATCGAGGTGAAGCGGGTCGCCACCAAGCTGGCCCCCAAGCATCTGCGTCAAGTAGAGATGTATGCGGTCAATGAAGGTGTGGAGTGGGTCATCCTCACCAACGGTGCTACCTGGCAGGTGTATCACCTGACCGGTGGTCTGCCGGTGCTGATCGACCTTGCGTTGGATGTGGATCTGCTCTCCGATCAGAGCCCCTCCCGCAAGGTGAGCCAACTCTTCTACTTGACGCGGGAGTCGCTGAAGCGCCGGCAGATCGACGAGGTGTGGAAGGTGAAGCGGGCGACCGACGACGGTCGCGCCGACGGCCTCCGAACCGACCACGACCGAACTGACCACCTCGACCTCGTCAACAGCCGCGCCCACGACGATCCCTCCGACGACAACCCGACCGCGCGCCAAGCCGGCAGATCCCGCGACCGTGGTACGGCGGTTCTACGCCGCCATCAACGACCGGGACTATCCGACCGCGTGGGCGCTCGGTGGCAAGAACTTCGGCCGCTCCTACCAGGCATTCGTCGCTGGATTCGCCGACACCGACCACGACGACCTGCGCATCACCCCCCGTACGTGGCCAGCTCGTCGACGTTCGGCTGGTCGCCAGCCAAGACGGTGGCACCCGTCAGACCGTCTACGCCGGCACCTACCGGGTCGTTGGTGGCGTGATCACCCACGGCCGTCTTGACGTGGTTCATCAGACTGGCGGCGGCCCAGTGGGCGACTGCGACCCGGCCTACCCCGACTTCTGCATCCCACCGCCCCCACCGGACCTCGACTGCCGCGATATCGGCGTGGACAGCTTCACGGCTCTGCCACCCGATCCGCACCACCTCGACGCGGACCACGACCGGATCGGCTGCGAGCCCCAGAACCTGCGATGAGCAGGGAAACGGCTCGCTGGTCGGCGCTGCGACGGGTCGCGTTGCACGGTCGGCACCGGGCGGTTGACGGAGTTGGTCATGCTGGCTCGGGCTGGCTGGTGTGGCGTTGGCACCAGGCGTACAGGGCCTCATAGACGAACGTGCCGCGCTCCAGCAGCCGCAGGTCGTCCGCCTCGATGTCCAGGCCGCCCTCGCCGAGGGCCAGCAGGCCTGGGCCGAGCGGGTCGCTGTCGAGGTCGGCGGCGATGTCGGCGGCATGCACGATGCGGGCCAGCCGCACCAGGGCCGGGTCGCCGCCCAGCTGGAAGTGGTCGATGAGGACCTCGAAGGTGCACTGGTTGTCGCGGTGCGTGAATTCGGCGCCGGGCGCGTCGAAGGAGCGGGCGCGGTCGCGTTCGGCGACGGCCAGGACCTGGCCGGCGGGCGCGTAGAGGATCTCAGCCTGGGGGTCGATGAACCGGCGGACCAGCCAGGGGCAGGCGATCCGGTCGGTCTTGGGACGCTCGCGGGTGACCCACTTCATGGCGTACCTCCGGTGGTGGCGGGGGCTTGGGTGAGGAGGGGGACGCGGCGGAACAGGCACCACAGGGCCAGGTCGTAGGCGCTCTTGGCGGCCCCGGCGATCAGGAACGGGATCGCCGGTCCCAACGGTTGCAGCAGCCCGGCCAGCGCCGGCCCGGCCGGGCGCGTGAGATAGCGGGCGGTGCCGGTCACCGCCGCAGCGGCGGTCCGCTCTGGCGGTGGGACCAGCGTCATCACGTACGCCTGCCGGGTGGGCACGTCCATCTGCGACAGGCAGGTCCGCGCCAGCAGCAGCCCGACCGCGACGGGCAGGCTGGAGGCCAGCGGCACGGCGGCCAGCAGCAGGTTACTTGGGAGATGGGTGAACACCATGGTCGCCAGCAGCCCGACACGGCGCGCGATGCGGGGAGCGGCCAGGAACGAGGCGGCCTGCAAGACCCCGACGGCGGCGAACACCACGCCGACGACGCTGGTCGAGGCGCCGTAGCGGACGCCCAGCCAGTACGCGACGTAGGCCTGCACGACGAACCCACCGGCCAGGCTGTCGACCGCGAACAGCGCCGCCAGGCGGGTCACCACGCCGCGGGACGAGGCCAGCGACCGCCGCGGTGGCGGCGTGGCGTGCCCGGCTGAAGGCGCCTCGACGCCGCCGGGAAGCCGGGTGGCCAGCAGCGCGCCGGCCATGCCGACCACGATCAGCGTGCCGCCGAGCAGCCGCCGGTCAGGGGGGAACGCGCCGAGCAGCGCGCCGGCCGCGCCGGCAAGCGTGGCCACCGCGTTGTAGACGCCGAAGCCCCCGACCATGGTGGCCGGCGAAGCATCGGCGGAGGCGAGCATCACCTGCTCGAGGGTGGTGAACGGCCCGGACTCCACGACCTCGGTCGACAGTGCGCCCGACAGGGCCACCAGCGCCAGCAGCCAGGCCGGCCCGCCCGCGGCGAGCACCACGCCGCTCAACGCCAGCGCCACGTACAGCAGCCCGTAGGCGCGGGCGCGGCCGACCTGGTCGCCCCAGCGGCCGAGCGCCAGGCTGGCCAGAGCGCTGCCGGCCACGATCGCCGCCAGCACCGCCCCCACCCCTTGTGCGTCCAGGCCCTGGCCGCGCAGGACCGCGCCGAGCTGCACGGCGGCCAGCCCGTAGCCCACGCCGCGCAGCGCCTGCGAGGTCAGCACCGCGGCCAGGACGCCACGGCGGCTTGCAGGTGGTGTGGTCATGCCGGCTCCCGGCCGAGCAGCAGGGCGCGCCGGTGGTACTCGTACAGCCCGTCGAACAGCGGCCCCGAAAGCTCCAGCACCCGCGGATCGGCAACGATCATCGACAGCGCTCGCAGCGCCACGTCCAAACCACGGGCCTCTGGGGCATCGAAACGCTCGTCGTCGAGGTCGGCCTCGTGGACCAGTTCGGCAAGCTTCCACAGCACCGGGTCATCCAGCTCATAACGTCCGAGGATGGTCTCGAAGCTGCACTGCCCTCCGTGGTGGCCAAGCTCCACCCCGCGCATGTCGAACGCGGTCGCGTCCGCCGGGACCTCGGCCGGGTCGTCGACGAACACGAACTCGGCGTCAGGGTCCAGGTGGCGGCGGATCAGCCAGGCGCAGGCGGCCCGGTCGATGTGCACCCCGGCCCGGGTCGCCCACCTCATGCTCGCTCCTCCTGGAGGGTCGTGGCCCGGGGAGCCGTCGCGGCGCCCGCGGTGGTGGCAGCGGCGGTCAGGGCATCCACGGCGGCCCGGGCGGCGTCCCGCTCGGCTGGGGGGAAGAAGTCCCGGCGCGCGATCCGGCGCAGCTCGCCACGCAGACGCCGCCCCGTCCGCGCCCGCTCCACCGCCGCGCCGTGCAGCGCGGCGCGTGCCTGTTCGATCAGCGTCTGGTATTCGGCGGCGCGGGCGGCACGCATCGTGGCGGCGATCGCGCGCTCCTGCGCGGCGCTGCCCGGGGTAGCCAGCCACACCGTCGCGACTCCGCCCGCCTCGACGATCTCCTCGGCCAGCCAGTCGATCTGCTCCCGCGTGCGGGCGTCGGCCGGTAGCGCGACCAGCCCATCGCCGAGCCTGGCGACCCCGAGGCGCTCCAGCTTGCGCCACACGGTGATCCGCGGGGTGGATGGTTCCCGGGGCAGCCGGTAGGCCAGCAGCACCCAACGGCCCACCGTCCGTCGCTCGTCCGCGTCGGCCATGTCGCGCCAGCTTCCCACTCAATCCGATGCAACCACGGTTGCAGTATAGGCGGGTCCGGTGGCGGGGAGAAGGGGGGGCGTGTCGTCAGCATCGTCGAGCGGGCCGGCTTCGTCGCCACTATCGAGCTGCCAGGCGGGGGTGGCGCGTGGCGAAGGGCTGGGCGCTCCTCGGGCGCTCATCGGGTGGTCATCGGGTGGTCACCGGCTTGTCGCCGTCGTTGGCTGGTGGGGGATCGGCGCTGGTCCGGGCCGCGCTGACCGGCGGGCCGGCCGCCGGCTTCCCGGAGGGGCGGGAGAGCCGGCGCAGGACCGCGGCCAGTGGGTCGGCGGCCCGGGTGACCAGCGGGCCGAGCACCGCGAGCGCCAGCACGTAGGCGGTGGCGAGCGGTCCCAGGCGGGCCTGCAGCCCGGCGGCGACCGCCAGCCCGGCGATCACGATCGAGAACTCGCCCCGGGCGACCAGCACCGTCCCGGCCCGCAGCCGTCCCGCCAGGCCGATGCCGGCGCGCCGGGCGGCCCACCAGCCCGCCGCCAGCTTGGTCAGCACGCCCACAGCGGCCAGGGCCAGGGCGGGCAGCGCGACCCCGGGAAGCTGGGCGGGGTCGGTCTGCAGGCCGAAGAAGACGAAAAACACGGCGGCGAACAGGTCCCGCAGGGGAGCCAGCAGCGGCCTGGCGCTGGCCGCGGCGGGACCGGAGATGGCGATCCCGACCAGGAACGCCCCGACCGCGGCGGAGACCTGCAGCCGCTGGGCCAGCCCGGCGACCACCAGCGCCAGGCCGAGGACGACCAGCAGCAGCACCTCGTCGTTGGGGGTGAACACCAGCCGGCTGATGGTGTGCCCCCAGCGCAGCGTGACCGCCAGCACCAGCGCGACGCTGGCCAGCGCGACCACCACCGGCACCGCCTTGGCCAGCAGCGTCCCGGCGGCGAGCAGGCCGGTCAGGATCGGCAGGTAGGCGGCCATGGCCAGGTCCTCCATCACCAGGAGCGACAGCACCGTCGGGGTCTCGCGGTTGCCGAGCCGGCCGAGCTCTCCCAGCAGCTTGGCGGCGATTCCCGACGACGACACGTAGGTGACCCCGCCGAGCACCACCGCCGCCAGCGGCGGCCAGCCCAGCAGCAGCCCGGCGGCAAGCCCTGGCGTGAAGTTGAGCGCCAGGTCGACAACGCCGGCGGCGGCGGAGCGGCGCAGCGCTCCGGTCAGCTCCTCGGCGGAGTACTCGATGCCGAGCAACAGCAACAGCAGGATCACGCCGATCTCGGCGCCGGTCTGGATGAACTGGCCGGCGGTTACCAGGGGCAGCAGCCCGCCCTTGCCGAACGCCAGCCCGGCCAGCAGGTACAGCGGGATTGGCGACAGGCCCAGCCGGCCGGCGACCCGCCCGAGGATGCCGAGCCCGAGGATGACCCCGCCCAGCTCCAGCAGCAGCTCCGCACCGTGCACGGGTCAGCCGCCGAGCAGTCGGGTCAGCGCGGCGATCCCTCCGGGTGTGCCGACCACCACGGCGGTGTCACCCGCCCGCAGCGGCTCGCCGGGACTGGGGGCCGGGATCGCCTGGTCGCCACGCAGGATCGCCACGATGGAGGTGCCCGTCCGGCTCCGCGCCTGCGTGTCGCCGAGCGGCCGGCCGGCATAGGGCGACCCGGGAGGGATCTCGAGCCAGTCGATCGCCAGCCCCTCGATGCGCTGCCGCAGCTCGGCCAGCCTGCCGGCGATCCGCGCGGCGCCGAGGATTTCGGCCAACGTGTCGGCCTCGTCCTCGGTGAGCTGGACGACCTCCTGGGAGGTGTCGGGATCTTTGCGGTCGTAGACCAGCAGGTCTCGCCGGCCGCTGCGGTGTGACACCACACCGATCTGCCGGCCGGAGCGGGTGGTGAAGTCGTAGCGCAGCCCCACCCCCGGCAGCGGGGTCTCGTTGACGTCCATGGCTCGGCCGTCGCTCCTTCCTGTCATCGGCGTCGCTTCCTCTTCGGCTGTCGCCCGCGCCGCCCGCTGGGGGTCGCCGCGACCGCGGGCTCACGGGCGAGTGTGGCGTTTCCGGCCCGAGCGGTCCCGCCGGCGCCGCGTTCGAAGGCGACCACCAGCGGCGCGGCCACGAACACCGACGAGTAGGTGCCGACCAGGATGCCGACCAGCAGGGCCAGCGCGAAGTCGGTGAGGGTGTCGCCGCCGAGCACGAACAGTGCCACCAGGATGAACATCGCACCCAGCCCGGTGTTGACGGTCCGCGGGACGGTCTGCAGGCAGGCGTCGTTCACCAGCGCGTCCAGTGGCTCGCGCCGCCGCTCCCGCAGGCGCTCGCGAATGCGGTCGAACACCACCACGGAGTCGTTGACCGAGTAGCCGATCACCGTGAGCAGCGCCGCGAGGAAGATGCCGTCCAGCGGCTTGCCGAGCCATGCGAACAGACCGAGCAGGATCGCCACGTCGTGGAACATGGCCAGCGCGGCGGCCGTCCCGAAGGTCCAGCGGAAGCGGATCGCCATGTAGACGAGCTGCGCCGCCAGCGCCAGCGCGATCGCGATCACGGCCTTGCGGCGCAGCTCCGCGCCGATCGTCGGGCCGATGAACTCCGACCGCAGGCGCTCGGCCGAGCCCCCGACCGACTCGATCGCCCGCTCGATCCGCCGCTCGGCGGCGGCGTCGACCTGCCCAGTCCGGACCGAGACGTTGCCGTCGCCCGACGCCTGCACCACCGCGCGGCCGAAGCCTTCGGCGGTCAGCGACGAGCGCGCGGCGCCGAGGTCGACCGGACGCTGCGTCGAGTACTCGAGCAGGCGGCCGCCGGTGAACTCCAGCCCCATGTTCGGGCCGCGGACCACCAGGCCCGCCACGGCCAGCAGCAGCACCAGCGCGGAGCCGCCCAGCCACCAGCGCGCGCGGCCGACCAGGTTCGGCTGGCGGGCGGCGATCCAGTCGCGCAGCCGTCCGCCCGTCTGGAGGCCCAGCAGGCCCGGCCGCGCCCGCACGACCCCCCAGCGCAGGGCCGTCTCCACCAGCGTCCTGGTCACCACCAGCGCGGTGAACATCGAGACCAGGACGCCCACCGACAGCGTCACCCCGAAGCCCCGCACCGCCCCGGAGGCGAGGAAGAACAGCAGCACCGCCGCCAGCAGGGTGGTCACGTTGGAGTCGGCGATCGCGCTGAGCGCTTTGCCGAAACCGCGGTCGACCGCCGGGCGGAGCCCGACTCCGGCGCGGTGCTCCTCCTTCATGCGCTCGAACACCAGCACGTTGGCGTCGACCGCCATGCCGATGGCCAGCACGAACCCGGCGATGCCCGGAAGGGTCAGGGTCGAGCGCAGCGCCAGCAGCACGGCGAACGACAGCAGGCCGTAGCAGAGCAGGGCGATCGCGGACAGGCCGCCGAGCAGCCGGTAGTAGACGGCCATGTAGGCGATGGTGAGGGCGACGCCGATGATCGCCGCCTGGGTGCTGGCCCGGATTGCCTCGGCGCCCAGGGTCGGGCCGACGGTGCGCTGCTCGACGATGCTCACCGGCACCGGCAGCGCGCCGGCGCGGATCAGCAGCGCGAGGTCGCGGGCCTCCGCCTCGGTGAAATCGCCGGTGATGACCGTGCCGCCGCCGCTGATCCCGGTCCCGCACTGCACAGAGGGGTCGACCTGCGGGCTCGAGATCACCTCGCGGTCGAGCACGATCGCGACGCGCCGTTTGGGGTCACCGGGTGGCTGGCAGGCGGCCGTACCGGTCAGCTCGGCCCACTGGCCTCCGCCGGCGCCGCGGAAGTCGATGGCCACGTGCCAGCGGGTCTGGGTCTGGGGGTCCAGCTCGGCGCGCGCGTCGCCGACCGCGCCACCGCCGAGCGCGGGCCTGCCGACCCGCAGCCGCTCGTCCCCCTCGGCCGGCAGGATCTGCTCGCCCTGGCGGCGCTGGTCGGAGGTGGGCTGCTGCTCACCTGGCTGGGCGACGGCGAGCACCGGGTGGAAGTCGAGCTGCGCCGTGCGGCCGATCACCTTGACGGCCTCGGCGGGGTCGTAGACACCGGGGAGCTCCACGATCACCCGGCGGTCGCCGGAGCGCTGCAGCGTCGGCTCGGTCACGCCGAGCTGGTCGACGCGCCGCCGCAGCACCTCCAGCGTGCGGTCGACCGTGTCGGCGTCGACCTTCTGACGTTGGCTGTCGCGGGCCTCGAGCACGATCTGGGTCCCGCCTCGCAGGTCGAGACCGAGGCGGGCAGGGCGGGCCAGCACCAGCGCACTGGCAGCGCCGAGCAGGGCGATGACGGCCAGCAGCCGCCATCCAAGATGGCGTGACATGGGAGATCTCCCGGCTTCGGATCGCGATAGGTGTCAGACGATCCGAAGCCCGGGCGGTGCCCGCGCAACCTCGACGAACGTCGCGCCGCGCCTCGGAGCCTGGACCGTGGAGCCGTGGCGACCCCAGCAACGCCAAACAACCCGCAGCAGCGCAATACCGACAAGGAACCCCAGCAGCACTGAACGGTACCTGCCAAGATCCCCACGCCGGTCGATCCCAGCCCCGGACAGCGGCTGGCGATCCGCCTGCACGACCTGCTCGCCACCCGACAACCGCTGGGCGGCAACCTGCTCCGCCGGCCCACCCGCATCCGCCCGGTGCGCCGCCGTCCATGCACCGAGCGGCACGACCAGCAACGCCAGGGCCAACAGCAGCCTGACGGCAGGTCGTGGAGCGAGCGTCCTCATACCGCTCGACCCTACCGTACCCGGGCCGACGCCGACACCATCACCCTGGCATGGAAGCTGAGCAGCGGCTCGACCCTGGCCCGGCGCCTCGGGGGAGTGTCGATCTTGACGGGCCCAGCAACCTGACGGAGGGTGGGCGCCCGTGATGGATCAAGGCGAGGCGCAAGTCAGCACGACTGCCGCCGCCATTCGCATCCTCGCCCGGTGTGACCGGCCTGTGGCGGTTGAACGTGGCGCGGTGTGGCTGCGAGCGGCACAACACCCGTGAACCTACACCTACAGCGATTCGATCCTCGCCTGTGGCGTACCTGCCGCAATCAAACAGATCGACATCAGTCGCCAGAAATTTCTCAACCGCGGTGGGCGATACGACTGGCAGTAGAGCTCCATATGTGCTGAGTCACTCAGAGTCGCCAATTCCGAAAGCCAGCTTTGCGGCCAGGGTTGCCCGAAATCCGGTGCCCTGAACGGAGAACCGCCATTCACCATCCACGAGCTCGCAGGCCGTAACGGCCGAGTCGTCGCTGTCGGCGGCGACCTCACTGACGGCTTGCATCAGACGCACTGGGTCCTCCGGGCGGTGAGGCCCGAGAAATCTTTCGCCCGTGTGCAGGAACAGCCTCAACTCCGGTGCCAGCATTGCCTGGAGGTAATACTGCTTCTGGAACACCCGATTGTCGGAGAATCCAATCCCCCAGGTGTCACGCTCGCCCACGTAGATGTCGAGCCGCACCACCAGGTCCGGCAACGGCTGACTGGCGTTGCGACGCCGGACGCGAGTGTCGAGCCAACCCTCCCAGATGAGCCTTTCAGAGGAATCGGCCCAGTCGAAACCCCGGCTCCCCGAAAGGTCGTCGCCGAGATCGGCACGGTTGAACGGTCCATAGCAGTTCTCGGCCTCAGCGCTCTGGTGGAACAGCTCGAAGTCGACTCCGCGTGGCTTGACCGACACTCCCAGGAAGAACTCGCTTCGCCCGAACAGGTCCTTCCCTCTGGTGACCTCGGCATCGACCAGCCGCAGGCGTGCGGAGACGTTCCCATAGCAGAAACGGGTCGCGATCTCGAAGGCCTCCCGCGAGGTCACCAACGAGTCGCTGCCCCCATGACACTTGTGGACGAACGTGCGCGGCGCGCCGGGGAGCTGAGCATATGCCTGCTTGACCAGCCCATCGCTGCGGTTGTAGGTCGGGCCGAATTCGCCAGGGACAGACGCGAGCCGGTTGAGCAGGACCGAAGCGCCGCTGCCGTAGGTTCGATAGTTCGTCCCGACCACGGTGAGCACACGGCGAGGGTCGAAATGGTTGTGGAAGTTCCTGAACGACCAGTTGCCTGGTGCGTCGGATCGCCCGGCGGGCCCCTCCGGGTTGAAGGCGGCAAGCTCCCCGGCAGCTCCAAAGCCTGCCAGACTGTCCAGGACCTGAAAGCTGATGCCCTGGTGCGGTGTCCCCAACGTGACGATCCTGTGGATGTGGTCCTCCGCGGCTCTGGTTGCTCCCTTGAGGTTGGGGTAGTCGACCTGGATGGCATGGCGCACGATGAGGCCACCCATGGAGTGCGCGATGAGATTGACCTTTGGCGGCGGGTCCTCACCCAGGCTCGTCGCCAGTGCGCGAATGAAGTCGATCAGGTGGACGAGCTCGGTTCCATACGTCTGGAAGGTGCGATCCTCGAGATCGTAATAGCGGAACACCCAGATCGTGTTCGTCACGCTCTTGGTGGTGGTTGCGATGCTCAGTGCCATCGCCGGATCGGCCGCGACCCGCCCTTCGAAGAACTCGGCGAGCTGCTCCAGTTCGGGCGGCAGCACCTCTGGCCGCGGTTGGCTGCGTGAGTAATAGCCGACGACATTGGTGGCGTCCTGGTATTCCCAGTCCGACTTGAGCAGCCGCAGCACCAACCCTTCGTAGATGTAGTTCTCGCCGCGCTTTCCCGGGTAGACGGTTCCGTCGTTGAATCCCTGGTAGGCGACGCGACGCTCATCGGCCGTTCCAAGACCACCAAAACCGCGGATCAGGATGAGCGGGCGTGCCTCGTCGACGAAAGCTGCGGGACTGTCCATGAGGGTTGTGCCTCCGCGCAATTCTGACTGGCCGTACCTGAGATCAGCCCACACATCGATGGCGGGGCAAACTGTTGTTTGCGGTATATATCCTGCTCGATCCGTAGTAACGCTTCATACGGCGTAGAAGTCTGCAGTCGAGCGAGGGGCTACGATCGGCCAGACCGTCCGCCGCGGTAAGGCCACCCCCGCCTTGACGTCCAAGCCCCACACCCGCCATGCCGGGCGGCGGGGCTTGTTCTGCGATGGTCGAACGGACTGGTCCGTCAGTCGACGAGGACGGCCAGGTCGAGCTGGTGGAGGCGCGCGGGGTCGGCGATCACGTCGATCTCGGCGATCTTGTCGTCCTTGATCGTGAGACGCAGGGCGAGGAGCAGCTGTCCGCGGGGGGCTACGACGATACCAACGGTGCCGTTGACGAGCGCCGGTTGTGCGAATCGTGCCGCTGCGAGTTGGTCCGCGTCTCCTCCGCCGCCGCTGGGCACCGCGGAGCTCTGTCGCCGCGCCCGCCGGCAGAGCGGCGCGATCGGCTCGGCGCACGACGTCGGGGTCGAGCACCGCGAGCAGCTTGTTCATGTCACCCCCGCGTGCGGCAGCGAGGAAGGCGTCAACGACGTGCCGGTGCCGGGTGAGATCGGCGTCGGGAATCGTGGTCGCTCCCCGTACTCGGTGGCGTGCGCGGCTGGCGAGCTTCTTGGCGGCGGTCGGTGAGCGTTCCACGATGGGAGCGATCTCGTCGAAGGGCACGGCGAAGAGGTCGTGCAGCACGAACGCGAGCCGCTCGGGGGGGAGTCAGGGTGTCGAGTACCACCAGCAGGGCGAGGCCGACCGAATCGGCCGGTAGCGCTTCGTGCTCGGGGGCGCTCCCGTCCTCGCCGCAGCGCCGACCCCAGGGGGTGGCGGGGTTGTGGTCGGCGCTGGCGCGGGTGCGCGAGCGGGCGTGGGCGCTGGGCGCCGAGCCGGCGGGGCCGCTACGCATCGATCTTGACGCGACCCTGGTGGACGCCCATTGCGACAAGCAGGGCGCGGCCGGCACGTTCAAGCACGGCTTCGGGTTCCACCCGCTGCTGGCTTGGCTGGACCGCAGCGATGGGACCGGGGAGGCGCTGGCGGGGATCTTGCGGCCGGGCAACGCCAGCTCCAACACCGCCCAAGACCATCTTGACGTGCTGGCGATGGCGCTGCTGGCCTTGCCGAAGGCGGCCCGGTCTGGTCCGATCCTGGTTCGGGCCGACACCGCCGGCGCCACCCACGCGTTCGTCAACGACCTGGCCCGCCGCAAACTGTGGTTTTCGATCGGGTTTCCCATCCAGCCGGAGGTCCAGGCCGCGATCCTGGCCGTCCCGGCACCAGCCGACGCCGACGATGCCGACTGGACGCCGGCTCTGGACCCCCACGGCCGCAGCCGGCCCGGCGCCTGGGTGCGGGAGCTTTCCACGCTCGACCTTCCAAGCCTGGGCTGGCCTGCGAGGACCCGGGTGATCTGCCGCCGCGAGCGGCCCCACCCCGGCGCGGCGCACAAGATCAGCTTCACCGATCACACCGGCCACCGCTTCCGGGTGTTCATCACCAACCAGCCCGACCCCTCACCCGCCACCCTCGACGCGCGGCACCACGCGCAGCGCCCAGCCCAAACAGCAGCGCGGGCCACAAGCGCCACCGCCGCCCTGGAGGTCGGCCACCGCGCCCACGCCCGCGTCGAGGACCGCATCCGCTGTGCCAAGGCCAGCGGCCTTGCCAACCTACCCTTCAGCGACTTCGACGCCAACGATGTTTGGCTCACCCTGGTCTTGGTGGCGCAGACCCTGGTGGCCTGGGCGCAGGCGCTACTGCTGGATGGCGAGCTTGCCCGCGCCGAGCCCAAGACCCTGCGCTACCGGCTGTGGCACGCCGCCGCCCGGCTCGCCCGGCACGCCCGCGGGGTCATCTTGCGCTTCGACCACGACTGGCCATGGGCCCCAGCGCTGCTGGCCGCCTTCGCGCGAGTGCGGGCCTTGCCATGGCCCGCCCGCTGCCAACCCACCACACCCATCTGCTGACCACGCCACCCGGCCACCCGGCCGGCCACGACAGCCTGCTCAGCAGGCGTGGTGCCTGGCCATCAGCGCGCGCCGACCTCCTGCCCGGCCCTCGGGCGCTGTCGCGACCACACCGTGGGTCCCGTCGAGCTTGGCAAGACCGCCGAGCCGATACCGCTCGTCAATCTCGCAAGCGCAGGCAAACCAGGCCAAGACGTTCACACCACATGGCTTCGTGAAATATCAAGGCTAACGGTGACTGTCCTCATGATGCGCAAAAGGTCCAAGAAGAAAGCGTGCCAGAAATCGAGGGCGGGTTGAAAGAGTCGTTGGAGAGCCGCCGGCACCAGAAAAGCCAGTTCCCACCACTCTTTCAACTCCGCGACAACCTATATCCAAAGAGGAGTATTCCCGTGTTTACCGCCTACGTCGTCGTCGCCGTCCTGACCGCCGCGGCCAGCACCTCCATCGCCACACTCGACTTCATCCACTCCGAGTGGTCCTCGCCAACATGACCAAGGTGGGCGTGCCGCCTTCGTGGCTGTTCTCGCTGGGTGCCCTCAAGACGGCCGGCTCACTTGGACTGCTGGTGGGTATCGGCGTACCGCTGATCGGGGTTGCGGCCGCGGTCGGCCTCGTCCTGTTCTTTGTTGGTGCCATCATCACCCACGTGCGCGCCCACGTGTACTCGTTCTCTTTCCCGGCGGCGTTTCTCCTCCTGGCCGTGGGCGCGCTGGGGTTGCGACTGGTCTCGTCGTGAGCGGAGTCTCTTAGCGGGACGAGCAGTCGGTTCTTCACTATCAACTGGCGGTCTTTCCCGGATGCCTCGCGACGGCATCCACTGGCCCACCAATGGTGAGACCTGCAAACCTCATCCGGCGGCGTGAGCAGCAAGTGCTACGAGAGACGCCGCCCAGCGCCGTCCAGCACGGTGAACTTGACCCTGGCGTGGAGCATCGTGTCCGTGCCGCCCTTGGGGGAGAAGAAGGCGACGAACAGGCGGCGCCCGCCCGGGATATGGGGCCCGGGGTCGACGATCCGCTGCGCGTCGAACGGCGGCTGGTCGTCGACCTGGATTCGGACGCGACTGGCTTGCGTGGGCACCCACCCGGTATAGGCAAACAGCTTGTTCTGGATGGGCTCGGCCAGGCTGAACCCGGCCGTGCGCCGCCGGAGCAGCTCCGCGGCGGGAAGGCAGGTCTGGGTGTGCTGCAGCCTGGAGCAGACCTGCAGCTGCGGCCGGGCCCCACGCTGGGGCGTCCAGCGCTGCTGCCAGACCGACAGGCGCCAGCCGAGGGCGCCGAACTTCCCCTCGGCCACCATCCGGACGCATCCGACCAGCTCAACCCGCATGCCCGAGCCGGCGGGCCCGGAGAACGGCGGCAACGTGCCACACGACGGGCCGGCCGGCCTATCCGCGCCCCTTCCTGGGAGTGCTTTTCCAACATGGTCGCGAGGGTGCGCCGCGCCCGGGCCAGCCGGCTCTTGACCGTCCCGACCGGGATGCCGAGCTGGCCCGCCGCCTCCTCGACCGGCAGGCCGAGCAGGTGATGGAGCACGCGACCACTTGGCGGTGGGCGACGGGCAGGGCAGCCACGGCCTCGACCACGGCCAGCGCCTCGACCGACACCGCAGGCACCGACGGCGCCGGTCCCAACCGCAACAGCGCCGCCAACTGGGCCCTCCGCTGCCTGCCGCCGTTGGCGGCCAGGTTGAGCGCCACCCGGCGGACCCACCGCTCCGGCACGTCGTAGTCCCGCAATCGGCCCCACCGCACCGAGGCACGCGCGAACGCCTCCTGGACGACGTCCTCGGCCTCCTGGAGGTCACCCGTCACAAGGAGAACAGCTGCCCCACCAGGCGGCGGAAAGCACCGTGGTAGAAGGCGTCGAACCCTGATGTCGATCCACCGATCCCCCTCAGCTCGTGCTGGGATCTACACCCGAGACGGGGGCGACGGCGAGCCCGAGACCCTGGGACACGCAAACGGGTGGAAGGGCCAAGGCGCTGGCCCTTCCACCCGCTCGGGGGAAGGTTACGTGGAAGGTTACGGGGTCGGGTCGGCGAAGGTTCCGCCGAAGATGTCGGAGTTGCCGAAGGTCCCGGCGCAGACCTGCTGGACGGCGGGCGCGACGGGTGTGGCCTCCTGGGTCTTGTTCGCCTGGTGGACAGCGTCCTCCTCGCCGCGCGGCTCCTCAGGGTCGGCGACGGGGGCGCCGATGTGCACCGACTGGTCGTGGAGGGCCTGGCGGTAGGCGTCGATAGCCGGGCAGTCCGCGGCGTTGCGGGTGTCGTTCCAGACCCCGGCGCCGTAGGTGCGGGTGGCCGCCGCGTAGACGTAGTCGCCCAGGAACTCGGCGGCCAGGTTGTTCTGGCTGCTGCCCCTGGGATCGCCGCCCGGGCTGCGGTGCACCTCGGTGAAGGCTCCGACGCTTCCGTTGGCGGCGACGTCGGCGTGCTTCATCACGCCGACCAGATTCCTCGGCGAGGTCGTGTCGTTGCGGAAGGGCGTGGTGTAGGCGTTGTAGACCACCCAGGCGTCGTGCCCGTTCGGCGAGATCGCCGGCGCGGCGTAGTAGCCGCGGTCGCCGGCCGTCTCGATCACCCTCGGAGCGGTCCAGGTGGTGCCGCCGTTGGTGGACGACGCGAACAGCACGTGCTCGTGGTTCAGGCCGTCGCGGCCGTCGGCCCATGCGTTGATGATCTGGTTGGTCGCGTCAGCCCCGGTCGGCGCGCCGTTGGAGATGTCGACGCTCGGGTCGGGCCCGAGGTCGTCACGCGCACCGCCGATCCCGTCCTCGACGCAGCGCCCGATCGACGGCTCGAAGCCGGTGCACAGGTCGGTCGCCGGGAAGATCGGCCGGGCCTGGGTCCAGTGGGCGCCCCCGTCCACCGAAGTGGCCATGAGCTGCTGGCCCACGCCGGGGAGCCCGTTGCCGAACTGGAACGCGAACACGTAGGCCACGCCGTGGCTGTCGGTCCGGATGGTGCAGCCGGAGCGGCCGAAGCCGTTCTTGCTGCTGGTGTTGTTGGTGGCCGGGGTGATCTGGTGGTTGGTCCAGGTGTCACCGCCGTTGGCCGAGGTCGCCACGATCAGCGGCTGGGACACTCCAGGGGGGCTCCGGAAGGCCGCGTAGCAGACGTAGGCGTGGCCGAAGAACTGGCTCGACATGGCATTGTCCGCCCAGACCTGCTCCTTGTCGGAGAACAGCGCCGAGTTCTGCTTGCTCACGATGACGGGCGCCTGCCAGTTGGACTGGTTGGACACGACCTGCTGCGTCAGCCCGGTAGAGGCGGGCCCGTCGATGCGGGACACGGCCACGGCCTCGAAGCCCTTGAAGGTCTGATGCCCCGGCAGGTTCGAGGTCAGGTTGGCGTAGTAGAGGCGAGACCCGTTGGCCCACGAGAAGCTGCGGTTGCGGAACACCGGACCGAACGCCACCGCGGGGTCGCCGTCGGAGACCAGACCGGCCTCGAGGTAGCCGGGCAGCGTCCCGATCGGCCCGACCTGTGGCGTGCATGGCGGGTCGGCGTCGCCGGGAGCGCCGACGCAGTTGCGGGCGCTCAAGCCCGTATAGGTGGGCTGGACCCACGAGTCGCCGCTGTTGAACGAGAACGAGATGCCCGACACGCCGACACCCTCGGTGAACGGGCAGGTGTTGTCGGTGCCCGCGTTGCAGGCCTCCATGTCGATATTGTCGTTCGCGCCCGCCGCCAGGACGCTGGGATGGTTGGCGTCGATCGCCACGGCCGGCTCGTTCTGCTTGTTGGCCGAGAATGGCGAGACCGGGCTGCCGACGGTGACCCGCGTGTCGGCGTTGAACGCCAGGGCGCTCCCTCCTTGCACAGCGAGCACCGCCACCACCGCAAGGACGAGCAGAGCCCGCACTGGCTTCCGCATACCTCCTCCTTTCGGCCGGAGGCGGCCAGGCGTGCGCATGGCAGCCAGGACCGCGCCTCCGTCCTACCTAATAAGGCCGCCAGGGGAGGCTTGTGCGTTACACGATCGCCTCGGCCCGGCGCCCATTTATCGGGATCTCAGTCGAGGACAGTCCAGCAGGTTTCGCAGTAGCGCAGGCTCGGGTGGTTGCGCTGGCCGCAGCTCGAGCAGGTGCGGGAGCCGGCTGGCGGTGGCGCGGGTCGGGACTGGACGAGGGGCTGCTGGTGGTCGGGGAAGGCGGCTGGCTCGACCTCCACCGGCCCCAACGGGTCGACGCCGCCGGTGGCGGGGAATTCGGTGGTCTCGGCTTCCTCGGCGCCCCACCAGGCCTGCGGGGCCGCGGAGGCCGGTTGGGGAGGCATCGGCTGCGACGGCCGGTTCCCGTTGCCGCCGTACCCGTACGCAGAGCCGTAGGCATCCTCGGCCGCCGGGACAGCGGGTGCGGCCGGGGCGGCGGGAGGGACGGGCTGCTGGGGGAGGTCCTGCCACCACTGGCCGTTCTGGTCCGTAGCCGAGGGCGTTCCATAGCCCAAGGGCCGGGCCGCGGCCTGCTGGGCCACGCCCCAGTCGTTGCCGGACCCCGCGGCCTGCTGAGCCACGCCCCAGCCGTTGCCTGAACCCGGCGCCTGGGGCGCCGGCTCGAAGGCCGGACTGTAGTGTGGCCGGTGTTGGCGCCGGCGGCGCCGGCGTGAGCGCACCGCCAGCAGGCCCACGCAGGCCATGGCGACGACCACCGCGCCGGCGAGACCGGCGAACACCAGCACCGGCACTCCGAGGATCTCCCTGGGCGTGCGGTCCCGACCCTGCCGGATCGCGGTCT
>Ga0137383_10000150_pt1 | contig 30304 bp, 28 predicted proteins | sample SagtaG_19_FD_104817 | JGI IMG/M metagenome (GOLD analysis project Ga0137383, IMG submission 104817) | Vadose zone soil microbial communities from Sagehorn Ranch, Mendocino, California, USA - Sage2_R_40_16 metaG | ecosystem: Environmental > Terrestrial > Soil > Vadose zone | place: USA... | reverse complement strand
GCGGCGCGCCGCCTCGACGAGGCCGTCGCGAAGCGCGAGATGGGCGTGGACCACTGGGTGCACGACGTGAGCTGGGTCGAGGCCCTGGAGCGTCTCGTGTCGCGGCCCACGGTCAACATCGAGGGCCTGGTCGGCGGCTACACCGGGCCGGGGGGGTAGACCATCCTGCCCCACCGGGCGGTGGCGAAGCTCGACCTGCGGCTCGTCCCGGACATGACGGCGACCGAGTCGTTGGCCGCGCTCAAGGCGCACCTCGCGAAACGGGGCTTCGGCGACATCGAGGTGAACATGACGGGCGGCTATGACCCCACGACGACACCCGCCGACGCTGGACTCGTGAAGGCGCAGATCGCGGTGTACCGGCGCTCGGGGATCGACCCAGTGATCCTCCCGCGGATCGCGGGGTCATGGACGGGCTATGTGTTCACGGGCGATCCGTTGCGGCTCCCCGCCGGCCACTTCGGACTGGGCCACGGCAGCGGCGCGCACGCGCCGGACGAGTATTATGTCATCGAGTCGGGCAATCCGAGCGTCCGGGGCATGGACGGCGCCGCGCGCTCCTACGTCGAGTATTTGTACGAGCTGGCGCGAACGAGCTAGGCGAGAAGCCCTGCGCACGCACAAAAAAACCGCCGAGCGCAGGAGCGCTCGGCGGTGAAGAACAGCGAGGCGGTGCGCCTACTGCCGTGGCTGCACCTCGAACAAGTTGATCGGCAGCGTGGAGAACACCGTGTCCGGCTTCGTGATGCCGCTATTCGGCTGCACGCTGCACGCGTTCGGCCGATCGCGGATGATCTGGCCGAGGCGCCCGTAGCGCCGCACGTCCACCCAGCGGTGCCCCTCGTACAACAGCGAGTAGAGCCGCTCGTGCAGCAACGCGTTCACGAACGCCGCGTCGGTGCTGGCCGCCGTTACCGTCGAGATGGGGAGGTTGCCCGACGTCTGCCGAATGAAGTTCAGGTCGCTAACGGCCTGCGCCTTGTTCGGGGTAGCCGAGAACCAGTTTGCCTCCGCCCGCAGCAGGATCAGCTCCTCGTTCCGGATAATGGGGATCGAGGAGCTCGGGCTCGGGTAGCGGATCCACGACAGCGCGGACTGGAGGCAGGCGAGCGACAACGTGTCCGCGATCGTGTCGGTCGGGCCCTTTCGATCCGTCACCTTCGCGAGGAAGCGCCGGTCCAGCAGCGTGCTGGCGCTCTGGGTCTCGGCACTATCCTTGACCATGGGATGGGCGAGCTGGATCGCGGTCTTGGGGTCCTGCGACAGCGCGTTCGTGATATCCTGGTTTCCCGTGCTGTACGCGTGGTAGGCGCCGAAGTCGAGGGGGGCGGCCGGGTCGAGGAACGACGCCGAGAGGTCCGTGAGGACGGTATCCCAGCACGCGGTGCAGCCGGCGCCCGGGGCGAACGGGCTCGCGCGGTACGCCTGCACGCGCGCGGCCAGAGCCCGATTGACCTTGAGGAACGTGGCGGGGGTGGTGAAGCCCACGAATCCGGGGCCAAGGTTGAAGGGGAAAGCGGTCGCGACTTGCAGCTCGGTCTGCGCCGAATCGAGCAGCGAGAGGACGTGCTTGTACGCTGAATCGTTGGTCACGAACGGCGCAGGCGGCTGGTTGGGCGCCCGATCCACGTCGATGGGGATCGAATCTTCCGTGTGCGAATTCAGGATCATCAGGAACGCCACGGCTTGCATCGTATGCACGAATCCCCGGACCGCGTCCTGTTGTCCTGCAGGGATCTGCGCCGAGCCGATCACCTTGAGGATCGCGTAGCCGCTCTGGATCGCGCGGAATTCCGTCGCCCACTGCCCGCCGCCGAATGCGTCGTTACTCGGATCGAGCGGGCCCGCGAGCAGCTCCGTCGTGAAGCGGGGGTCGGCGGTATCGAGGCGGTACGCTTCGCGCGCCAGGATCCCGTTATTGAGGACCCAGCGGGTCACGTCCACCCGCAGCGCGACCAGCAAGCCGACCGCCGCCGATCTCACCTGGTCCGGGGTCGCGTTCGGTCCGATCGGCGGCGGACTGTTGGGATCGGTCAGGTTAAAGTTGCAGGCGCCGACCGCGAGCGCGCCCAGCAGCGTGAGCGCGACAATGGCCTTTCTCATAGTGGGACTCCCTGTTCCGTGCGCGCGCATGGTCAGAACCCCAGGTCGATCGAGAAGAAGAAGCTGCGGCTCGGCGGGAACGGCGCCACGTCGATGTTCCGTGCGATCGCCTGATTGCCGAAGTTCGATACCTCGGGGTCGAGCCCCTTGTACGGGGTGAATCGCAGCAGGTTACGCCCGCCGAACGAGAGTCGGGCCGTGCGCATCCCGAAATGCTGCGCGACGTCGGGCGGGAGATCGTAGCCCACGTTCAGCTCGCGCAGCTTCAGATACGAGCCGTCCTGCACGTACACCTTCGTCTGCCCGCCGGCCCAGTTGGTGATCCGAGTGTTCCCCGCCGGGACCTGGTCCACGGAGTTGCCGAAGGCGTCGAACAGGAGCTGGGTCAGGTTGATGATGTCGCCGCCGTGCTTCCAATCCCACAGGAAGCCCAGGCTGAACCGCTTGTAGCTCAGGTCGCTCGAGAGCGACATCTGGAAGTTGGGGTTCGCGTCGCCGTCCACGCCATCGAGGCCGACGATCTGGGTGGCCGATTTTCCTGTCTCGATCCGGAACGCGCCGAGCGATAGCCCGAAGCCGGCCGTGTTGAACGCCGGCACCGGCAGCTCCTCGATCTTGCTGCGGTTCAGGTAGAAGGTCGACCGGAGGACCCAGTTAACCTCGGGCGTACGCACGGGCGAGACCGCGAGCGCCGCCTCGATGCCGCGGTTCCGCAGCTTGCCGCCGTTGAAGATGCGCTGCCGATACCCGGTCGACGGCGCGACCGACTGGAGCAGCAGCAGGTCGGTCACGGTCTTCTGATACAGCGTGACGCCGAGCGTCGCGAACTGGTTGGCGAAGGTCGCGTCGAACCCAGCCTCGACCTCGGTGTTCCGCTCCGGCGTGATTGAATCGAGCCCGAGGGTCAAGGCGCGAAACTGCCCGACCTGGCCGCCCAGGGCGCCCGTACTGTCGAGGATGAACCGCACGCCGTAGAGCGGCGGGTTCCCGGTCTGCCCCCACGCGGCGCGCAGTTTCAACTCGTCCAGGCTGCCCATCGGTTGGACGAGCCGGTAGGACGCGGCGGCCTTGGGATACGCAAACACCTTCTTGGGGTCGCCGTTCACGCTGGAGCGGTCGCCGCGAATCCCCAGGGTCAGGAGCAGCCGTTGGCTCGCCGCCAGCAGCTCTTCCTGGGCGTACAGCCCCAGGTTTTTGAGCGGCTGTTCGGACTGATTCGACGTGATGCTCGCGGCCTGACTCACGTTCTGGAGTCCGAGCGCAATCGTGCGGCCCACGACGTTCGTGAGGTTGAGATCGCGGTTCTCGTACTGGAAGCCCGCCGAGGTCGTCGCCTGATAGGCGTTCGACGCGGGGGTGTACGTGTGCACTGCGCTGCCCACGAGGTTCAGCCGGAGATCGGACGACTTCCCGAGTACGACGGTGCCGGGCTGACCGTCCTGCGGCTCGTATTGCAGATCGGCGGGCGAGAGGATGTCGTTCCGCTGGTTGAAGAAGTCCAGGCCGCCGGTGAGGTTGAACACGAGGTGTTGGGTGGACGTGGTGATCGCGTCCATCTTCGCGGTCGTCGTGCCCAGGATGCGCCACACGTCCTCGGCATTCTTGAGCTCGGCGAACGTCGCCAGCGGGTTCGACGAGGAGAACGGGTTGACCGGGTAGCGCCCCGTGTCACCGGGGCGCAAGTCGATGATGCTCGGCGTCGTCGGGAACACGAGATACGTGCTCGTCCCCGTGTTGTCATTGTTCGAGATACCGCGGTTCGACAGGCTGTGGATCGCGTTCAGGTTGACGCTGATCTTGAAGCGGCTGCCGAGCAGCTGGTCCAGGTTCGCGCGGAGCGACTGCTTTTGGTAGCCCGTGTTTGGCGCGATCCCGCCGTCCTTTTTCACCAGGCCGGAGATGAAGTACGCGGTCTGGTCGTTACCCCCGGTGACGCTCGCGTCGGTCTCGACGGAGAGGGGATGCTCGCCGTACAGCACGCTCTCGTTGTCGAAGAACGGGCATTTGCCGCCCGGCAGGTTGCAGTACTGCGCGGCCGTCGGCCCGAACGCCCCCTTCGCTTCGATGGAGTCGCTGAAGCGACGGAACCCGAGGGTATTGGACAGCGCGGAGGTCCCGAACCGCTGCGTCACACTGAAGCGCGGCGCGCCCGGGTGGCCGCGCCGCGTGGTGATTACGATCACCCCGTTCGCAGCCTGCGATCCGTAGATCGCCGCGGCGGACGCGCCCTTCAAGATCTGGATGTCCTGGATGTCGTTCGGGTTCAGGTCGGCGATGCGGTTGACCGAGTTGTCTTGGCTCGACGCGTTACCACCGGCCGCGGCGGCGGTGATGGCGTTCATGTTGCTCGCGATCGCGTCGTTCGCGATCACCAGGCCGTCCACCACGATGAGCGGATCGACGCCCCCGTTGATCGTCGTGACGCCACGCAGGTTGATCTGGCCCCCGCCGCCCGGCGCTCCGGAGTTCATCTGGATCACTGCGCCGGGGACCTTGCCCTGGAGTGCGCTTTCGAGAGTCTGTGTCGGCGCGCGGTTCAGTTGGTCGGGATTCACCGTGGTCACGGCGTTGGCGAGGTTGCGCTGCTCGACGCCCGTGGCCTGGCCGGTGATCACGACCGCCTCGAGGTTGAACACGTCCTGCTCGAGCCCGACGTTCACGCTCGCCTGATCCGCAGCAACTGCCACGGTGCGGTGCCGGTACCCGATGCTGCGAACCGAGAGCGTCACCGCGCCCTGGGGCGCTGAGAGCGAGAACTCCCCCCGCTCGTTCGTCACGGCCGCGACCGGCGAGCCGATCACCGAGACCGTCGCCGCGGCGACGGGCTCGGTCGTCGTCACGCTGAATACTTTGCCGCTGATGGAGCGCTGCTGAGCGAGCGCGCTCGCGACGCCGACGCTGGCGACGAGCGCGAGCAAAATGAACCAAGTGCGCTTGACCACGGTCCCTCCATACCTAGTTGCGCAAGATGGCGGCTGTTGCTACCGGAAACCGGACGGCACCCGCTATGTTGCGCGCCATTCCGGAGGTCCGCAAGGAGGCGCGAGGATCGCGGCGCGGCGCGGCAAAAACCGCGCGGCGCCCGCTACCGGGTGAGGGCCGGGGCGCGCTGCCGCGCACGGCGCGCGCGCAGCGCCACGTACACCGCAGGGCCCAGCGCGGCGAGCGACACGGCCACGACCACGCCGGGCAACCCGGTCGCGCGGGCTCGCACCTCGAGCGTCACGCCCAGCGCGAGCAGCAGCAGCGGGAAGGCCGCGAGCACCCCCAGGGCACCGACGCCGACCGGCACGCGGAACCGGCCGCGCAGCGCCGGCTCCACGCGCCGCAGCCGCAGCAGCGCGGCGAACTCGAGCGCCAGCGCCGCGGTGTAGAGCAGCACGTCGGCCGCGAGCAGCCCGCCGAACGACAGCAGCGTGAAACCCGAATACACGACGGCCGAGACGAGCACCGCATTGCGCGGCGTGCCGCGCGCGTCGGTCACCGCGAGGGCCGCGGGCAGCAGGCCGTCCTGCGCCAGCACCAGCGGGATGCGCGAGTAGGCGAGCAGCAGCGCGTTGAACAGCGCGAACGCGCTCACCATCCCGGCCGCGGCGATCCAGCGGCCGAGCCACGGGCCCACCACCGTCGCCGCGAGGTGGGGCCAGGCGCCGTCCGTCCACTCGGTCCAGTCGGTGAGCGCGAGCACCGGAACGATCGACGCGAGGTAGACGGCCGTGACGAGCGGCAGCGTGCGCGCCAGCGCCCGAGGGTACGTCGCCGACGCGTCCTCGATCTCCCCCCCGATCGTCGATTGGTTGTCCCAGCCCGAGTAGTTCCAGATGCTCTGCGAGACGCCTAGCCCTAGCGCCCCCAGGAACGACGTGCCGGCGGCATGGAACGGCGTTACCGGGAACGGCGTTGCCGGTTGCCCGATCCAGCGCGCCAGCGCCACCGCCGCGAGTACGCCGAACGGCGCCAGCACCAGCGCGACGAACCAGCCCGACGCCGTGCCCACCACGCGTGTCCCTCGCAGGTTGAGCCAGGTCGCGCCCCAAATCAGCACCAGCGCCAGCAGCCAGCCGTCGAGGGGCCCGAGTCCCGGGAGAAAGAAGTGCAGGTATTGCAGCAACAGCACCGGGTAGATCGCCATGTCGATCAGCGAGTAAGCCCAGGAGAGCCAGCCGTTCCAGAATCCCCAGAACCGGCCGAACGCGCGCTTCACCCACTGGTAGTAGCCGCCTTCGACCGGGAGCATCGACGCGAGCTCCCCGATGAGCAGCGCCTCGGGCACGCTGTACACGAGTGGGGTGGCGACGAGCAGCAGGACGGCGACACCGGGACCCACCGACCCGACGAGTCCCTCCAAACCGAACGGCCCGCCCGAAACGGTGAAGAACATCACCGCCACGAGGGGCCCGAGCCGGAGTCCCCCCGCTTTCATGGGGGCAGGCTTTGTCACGGCGGGTAATTTACAGGTCATGATGTTCGATGTCGCGGTGGTGGGCTCGGGCCCCGGCGGGGCGACGGCCGCCCTGGAGCTCGCGCGGCAGGGGCTCAAGGTCGTGCTCCTCGAGAAGGAGCGGCTACCCCGTTACAAGACGTGCGGCGGGGGCCTGGTCGAGCGCGGCCTCGCGCTGCTCCCACGAGAAGTGGGAGACGTGGTGGAGCGGCGCTATGCGAGCTGTGAACTCCACCTGCTCGACGCGGACCTTCACTTCACGGGCCGACGAGACCACCCGGTCGTGTCGCTGGCGATGCGGGACCGCCTCGATTTCCTGCTCGCCTCGCGCGCCGCGGCGGCGGGGGCCGAGCTGCGGGCCGCGTGCCGGGTGACGGGTGTGAGCCTCGAGCGCCACCACGTCCGGCTCGACACGGACGATGGAGGTCCCGTCACGACCGAGCTCGTGATCGCGGCGGACGGGGCCATGAGCGACGTGGCGCGCCTAGCCGGGTGGCGCGACGGGCGGCACCCCAGCCCTGCGCTCGAGCACGAGATCCAGGTCGACGACGCCACGTTCGAGCGCTGCGCGCGCGCGCCGCGCTTCGACGTCGGGATCGTCCCCCACGGCTACGCCTGGGTCTTCCCCAAAGCCGCACACCTGTCCGTCGGCGTGTTGAGCATGCGTCGCGGCCCGGGCCAGCTGCATCGCGATCTCAAGCAGTACCTCACGGCCCTCGACATCGTCCCGCGCGCCGTCGAGCGCCACGGGTTCGTGATTCCCGTGCGCCCGCGGGCGGAGGGATGCGCGCGCCATCGGGTGCTGCTGGTGGGGGACGCCGCCGGATTCGCGGATCCCGTGACGGCCGAGGGGATCAGCCTAGCGGCGCGGAGCGGCCGGCTCGCGGCCGCGGCGATCGTGCAGGCCGGGCTCGACGAGGCGCGGGTGCGCGCGGGCTACCGCGCCGGGCTGCGTCCGCTCCTCGCCGACCTCCGGGTCGCGCGCGGGCTCGCGCGCCTGCTGTACGATCACCCCCGCGCCCGGCGCTGGCTGTTTCGCCGCGTCGGTCAGCGACTGGTGGACGCGATGACCGACGTCTTCCTGGGCGTCCGGACGTATCGGGGCTCGCTGGCCGAGCTCGCCGCAGCGCTCGCGCTCCGGCCCTTCGCCCGCGCAGCCAGTACGCGCTCGTAAACGGCGAGCTCGGCGCGCGCGATCCGCGGCCACGCGAAGCGTGCCGCCTTCTCGAGCCCCGCGCGCCCCATCGCGGCACGCCGCGCGGGGTCGCCCAGCAACGCGATCGCGCTCTCCGCCCAGATCTTGGGATCGTCCTTCGACACGATGAGCGCCTCGGCGCCCCCGTCCACGACCGAACGGTAGCCGTGGTTGTCCGCCACGACCATCGGCGTGCCGCACGCCATCGCCTCGAGCAGCGTCACGCCGAACGAGGCAATGTGCGTCGGACACAGGTACAGGTCGGCGGAGCCGTAGTAGTCCGGCCGGTCCTCGAACACCTTGCCCACGAAGCGGACGCTCGCGCCGAGCTCGCGCGCCCGGCGCTCGTAGTAGCCGCGCCACGGGCCGTCGCCCGCGACAGTGAGCAGCGCGCGGGGGTAGCGGGCGAGAATGTGGGGCATCGCGTCGAGCAGGGTGCCGAGGCCGTTGCGCGGCTCGATGCGGCCGAGAAACAGGAGCCGGGGGCGATCGGTGAGCGCATCCGTCGACCTGCGGCCGTTCGGCTTGAAGAAGCTCGTGTCCACGCCGTTCGGGATGATCTCCCAGTCGGCGTCGAAATAGCGCGCGTTCGCCTCCACCACCGGCGCGCTCACGGCGATCGTCGCCGCGTGGCGGTCGAGGATCTTCTGGAGCGGACGCCGGAAGACGCGGCAGCCGACCGAGCGCGCGAACCACGAGTGGAACGTCGCCACCACCGGAATGCCGAGGCGCCACGCCGCGAACGGCGCCGCCAGCCCGAACGTCGGGGCGAGCCCGCCGTGCACGTGCACGAGGTCGTACCGCTCTGCCCGGAACAACTCCTCGAGCCGGCGCCGCAGCCGCCACCCGGTCGTGACCCGCGACACGCCGCCGTTCGCGTAGATCACCCGGCTCGTGCCCACCCGGCGCACGAAATCCGCGTCGGGGTAGTCGCCCATCTGGGAAGTGACGACCGCGGCCGTGTGCCCCCAGGCGTTGAGCTGGAGGGCGAGGTTGTGCACATGCTCGGGAACGCCCCCGAGCTGGGGATAGTAGTCCTCGGCGACCAGGGCGATGCGCATCGCGGTCCTATCGGGCGAAGGGTGATGGGCGCGGCGGGGTCACGGTGGTCTGCAGCCGGCCGAGGGCCGCGAGCACGGCATCAGGCCGCTCTTCATAGATGAAATGCCCCGCCCCGGGCACCGAATCGAGCGCGAACGAGCGCACCGTGCGCCCGAGCAGCGCCACCTCGGTCGCACCGACGTCGCCGTCGTGCTGGGCGCCTCCGACCAGCAGCCGCACCGGACAGCGCACCTCCACGAGATGCAAGGCCAGCCTGACGGGCTCCCGCGCCTGGGCCATGGCGAGGTACGCCTTGAGGGTTGCGTCGAGGTTGCGCGCGGCGCCCGCCGTGTAGCCCTCCACCACGTCATCCGTCACCCAGGTGGAGTCTCCGGAGGAGTCGAGCAAGAGACCTCGGATCTTCCGGCGGATCAGCTTGATCCCGCCGAACAGCTTGATCCAGGGCGCGAATCGCAGGGCGCGCTTGAACGCCGGCGTGATCGCCGCCTCCGTGGGCCCGCCCTCGATCGACAGGAGCCCCTTCACCAGATCGGGTCGCCGATAGGCGAGTCGGAACGCTTCCGAGCCTCCGATCGAATGCGCGATGAGCAGCGCCCCGCGCACGCCCAGCGAGTCGAGCACGGCGGCGATGCGGTCCGCCTGGGCGGTCAGCGAGTAGTTCGCCTTCTCGGGCCGCGCCGACGAGCCGATGCCGAGCGGCTCGATGACGATGGCGCGATAGCCGGCCTGGGTGAGGAGGGGGACGAGGTTCCGGAAGCCGAACGCCGAGCCGAACAGGCCCGGAATGAGGACCACCGGATCGCCCGTGCCCGCGGTCTCGACGCTGAGCGATTCGCCACGAGCGAGCGGAACCTTGAACGTCTCGACGGTCGTCGAGCTATCTGCGAGCAGCAGGACTGCCAACAGCCACACGGGCCGGTGCCTCCATGGAAACGGCGGGTGCCGGGGGGGGAGAAGCCCACACGGATGCATGGAGACCCGCTTCAGGGCGGCGGGGTCACTCTCCAGTGCGACGTCTTTATATTACCCGGCGAAGCGTTGGTGCGCGTCGTACGCGCCGGAATCTGCAACACCGACATCGAGCTCACCCGGGGCTACTACCCGTTCACCGGAGTCCCGGGGCACGAATTCGTCGGCGTCGTCGAACGGGGCGGTCCGGGGTCCCTCTCGCCCGCCCGGTTCCCCTCCCCCCCCTACCGGTCCGTCCACACGGCCAGCTCGTTGCCGCTCGGGTCGGTGAAGTGGAACCGGCGGCCGCCCGGAAAGGAAAACGTGGGCTTCACGATCTTCCCGCCCGCCTCCTTGACCTTCGCTTCGACGTCTTCCAGTCGGGTGGCGTAGATCACGACGAGCGGGCCACCGGGTCGCACCGCCGACGCTTTCGCGAACCCGCCGCTCAAGCGTCCGTCCTGGAAGCTCGTGTAGTCAGGCCCGTAGTCTTCGAACCGCCAGTCGAAGACGTGCTGGTAGAATTGCTTGATCCGGCCGAGGTCGGTCGCACCAAACTCGACATAATCGACCTGCCGGTCATGATCGGCCTGCATCGTCCGGCCTCCTTCGTTTGAGACGCGTCCGGGAGAAGGACGCCCCGTCGGTCACGACCGGCGGGGCGTAGGCTCATGCGTCATGAGTGGCCAGGGGCAGAATCGAACTGCCGACACGCGGATTTTCAGTCCGCTGCTCTACCAACTGAGCTACCTGGCCGAACCTATGCAGCAGAAGAACTTAGCGGGCCGTCCGAGGCCGTGGGAGTGCCGGTCACGCTTGGCGAATGCGAGCAGCCGGGCGCCCCGGTCCGCCGCCACGTCGCCCTTGCGACACGAGAGGTCTTGAAGCGCACTTGAGACGTGCGCGCGATCCTGTCGCCGTACGCCAGCGGAGCACACGACATGCGCAGGCTCTGTTTCGCCGTCTCGGTGATAGGACTCGTCACCCTCGCCAGCCAGCGCGCGCGGGCCCAGGAGCCCGACACAACCAGCGCCGCGCAGCGCGCGGGCTTCGCTCTCGCACGTCTCGGGGGTGGCCAGCTCGTGCGCATCCACAACAGACGAGTCGGGCGCCGCCAAGGCGTGGTTGTGAGCAGTTCGGCCGATCGTCTCACCCTCGAGACATCCTTCTGGGGGCGAATCGAGGTCCCTGCTTCCGACGTGGACTCGCTCTGGGTGCGTGGCGGCGGCCACGCGGGAACGGGCGCGCTGATCGGGGCAGTGTTAGGCGGCGTCGCCCTGGGCGCGGGCGGCGTCGCCGTTGCCAAAGCCAATTGCGAAGGCTCGGTGAATTGCGGCGAGGCAGGCTCCTTCGTGTTCGGGCTGGCGGTCGGAGGCGCCGTCGGTGCCGGAATCGGCGCGCTGATCGGCTCGGCGTTCCCGAAATGGCGGCTGCGAGCGCCGTGACTTAGGGAGCGACCGCCCGCGTCGTGGCGTCGTGACCTCGTGCCACGTAGCTTCTCCCGCCATGCCCCACCCGCAATTCCCCAATCTCACCGTGCTCGGTCACCCCCTGATCCAGCACAAGCTCACGATTCTGCGCGACAAGAGCACCACGACGCGCGACTTCAAGCAGCTCGTGAACGAGATCGCCATGCTGATGGCCTACGAGGTGACCAAGGACCTGCCGCTCGAGCCGTTCGACGTGGAGACGCCGCTCGAGCGGATGCGCGGCGTCCGCGTCGCCGGCAAGAAGCTGGCGCTCGTGCCGATCCTGCGGGCCGGGCTCGGCATGGTCGAAGGCATCGCCGAGCTCATCCCCTCGGCCCGGGTCGGGCACATCGGGATCTACCGCGAGCACGACACGCTGGAGCCCGTGGACTACTACTTCAAGATTCCCTCGGGGGAGGACGCCCGCGACTTCTTCGTGCTCGATCCCATGCTCGCGACCGGCGGCTCGGCGGTGGATGCCGTGGGCGCCCTGAAGCACGCCGGCGCCCAGCGGGTGCGCTTCCTCTGTCTCGTCGCCGCCCCCAGCGGCGTGCGCCGCATGCTCGAGGCCCACCCCGATGGCCCGGCCTACGCCGCCGGGCTCGACCGCGAGCTGGACGCCCACGGGTACATCCTCCCCGGCCTCGGGGACGCCGGCGACCGGCTGTTCGGCACGCGATGAGCGATTGACATTTATCGTCACATTGGTAGATTGTGACGTTATTCGTCATATCTGTCACATGTGACGTAAAATGTCCTCCCAGGTCTACGTCGCCGCCATCGCCGACGCCACGGCGTCCCGCCTGCTGCCCCCGGCCCGCCGCGCCCGGCTCCAGGCCGAGCTGCGGGCCGCGCTCCCCGACCTCAATCGCCGCTATCGCCGCGCCCTCGCCGCCCGCTTCGCCGTGACCCTGGGCGACGAGCTGCAGGGCCTGCTCACGCGCCCCGCCCCCGTGTGGGACGTCGCCCACTTCATCCGCGCCCGGTTTCCCGATATCGCGTGGGTCGTGGCGTGCGGGCGCGGGCCGATCAGCACGCCCCTCGCCGCCACCGCTCCGGAGGTCGACGGCCCGTGCTTTCACGAGGCGCGCGCCGCCTTGGAGCGAGCCAAGCCGGGGCGGCTCGTCTTCGCCTTGGGCGGATTCCCCGCCGCCCTCGAGCCACTCGTGAGCTACTACTCGGCGCTGTACTGGAGTTGGACCCCGCGCCAGCGGCGCGTCGCCACCCTGCTGCGCCTCGGCTCCCCGGCCGACGCCGCCGCGCAGTTGCACGTCGACCGCAGCGCGATTTCTCACCTGGCGCGCCGCATGGCCTGGCCTCTCGTGGCCGCCGGCGATAAGATGTTCCGAGCCATGCTCGAGACCCCATGAACCCGCTCTTCGTGGTGCCCCTCCTCGCCTACACCCTCGCCGCCACGCTCTGGCCGGCGCAGGTGGACGGCCACCGCCGCGCCGCGACGCTGCTCTTCTGGGAAGCAGTGTTCGTCATCATCGCCCTCGTGGCGGGCACATACTTCGCGCAGCTTGCGAAGCCGAGCCTCGATGGGCTCTGGTGGGGCCGGGTCGCGCTGCTCGCCACGGGCTACCTCTACGTCTCGGGCCGGGGGGTCGTCCTGATCCGCAGCGTGCTCGAGCTCCCCACGCTGCAGATGCGGCGCGACGAGGATCGCACCGCGGGCGCGATCGAGATCGCCCGCGGCCGCGCGATCGGCGCGCTCGAGCGCGCCCTCGCCCTCACCCTCGTCCTGCTGGGGGAGTACAGCGCGGTGGGCTGGATCATCGCCGCCAAGGCGCTCGCCCGCTTCAGGGCCCTGGAGGACCGCGAGTTCGCCGAGTACTTCCTGATCGGCACTCTCGCCTCCTTCCTGCTCGCCGTGCTCGCGGGCATCGGGATCCGCATCCTCTTGAAGCAGGGATAACACCGCTCCACGCAACCCTTTCCTTACGCCGCGTGTCGCAGGGATAACCGACATCGCCCCGACCCCGCCCCCCGCTCCGGAGCCCGGTGGACGAACGCGAACTGATAGCCCGAGTCCGTACCGGGGACGGCGCCGCGGAACGCGTGCTCTACGACGCGCACGTGGACCGCGTCTACCGCCTCGCCTACCGCCTGGCGGGCGACGACGAGCTGGCCCGGGAGTTCACGCAGGACACCTTCGTGCGCGCGTTCGAGCGCCTCGGCTCGTTTCGGGGGGAGGCGAAGCTCTCCACGTGGCTGCACGCGATCGCGACGTCGGTCGTCCTGAACGGGCTCCGCAAAGTGAAGCGGTTGCGGCGTGAGACCGACCTGGAAGACGCGGGCGGCGTCGCGGCGGGCCGGCGCGACGCGGAGCCGGATCTGAAACAGCGGCTGGCGCGCGCCATCGACGATCTGCCGGAGGGGTACCGCGCGGTGTTCGTGATGCACGACGTCGAGGGGTATACGCACCAGGAGATCGGGAACGCCCTCGACATCGAGACGGGGACATCGAAGGCGCAACTGTCGCGGGCGCGCGCCAAACTGCGCGAGGCGCTTGCGGATTTCGCGGGGGAGTGGGTGTCATGACAGAAGACCGGGTCGATCGCCTGCTGCAGGACGCGGTGCAGGACTATCACCGCCCGCCCCGGACGCCGCGCGAGGAGATGTGGCAGCGGATCGTGGCGGCGCGCGCGGCCCGGCGGCGGCGCGCCATCGTGCTGCGCCCGTGGCTGCGCTGGGGCCTCGGGATCGCGGCCGTGCTCGTGCTCGGTTTCGCGATCGGCCGCTGGACGGCCGGCGGTCCCGGGCCGGCCGGCGCACCGGCGGCCGCCGACGCGGCCCGTGGGGCCGATCGGGTCAACGCGCTGGCCTACCGCGTGGCCGCAGCGCAATACCTCACCCGCACCGAGGCGCTGCTCACCGGATTCCGCGCCGAGACCCGCGCGGGCGAGCCGGCGGCGCAGTTCGCCGCGCAGGCCCGCGACCTCCTCACCACCACGCGCCTGATGCTCGACTCGCCGGCGGCGCGTGACCCCCGGCTCAAGAGCCTGCTCGAGGACCTGGAGCTCGTGCTGGCTCAGATCGCGCAGCTTTCCTCGAGAGGCGAGCGCGAAGATGTGCAACTGATCAACCAGGGATTGGACCAGCGGAGCGTGTTGCTGCGGCTGCAGACGGCGATTCCCGCCGGGCCCGGCCCCGTGCGCACGCAAGGAGCTCTGTAATGCAGGCGATGTATCTCGTGTGCGCGGCCGTCGTCGGAGTGCAGCAGCCGGCCGTGCCTCCCCAGGCCGCGCGGGCGCTCGCCCGAGCCCAGGCGGCCCTGGCCGCCGCTCAGCCGACCCTGGCGCGGCTCGGGACGATGCTCAACAGCGACGGGCTGGCGCAGCTGGACGACCTGGACGGACAGCTCGCCGCGCTCGGTGTCGCGCTCGCCCAGGACGGACAAGATCCGACCGATTCGCTGTGGCGCACCGCGCGCCGCGCGCTGAACCGCGGGGATTACGCGACCGCCGCGAACCTGTACGGCGATCTCGCGCGCACCTACCCCAGCTCGTCCCGCGCCGGGGATGCGCTCTACTGGTCGGCCTTCGCCCTGTACAAGAACGACGACCTGGACCACGCCCGCAGCCTGCTGGTCACCCAACAGCGCCGCTACCCCAAGGCGGCGACGATGCACGATGGAGACGCGCTGCTGGCGCGCATCCAGACCGCCCTCGCCAGGCAGGGGGACTCGGGCGCGGCGGCGTGGCTCGCCGAGCACGCGCGGGAAGCGGGTGGCCCGACGGGCAAGCCGCCGAAGGGCGAGTCGCCGACGGGCGCCCCCGGCGCTCCCGGCGCAGGTCAAGCAGGCTGCCCGAGCGAGGACGACGAGGACGACGTGCGCGTCGCGGCCCTCAACGGCCTGTTGCAGATGGACGCGGCCAACGCGCTTCCGATCCTGAAAAAGGTGCTGGCCCGCCGCGACCCGTGCTCGGCGGGGCTCCGCCGCAAGGCCGTCTTCATCGTGTCGCAGAAGCGGGACACGGAGACGGAGAACATCCTGCTCGACGTCGCGCAGCACGACCCCGACGCCGAGGTGCGGCAGCAAGGGGTCTTCTGGCTGTCGCAAGTCCCCACCGATCGCTCGGTGAACATGCTCGACTCGATCCTGCGGACGACGGACGACGAGGAGCTGCGGGAGAAGGCCATCTTTGCGCTGTCGCAGCAGCACAGCCCGCGCGCGGCCGAGATCATCCGCGCCTACGCGGACAACCCACGCGCCCCTGCCGACGCCCGGGAGAAGGCGATCTTCTGGCTGGGACAGCAGCACTCGACCGAAAACGCCGCCTTCCTGCGGGCGCTCTACGCCAAGCTCACCGAGGAAGACCTGAAGGAGAAGGTGATCTTCTCGCTATCCCAGATGCGCGGCGCGGAGAACGGCCGGTGGCTGATGGAGATCGCGCAGAACGAGCGCGAGGCCATCGAGATGCGCAAGAAGGCGCTGTTCTGGGCGGGGCAGACGGGCACGGACTTGGGCCAGCTGGTGGCCCTGTACGACCGCATGCAGAACGAGGAGATGAAGGAGCAGCTGATCTTCGTCTACTCGCAGCGCCACGAGCCCGCAGCGCTCGACAAGCTGATCGCGATCGCGAAGACAGAGCAGAACCGGGAGCTGCGCAAGAAGGCCGTCTTCTGGCTCGGCCAGTCGCACGACCCGCGCGCGGCGCAGGTCCTGCTGGAGATCATCAATCAGTGATCGCACCCCTACTGCTCGTGCTCGCGCAGAGCCTCGGGGGCCGCGTCGCCGCCGCTCCCGACGGCACGGTGCGCCTGAGCTTCGCGGCGCGCCCCGGAGTGTGCGGGAACGGGGTCAACATCATCTCCCTCGAGTGCCGCGACGGCAGGTGCGGCAACCGCACGATCACCCACGGAGGGATGTTCGACCGCGACGACGTCGACTGCGACTGCGAGCCCGGCCCGGTCCGCGTCGCGCTCACGGTGCGTGGCGGCGTCGTGCAGTCACTCCGCGCCTACGTCGGCGGACACTGGGCGACCCCGGCCGCCGGCGCGGTGGTCGCGGACTTGGGCGCCGTCGCCACGCGCGACGCGGCGGACTTCCTGCTCGACCTCGCGAGACGGGACGGCGGCCGCGCAGCCGACGAAGCGATCTTCCCCGCCACCATCGCGGATTCCGTGACGGTCTGGCCCGCCCTCTTGAAGCTGGCCCGCGACGAGCGCGTCGCGCGCCGTGCCAAGCGCCAGGCAGTCTTCTGGCTCGGCCAGGCGGCGGGGGACGCTGCGACGCGTGGCCTCACCGATCTGGTGGACGACTCCGGGGTGGATCGGGAGGTGAAGGAGCAGGCGGTGTTCGCGTTGTCCCAGCGGCCGCGGGACGAGGGCGTCCCGGCCCTGATCCGCATCGCCCGCACGCATCGCGACCCCGAGGTCCGCCGCAAGGCGCTCTTCTGGCTCGGGGAGTCCGACGACCCGCGGGCGCTCGCCTTGTTTGAAGAGTTGTTGACGAAACCCTGACAGGGCCCGCGCTCCCGCAGGGCGCGAGTCGCTCGTCACTCCGGCATGTTAGTGGGGAATCCTGCTCGCACTGCCCCCCCCGGAGGGTCGTGAATGTTGTTTGCCGTCCCGGCGCTGCTGCTGCTCCCCCCACAGTCGCCCGACACCGGCGCCGCCGCGCTGCGCCACGCCGACGGGCGCGTGCCGCCTACGATGACGGCGGTGCGGGTGAGCCGCCCACCGACGCTCGACGGCCGGCTCGATGATCCGGCGTGGGCCGGGGCGGTCCCGATCCGCGGCTTCACCGAGACCGACCCCGACGAGGGGAAGGCTGCCTCCGAATCGACGACCGTGATGCTGCTGTACGACGCCGACGCGATTTACGTGGGCGCGCGGCTGTACGACGACGCGCCGGCGAAGATCTCGAGCCGCCTGGGCCGCCGCGACGACAACACCCAGAGCGACGTCTTCTACGTCGACTTCGACAGTTACCATGATCACCGCACGGCGTTCGAGTTCGCCGTGAATCCAGCGGGCGTGAAGCTGGACGACCTGTGCAGCAACGACTTCTTCATCGGCGACCGCTCCTGGGATCCCGTGTGGGAGGTGGCGACCGCGATCGACTCTCTCGGCTGGGTCGTGGAGATGCGGATCCCGTTCTCGCAGCTGCGGTTCCCCCAGGTGCGCGAGCAGGTGTGGGGCGTCAACTTTTTTCGCTGGGTGTTCCGCAAGAACGAGCTCTCCCAGTGGGTATTCAAGAAGAAGACCGAGACGGGGTACGCGTCGCGCTTCGGTCACCTGGTCGGCCTGCGCGACATCCCCTCCCCGCGACGGCTGGAGCTGCTGCCGTACACCCTCGGCCGCGGCACGTACGACAGCCCCGCTGCCGGGAATCCCTTTGACAACGGCCGCACCTACTTCGGCGGCGCGGGGCTCGACCTGAAGTACGGCGTCACCTCGAACCTTACGCTCGATGCCGCCGTCAACCCCGACTTTGGTCAGGTCGAGTCGGATCCTTCGTTCGTGAACCTCACGGCATTCGAGCAGTTCCTGCCGGAGCGGCGGCCGTTTTTCGTGGAAGGGGCGAGCATCTTCGCGTTCGGCGGCACCGGTCCCTACATCCAGTTCGGCAACACGCCCCAGTACTTCTACTCGCGCCGCATCGGACGACCGCCCGAGCACGAGGCAGCCGCGCCGTCAGGGGGCTTCGTCGACGCGCCGACGAACAGTACGATCCTCGGGTCCGCCAAGCTCTCGGGGAAGACGCCGGGAGGCTGGTCGCTCGGGGTGCTCGACGCCGTGACCGCGCGGGAGCAGGCCACGTTGGCCGATTCGAACGGCGTGCGGTGGCGGGACGACGTGGAGCCGCTCACGAACTACCTGGTCGGCCGGGTACGGCGGGAGATCGGAGGCCACACGGGATTCGGCTTGCTCGCGACGGCCGTCGCTCGCCACAGTCGCAGCCCCGCCGTGGACTCGCTCCGGAGCGGTGCGTACGTCGCGGCCGCGGACTTCTACCACCGCTGGGACAACAACACGTACTCGGTCTTCGGCTCGATCGGTGCCTCCTACGTCACCGGGGACACGCTCGCCCTGCGCGTCACCCAGCAGCAGTCGGCGCGCTACTACCAGCGACCCGACGCGGCGTACTTACACTACGACTCGCTTCGGACCTCGCTCGCCGGCGCGGGCGCGGACTTTTCGATCAACAAGGAAGGGGGGAACACCATCTGGGCGGCGGCGCTCAGCACGAGCACGCCAGGGTTTGAAGTGAACGATTTGGGCTTCCAACACCGCACCGACCGCGTCGCGGGCGACGTGTTCTTGGCCTACCGCTGGACCACACCGGGACGTGTGTTCCGGCAGGCGAGCGTCTCCTCGGACCCCTTGGCCATGGCCTGGAACTACGGGGGCGATCGGATCCAGCTGGGTCGCGTCGTGGGCGTCTTCGGGCAGCTGTTGAACTACTGGAGTGGCAGCTTCTTCGTCTACGAGCAGCAACAGGGCGTGGACGATCGGCTCACCCGCGGTGGTCCCGCGGCTCTCGCGCCGCAGCAATGGAACCTCGGCGGCACCATCTCCTCCGACCAGCGCCGGGCCGTGAACGGCACCGTCAGCGCGAACTACTTCCGCGACGCCGCCGGCACCTGGACCATCAACGTGAACCCCGTGATCAGGGTACGGCCGAGCACCGCGGTGTCGCTGCAGCTCGGCCCGAGCTACACCACGGGCTGGACGGCCGCGCAGTTCGTCACCTCGCAGGCCGATACCTCCGCCGGGGCGACGTACCGCGCGCGCTACGTGTTCGGGGAGCTCGACCAGCGCCAGCTCGACCTGACGACGCGGCTCAACGTCACCTTCACGCCGACCCTCAGCTTTCAGCTGTACCTGCAGCCGTTCACCTTCTCCGGACGCTACCGCACCTTCAAGGAGCTCCGGGCGCCGCGTACCTTCGCCTTCAATGTGTATGGACAGGACAACGGGTCCACCATCACATACGATGGCGGCAGCGCCCGCTACACCGTCCACCCCGATAGCTCGCAGCCGAGCAACTCATTCCAGTTCTCGAACCCGGACTTCCGGGTCCGCTCGCTCCGCTCGAACGCCGTGCTGCGCTGGGAGTACCGGCCCGGCTCGACGCTCTTCCTGGTCTGGACCCAGTCGCGCTCCGCCGACCTCTCCGATCCCACGCTGGACGTAGGGCACTATCTCGCCCGCGAGCTGCTCCGGGATCCACCGACCAATGTCCTGTTGATCAAGGTGAACTACTGGTTGAGCCTGTAGGCCGATCGGCCGTCGTATATTCCGCCCATGTCTTTCTGGACCTGGCGGCGGAAACTCACGGCCGGGATCGCGGTCGTGTTGCTGCTCGCGTTGGGCTGGGCGGCGGTGGTGGTCGCGGTGGCGCTGGCGGCCGCGCGCGACCAGGCGACGGCCGCCGACGCGATCGCGGTGCTTGGCGCGGCGCAGTACAACGGCCAGCCGTCACCCGTGTTCCGGGCCCGGCTCGACCATGCCGCGGCGCTGTACCAGCGCGGCCTCGCGCCGGTGGTGCTCGTGACGGGCGGCGTCGGCTCGGGCGACACGGTGAGCGAGTCCGAGGTCGGGCGCCGCTACCTCGTCAAGGCCGGACTGCCGGAGGGCGCGGTCGTCGCGCTGCCGGCGGGCGCGAGCACGTACGCCTCGCTCGCCGGCGTGGCGCGCTGGTTCGCCGGCAGAGACAATCGCCGGGTGCTGCTCGTCTCGGATGGATTCCACATGCTGCGCCTCCAGATCCTCGCGACTCGACTCGGCCTCGTGCCGTTTACGTCGCCCGCGCCCAACTCGCCCATCCGTTCGAACCCGCGACGCAACGCCGCCTACTTCCTCGCCGAGGGCTTCAAGGTCCCGCTCACGTGGGCCTTCAACCGCTGAGGCGCAACGGGGAACGCTCGATGCAACTCGCCAGCCGTCGCATTTACACGGGCCGCGTCGTGCGGCTCGACATCGACACCGTCCAATTCCCGGACGGGTCCACCGGGGAACTGGAGCTGATCCGTCACCCCGGCGCCGCCGCCGTGGTGCCCTGCGCCTCGGACCCGCGCGGCGAGGACCCGATCCTCCTCCTGATCAAGCAGTATCGCTACGCCACCGGGGGACCCTTGTGGGAAGTGCCGGCCGGCACCCTCGCCCCGGGCGAGGACCCGGAGACCTGCGCCCGGCGGGAGCTCGGCGAAGAGGCCGGCGTCAGCGCGACCGAGCTCGTGCGCCTGACCTCCATCTGGACAACGCCCGGCTTCACCGATGAGGTCATTCACCTCTACCTGGCGACGGGGCTGACGGCGGGGACCCCCGCGCGCGAGCGTGACGAGTTCATCGAAGTCGAGCCGCACCCCCTGTCGCGGGTGCTGACTCGCATCCGGGACGGGGAGATCCGTGACGCAAAGACGATTGTCGCTATCCTTTATATGGCGGGGTTCATCCTGGGCCTGTAGCGCGGCCGTGTCACCCGCCGGGGACGGCCCCACAGGGCCGAGCTCCCCGGGAGAGCACAACTTGCTCGGACACAGTGACTTGCATTTGACCGGCGACCGGTACGGTTCCTGCCATATCTATACGGGGTGAAGGCCTTGCCGTCTCGAGTCCCAATGTTCGATCTGAAACAGCGGAGCGGCCTCATGCGAGCAGCCCTCAAGCGGAACCCGCCGGACGTCGTGAGCGCCCGCGCGCTGGAGCGCAAGGTGCTGCACGAGCTGGACGACGGACGGCTGGTGCTCGAGCACCTGGCTGGCGACCCTCAGGCGTTCGGGACCCTGGTCGACCGCTACCAGACCCGCCTGCTCAACTTCATCAACCGGACGATCGGCGACCGCGAACGGGCTGAGGACCTCGTGCAGGAGGTGTTCATCCGCGTGTTCCGCCACCTCCACCGGTTCGATCAGACCAAGAAGTTCTCGACGTGGATCTACACGATCGCCTCGAACCTGGGTAAGAACGAGCTGCGCAATCGCAGCCGCAACCCTCTGGTCCTGTTCCAGACGATCAAGAAGCACTGGGAGGCCGACCACCGGCCGCTCCAGTTCGAGGACACCACGGCGCGCCCCGACGACCTGTACCGCAAGCGCTATCTGAAACAAGCGGTGGACCAGTGCGTGGGCCAGCTGCCCTCCCATCACCGCGCCGTGTTCGTGCTGCGCGAGCTCGAAGGGAAGAGCTACGCCGAGATCGCGGACATCACCGGCTGCAATCTGGGTACGGTGAAGAGCCGCCTCAATCGAGCCCGCAACAGCTTCGCCCAGCTCATCGGACCGCTGCTGGAGTAGCCCCGGGGGCCGGGGGGGGGAACCCGCCCCGGTCCCGACGGTAGTACATTCCCGTCCATGACGTGCGCCGAATTCCTCGACCGCTACACCGACTTCCGCGACGGCCTGATCACCGCGCCGCGGGAGCTGCGGCGCTTCGGGCGCCACCTCGTGCAGTGCGCCTCCTGCCGCCGCTACGACACGGCAGTGCGGCGCGGCGTGCTCGCGCTCCAGGCGGGTGCCGAGTCGATCGAGCCGTCGCCCGAGTTCCGGCCCCGGCTAGACGCGCGGCTCGCACATGAGCGGCGCGCGGCCCGCGAGGTGCCGGCCCGGGCGGGGATCGCCGCGGCGCTGTTCATCGCGGCCGCCCTGGCGCTCGTCGCCCGCGAGGGTGTGCGGCACGCGCCGGTGGCGCACGTTCCCGCGCTCCCGCCGGTGCGCTTCCCCAAACCCGTCGTCCAGGCGGGCGTGCCTTTCGTGTCGTTCCAGGATCCGCGGGCCACCGTGTTCACGGGGAACCCCAACCCGTACGGCACCGCACTCGTCGAGCCCGCTTCCGCGGGCCGGTAGACTTTCTCTCGCCGCGAGCCCGCGGTAACTTCCGCCCCGTATGGGGGCCCTCACGTTCGACGCGCTGCTGCGGAGCCTGAAGCAGGGCGCGCCCGACCCGGTGTACTACCTCCATGGCGACGAGGATGTGCTGAAGGACGAGGCCATCCGGGCCCTCGTCGAGCGGGCCGTGGATCCCGCGGCGCGCGACTTCAACGTGGACCAGCGCAGCGCCGCCGACCTCGATCCCGAAGCGTTCCACACCCTCGTCAACACGCCGCCGCTGCTCGCGGCCACACGCGCGGTCGTGATCCGCGGGCTCGGGCAGCTCCGCAAGACCACCAAGGTGCGCCAGGAACTGGTGCGCTATCTCGACTCCCCCAGCCCCACGACGCTGCTCGTCCTCGTGCAGGGCGCGGGGGAGCCGCCCGACACGGAGCTCGCCAGCCGGGCCACCGCCGTGGCCGTCAACCCGCTGCCACCGGCGCGCGTCGAGCGCTGGGTGGCGCATCACGCGAGCCGACTCGGGCTCACGCTCGCCCCGGACGCCGCGGAACTGTTGCTTGCGGCTGTTGGAAACGACCTCGCGGCACTGGCCCGGGAGCTCGAAAAGCTGGCAGCCGTCGCGGGGAGCCGACCGGCCACGCGCGACGAGGTCGCCGCGCTGGTGGGGGTGCGGCGCGGCGAAACGGTGCAGGACCTAGTGGACGCCGCGCTCGAGCGGCGCGGGGCCGCCGCCGCCCGCCTCGTGGAACCGGTGCTCGAGCAGGCGGGGATGAGCGGGGTACGCATCGTCACGGCCCTCGCGACCGCGCTCGTCGGCACCGCGCTGGCGCGGGCGGAGTTCGACCGCGGGGCCCCCCAGGTCCGCCTCGCATCGGTGATCCTGTCGCACCTACGGGCCGCCCGCCCCTACGGCCTCGGCAGCTGGGACCAGACCGCGGAGCGCTGGGCCCGCTGGGCTGGTGCATGGAGCGCGGCGGCGCTGTCGCGGGCGCTGCGGCTCGCGCTCGACGCCGACCGCGCGCTCAAGTCCAGCACGGTCACGGACGAACGCGGGATCCTCGAGCAGCTGGTGCTGTCGTGCGCGGTGCCGGAGCGGGAGGCGGCGTGAGGCAGGCGGTTAGGCGGCTAGCCGGATGGACGGTTAGTGTGACACTGCTCGCGCTAACCGCCTATCCGACTAACCGCCTAACCGCCCAGACGGACACGCTCCGCGCCGCGGCGCTGCGCATCGCGCAGACCCGACCCGACTCGGCGCGCGCCATGATGCGGCGCCTGTTGGCGCGGCTGACGCCGCAGGATTCCCTCTACCCGGGTGCCCTCTTCACTGCGGGGATCATCGCCTCTGACGCGGGCACAGTCGCCACCAACCTGCAACGGGTGGTCGTCGAGTACGGCCGCTCCGTGTGGGCGGACTCCGCGCTCTGGCGGCTCGCGCAGCTGTATTTTGCTCAGGGCGACCCCGCGGCGACCGTGCAGGCCGCGGAGCGCCTGCGCCAGGACTACCCTGACTCGCCGCTCCGAGCGCGAGCCGACTTCACGGGCGCGCAGGGCTACTTCGCGCTCAAGGACGGCGCGCACGCGTGTCCCCTCATCCAGGAGGCGCTGGACCGCGCCGGAAGCGACGTCGAGTTCAGGAATCAGGTGGACTTTTACGCGGCGCGCTGCACGCCCGCCACGGCCGCGCCGCCGCCGGCGGCGGCGAGCGACAGCCAGACGAAAGGGGCGCCGACGGTCGCGAGCTACGCCGTGCAGGTACTGGCGGTGAAGAGCGCCGCCCAGGTCGATGAGATGCTCACGCGACTCAAGGTGATGGGATTCGACGGGCGCGTGGTCCGGGACCCGAGCGGCCTCTTCAAGGTGCGCGTGGGGCGCTACCCGACCCACGACGAGGCCGTCAAGGTGCAGCGGCGCTTGAAGACCCGCCTCGGGGGTCAGCCGTTCGTGGTGGAGGAACCGTGACGCCGCGGCTCGAGACCGACACGCCGTTGATGCAGCAGTACCGCGAGATCAAGGCACGGCATCCGGGCACGCTCCTCTTTTTCCGGATGGGCGATTTCTACGAGATGTTCGAAGACGACGCGCGGCTCGCCGCGCGGGAGCTCGGCCTCACCCTCACGGCCCGCAATAACGGCGGTGCGGCGGACGTGCCGCTCGCCGGCGTCCCCGTGAAGGCCGCGACCGAATACCTGCGGCGGCTCATCGCGCTGGGGCACCGCGTGTCCATCTGTGAACAGGTGGAAGATCCGAAGCTCGCGAAAGGGCTCGTGCGCCGCGAGGTCATCGAGACGGTCACCCCGGGGACCGTGCTGGCGGAGGAATGGCTCGAGCGCAAACGGAACAACTTCCTCGTGGCCGTCGATCCACGCGGTGGCGCCGCCGGGCTCGCCGCGCTCGATCTCACCACGGGTGAGCTCGTGCTCGAGACGGTCGCGCCGGAGGACCTCCCCACGGCGCTCGCCCGCTACGAGGCCCCCGAGGTGGTGCTGCCCGCGGGCGCGCCCGTCACCGCCGGGGGCGCACCGGCGCGGAGCGAGCGGGAGCCGTGGGAGTTCGACCCCGAGCTGGCCCGGGAAGATCTGACACGCACCTTCCGGCTCGCGTCGCTCGACGGCCTCGGCATCGAATCGGGCGACCGCGCGGCGCTGGGCGCGGCGGGTGCGCTGCTGCGCTACGCCCGCGAGCTCAAGCCCGGCGGTCTGCCGCACCTCGCCCGGCCGCGCGTCCTGCGACGCGGCGACGTGCTGCCGCTCGACGAGATGACCCGGCGAAACCTGGAGCTCGTGGAGCCGCTCCGCCCCGGCGCTGCGGTCGGAGGGACGACGCTGCTCGAAGTGCTCGACCGGACCATGACACCGATGGGAGCGCGGCTGCTCCGCGGCTGGCTGCTGGCGCCGCTCGTCGACCCCGCGGCGATCAACGCCCGGCTCGACGCGGTGGACGTGCTGGTGGCGGACGGGCGCGGGCGGGACCGTGTGCGGGAAGCGCTCGACGGCGTGCGCGATCTCGAGCGCCTGGCGGGCCGCGCCGCGCTCGGGCGCGCGACCCCACGCGAGCTCGGCGCGCTGCGCGACTCGATCCATCGCCTCCCCGACGTGCGCGCCGCGCTCGACGGCCTCGAGGCGCGGGGCCGGGCGCCGTTGCTTGAGGAGGCGGCCGATCGCTTCGACCTGCTCCAGGACCTGGGCGACGAGCTGGCGCGCGCGCTCGTAGAGCGACCGCCGGCCCAGCTCGCGGAGGGGGACGCGATCCGCCCGGGCTACGACCGCGAGCTCGACGAGGTCAAGGACGCGCGCGACGGCGGCAAGCGCTACATCGCGGGGCTCCAGGCGCGCGAGCGCGAGCGCAGCGGCATCGCGTCGCTCAAGGTTGGCTTCAACAAGGTCTTCGGCTACTACATCGAGGTGACGAACCCGCACAAGGCGCGCGTGCCCGCCGAGTACGAACGACGCCAGACGCTGTCGGGGGCGGAGCGCTACGTGACCCCGGAGCTGAAGGAGTACGAGGCGAAGGTGCTGGGAGCGGAAGAGCGCATCGCGGCGCGCGAGGCCGAGCTTGTGGACGCCCTGCGGCGTCGCGTCACCGACGCGATCGCGCGGGTGCAGACCAGCGCGCGGCTGCTTGCCCGGCTCGACGTGTGGAGCGCCCTCGCCGATCTCGCACATCACGACGGGTACGTCCGCCCGGAGGTGAACGAGGGCTTCACGATCGCCCTCGAGGGCAGCCGCCACCCCGTGGTCGAGCGGATGATGGCGCGGGAGGCCTTCATCCCGAACGACGTCTTGCTGGATGGGGCCGGCCGCGTCATGCTCCTCACCGGGCCCAACATGGCGGGGAAGTCCACGCTGCTGCGGCAGGTGGGGCTGTGCGTGGTGCTGGCCCAGATGGGCGGGTTCGTGCCCGCCCGGCGCGCCGTGCTCGGCGTCGTGGACCGGCTGTTCACGCGCGTCGGCGCGTCGGACAACCTGGTCCGGGGGCAGTCCACCTTCATGGTGGAGATGAGCGAGACCAGCGCGATCCTGCACGGAGCCACGGCGCGGAGCCTCGTCCTGCTCGACGAGATCGGTCGCGGCACGTCGACCTACGACGGCGTGGCGATCGCCTGGGCGGTGACGGAGTTCCTGCACAACACCATCGGCTGCAAGACGGTCTTCGCCACCCACTACCACGAGCTGACGCAGCTCACGGAAGAGCTTGCGCACGCGCGCAACTTCAACGTGGCGGTGCGCGAGGCCGGCGACGAGATCGTGTTCCTGCACCGCCTCGAGCCGGGCGGCACGGATCGCTCGTACGGGATCCACGTGGGCCAGCTCGCCGGGCTGCCGGCGCCGGTCGTGGCCCGGGCCTGGCAGGTGCTGCAGCTGCTGGAAGCCGGCCACCACGTGGCGCACCAGCCCGCGCCGCCTCCGCCGGACGCGGCGCAACTCGGGCTGTTCATTGCGCCAGGGACGGGAGCGGCGCCGCATCCGCTGCTCGACGAGCTCGACCGGCTGGATGTCAACACATTGTCGCCGCTCGAGGCGCTGAACCGGCTCGCGGCGTGGAAGAAGCAGCGGGAGGAGCGCGCGTGAACGCATGGCGCCGTGTCGGCGCGACCGTGGTCGCGCTCGGACTCGTGGCCGGGGGGTGGCACTGCGGCCGGCGGGGTTCGGGGGGGGCAGGGGGGGCGCCGGGCCAGACGGGCGACGGCGCCCAGGCCGGAGGCGGGCCGCCCGATCAGGAGCCGCCCGTGGCGTTGAACGCCGACTCGCCGATCCAGTACCCGCCGCGGCTGTACGACCAGAAGGTCGAGGGCGATGTGGTGCTGCGACTGTTCGTCGATTCGACCGGGCGGCTCGCCCCTGAGTCGAGCCGCGTGGCCGAGCCGAGCGGCTATCCGGCACTCGACTCGGCGGCGCTGGGCGGCGCGAGGAAGCTGCGCTTCGCCCCGGCACGGCGGCACGGGCTGCCGGTCGCCGCGGCGTTCCTGCAGCCGATCGAGTTCCGTCATCCCGCGGCGAGCGGCGCCGTGATTCGGGGAGCACCTGATACGGCGCTCCCCGCAACGGCCCGGCCTGCCCTGCCCCCGCCCCCGCCCCCGCGCCGCATCCGGCCGGACACGGGCCGCGCGCCACTGGACACAACCCGGGTGCGGGCGGAGACCACCCGAGCCAGGCCGGACTCCGGTGCCGTCCCACACTAGGCCGTACGCGAACATTCTCGAGACGATCGGGTGGACGCCCCTCGTTCGCCTCAACAAGGTGACGCAGGGGATCCGGACCCCGGTGTACGCGAAGGCCGAGTTCTTCAACCCGGGCGGCTCGGTGAAGGACCGGATCGGTCTCGCGATGATCGAGGCGGCGGAGCGCGAGGGCCGGCTCAAGCCGGGCGGCCTGATCGTGGAGGCGACGTCGGGGAACACCGGGGTGGGGCTCGCGCTCGCCGCGGCGGTGAAGGGCTACCGCTGCGTCTTCACGATGCCGGACAAGATGTCGCAGGAGAAGGCGCGGTTGCTACGGGCGCTCGGTGCCGAAGTGATCATCACCCCCAGCGCGGTGCCGCCCGACCACCCCGAGAGCTACATCGTGAAGGGTCGCGCCATCGCCGCGGCCCACTCCAACGCGATCTTCGCGGACCAGCATTACAACCCGGTCAACCCGGAAGTCCACTACCGCACGACCGGCCCGGAGATCTGGCAACAGACGGACGGGAAGATCACGCACTTCGTGTGCGCGCCCGGCACGGGCGGTACCGTGAGCGGGGCGGGCCGCTACTTGAAGGAGCAGAACCCGCGCGTGCGCGTGATCGCGGGCGATCCGGTCGGCTCGATCTACTCGGAGTACGCCCGGACCCGCCAGAAGACCGAGGGGCATCCCTACAAGGTGGAAGGGATCGGGGGCGACAAGATCCCGACCTCGCTCCACTGGGACGTGATCGACGAGTGGATCACCGTGTCCGACAAGGACGCGATGCTGCTGGTCCGGCGGCTCGCCAAGGAAGAGGCCCTGTTCGCCGGGGGCTCGACCGGCGTGAACATCGTCGCCGCGCTGGAGGTCGCGCGGCGGGTGAACGACCCGGAGGCGCTCGTGGTGACGGTGCTGTGCGACACGGGCGAGCGCTACCTCTCCAAGGTCTACAACGACGAGTGGCTCCGGGAGAACCAGATCCTCGAAGTCGAGCGCATCGCCGTCGCGCGCCTGCTCGACGCGAAGAACTCGGGCGCCCCGCCGCTCATCTCTGTGGCGCCCACGGCTACGGTGCGCCAGGCGCTGAACCTGATGAGCACCTACAACGTGTCGCAGCTGCCCGTACTGGACGGCGGCGACGGCGTCGGCGCGGTGGCGGAGCAGGTGCTGATGGGGCGGGCGCTGGAAGCGCGCGCAACGCTCGACACGCCCGTCGGCGACGTGATGGACCCGCCGTTCCCGGTGGTGGACGCGGACCTTCCCGTGGAGCGGCTCACGGCGCTGCTGTCGCGCGAGACGCCCGCCGCGCTGGTACGGCGCGACGGGAAGATCGCGGGGATCGTGACGCGCTACGACGTGCTCCACCAGCTCGCCGGGATCCACTGATGCGGGTCACCGTGCTCACGGGGGGGGCGACGGCGGAGCGCACGGTGGCGTTCGCCGGCGCGGCGCAAATCGTCGAGGCGTTGCGCGGCCGGGGACACAAGGTTCACGTCGTGGACACGGTCACCGGGGTGCTCGCGCCGGCGGACGAGCAACGGCTCCTCACCGGGAGCGTGGGGCGCGAGCCGCCCGCCGTGGCCGAGCTCGACGAACGCGAGCGCGAGCTGCTCTCCAACGGCCTCGCCACCCTCCCCCCCGTGAAGGGCGCGGAGGTGCTGTTCCTGTGCCTGCACGCGGGGCGCGGCGAGGGCGGCGTGCTGCAGGCGGTGCTCGACGTGATCGGCGTGCCGTACACGGGCAGCGGCGCGCTCGCGAGCGCCTTGGCGATGGACAAGGACCTCTCCAAACGGTTGTTCCGCGCCGCCGGCGTCCCCGTTCCCGCCTGGTTCATGGCGCCCGTGGCCCCGGAGGACGTCACCACGGCGCTCGGCTGGCCCGTGATCGTGAAGCCGTCCAAGATGGGCTCCTCGGTGGGCATGACGTTCGTGAAGAGCGCCAAGGGGCTGGACGCCGCGGTCGAGCTGGCGCGGCGCTACGACAACGAGGTGATGGCGGAGCAGTTCATTCCCGGGCGGGAGCTGACGGTCGGGATCCTCGGCGACGTGCCGCTGCCGGTCGGGGAGATCATTCCGAAGCACGAGCTGTTCGATTACGAGTGCAAGTACACGCCGGGCATGTCGGAGGAGATCTTTCCCGCCGCGCTCGACACGACGCTCGCGCGCCACCTCCAGGAGCTCGCGCTCACGGCGCACCGCGCGCTCAAGCTGGGCGGATACTCACGCGTCGACTTCCGGTTGAGCCCCGAGGGCGACATCTTTTGTCTGGAGGCCAACACGCTCCCGGGCATGACGCGCACTAGCCTCCTCCCGCAGGCCGCCCGGGCTGCGGGGATCGAGTTTCCGGAGTTGTGCGAGCGCATCTGCCGGTTGGCCCGGAACTCGGGGAGCGCGAGCGGGGGATAAGACACCTGATGGGCCCGCAGCGGACGTTCGGCATGACCCCGTGGGTGCGGCGGCTGATGGTCGCCAACCTGGTCGTCTTCCTGCTCCAGGAGACGATCTTCGTGAGCCCGCGCTTCATCGCCACGTTCGGGTTCGCGCCGCTGTCCGCCTTCGCGCAGCCGTGGACCTTCCTCACCTACATGTTCGTCCATGCGAACCTGCTCCACCTCGCGTTCAACCTGCTGGCGCTCTTCGTCTTCGGGTCGCCGGTCGAGGAGCGGATGGGGAGCGGATCGTTCCTGTTCTACTATCTGCTGTGCGGCCTCGGCGGCGCCGCGCTGTCGCTGGTGCTGATGCAGTTCCGGCCGTTGGACGTGGTCGTGGGCGCGTCGGCCGCCGTGTACGGCGTGATGCTGGCGTTCGCCTGGGCGTGGCCCGACCAGCCGATTTACGTGTTCCCGCTCCCCGCACCGATCCCCGCGAAGTGGCTCGTGACGTTCGCCGTGGCGATCTCGCTGGCGCTGGCCCTCGCGCCGGCGAGCGGCGGCGTGGCGCACCTCGCGCACCTGGGGGGGTTCGCGACCGGGTTCCTCTACCTGAAGACGGCGGCGTGGCGGCTGGGCCGCGCGGAGCGCGAGCTGCGGCGCGCGGTCGCGCCCAGCGTGCTCGTCCACCCCGCGCGGGCGGCGCGGGGGAGCGACACGGGGAAGCCGCGTCGGGCCGAGCGCGATCCCGCGCAAGCCGAGATCGACCGCG
>Ga0137383_10000143_pt1 | contig 30567 bp, 19 predicted proteins | sample SagtaG_19_FD_104817 | JGI IMG/M metagenome (GOLD analysis project Ga0137383, IMG submission 104817) | Vadose zone soil microbial communities from Sagehorn Ranch, Mendocino, California, USA - Sage2_R_40_16 metaG | ecosystem: Environmental > Terrestrial > Soil > Vadose zone | place: USA... | reverse complement strand
GGCCTGGTATGGCAGCGGCGAACTGACCAGCGACACGCGCAAGCACTCGAGCTGGTACGGGTTCGCGTCGTACTACCGCGACGCGGCGGGCGGGTGGTTGGTGAATCTGCTGCCACAGTTGACCTTGCGACCCAACGCCGCCTTATTCTTGAGCGTCGGACCGGGCTATGTCACAGGACGATTCTCGGCACAGTACGTGACTCGCCGGCGCGACAGCACTGCGGTGGCAACCCTGGGCAACCGCTACGTGTTCGCCGAGCTCCGGGAGCGGAGCGCATACGTCACGCTGCGCGCAAACGCCACCTTCTCGCCCGTGCTCAGTTTCGAGCTGTACGCGCAGCCGTTCACGTTCTCGGGCGCGTATGACAGCTATAAGGAGTTGCGGGCGCGGCGGACTTACTCGTTCGATCAATACGGCCGCGATAACGGCTCGACCATCACGCCGGGAGACACCACGGTATGCGGCAGCGCCGGTCCAAATCGTTGCCTCGGTGTCGATCCCGACGGTGCGAGCCCGGCCGCCGAGTTCGCGCTATACCGCCCCGACTTTCGGACACGGGCGTTCAAGGTGAAGGCGGTGGCGCGCTGGGAGTATCGGCCCGGATCCACCATGTTTCTCGTGTGGACGCAGAGTCGTTCCGGCTACGTGCCCTACGACGGCACCTTTGACATGCAGCGCGATCTGGCCACTGATCTGTTTCGTGACCGGCCGACGAACGTGTTCCTGGTGAAGGTCAACTTCTGGTTGAGCCGCTAGCGACGACCCGCCGTGCCCGCCTGGTGCTGCTCGCGCTCGCGGCCGCGGCGCGAGGGACAGTCCGGGGCGGCCGGTGGTAGGGTGGCGGGCGGATCGTCTGGGTGATCCTGGGGACTGGAGTTAAAGGGGGCTACCGGTCAGCCACGCTTTACTAGCATGAAAGCACGCTGCGTCTGACCCTGGAGGCGCTAGGGCTGACGCCCTTCCCGGGGGCCGCAGCCGCGGCCCCCGCGATGGGCGAGTTCTTCGGCGCTGATACGCGCTACTCCCACTCCCTCTTCGGTCCCTTCTTGGGCCGGAAGTCGTCCTCATCCGTGTCGTCGAACTCGTCATCGAGATCGTCATAATCGTCTTCGTCGAGATCCTCGTCGTCGAGATCGTCCTCGTCCAGCTCATCATCGAAGTCTTCGTCGAGTTCCTTGTCCTCTTCGAATTCTCCGAACTCCTCGTCGACTTCGTCGCTCCTGCGCTTGAGCGACCAATGAGTCGACGTCTCACGGGCCAGCATTGCCACCTCCGGCTGAGGTTTACGTCGAACGACTGCTCCAGGACCCCCCCCTTGCCCTACCCTACTCCTCGAGGGCGCGCTTCTCGCTGCGGGCCAACTTGCGGCGCTCGGTCGCGCCCAGGAGGCGCTTCCGCAGCCGCACCGACGACGGCGTCACCTCAATCAGCTCGTCGTCTTCGATGTACTCGAGCGCCAGCTCCAAGGTCATCTGGCGTGGCGGCTCCAAGATAATCATCTCGTCCGCCGCGGTGGTGCGCATGTTCGTCAACTTCTTTTCCTTCGTGGCGTTCACGTCCAGATCACCCGGGCGCACGTGCTCCGCGATGATCATCCCCTGATAGACCGGATCTCCTGGCTGTACGAACATCGTACCGCGCTCCTGAAGATTGAAGAGGGCGTACGCCACCACGACCCCCTCCCGGTCCGCCACCATCACCCCCCGGTTCCGCCCCGAGAGCGGACCGGCCCACAAATCATACTCGAAGAAGCGGTGGTGGATGATCCCCGTCCCCCGCGTATCCGTCAAGAATTCCGACCGGTAGCCCAGCAGCCCGCGGGCCGGGATCTTGAACCGCATGCGCACCATCCCCAACCCGGGATTCTTCATATCCAGCATGGTCGCCCGCCGCGGTCCGAGCTTCTCCATCACCACGCCGACATACCCCTCCGGGCAGTCGATCATCAGCTCCTCGTAGGGCTCCAGGCGCTCGCCGTTCGGGCCCTCACGCGGGATGATCCGCGGCCGGCTGACCTGGAATTCGTATCCCTCGCGCCGCATCGTCTCCATCAGGATGCCGAGGTGCAGCTCCCCGCGCCCCGATACCGTGAAGGCGTAGGGTGTGTCCGTGTCCTCCACCCGCAGCGCGACGTTGCGCTCCAGCTCGCGATACAGCCGCTCGCGCAGCTGCCGGCCGGTCACGAACTTGCCCTCGCGCCCGGCGAGCGGCGAGTTGTTGACCAGCATGTCGACCGAGATGGTCGGCTCCTCGACCGCGATGCCCGCCAGCCGGTCAAGATGATCGGGCGCCGTCACGGTCTTCCCAATTTCGACACCGGCAAGACCGGCAATGGCGACGATCTCGCCCGCCGCAGCCGTCTCGAGCTCCACACGCTCAAGACCCTCGAATGCAAAAAGCTTCACCACGCGCGCCTGCTCGAATTTGCCGTCACCCACAGGACCCGGCTCCCCGATCGGCAGTAACGCGACGGTGTCACCCACGTGCATACGCCCGCGCTCGATCCGGCCGATGCCGATCCGTCCCAGATAGGACGAATAGTCGAGCGTCGAAATGAGCATCTGGAGCGGTCCGTCCGGATTTGCCTTCGGTGCGGGGATCGTGCCCAGAATCGTCTCGAACAGCGGCGTCAGATCCTTTCCTTCTTTCTTCAGGTCGAGCGTCGCAGTCCCCGCCCGGCTGGATGTATAAAGGAAAGGGCAGTTGAACTGCTCGGGCGACGCGTCGAGGTCCATCAGCAGCTCCAACACCTCGTCGTGCACCCGGAGCGGCTCCGCGTCAGGCCGGTCAACCTTGTTGACCAGCACGATCGGCTTGAGTCCGAGCGCCAGCGCCTTGCCCGCCACGAACCGCGTCTGCGGCATTGGCCCCTCGGCGGCGTCCACCAATAGCAGGAAGCCGTCGACCATCCGCAGAATCCGCTCGACCTCGCCACCGAAATCGGCGTGCCCCGGCGTGTCCACGATATTGATCTTCGTGTCTCCCCAGCGAACCGACGTGTTCTTCGCCAGGATTGTAATGCCGCGCTCACGCTCGAGGGGATTGGAATCCATGATGCGATCCGCCACCTGCTGATTGGCGCGGAACACACCCGCCTGGCGGAGCATCTGATCCACCAGGGTCGTCTTCCCATGGTCGACGTGCGCGATGATCGCGATGTTACGAATCTTCACTGTCTTACGGTTCCCCTTAAAGAGGGGCGCAGTATAAACGGAGTCACGGTGCCGAACAAGGGATTCGGTCAGTCGCAGGTCGGCTCTCGCTCCACCTGCACCGTCACATGCGCTATGCCGAGTGCCCGCATCTGGTCCTGCACCGCTTCCAGCACCGGCTGATTATCGGTGGGGTTCTTGACCACGAGGTGGCCGCTCATCGCCACCACGCCACTCGTCACGGTCCAAAGATGCAGATCGTGCACGGACTCGACCCCCGGTACCGAGGCGATCCGATCATGCACGTCAGCGAGCGCGATGTGCGCCGGCGTCGCCTCGAGGAGCACGTCGGCGCTTTCCTTGACCAGTCGCCAGGCGCTGCCCAGCACCAGCGCGCCGATGAATACGGAGATGATGGGATCGGCCAGCGTCCATCCGAGCGTCAACACGATCACGCCCGCGATGAGCGCGCCCACCGAGCCCAGCAGATCGCCGAGCACGTGTAGATATGCGCCTCGCTGATTGAGCGAGTGTTCATGGCCGCGATGCAGGACACCGACCGCGACGAGATTGGCCACGAAGCCCACCGCCGCGACGCCGAGCAGCAACGCGCCGTTCACGAGCGGCGGAGTCCGAAAGCGATGCCACGCCTCGACGCCGATCCCGATCGCGATGGCAAAGAGCACCGCACCGTTCACGAGGGCGGCCAGAATTTCGAGCCGCATGAAACCGAACGAGCGCTCCGGAGTCGCGGGACGCTGAGCGATCCAGGCCGCCAACAGCGCCAGGCCGAGCGCGGCGACGTCCGCCAGCATGTGCGCGGCGTCGGCGAGCAGCGCCAGTGAGCCCGCCATCCAGCCGCCGATCAGCTCGACCAGCATGACGACGGCCGTGATGGCGAGCGCGAGCGTCAGGCGCCGTCGAGTCTCGACGTTGAGGGGGGCGCGATAGGTGCAGTGGGCTTCGGCGGGCAGCACGAGTGTTTCCTCGGGGAGAAACATAATACCTTTTAGATCGTGAACGCCCTCTGGCTGCGCCTGGTCGCCGTCATCGTGCTCGTTGCGGCCAATGCGTTCTTCGTGGCAGCTGAGTTTGCCCTGGTCGCCTCACGCCGCACGCGGATCGAGGCGATGATCCGCCGTGGCGACCGCAAGGCGCGGATCGTGCGCAAGGCGCTCGGCGAGCTGTACCGTCTGCTCTCGGCGACGCAGCTCGGCATCACCCTCACCTCCATTCTGCTCGGGTACGTGGCGGAAGACACCGTCGCGCACCTGTTCCACGACTGGTTCGCCACGCTCCCCGCGGCACTGAACTTCCTGACGCGCGGGGGGATCGCGTCGGTGATTGCCGTCGGAATGATTTCTTTTCTGCACGTCGTATTCGGCGAGCTGGTTCCCAAGACGTGGGCGATCACCCACCCCGAGGGCACTAGTCGCTGGGTCGCCTCGCCGCTCATCATTTTTTCCTGGATCACCCGGCCGTTCAATTTTCTGTTGAACGCGAGCGCGCGCTTCGTGGTCCGTCTGCTCGGCATCAAGACCACCAACCCCGAGCTGGACCGCGTGCATTCCCCCGAGGAGATCCGCATGCTGGTCGAGCAGAGCCGCAAGACCGGCGGTCTCGGCGCCGGCGACGCGCGCCTGCTGGAAGGCGTCTTCGAGTTCAGCGAAAAGAATGCGCGCGAGGTCATGACGCCGCGGACGCAGATCGTCGCGCTCCCCGCCGAGGCATCGCTGGCGGAGGCAGCCGACCGCGTCGCCGCCGCCGGCCGCTCGCGCTACCCCGTGACTGGCGACTCGCTGGACGACGTCGTCGGCATCGTGCATGCAAAAGACATCCTGCGCGGCCTGCTGTCCGGATCCGAAACCCCGGTGCAAGACATCGCGCGGCCCGCGTTCTTCGTGCCGGGGACGCGCGAAGTCGAGGACGTACTCGCCGACATGAAACGGCAGAAGGTGCACCTGGCGATTGTCCTTGATGAGTTCGGCGGCACGGCGGGACTGGTGACGATGGAGGACCTGCTCGAGGAGATCGTCGGTCCGATTTACGACGAATACGACCAAGCTCCTCCCCCCCTGGTGGGGTCAGGCGCGGCGGCGAGCGGCGGTGGCGGGGGGGGCGGGGGCGGCGGGGGCGGCGGGGGGGGCGTACCGATTCTCGCCGGCAGCACGGAAATCAGCGACGTGAACCGCGCGCTGAAGCTGCAGCTCGACGACACCGATTATACGACGATCGGCGGGCTGTTGTTCGGACGGCTGGGCCGCCTGCCGAAGGTCGGCGACCGGGTCAACCTGGAGGGTGCGACGTTCGAGATTCTGGAGATGGACGGCCGGCGTGTGGGGCGCGTGCGGGTCTGGCCGGCGACCACGCACGTACCGGAACCCTCGAGCTAATGCCCCAGCGATTGACGCGCGGTCGCGAGCTGCACCGCCAGCTCGAGCGAGGCGCGCATCGACCCGGCGTCCGCGATCCCCTTCCCGGCGATGTCGAACGCCGTGCCGTGATCGGGTGACGTGCGGATGAAGGGCAAACCCAGCGTGACGTTCACGCCCGTTCCGAATCCCGATACTTTCACGGCCGTCATGCCCACATCGTGATACGGCGCGAGCACGGCGTCGAACTCACCCCGCAGCGCCCGCACGAAGACCGTATCGGCGGGGAGCGGCCCTGCCGCTTCGAGCGCCGCCGCGGCCGGCTCCAGAATGCGGGCATCCTCGTCGCCGAATAGCCCGCCCTCGCCTGCGTGCGGATTGAGGGCACAGAGCGCCAGCCGCGGCGATGCCACGCCCCACCACCGCTGCAGCGCATCCCGTGCAATACGCCCGGCCTGCACGACCCGCTCCGTAGACACAGATGCGATCGCGTCGCGCAACGACAAATGCGTGGTCACGAGCACGACCCGCAGCCGGCCCGTCGTCAGCATCATCGCGACGGGAATATCGCCCGCGATGTGCGCCAGGAATTCGGTGATGCCGGGGAACCGGTAGCCGGCCGCGTGTAGCGCAGCCTTGTTGACGGGGCCGGTGACGATCGCATCCACCTCGCCCGACAGGGCCAGCCGGGCCGCCGCTTCGATGCCCTCCGCTGCCGCACGACCGGCTTCCAATTCATTCGGGGCTCCGTCGTCCCAGCCGCCGACGATGCGGACCTCTGCATCCAGCGGCTGCCGGAGTGCTTTGCGGACGACCTCGGGACCGATCCCGCGGGGATCCCCTACAGCAACGGCGAGACGCGGTCGGGTGGGTGCCACCGCTACAGTCTGATATCGATGTAGATCTGGCGGCGCAGCTGATCGATGAAGTGCCGGATCGCGAGCTGATCGCTGAGCGATTGCCGAATCTTCAGCTTCACGTCGTCGAACGACAGGTCACCGGCCGCATGGCGCGCCGTCACCTCGAGGACGACGAACTTCGCGCGGGGCGTACCGGCTCCTTCTGTGATCACCGGCTTCAGCCCGAGCGTCGTGTCGGCCGAAATGATCTTCTGATACTCAGGCGGCATGTCGGTGAGCGCGGCATCCTCCGCGAGCTTCGGCTCCTGCGGGTCGCCGTACACCTTTGCCAGTGAATCGAATGACACGCCGCCGGATCGGCGCGCGAGCACGTCGTGCAGCGAATCGGCCAGGCGCTTGGCGATGGCGATCTGCGCCTCGCTGACGACCGGGGTGATCAGGATATGCCGCGCCAGGATCTCGGCCGGCTGCGTGCGCTCGACGTTGATGATGTGGAAGCCGAACGGTGTCTCCACCGGCGGCGAGATTTCGCCCGGACGGAGCCGGAACGCCACGTCCTCGAACTCCTTGACCATCACGCCGCGCCGGAACCAGCCCAGCTCACCGCCCTGCGCCGCGGACGCGCTGTCGTTCGAGAATCGCTTCGCCGCCCCCGCGAAGTCCGCGCCATGCCGGAGCTCGACCATCAGCGATTCGGCGTGCTGGTACGCCTTGCGTCGCGCCACTGAATCGGGCACCGGCTTGATGACGATCTGTCGGAACGAAACGGTCGCCGGTCGCTTCGGCTGCTGATCCTTGTTCTGCTCCCAGAATTCCCGCATCTGCGCTTCGGTCGGCGGGATGGGCCGCAGCTTGCCCTTCTGCCGTTGCGCTTCGATCAGCCGTTGTGCGAGGAGTTGCCGTCGCTGCTGGTCCCCCAGCCACCGCCGCCATTCCTCGACGGAGCCAAACCGCGCCTGGCGGATCTGGTCGCGGAAGTCGTTCTCGTTGCTGAACTGCTTGCGGACGTTCTGGTAGGTCTGCTCGACCTGATCAAGGACCTCCTGGTCAGTCACTTTGATCGACGTATCGCGCTCGGCCTGCTGCACCAGTATTTCCAGCTCGATCAGCCGGTCCATGACCTGGCGCCGCAACGTCGCGCGACCGGCGGAGTCGGTCGGCAGCGTCATCCCTTGCGCCTGCTGCTGGACCATTTCTTCATCGATCTGCGATGCCAGGATGGGCCGCGTGCCCACGATTGCGACGATGCGATCGAGGGTCTCGTCCGGTGCCGGGTGCTGACTAAGCGCGGCGAGTAACAAGCAAAGAGCCTTCATCGCGGCGGCCGTCTGCCCTGCTGGTGTCGAGCGGTGTCGATCGGCGGCGGTCCCGGCGCGGGCGTCATGCGAGGTGCGCCGCCCGACCCGCCGGCTTGTCCGGAGTCGGCGCGGAGCTCCTCACCCCGCTCCGCCGCGCGCCGAATCCCGGCCTCATCCACGCTCCAGCTTCCTTGATCACGCAGTCGTTCGGCCAGGAATATCGGCACTGGGAAATACCGCGCGCGCTTGTGAAGGACGCGGTCCAGATAATCGTTGACGCGGGCGGCGGCGAAATTCACGTGCGACTGCGACGATGGGCCGGCCGAATCCCGCAGCACCTCGGGCGTCAGATTCAGAATCGCCGTGAGCGTTGCGATCGTGGAGTCATGCTCCTCGCGGATCTGGCGCCAATCGTCCGGACTCAGTGTGACCCGGGCGGAGTCCGCCTGCTCCAGCAGGAGCTGCCGCTGCGCGATCGCCTTGAGGAACTGATCGATTTGCTGATCGCCGGCCGTCGGGAGCGACTGCACGAGCTGGGGGTTGAGCGCAGCCAGCCAGCGCATCAGGTCACGCACCCGGAGCGAGCCGCCGCGATAGGCGACGAGCACGCGATTGCTCGTGCGCGCCGCATCGAGATCCTGCACGGCGGTCCGCACGTATTCGGGCGCCCGATCCACGGGTTTAATGCGACGCTTGATATCGAGGCTGTCGACGTACAACGAATCCAGCTCCCGGGTGATCCGCGACTCCAAGTCCACGCGGAAGGAGTCACGCACCTCGGCCAGGGGCGGACGGCGAATGATGTGATAACCAAACTGGGTTTTCACCACGGGACTGACGGCGCCCGGCGCGAGCTGCCAGGCCGCCGCCTCGAACTCGGGCACGAACTGGCCGCGCGTCGCGAGCCCCAACGACCCACCGCCAGCTTTGGCGCCGGGATCTTCCGAGTAGCGCGCGGCCAGCTGCCCAAACCGCCCTCCGGCCGCGCGCGCCTGCGGCAGCAATTGCTCGGCCCGCCGATGCTTGCGTTTGTCGATACTGTCCGCGGCGTTTTGGGGCACCTGAAACAGAATGTGCTGGAACACCCGGACCTGCCCCGCCGCGTAGGCCGAGTCGACCTGCTGGGGTGTGAGACTCTCTCGGCCAGTGAGCCGGTTGTGCAGCTTTTGCCACTTCAGCTGTGAGACCATGGGCCACATGGTGGCCGCGGCGGTCGCCGAGTCGCGCAGATCCCTGCCGCCAGCGACCGCTTCCGCGAACAACGTATAATCGACCCACGCGTGCGACACCCGGCCGAGCGTCAGCGGATCGAGCGGCAGGTCTCGGTTCGCGCCCGCCCAGCCCGCGACCCGGTCCACCGTCAGAGTCTGGTCGTTGGCACGCGCGACGACGTCGGCGCGAGACGAAAACGCGTCGCGGAGCGCCGCGCATCCAACCAGCATGAAGGGCAACAACACCAGACTCAGCCGTCGCATCCGTTTCCTCTCTCTAGTGACGGTGATGATCCCGGAGTACCGCCGTGAGCGCCCGGACCAGACCGGGGCCGATCGACTCTCCGCCGAGCCGGCGGAGCCTGAGGGAGAGCGGCACCGCGCGCCGCACGTCCGCTTCGAACTGCACGGCCTCGAGCGCCACCTGCAGGCCCGCGAGCCGCGGCGCCGCATCACGTCGGAACGTCAGCCGCGCTTCGTCGCCCTTGATCAGGACCGTCTCCAAACCCGCCTGCACCCCCAGCGCGCGCAGCTCGGCGACCAGCAACAGGCGCTCCGCGTCCGCCGGCAATGGCCCAAAACGGTCACGCAGCTCGTCACGGACGGCTTGAATCTCACCTGGTTGTTCGGCACGCGCCAGCCGCCGGTACAGCTCGAGCTTGGTATCGTCATCGCCGACATATGCGTCGGGTAGGTGCGCCGGCGCGTCCATCGTGACGTCCGGCGGTGCAAAACGCTCTCTGGTGACCGATCCCTGCTCTCCTTGTTTGAGCCCGCGGACCGTTTCTTCCAGCCACCGCAGGTACATGTCGAAGCCGACCGCCTGGACGTGCCCCGACTGCTCGCCGCCAAGCAGGTTCCCGGCCCCGCGCAGCTCGAGATCCCGCAGCGCGATCCGATAGCCGGATCCCAAATCAGTATGATGCTCGAGCACCTGCAGGCGTTCCTCCGCCTGGACATCGATCAGGTCCGGCACGAGCAGGTAACAAAACGCACGCCGGTGGCTGCGCCCCACGCGGCCCCGGAGCTGGTAGAGCTGGGCTAGCCCCAGCCGGTCGGCGCGATCGACGATCATCGTGTTGGAGTTCGGCACGTCGAGCCCCGACTCGACGATCATCGTGGACACGAGTATGTCCACTTCACCGCGCACGAATCGCCCCATGACCGCTTCGAGATCGCCTTCGCGCATCTCCCCGTGCGCCACCGCCAGCCGCGCGCGCGGCGCGAGTGCCTGCACTCGTGCGGCGACTGTTTCGATTGTCTCGATCCGGTTGTGCACGAAGTAGACCTGGCCACCCCGGTCGAGCTCGCGCGCCATCGCTTCCTCTAGCAACGCGTCGTCCCAGGGCTCCACGAACGTGAGCACCGGCGACCGGTCTTTGGGCGCCGTCTCGAGCAGGGTGAGATCGCGCAGCCCCGCGAGCGACAGATGCAGCGTTCGTGGGATGGGCGTGGCCGTCAACGTCAGAACATCGACGCTCAGCTTTAACGCTTTGAGACGCTCTTTGTGCCGTACGCCGAAGCGATGCTCCTCATCCACGATGAGGAGACCAAGGTCCTTGAACGTCACATCACGTGACAGCAGCCGATGCGTCCCGATCACGACGTCGACCTCGCCGGCAGCAAGGCGCTGGACGATTGGCGCGGCCTCCTTGGTGCTGCGAAACCGCGATAGGACTTCGATGCGCACCGGGTAATCGGCCAGCCGTTCGCGGAACGTGCGGCCGTGCTGCTCGGCGAGAATCGTGGTCGGGACCAGCACGGCGACTTGCTTGCCCGCCTGCACCGCTTTGAAGGCGGCGCGCACCGCCACTTCAGTCTTCCCGTATCCGACATCGCCCACCAGCAAGCGGTCCATCGGGCGGGCACGCTCCATGTCGCGCTTGACTTCATCCGAGGCACGGCGCTGGTCGGGGGTGTCTTCATAAAGGAAGGAGGACTCGAGCTCGCGCTGCCATGGCGTATCGGGTGGGAAGGCGTAGCCGTGCGCGAGCTGGCGGCGTGCGTACAGATCCAGCAATTCCGCCGCCATGGCGCGAATGGCGGCCCGCGTCTTATCACGCTGTCGTTGCCAGGTCGTCGCGCCGAGGCGATGCAGGCGCGGCGGCGGCGCATCACCATCGCCGGCCGTGCGGTAGGGTTCGAGCTGGTCGATCCGGTACAATGGGACGTTCAGGCGATCGCCCCCCTCGTACTCCACCACGGCAACCTCGAGCGTGGCACCATCCGAGCCGACGGAGATGGTCTGCAGGCCGCGATAGATCCCGATGCCATGCTCCAGGTGCACGACATATCCGCCCGGCGTCAGCGGTCGGGATGCGGTTGTCGCGATCGCGCTGCGGTAGCGGCGCGGGCGGCGCAGCCGGCGCGCGCGCCGGAAGATCTCGTGATCGGTGAGCACCCGCAGCATCGGCATGATGAATCCGCCATCGAGCGCACCCACCGCGAGCGTCGCGCCGTCTGAGCCGAGCAGCTCTTCGAGGCGCTCGAGCTGTCCTTCGTTATCGCACAGAATCACCGTCGCCGGCGGCGCGGCGACGATGTGGCGGAGGCGCTTCATGTCCCGGTCGACGTGCTCGGGCGGAGCGAGGGGGAACCGCTGCTCTGTCTCCGCGTCGCTGATCGAGATGCGCGCGAGCCGGTCGAGCCTCGTTCGCCACGCCGCCGGATCCACGAGGAGATCCTCGCGTGGAGGCGGTTCCTCCCCCATGCGGCGCGCGACTTCGAGATGGTGAGCTGCGTCCGCCCAAGCGCGTTCAACCTCTCGCTCGACGGCGGATTCCTGGTCGCTGACGACGATCGTGTCCGTGGGAAGCAGCTCGAGCAGGTTGCTGCGCCGCGATCCGGCCGCAACCAGGGTGGTGAGCTCTTCGGATTTCACCGGAAGGATGGTCACACGGTCCACGGCCTCACCCGAGCGCTGCGTGTCCAGATCGAAGCTCCGCACCGATGCGATCTCATCGCCCCACCATTCGATGCGTGCGGGCGTCGCCATGCCGAATCCATATACGTCGAGAATGCCGCCCCGGACGCTGTACTGTGCAACCTCGGTGACTGTGGGCACCCGCTCGTACCCCATGGCCTCGAGGCGCTGCGTGGTGTCCGTTAGACGCCTTTCCTCTTTACTGGTCTCGATCACGAGGCGCCGCTGTTCGAGCGCCGCTGGAACGGCAGTCCGCTCCGCGGTGGCGCGCGCGGTCGTGATCAGCACGCGGACGGCGCCGTGCAACAGCGCATCGATAGTTTCGATGCGCTCGCCGGCCAGCTCGTAATGCGGCTCTTCGGCGCCGAGCGATTCGCGCTGGGGATACAGCGCGGTCGTTTCGGAGCCGAGCAGGGTTTGCAGATCGGCGAGCCAGCGTTCACCGTCCGCCGGGGTGGGTGCGACGATGGCGAACAAGCGTTGTGGCAGGCGGCGAGCGAGCGTGGACACGAGCACGGCGGGGCTCGAGCCGGGCAGGCCCCCCACACCCACACGCCTGGCGGCCGATGGCAGCCGCTCGATGAGTGAGCCAGTGGCGGGCAGCTCCTCAAACCGCTCGAGCAGGAAGTCGAGGGCCATCAGCGCGTGCGCGTTGCGACAGCCAGCTCGATCGCAGCAAGCAGCAAGGCGAGTACGAGGAGGATGGCGCTCGCATCCGCGCGCCGCGTCCCCGCGAAGCGCTCGGCCGACAACGCGTTCGCGCTCAACACCTCGACCCGATCTCGTCCGCCCAATGCCGCCGTCACAAGCGCCGGTGTGGCGGGTGTGAGATCGGATTCGCGCGGGTCGGGACCGAAGACCGTCGCGCCCACAGTGTCCGTGCCGCGCGTCCGGAACTCCACGCGTGGCGCACCCTCGGCGGAATTGACTGCCGCCTCACCGACCACGATCCGATTGACGAGTGCATCGATGAACGGGACGAATCCGGGCGCCGTCGGCAATGCCGTCCACGCCGTGTCGAGGCGGCTCCCGAGCAGCACGACGTTCCCGGAGCGCACCAACCAAGGCTCGTCGTTCACGGTAGCTAGCACCTCGTCGGACGCACCCTGGAGCCGGTAGCGACGCGCGACCGGTGTGCCATCGAGGGCGGGTAGTTGCGGCGCCGCGATGTTGCCGGGCGTGCCCACTTGGCCCCAGTGCGACGGTACGCCGCGCGTCGCGAGTGCCCGATTTGCCTGGCCGACGAGCGCGGGGTCGGCGGGCGGCTGCAGGATGGCATGTGGCGCGGTGGGTGGCGCTGCTTCGCCGCCGCTGATCACGACGTCACGACCCTCGATGACGCGCCGTCCTTCCTGCAGCACCGCCAGCGCCGCAGCAACGAACGCGCCGGCCCCCGGCGTCGCGGTCACGCCCGCTGCCGGCGCGACGCGCCAAGCAAAAGGACGACGATCGTCCGCCCGCAGCTCGTCAGGTTCCAGGGCCGCTTCGCCCAGCCACCACCCCGGCGCCAGTGATTGCACCGGCAATGAAACGGTCACCGCCGACCGTGTCGAGCCACCACCCCCCCCACCAGGCGACGCGAGACCCCGAGCGGCGATTTCACCGCGGTCGCGCCGTGCGCCGCCGCCAATGCGAATGGTGACAGGTACTGGTTATGGGAGATCGCCCCCAGCTGCAGTCGAGCCGCTGAGCTCGATCACCGCCGCCCCTTCCGACACCGTGACAGATGCGATACCGCGGTTGGTGACCGTGCTTCCCGGCTCGAGCGCGAGTATGCGCACGCCACGCGGAACATCGGCGTGACCCGATGCCAGGGCCGTGCGCTGCAAGTCGCTCAGCACGTGCACCTCGCGTCCCGGCAGCGGCTGGGCGTCCACGGTGCGCGCGGCACCTCCGACGGCGTCGACGAGGTCCAGGCGCTGCCAGCCCGCATGGGTGCTGTCGATGATCGCGAGTAGCGCTTCACGCGTACCAGCGCGCAGTACACCGTCGCACAACATCAGCCACACCCGATCGGCGGAGGTCGTCCGCGCGACTGAGGAACGCGCCGCGACGCGCAGCCGATCCAGCACGCTGCCACCGCTCACCACCGCTCCCGCCGACGGCGAGTTGTCGAGAATGATGACTACGGCCGTCGGCTGGTGGGCGCCGCCTCCCCGCAGCGGGACCAGCGGTCGCGCCGCCGCCAGCACAATCACGACGATCAGTGCGGTCCGGAGAACCAAGAGAAGCAGATGCCGCAGCTTCAACCGTCGAGCGCTCTCCCGCTCGGCTGCGCTGAGATAGCGGACGGGTGGGAAGTCGAGCTCGGGTGGAACGCGTCGCTGGAGCAAATGCAGGAGTGCCGGGATCGCCGCAGCGGCGAGCCCCAACAAGGCCAACGGATGAAGGAAGCTCACGTCAACAGACGCAGCGCGAGACCAAACGGCATGTCGGTCTGTACGTGATGGTAGCTGATGCCGTGGCGGCGGCAGGCTTTGCGCCAAGCCGCGATTTCTCGCTGTACGGTATCGGCATACGCGCGAGCAAGCTCGCGTGGCCGCACGACGACGCTCACGGACGACTCCGGATCGCGGAAACGGACCTCGGGCGGACCACTGAGCCTCACCTCGGCGGGATCCATCAGATGAAATACGATGACTTGATGCCCGCGGTGGCGCAGGTACCGAAGGGCTACGAGGGCGAGCTCGCGATCGAAGAGCAAATCGGAGACCAGCACCACCATGCCCCGGCGGGCGAGCAGCGCGGTCAGTCGCTGCAGCGCTGCGTGCGCTGCCGTGCCTTGCCCGTCCGGCGTATCGAGCAGACCGCGCACGATTCGCGTCCACTGACCCGCTTTCACGCGAGCGGGAATCACTTGCCGCACCTGCTCGTCGAAGGTGACGAGGCCGGTCGCGTCACGTTGCCGGAGCAGGATCAGGGCCAAAGCCGCGGCCAGCCGGTCAGCGTATGCGCGTTTGGTGAGACGTTCCGGCGTGCCCTGCCATGCCATCGAGCGGCTGGCATCGAGCAGGATCATGGCGCGCAGATTGGTCTCTTCTTCGAACTGCTTCACGAACAACCGGTCCGAGCGACCCAGAATTCGCCAGTCGAGGTATCGAAGCTCATCGCCGGCCTGGTAGGCGCGATGCTCGGTGAACTCGACAGAAAACCCGCGAAACGGCGACCGGTGCACGCCCGCCAGGAAACCCTCGACCACGCCTTCGGCGACGATTTCGATGCCACCCAGGCGTGCGACTTCGGCAGGATCGAGAAGATCTAGGCGCTGAGCCAAGAAATGTCCTTACCATGGGACAGCCGTAATGCACTGCGAGGTGGCCAAGTCATTATAACAATATAATTTAGGAGTAGTCGGCTTGTGGCACAGTCTCTGCCCTAGGCGCGGCGGGAGGCTTCATGTTCACAACTATTGCTTTGCTCAGCCTGGCCTTCGTGCCCACGCCCGCCGTCCGGGGGACTCTGAGTTCCGAGCGCCCTCGCATCGAACTGTGGACCAATCGTGGCGAGGGGGCCGTTGTTACCCGCGGTGAACAGGTGCGGCTCTTTTTCCGCCTCGATCAGGACGCCTACGTCACGATCTTCCGCGTGGACACGGACGGTCGGGTTCGCGTGCTGTTCCCACGCGATCCGTGGGAAGACAACTTCGCGCGCGGCGGCCGGGATCTCGAGGTCGATGGCCGTCAGCTCGGGAGCGACGCCTTTACGATCGACGATTATCCCGGCGTGGGCTACCTCTTCGCCGTCGCGTCGGCTGATGCGTTCGTTTACGATCGAATCGAGAGCGGCGATCATTGGGACTATCGCGTTATCGCGGATGGCCGTGTGCGCGGCGATCCGTACGTGGCGATGACCGATCTCGCACAGCGCATCGTTCCGGAGGGGTACTCCGACTGGGACTACGATGTGGTCTCCTACAACGTCGGCCAACACTACGACTATCCTCGCTTTCTGTGCTATGACTGCCACACGTACGTCAGCTATTCGTACTGGGACCCGTACTACACGTCGTGCGTTCGCTTCCGCATGTTCGTGTACGACGATCCCTGGTACTATCCATATCGCTATTACGGTGGCGGCCGCGTCGTGTTCGTGCGGCCCTATCGCCCGCAGCCCCGCTTCATCTTTAAAGACTGGGGATCGGACCGGCCCAGCCGCGAAGGCTTCGTCTCGCGCGAACGCGAGCGCCCAGTCAACGACAACGGGCGTCGCGGCGTGACGGGCCGTGATTTGGGTGGCCTGGGCATCATTCCGCCCCCCGACGTGCGCGACCGACGCAATCGTCCCGGCGACGACCGGAATAACGGGAATAACGGGAATAACGGCAACAATCGCGGCAACAACGGCAACGACGATCGCGGTAATGGACGGCGCGAACATCCGGAGCACCCGGAACACCCGGATCATCCGGAGCACCCGGACAACCCCGGTCGCCGTTATCGCCCTGACGACAGCAGGTCGGCGGATCGGCCCATGATACTGCCCCGGTCAGATCAATCGCCAGGCAATCCGGGACGCCGCGATGCGGAGCCACGGCGCATCGAGCCCCGTGACGAGCCGCGACGGGTTGAGCCGCGCAACGAGCCGCGGAGCCAGACTCGCGCTGAGCCCCGCAGCGAACCGCGCAGCCAGCCGCAACCGCGCGAGTCTGCGAAGCCGCGCAACGAGCCTGAAGTGCGGCGGCGTAAGCCCTGAACCATTCAGACTGAAACCTGACGCGCCCGATCGTAGTCGCACACGGTTGGGCGCGTTAGCTTTTCTTCCGTTCTCTACCTAGAGGTTCGCTCTTGGTTGCGCTGCTCCTCGTTATGCTCACGCAATCGCCCGCAGCCATTCAACGGGCGGCGCAGACGATTTCCCCTGAAGACATCCGCCGCCGCATCAACATCATTGCGGACGATTCGATGAGAGGTCGCGACACGCCGAGTCGCGAACTCGATGAGGTGGCGGCGTACATTGCTGGCGAATACCGGCGGTTGAGACTGAAGCCGGGTGGCGATCGCAGCACGTTCCTCCAGCGCTACCCGGTGAACCGAGTCCAGATTCTCGCCGACAGCTCGGTGGCGTTCGTGCATGGCGGTCCCGGCGCGACACTCAAATACGGCACCGACTTCATCTTCGGCGGCAACATGTTCGCCAGCGGCGATTACGCGGGTGAGCTGGTGCTCGTGAGCGGACCACTCAGCGCGCCCACCGCCGACACCGCACAACTGGCGGGCAAGATGGTGCTGCTGGCAATCCCGCGGCTGCGTGGCGCAGACCGCGAGCGCGTATTGAATTGGAAGCCTGCCGGCGTCGTCCTCATCAGCAATGCCCCCGATTCCACGTGGACGAGTTTGGTGACGCGAGGGACCCGGCCGCAGCCGCGCAATCCGAGTCGGCCGGTCGGCGGACCGATTGTGCTCGCGGTCCGGATCACATCACTGGAGCCGGTGGCAGCGGCACTCGGCACCGATCTCGCCGCCCCTCCATCCAGCGGCGCCTTCACCGTGAAGTCGTTAGCCGGCGTGCGGCTGCACGTGCATGCCAGGATTCAAGCGGCGGGTCGCACGCAGGCTCCGAATGTCGTGGCCATCCTCGAAGGGAGTGATCCGATACTCAAGAACGAATACGTCGTTTTCAGCGCGCACATGGATCACATCGGCGTCGCGGGGCCCCGGGGCAGCGGGCAGTGCCAGGCGCGGGGTGCGGACTCGATCTGCAATGGTGCTGACGACGACGGGTCAGGAACGGTCGCGGTGGTGGAGATCGCCGAAGCCTTCGCGGGCATGACTCCGCGTCCAAAGCGCTCGATCATTTTTCTGAACGTGAGTGGCGAGGAAAAAGGGCTGTGGGGCAGCGAGTACTTCACCACTCACCCCGCCGTGCCGATCACCAGCATCGTCGCCGATCTCAATATGGACATGATCGGCCGCAATTGGCGGGACACGATCGTGGCGATTGGAAAAGAGCACTCGGATCTGGGTGCGACCCTGAACCGCGTCGCCGCCTCTCATCCCGAGCTGAATATGCAGCCCATCGATGACATCTGGCCCGAACAAGACTTCTACCGCCGGTCCGACCACTTCAACTTCGCGAGGAAAGGCGTCCCCATCCTCTTCTTCTTCAACGGCACGCACGAGGATTACCACCAGGTGGGCGACTCGCCGGATAAGATCGACACGGAGAAAGAGGCGCGCGTGGCGCAGCTCGTGTTTTACCTCGGTCTCGAGGTCGCAAACGCGTCCCAGCGCCCGAAATGGAACCCCGATAGCTACCGGGCGATCGTCGGGCGGTAACGCGTAGGAAACGGGCCTCTGGCGCCGGTGTCACGCACTCGCGCATCTTGGCTACGTGAGGGTGCTGATTGTCGAAGACGACCCCGAGCTGGCCGGACTGCTGCGGGACGGCCTCCGCAAGCACCGCATCGACCCCACGATCGCAGCCACTTTTGCCGACGGGCAGGCGCAGGCGCTGGCCGGCGACTACGACGTCATCATCCTCGACGTTCGCCTACCGGGCGGCACCGGATTCGACCTGTGCGCGCAGCTGCGCCGCAACGCCATTCACACGCCCGTCCTGATGCTCACGGCGTTGGACGCCGTGGATGATCGGGTTCGCGGCCTCACGGCCGGCGCCGACGACTATCTCACCAAGCCCTTCGCGTTTCGCGAGTTGGTCGCGCGCCTGCAGGCGCTCGCGCGCCGGCGCGCGCTGGCGCTTACCCCCGCCACGTTGCGTGTCGCCGATCTCGAGATGGATGTGGGATCGCGCGTTGTGCGACGCGCCGGCCGCCCGGTTGCGCTGACGGTAAAGGAGTTTGCGCTGCTGGAGCTGTTGCTGCGGCACCCTGGTCAGGTCGTCGATCGCGGCGCGATCACGGCGCATATCTGGGACGACAATCACGACCCGTTCGCCAACGTGCTCGAGGTCTTGGTGCGGCGGTTGCGCAGCAAGATCGATGACGGGTTCCAGCCAAAGCTCATCCACACCGTCCGCGGCGCGGGCTACCGCTTGGGTCTCTCCGCATGACGCTCAGCCGGCTCCGCGTGCGTCTCACGCTCTGGTACGCCGCGACGTTTGCCGTCATTCTTCTGTTGCTCGGCACCGGGCTGTTTCTCGCCATCGGGACTCAAGTGTCGCGCCGCCTCGACGCATCACTTGTCGCGGCTACGGCCGCGATTGTCCGCGCGACTCATGATCTGGAGGCTGAGCGCGCAGCCGGTGGGGACACCGACGCGGTGGCGGAGTTGCACATCCCGGACCGGGAGCTCTACCTCTTCGACGCGAACGGGCGGGCCATCACGCCGGCTCAGGCCGACGCGTGGATCGCTGACGCGGCCCACATCGCGGCGGCCACCGGGCGCGCGAACGTGCAGCACGTGGCGAACGGCGGTCATCAGCTGCGACTGCACGGCGAGCGCTTTACCGGAAGCTCCGGCACCACGTACGTCGCGATCGCCATCGCTGAGCGGCCGAATATCCGGGAGCAGTACGCGTCCCTGATCGGCATCTTCGGTGCTGCCGCGCTGGCGGCTCTCGTGTTGGTCGCGATGGGGGGGTTCGTGCTGGCGCGTCAATCGACGGCTCCGGTCGAGCGCTCCATCGAGCAGATGCGGCGCTTCATGGCGGACGCCGCGCACGAGCTGCGCACGCCCGTCACCCTGCTGCGCACGCGTACCGAGCTGGCGCTCACACAGCCACGCGACCCCGCCGGGGACGCGGCCGCGTTCCAGGCCATCGAACGGGAAGCAGACAGGCTGGGTGGCATTGTCGGCGACCTGCTGCTCTTGGCGCGTGCCGATGCCGGAGAGCGCCGCGTTGTGCGCGGCTCACTCTACCTCGACGACGTCGCGTCGCAGACGCTCGCCGCAGTCCACGCCCTGGCCGAGCGCAAAGGAGTGTCGCTGCTCGTCGGGTCGTTCGAAGAGGCGCAAATCCTCGGCGACGCGGAGTTGGTCGAGCGCCTGTTGCTCATCGTGCTCGACAACGCGATCAAATACACGCCCCAGGGCGGCTGCGTCCGGCTCGACGTTACGGCCCGCGACGGCAAGCGGTCCGTGATCGTGACCGACAGCGGCATCGGGATTCCCGCCGAGGAATTGCCGCGCATCTTCGAGCGCTTCTATCGCGGGGACAACGCTCGTAGCCGGGCGGACGGCTCCGGACTTGGCCTGCCGATCGCGCGATGGATCGCCGACCTCCATAACGCGCGGATTTCGGTCTCCTCCGACACTGGCACACGCGTCCAGATCGATTTTCCACCGGGGGTTGTAAGCATCCTGTAAGGTAGGCCGGCTACTTTCCCGCCATGCTGCCGCTGGTTCTGGCGCTGCTCGCGCAACAGCCGGTGACGCGCGCCGATGCCGTCGCTGCCGCGCTTACGCGCGGCGCGCGCGTGGCGCTCGGTCGGACCGATACCATCGCGGCTCTCGGCGCCGCACGAACCGCGCGTGCGTTCCCGAATCCCACCGTCGCGGGCAGCTACACCAAGGACACGCCCAATTATCACCTGTTGGGCGACCTGCCATTGGATCTTCCCTGGCTGCGCGCCCCGCGCATCGGCGCCGCGGAAGCCGCCCGGGACGCGGCGCGGTCTCAATTCGTCTTTGATCGGGCCGGCGTTGTGTTCGACGTCGATACCACGTACACACGTGCGCTGGCGACCGCCCTGCACGCGCGACTCTCGCGCCGCACCGCGGACGATGCGGACAGTCTCCTGAAGATCGCGCAGCTGCGGCGTGACGTCGGCGACGTGAGCGAGCTCGACGTGCGCCTCGCCGCCGTGAATGCGGGCCAGCTGCAAAATGCCGCCATCGACGATTCACTTACTGCGCTTGGCACGTTGCTCGACCTGCAGCTGCAGATGGGACTCGCCGGCGATACTCCGACAATCACGCTCGTCGATTCGCTCGCCGCTCCCGAAGACAGCGCTCCGCCCCCGACCGAGGGGGCAGCCGTGCCCGGCGAGTATCTGCCCGTGGCGGCCGCGGCCGCACGGCTGCGATCGGCCGAGCGGACACTCTCGTTCACCCGTGCCAGCCGATTCGCGCCCAGTGTCGAGTTCGGCTTCGACACAGGAGATCCGGCCAGCACTCGGCCCAGTGAACTCTTGCCGGTCATCGGGTTTTCGCTGCCCTTCCCACTCTTCAATCGCAGCGGCGGCGAGGTGACGCGGGCCGTGGCCGAGCGGGACCGCGCGCGCGCAGAGCTCGACCTGATGCGCCGCGAGACCAACGCCGCCGTCGCGCGCGCACGGCGCGAACTGGTCGCGGCCCGGAGTCGCGCGCGGCGCTCCGCCGACCTCGTGGCGAGTGCCAATCGCATCGCGGGCATGTCGCTCCGGGCGTATGGCGAGGGCGCCGTGGCGCTGGCGAACGTGCTCGAAGCACAGCGCAACGCGCGCGAGATCCTGGCGCGCTATATCGACGATCTCGCCGCCGCCGACGCGGCGCTGCGCGCCCTGCGCTGGCTCACCATGACGGCCGGACAGCGATGAAGGGCCGACTACCTGGGCTGGCGCTCGTCCTCCTCGCCATGGCCTGCCGTCACGCCGCGAAGGAATCCAGCGACGCGGGGGGGGGGGTCGTTGGCGTCGGCACCGCCGTCGCCACTAGAGAGCCGTTCCCGCAAGCCGTGAACGCGATCGGAACGGTAAGCGCGCGGCCCGGACGCTACGCGGCGCTCTCGCCGCCCGGACCGACGCGCGTGGCGCGCATTTTCGTGGTCGCGGGGCAGCGGGTGTCGCGGGGCGATTCGCTGATCGAGTTCGAGCACGCGCCGTTCGAAGCGGCGGCCCAGAGCGCCGCCGCGACGCTGGCGAATGCCGAACGCACGTACGCGCGCGCCGCACGACTCGCCCAGGCCGGCATTCTACCTCAGAAGGATGCCGACCAGGCCGCGGCCGATCTCGCCGCGGCGCGGTCAGCGGACGTAACGGCACGCCGCGCGAACGAACTCGCCACGTTGCGGGCGCCGATCGCGGGGGTCGTGACCCGCATGACCGCCGTCCTGGGCGGTTCGGTCGATGCTAGTCAGATGCTCGTGGAAGTCGCGGATCCGGCTGCGCTCGACATTCTGTTCAACGTCTCGCCGGCCGAAGCCGGCCGCATTCGGACCGGCGACACGTTGACGTTGACGAGCGGCGAGGGGACGCGACCGGGAGGAGAGTCACTCGGCGCGGCAACCGTGGTCAGTGTGGCAGCGGCCGTGGACTCGGCATCTCGAGCCGTTGCCGTGCGTGCCCGGCTCGGTCACGCCACGACGCGCGTCCTCCGGATCGGAGAATCGGTGTTTGGACGCATCGTCACCGGCGTGCATGCCGATGCGATCACGATTCCTGTCGAAGCGCTCGTCCCCGAAGGCGAAGGATTTCGGGTTTTCGTCGTCGACTCGGCGGGGATGGCTCACGCCCGTCCCGTGGTCGTCGGCGGCCGATCCGAGAGCCGCGCGGACATCCTGCAGGGGCTCGACGCCGGCGAGCGCGTCGTCACGACGGGCGCCTACGGAGTGACGGACAGCGCGAAGATCCGGCTGGTCCAGCCGTGACACTGTTCGCCCTACTGAGCCGCCAGCGCCGGTTTGTCTACCTGATCGTCGGCATCCTGAGTGTCGCCGGCGTCTGGGCCGCGCTGCGGCTGCCGTCGGCGATCTATCCCGAGCTACGGTTCTCGAGAATCACGATCGTCGCGCAGGGTTCGACGCTGGGGGCTCGGCAGATCGTGTTCGGCGTCACGCGACCCCTGGAAGAAGCGGTGAGCATCGTGCCGGGGGTCACCCGCGTGCGTTCACACACGATTCGTGGGGCGACGGAAATCTCGATCACGTTCGCGTCCGGCACGGATATGGATCGCGCGCTGCAGTTGGTCCGCGCCCGCGTGAATCAGATTCAGGCGACGCTGCCGGCCGATCTGGAGATCGAGATCGAGCAGCTCACGCCCTCGCTGTTCCCGATTGTCTCCTACAACGTCGAGGGCGGCGACCCGGCCACCCTCTACGATCTGGCGCGCTACGACGTCAAGCCGCTGCTCTCGCGCGTGCCTGGCGTCGGGCGGGTGGACGTGCAGGGCTCGGATGTGCGCGAGATCGAGGTGATCGCCGATCCGGCTCGGCTCGCTGCGCACGGCCTCTCCTACAGTGATCTCGCCGACGCCATCCGTCGCGCCATCACGGTACAAGCCGTCGGCAGAGTGGCCCAGGACTACCGCCAGTATCTGATCGTCACCGATCAGGAAGCCCACGCCGCGAACGACATCGGCGACGTGATCGTGCGTGGTGGATTGCACGTGCGGGATCTTGCCACCGTGCAAATCGGCACCGAGGATCACGTGCGCATCATCGCGGGCGACGGCCGGCCGGCGGCGCTGATCAACGTCACGCGCCAACTCGGCGGCAATACACTCGCCCTCGCGGACAGCGTCGCCCGGATCATGACGGCGATCGCGCCGACGCTGCCGCCCGGCGTTCACGTCAAGCGGGTGTACGACCAAGCGCTCCTCGTGCGGGAGGCCGTGCGCGCCGTCCGCGACGCCATGCTCATCGGCGCGGCGCTCGCGGTGATCGTGCTGCTCGTCTTCCTGCGCCACGGGCGCATCACGGCGATCAGCGCCGCCTCGATTCCGCTGACCCTCGCGATCACCGTGTTCGTGATGCGGCTGCTGGGCCAGACGTTCAACCTGATGACGCTGGGGGCCATGGCGATCGCGATCGGGCTCGTCATCGACGACGCGGTCGTCATTACAGAAAACATCGCGCGTCATTTGCGATTGACCGGGGACCGCGCGCGGGCGATCCGCGAAGCGGTGCAGGAGCTGATCTGGCCCGTTACCACCTCGACCCTGACGACGGTCGTCGTTTTTCTGCCGCTCGGCCTGTTGCAAGGCGTCGTCGGTCAGTTCTTCGCGGCGCTGGCGACCACGTTGACGGTCGCCGTACTCGTTTCTCTGGTTCTCGCGCTCACCATCATTCCGCTGCTCGCCGAACAGTTCGTGACGGCACACGAGGTCGAACCGACGCGGGCTGGACCCCTCACGCGGGCACAAGCCGTGCTCGATTCGCTCGGTCCACGGTATGAAAGCGCGCTGGGTGCCGTGCTGCGGCACACGCGCCGGATCGTGCTCGCGGCGCTCGCGCTCGTCGTCATCGGGATCGGTCTGTGGCGGCTGGTCGAGACTGGCTTCCTGCCCGAGATGGACGAGGGCGCGTTCGTGCTCGACTACTTCACCCCTGGGGGAACGGCGCTGAACGAGACCGATCGTGAGGTCGGCATCGTCGAACGGATCCTCGCCGCCACCCCTGAAATCGAAGGCACATCGCGCCGCACCGGCGCCGAGCTGGGGCTGTTCGCGACCGCGCAGAACACCGGCGACATCGTGGCGCGGCTCAAAGCACCAGGTCGCCGCTCGCGGGACATCTTCGCGGTGATCGACGACGTGCGCGACAAGGTCAACGCGTCCGTCCCACGGCTGCGCATCGAGTTCGTGCAGATCTTGTCGGATGTGATCAACGATCTCGCCGGCAACCCGAGGCCGGTCGAGATCAAGCTCTTCGGCGACCGGTTGGATTCACTGGAAGCCTACGCGCGACGACTGGAACCGGGGCTTGACAGCACCGAGGGGCTCGAGGACCTGTTCAACGGAGTGAGCGAGCCGTCGCCCGAACTGCTCATGCGGGTGAATGAGGCGGAGGCGGGGCGTCTCGGGCTCACACCGCAGGATGTCGGGGATGCCGTGAGCGGCGCGTTGCTCGGGGCCCAGGCGGGAGAGATCCGGAGTGAGGACCGTCCGGTCGCGGTGCGCGTGCGCGCCCCCGATTCCGTGCGGTTCGATCCCTTGCGCCTGCGCGCCTTGCCCATTGCGGGCGCCACACCGCTCGGCAGTCTGGCAACCTTCACCAGCGCCGAATCCCGCATGAGTCTCGAGCGCGAAAATCAACAGCAGATGATCGCGATGACCGCCGACGTCAGCGGCCGCTCGCTGGGCGGCATCATGCGCGACGTGCGACGCGTGCTGGCCGCGCAGCCTCCCCCCCCGGGGGGGGGGGCGGGGGGGCGCATTCGCGTCGCCCTGGGCGGCCAATATGAAAGCCAGCAGGAAGCATTCCGTGCCCTGCTGCTCGTCTTGTTCCTTGCGGCCGTGAGCGTCTGCGCCGTCATGGTCATTCAGTTCGAGTCCTTCGTCGAGCCACTGGTCGTGCTCCTCGTCGCCCCGGTCTCGTTCGTCGGCGCGCTCGTCCTGCTGCTGATCACCGGCACCGCCCTGAACGTCGCGTCGTTCATGGGCCTGATTCTGCTCGTCGGGCTGATCGTGAAGAACGGCATCATTCTCCTCGACTTCACCCGGTTGCGCATGCGCGATGAAGGTATCCCGCTGGCGGTGGCCATTCGCGAAGCCGCGCGCGTTCGACTCCGTCCGATCCTGATGACGACGTTGTGCACACTGTTCGGCTTGCTGCCACTGGCGTTGGGTATTGGCGCGGGGAGCGAGCTGCAGCGGCCGCTCGCTCTGGCCGTGATCGGGGGCTTGGTGCTCTCCACGCCAATCACGTTATTTGCGGTGCCGACACTACTGGTCGCGATCCGCGGGGCGGACTTCCGGCTACAGTGACGGCCCCGGGCATGGTGTGGTCTCATCAAGCGATGTCCATACCCTTTTCCCTGGAGCCTGGAATATGCGCCTACTGACCACAATGACGCTCGTGGCGGCGTTGGCATGCGCCGCTGGTAGCCTCGCTGCTCAGGAGCGAAACGTTCCCGACAGTCTCGTTGGCAAAGCAAAGATCAGTGAAGACTCGGCCCGAGCCGTCGCGCTGAAGCGCGTCCCCGGTACGGTGGAGGGCATTGCGCTCGCGAAAAGCGGCAAGACGCGTCTCGTCTACACCTTCAAGGTGCAGCGCAACGGCCGGACGGGATTGACGGATGTGCTCGTGAACGCCAACACCGGCAAGGTCATCGCGGTGCGGCGTGAGAGCACTAAAGGGCGCTCAACAACTCGGCATTCGTCTTAGCGCGCTTCATCTGCTGTAACAGATTCTGCATCGCCTGCTCCGGCGGGAGGTCGACCAAGGCCCGCCGGAGCTTTTGCTTGGCCTCGATGGTTTTGGCATCGGCAAGCAGCTCTTCCCGCCGCGTGCCACTCGCCGCGATGTCCACCGCCGGATAGATCCGCCGGTCCGCCAGGGCACGCGCGAGCCGCAGCTCGGCATTGCCCGTCCCTTTGAACTCCTCGAAGATGATGTCATCCATCCGACTCTCGGTCTCCACGAGCGCCGTCGCAATCACGCTCAATGACCCGTCCTGGGGCACAGCGCGTGCAGCGCCAAACATCGCTTTCGGTTTGGCAAGCGCGTTCGCGTCCAGGCCACCCGACATGGTGCGCCCGCTGCCCCGCCCCGTCGTGTTGTGAGAACGAGCCAGCCGCGTAAGGGAGTCCAGCACGATCACGACGTCGCGACCGAGCTCCACCTGGCGCCGTGCGTGATCGAACACCATTTCGGCCGCGGCGACATGGCGCTCGTGCGGTAAGTCGAAGCTCGATGCGATGACCTCCCCCCTGCCCCAATCCACCATCTCCGTGACTTCCTCAGGACGTTCGTCGACCAGCAGGATCAGCAGCAGCACCTTGGGATGATTTTCCGCCACCGCTTCGGCAATCGCCTGGAGCATCATTGTCTTGCCGGCCTTGGGAGGCGAAACGATGAGCGCGCGTTGCCCGAACCCAAACGGGCAAATGAGATCGACGACACGCTGGATGTCGGCGGTGCGGGCGCTCGACGCGCGCGGCGTCTCGAGCGTCAAAGGACGATTGGGATGGACGGCGCCGAGCGAAGCGAATTCGGGACGGCCATCGAGCTGCGCCGCCGGAAGCCCGTTGACGCTCACGACCTGTCCGTTCTCCAAGACGAGGAGATCGCCGCGTCGCAGCCCGGGTAAGCGCACGGCCGGATCCCCCTTCGCCGGCAAATAGCCGTTCACCGCTAGACGGAGTGCGCCGCCTTTGGGCGACGGATCGAACCATCCGGTTACGGGAGGCATGGAGGCTATATTTCCGCGCGATGCGTCAAGACCATATTCGCAATTTCTGTATCGTCGCCCACATCGATCATGGCAAATCTACGCTTGCCGACCGCCTGATCGAGCTCACGGGTACCCTCGACAAGCGACTCATGCGCGAGCAGGTCCTCGATACGATGGACCTGGAGCGCGAGCGCGGCATCACGATCAAGCTGAACGCCGTCCGGATGAGCTATCACTCCAAAAATGGGCAGTTGTATGAGCTCAATCTCATCGATACGCCTGGACACGTCGACTTTACATACGAGGTGTCGCGGTCGCTGGCTGCGTGTGAGGGCGCCATTCTGGTCGTGGATGCGTCGCAGGGAATCCAGGCCCAGACGTTGTCCAATCTACTGCTGGCGATGGACGCCGGCTTGGAGATCATACCCGTCCTCAACAAGATCGATCTTCCCGGCGCTGAACCCGACAAGCGCGCCCACGAAATCCATGACTTGATCGGCACAAAACCTGACGAAATCCTGCGTATCTCGGCAAAAGAGGGTCGCGGGGTGCCGGAGCTGCTCGAAGCCGTCGTCGCCCGCGTGCCGCCGCCGCGTGGCAATCACGAGGCCCCGCTCCGCGCCCTCATCTTTGACTCTTACTACGACCGCTATCGCGGCGCGATTCCGTCGATCCGGGTCGTGGACGGCGTCATCCAGCCGGGGATGAAGATCGCCTTGGGCGCCCATCGCGACGACGTCTACGAAGTGGATGAAGTCGGCTATCTCCAGCTGGGCCACAAACCTACCGAGCAGCTCGAGGCGGGCGAGGTCGGGTACGTGGTCGCGAACGTGAGGGGCGTGCGCGAGATACGGCCCGGTGACACGGTGCTGGACGCCGAACATCGCGATGTAGAGCTGCTGCCGGGCTATCGGGACATCCAATCGATGGTGTTCGCGGGCCTCTACCCGACCAATGCGGAGCAGTACGAGGAGCTTCGCGACGCGCTCGCCAAGCTCCAGCTGAATGATGCCTCTTTGCACTACGAGCCGGAAACCTCAGTGGCGCTGGGGTTTGGATTCCGCTGTGGCTTCCTCGGTCTGTTGCACATGGAGATCGTGCGCGAGCGGCTGGAACGCGAGTTCGACCTGGACTTGATCAGCACGGTCCCGAACGTGGAGTATCACGTGTATCGGACCGACGGAACCATGGAACTGGTCGAGAATCCGAGCCTGTTGCCGCATGGCTCGGAAGTAGACCGCATCGAGGAGCCGTACGTCAAAGCGCGCATCTTCGCGCCATCCGAATACATCGGCGGCATCATGAACCTGGGACAGGAGCGGCGCGGCGTGTATGGCGGCATGCTGTACCTCGATCCCACGCGCGTGGAGTTCGACTGGGAGTTTCCGCTCGCGGAGATTATTCTCGACTTCTACGACAAGCTGAAGACGATCTCCCGCGGCTACGCCTCGCTCGACTACGAGTTCCTGGCGTACCGGGCGGGCGAGCTCGTGAAACTCGATATGCTGCTCAATAGCGAGGCAGTGGACGCGTTCAGCGTAATCATTCACAAGGACAAAGCGTACGAGTGGGGCCGCAAGATCGCCGAGAAGCTGAAAGAGCTGATCCCGCGCCAGCTCTTCGAAGTGGTCATCCAGGCAGCAATCGGAACCAAAGTCATCGCGCGCGAGTCGATCCGGCCGCTGCGCAAGAACGTGACCGCGAAGTGCTACGGCGGCGACGTCACCCGCAAGCGCAAGTTGCTCGAGAAGCAGAAAGAAGGTAAGAAACGCATGAAGCAGGTCGGGACGGTCGAGATACCGCAGGAAGCGTTTCTCGCTGTACTTCAGGTCGAATAGGGGGAGGGTCTCATGCGCAGCACGATCTTTGCCGCAGCGTTGAGTCTTGGCGTGCTTTCGTCCTCAGCGGTGGCGCAAGCCGCGCGCTCAACCCCATTCACGCTGGACCAGGTCCGGTCCTATCCCTTTCCCACCGAGCTGACGGCCGCCGCGAGCGGTGCGCGCGTGGCGTGGGCCGTCAACGAGCAAGGCCGGCGGAACATCTACGTCGCCGCAGGTCCCGCATTCTCCGCGCGACAGCTCACGCACTACGACCGCGATGATGGGCAGGAACTGAGCAGCGTCGCGGTATCTGCCGATGGAAAATGGGTCGTGTATGTCCGCGGCGGCGATCACGGCTCCAATTGGGACGACGAGCTGCCGGTGAACGTCGGCTCGAACCCCGCCCCGCCGAAAGTGCAGATCTTCAGCGTGTCGTTCGACGGCGGCGAACCCAAAGCCATTGGCGATGGCGATGGACCCGTCGTCTCGCCACGCAGCGACGTCGTGGCGTTCATCAAGGGCAATCAGATCTGGACCGCGCCGATCGACGGATCGGCGCCGGCCAAGTCGCTGTTCACGGTACGCGGCGAGAACGGCGATCCGCGCTGGTCGCCCGATGGCTCCCGGCTCGCGTTCGTGGCGAATCGCGGCGATCACGCCTTCATCGGGGTGTACACCAATGACAGCACGCCGGTCACCTGGCTCGGGCCGGCTTTCGCCCGTGATCGATCGCCGCGCTGGTCGCCCGATGGGAAACGGATTGCGTTCGTCAGACTCCCGGGCGCCGGCGGCGCGCCGGATTCCTTACTGCCCCCACGGCCCAATCCGTGGGAGATCTGGACCGCCGATGCGACCACCGGGGCAGCCGGGCGACTCTGGAAATCGCCCGAGACGCTCGCTGGCTCGGTACCGACCACCGACGGGGGCACGAACCTCGGCTGGGGGAACGACCGCCTCGTCTTCCTCTCTTATCAGGATGGTTGGCCACACCTGTATTCGATTCCAGGAACAGGTGGTCAGGCACTGCTGTTGACGCCCGGTCGGTACATGGCCGAACACATTTCACTCAGCAGCGACGGCACATGGCTCGTGTTCGCGGCCAACATGGGAAGCGACTCGCTCGATATCGATCGCCGTCATATCGTGCGCGTCCCGGTGGACCGCGCCGCGCCAGAGGTGATGACACCCGGGAACGGGTTGGAATGGGCACCGACGATCACCGGTGATGGAACGACGCTCGTTTTCATCAGCGCGACGTCGCAGCGCCCGCCATTGCCGGCGACCAAGGCGTTTGGCTCCCCACGCGGCGCGAGTCGTACGATCGGCGCCGATCACATTCCGGGGGACTTCCCCTCGGGCCTCGTCACTCCCCGGCAGGTAGTCTTCCGCTCTGCCGATGGCCTCACGATTCACGGGCAGCTGTTTGAATCGGGCGCATCAGGTGCCCGCAAACCCGCCATCGTCTACGTCCATGGCGGACCGCCGCGGCAGATGCTGCTCGGCTGGCATTACTCCGATTATTACTCGAACGCGTACGCGTTGAATCAATATCTCGCGAGCCGCGGATTCATCGTCTTGTCGGTGAATTACCGGCTGGGGATCGGCTATGGCTACGACTTTCACCAACCCCCGAACTCAGGCGCGCGCGGTGCCGCCGAGTATCGCGACATCCAGGCCGCGGCCGCCTTTCTCCGTGCGCTGCCGCGCGTGGACGCGAGTCGGATCGGCATCTATGGCGGGTCGTATGGCGGCTACCTGACCGCATTAGCGCTGGCGCGCAACTCCGATCTCTTCGCCGCTGGTGTCGATATCCATGGTGTGCACGACTGGTCGGCCTATTCGCGAGCATTCGACCGCCAGCGTTACGAGCAGGCTCCCGACGTCGACACGGCGCTCGCCACCGCCTGGCACTCGTCGCCGGTCTCTTCCGTCGCCAGCTGG
>Ga0137383_10000133_pt1 | contig 30847 bp, 29 predicted proteins | sample SagtaG_19_FD_104817 | JGI IMG/M metagenome (GOLD analysis project Ga0137383, IMG submission 104817) | Vadose zone soil microbial communities from Sagehorn Ranch, Mendocino, California, USA - Sage2_R_40_16 metaG | ecosystem: Environmental > Terrestrial > Soil > Vadose zone | place: USA... | reverse complement strand
CCGTTCGACGACCGGGAATTCGGCCTCCGGAGTCCACACTTCTACCAGGCGTTCATCCCCGTCCACGACCCAGTACACGGGGATCCGCCGCTCTTGGTACAGCCGCCGCTTGGTGAACCGGTCGGCGCGCGCCGACGACGGACTCAAGACCTCGGCCACCAGCAGTAGATCGCGCATCTCACGCCACTCGAGCGTGCGGGCTTGCGCCAAGGGAACGACGAACACGTCCGGCTCCACGCCCACATAGCGGCCCCACGTGATGTCGGCACGCGACCCGAACGCGTGCCCGACCGGTTCGCGCTCCAGGTACTGGCACAGGGCTCGGTACAGTCGCCCGACCACTTCTTCATGCCATGCCCGCGGCGCCGGGGTCACCAGCAGCTCCCCGTGCACCACCTCGTAACGGTTGCCGTCGTCCGGCAACGCGCGCACCATATCGACCGTGTAGTAGACCGGGGCAACCATGCCCATAGTTTCAGCTCCTCGGGCGTAGAGGGGCAAGGGGGCGGCACACTCGAGTCTGCAACGCCCTCGCCCGCCCGTCACAACCGAACCCACGCATCCAACACCCGAAAACGACAAGCGCCCGGGATCGCTCCCGGGCGGTCGCGTTTCAGTCCACCTATCTGGTAGGGGCGCAGCATGCTGCGCCCCTACATCGATCAGGCCCGTCCGCCTGTCACTCCTAATAACCAGATCAGCGGCACAATCAGGCTGCGATCACCCTCACCTCGTACAGCCGGAAGCTCCGATCGGCGGTGAGGATCGACAGGTCCTCGATCTGGGCCTGGGCCACGAGCATCCGATCGAACGGGTCGCGGTGCTTGGGCGGCAACGTCGCAACACGGAGGGCGTGGCGATGGAGCACGGGTAGGGGGACGACGCCGGTGCGAGCCATGAGCTCCGGGACCGCTCGCTCGGGCGCGTCCGGGAGGCGCAACTTGCCGAGGCCGTGCTTGATGGCGATCTCCCACGCGCTCGCGGCGGACAGCAGCAACTCATTGGCCGACTTCGTGAGGAGTTTCCGAGTAGCGGGAGCGAGGCGCTCTGGCGCGGCGAGCATCCACAGCCAGGCTTGCGTATCGAGGAGAACCCTCACTTCTCAAAGGCCTTGAGGAGATCCTTGGGCAGTGGCGCGTCGAAGTCGTCGGCGACGAAGACGCGACCCTTCTCGGTTCCCAGAGAGCGCTCCTGCACCGGCGCGGCGGGCACGAGTCGCGCGACCGGCACGCCGGACCTGGCGATGATCACTTCCTCGCCGGCGGACACGCGCTCCAGGAGCTTCGAGAGGTGGGTCTTGGCTTCGTGGACGTTGTACTTTGGCATGAGGACTACATTAGCTAAGTCTTACGACTAAGTCAACCACACACCGCAGCCACCTCACCGGGACCCCGCGACTCCTAAAAGCCGACCGAGATGCCACCCGAGAGATTGCGTATCACCGCGAACATCTCGAGGGCGGTAGCATCAGCGTCCCAAATCCGGCGCGAGGTCTTGGGCAGAAGGAGGGCTCCACCGTTCGATACCACGGCCAGCGACAAGAAGCTGTTCGCGCGCCCCTCGCTGGGGTGCTGGCCAAGTAGGGGATTGACCCTCGCCCAGCGGGCTGGGTTCCGTGCAATTCGCAGCGACTGCGACCAGTCGGCCACGATGAGCGCGGTCGAACCGACGGCAAGACCGTAGTCGGGAGCCGTGGGGTGTTGCCCCGCTGCAAGCTTCGGCGGTCCAAGCAACACGACGAGGGCCAGCATCGTCCCGGTCAAAGGAGGTCTGCCTGCACGACTACAGGCCGTGCCGTGCGCGCTCGAACGCCTCCCGAAGGTTCTTCGGAATCCGGGGTCACTCCACGTCTCGGGAAAACCTTCAACCACCGCTAGCACTTGCACGTTGGCGAACAAGGACTGCAGCCACCAGGCGCCCAGAGACCGTTATCCACGTAGATCGTGTTGCCGTTGCTGCCAGTGGGGTCGGTGACCACCACCTTAAGGAAGAAGTCCGGCGTCGACGAGGAGACAGCGCGCGATTGCGTCTGGGCAGTACCCAGGTTGGTCCAACTTCCTCCATTGTCAGACAGGTAGGACCACTGGTAGGTGTAGGGCCCGGTACCGGCCGCCGGGTTCGCGGTCCAGGTGTACGTGCCGCCGGTTGCAAGGTAGGTCGGGCCCGATGTCGAAACCGACAGGGGAGTCCAGTAGAAGCTCCCACTGGTCAGCGTCTGGTCGCACCACGAGAACCCTCCGCAACCGTATGCCGAAATCACCCGTACGCGGAAGCGGTAATAGCCCTGGGGCGCGAAGGAACCAGCGTTGTTGTAGCCGTTCCAATCCGCTGTGTAGGAACCTGGGGGTTGGAGCCCCGTCGGATCCAAGCCGGAGCGAACGACGTTGCTGTTGGCGTCGATCACACTCACGCCCTGGTGGGTGGCGTGGTCCGTGACGCTGTAACTGAAGTCCCAGTGCGCGGCGGAGCTAATGTAGTAGGGTTGGGCCGTGATAGTAGAATTGATGCCGAGGTAGTGCTCACGGGCCCCGCTTTGCGTGCCCCAGTCCTCGGCCGTGATTACGCGGCCCTCGCCGTACCAAATGGTCCCTCCCGATGCGTTCTTCATCGTGCCGAAAGGTGCGTGGACAGCGTGGGGGTGGGCGAATGTGTTGTCGCTTGTCGTCCCAGTTCCGTAGGAACCGTATTGATCGAGATAGGTGAGGTTCCAGGTGTACTTGAGGAGCCGACTGTTCCGCACATCAGCCACGGTCACATTGCCAAAGTGATCTACCGTGCAGTCAGCGGGGATCCCGCTGTCCGGCAGCGTCACGGTCGACTCCCAAAGGGCCGTCCCAGTGATGCGCTGCAGCCAGACGAGCCGCCTATTCCCAGCGTCCGCTACATACAAATCGTTTGTGAATCGCGATCCCCCGTCCGGGCCAGGCGAATGTCCAATACAGATGCCCGTCGGGCTGAGGAATTGAAACCTCGACGTTCCACGATCCCCAAACGTCCACAGCTTGGACAGCGCTGTAGGCGTCCACTGCCACCATGAGACGCGACCGTTTCGATCCAGCGCGTAAAAGTAGTTTGTCGTCAAGGGCGAAGCCTCTCCGTCCCACACCACGTCAACGACGGCATCAAGATCAGCATCCTTGGGAGTCTCGCCAACCTGAGTGAGCGTTTGTGCGGCTGGATCGAACTGCGCCAGCAGAATCCTCCCGTTGAGGCGGTCCGCGATGAACACGAGGGGCGTGGGAGACACATCGACGCCTCCTGGTGCAACGAGTCGCGTTGTCGAAGACCCGGCGTTGAGAAACGCCCTGATGTAGACGTCTTTCTGGCCGAACAAGACCCGATTCCAGGTCGGATCGGACGCGAATTCATACGCGATCCACGGATGGGAAACAGCATCGATCAGCGTGACCTTGGATGCCAAATCGGAGAAAAGTGCCTTGCCCAGCTTCGTCTGCACCACGGTGGACGTCAACCGGGGGCCGACGGCGTTGTTGGGGTCCAAGTCGGCGACTTGTACGAATGTTTGGGCGTACGCATTGTGCGGGCTCATTGCCCTAACCATGAATAGCAGCAGGCTACACGCGCTCACTTTCATTTGACCCCCGACGCTCAGCTAGTAGACGGGACACAAGTGGACCGCATGCGCATCGCGCGCCAAAACACCCCTTGACACGCTGAAAAAACCACATCGCTCACTGTTTGGGTCTTGCCTTGCTTCGATGTTCCTTCTCTCGCTGAGCTGCGACACTCCCTGCGAGAGACTGCCCCAAAGCGGGTGCAAGGGGTGGTACGAGCTCTGGTCGATCGGCATAGCCCGCATCGACCGCGTACGCGCCCGCAGGCATTGATCTCTGAGCGTCGATGACGGCCATGCGCAGACTTGCGAGACGAGCCGCGCTCGCCGCGTCGGGCCAGGAGCCCACGGCCTTCGCAATTTGGACGCCATTATGAAGCGCGAACGCTAGGTAGGGGTTTTCAACATCCTTCGCCAATAGTCTTTCTGAAACCCACGCCTGGAGGGCAACGAGGTACCTAGGGCGCTCCTGTCGATCCCATGCCATGCGGGTCAATTGTTTGACTTCGCGGTAAAGAGTCTCTTCGCTATGGGTCCGCTCACGAATGGAGAAGCGCACAGGTTGAGCGTGGATGGCGCGACCGACATCAGACCCGACCTCAGATACGAACGTTGCCGAGAGATCGTATGACCCGGGCGAGAGGTGTCTCATAAACAACCCTTGTGCTACCGAATCCGCTGCTCCCCACTCATCCTGCAACACCCCGATAGCGTACAGCCGTTCGCCCGGCGCAACGGGAACACCACGCCACCCTCGTACCGTGACGTAATCCGACACCGAGGCAAGGCGCGCTACCGGCGAACCCGCTCCGCTCGTTAGCACTGGCGTCAGAGCTGGGTAGGTAAGGCCGAAAGGCGAAATCCAAGCAGTGTCGATACCGTTGTTGGACAGCTCAAAGACCGCGTAGATCGGCTCTTGGTCAAAGAACACTGCCTTGCCCAGGTACAATCTGAGCTCTACGTGCGGACTTCCGTGTAGTTCAACCGGCGCGCCCAACAGGTTAAACAGCGCGACACCAAGCAAGACCGTAACCACCATGGTGACCCCTCTCTTAATGAGCGGTGCAACCGAGCGCGACGCCTCGGTGCTGGGGCACGCGAGGACAGGTGGGTCCATCCCTTAGTTGGTGATGGACTTCCACTTCCCGAGAATCCCTTGACAGGTCGTCATGTCACCATCGTGAGGGTACGAGTCGAGCATGTCAAACGCGGGCGTACCGTTGCTCGAAAGGGCGACCAGGCTCACACCGCTGGTCATAACATCAAACTTGTGCAGCGGTACGCTGCCGTACGTTCCTTGGTGGAATTGCGGCATCGCGTTCATCCCTGCAGAGTGCGTCAAACCAGCCCGCTGATGACCGAGTTCGTGAGTGAGAAGTGCCGATGCCGTTGTGGCGGGCTCGATCGACTGCCCTTGGTTGATGCAGGCTGATCCAATGAGTACGAGGTCCTGGAGATAAAAAAACGTCATTCGGTTCAGCTCCTCGTTCGTGTCAACTTGGTTCGCTGATTGAACCGTTGAAACGCCCACGATGTACGCATCATTGGGCCCTGGGCAAACGCCGTCGGGATTGCCTTGTCTGTGCGTGACAAAAAACGTCCGAAACGCGCCGGGAGTCGGACCTGACGAAGGGTATCGATCCATCACGTAGGTGAAGTAGAACTGTCGGTTCGAATCGAAGTCGGGCCACTGATCCGGCGTGCCAGGGTTCAGGCCCGGCAGGTTCTGGTCCTTAGGGTCCCAGGCGAAGTTGATCTCCGCCGCCGATGCGAGGGCAGTGTTCGAGTTGACCTCCATGTCGCCGAGCAAGTTCGTGAGGAAGTCGCCCACAGACTGCTGGCTCCAGTAGTCCATGGAGTTGAGAACTTTGATGAGTGGCACTGGAGGCGGATACTCTACAAACTGAAAACAGCCTGCACAAACGATCAAGGAGACTGCCGCGATGCGTCTGCTGCCCTTCGCTAGGCTACGCATTGGACGTTCAATCACGATTCCCCCAAAGTTGTCAAGGCGATCGACCATGTCGACCTCGTCCCTAGGAAGGGCAAGCGCACACGTAGCCTTGCGACGGGATCAGGCGCCCATCGTGCAGAGCCCGAACAGTACGCCTTGTACCCTTGCCATGCTTCGCGAGTGACCGGCACGTGTGAGCGCTACCGAGAGGTTCGATTTGCGCGCACCCGTCCCCAGACTCGCTGCTCCAAACACCGCGGTATCGCCCTGGCCCGCTGAGGCCACCGTGATCTCGTCGAGCGCGATGGAATTGAGGCCGCCTAGTTCCGCACCGCGGGCCCGCAGTCGGGCCACGGCCGCGCGAAGCGAGGCGCAACCCTTGGCACGGGCGTTCAGCTTCTCTGCGGCAGGTATCACAGAGTCGGGCACCAAGACGGAGAGCGTCGTCGTGTCGCCACTTCGAAGAGCATGCGTCAACTCTGCGAAGTACAGCCGCACGACTATCTCCTGCACGCTGACCATGGGATAGGTAAGAAATGTCGGTGGCCTCAGAGCATCGGGGTTCTCGGTCGTTGGCTGCTGCGCCGATGCTGGAGTCGTGAGCACATAGAAACCCGACAGGGGGAGAGCAAGATCTAAGACCGCCACGAGCGTGTAGCTTGCGCTCATCCACCTCAGTCGCGTGCACAGCATGGACATAGAACTGCGGGGCATTTCACCCTCCGACGCGTTTTTCCCGTCGTAGCGCACAAGCCGTGCCGCTGGATGCGTCGCACGCCTGGCGTTGAGGATCCACGACTTAGTGCGATCGCATACCCCGCGTTGTTTCTCCGTGATTCACGTTGTTTCGGCAACCTCCTGAACGGTGAAGCAACATTCCGAGAAGCACATCCATAGGGAAGGGAGCGGGGGCGCCGCGAGGCCCACGAAAGTCCCGCGCCTTCTTGCACGTTGGCACCCATGTTGCGGAGCGAGATTCTCGGATGTGGGACGATCAACTTTTGCACGAGGGGGTCACCATGCTCGCCCAGGTAGCTCTCCTCTTATCCTCCCTCACCGCACCAATCAACTCGCAGGCACAGACGTACGCCAAGCCACACCATAGTCGCTGGAGGTGGTCGGCAGCGGAGATCGCGCTGGGCGGAATGTTTATCTCAGCCTTGTGGGTCGATCGGAGAGAGACGCGCGCGGCGATTGCAGCAGGGGTCAGAGAGAGCAGCCCGATCATCGGACCGCATCCCTGCAGGGCAGATAGACACCTACACGGTCTTGTACAGCCTCGTCACACTAGGCACGGCGGCCTTGGCGCCGCGAGGCGGTTGGCGCGTCGGAATCCTGGCTTTCAACCTCGGCGGAGAAGCAGCAGCGATCCAGGCACACTGGGCGATGGGCTTCTCCATACGTTTCTGACGAGCGACGAAGTCGGCGACGAAGGGAGACCCTAGGGCGCGCGCGTGGATTCGGACTCACGACCGTTGTGTCGGGCGATCCGGGAAACGGTGTGCAGCCGTTTCCGCGCTCGAAGCGAAACGCCCATCCGTCGCAGCCGGCGGTAGATTGTAACACGAGCAAGCCCGAGTGAGGCCGCCGTCCTACCGGCGTGCCAACCATTGGCCTCACATGCGGCAACGAGACGGTCTCGTTCCTCGAGCTCGACCGCACTGCGAGAACTAAGCGGAAAGGAAGCGGCCCCGCGGACGTCCGGTGCCCCTAGCTCGATCGCCTCCGCAATCATACCAGACTCGATCGCGCCTCCATCCGCGAGGGCCCCAGCACGCTCCAGCACTGCCCGTAACTCTCGGACGTTACCGGGCCAGCCGTAGTCCCTGAGCACAGCGGAGACGCCGAGGCCGAGTGCTTTGCCCCGACTGCGAGCGAAGTGGTCCGCGAGAACGAAGACGTCGTTGCCCCGCTCTCGCAGGGTTGGGAGGGTGATCACGACGCCCGCGACCCGTTCGCAGAGATCCAACCGCAGCACTCCTGAAGCCACAAGACTCGCAGGGCTTGTCTGAACAGACGCCACCACGCGCAGGTCGACGGGTCGAGGCCCCGTCTCGCCCAGCCGGTAGACCTCTTGGGACTCGAGCACACGCAAGAGTTTCACCTGGCCCTCGAGCGGAAAGCTCCCGAGTTCGTCCAAGTAAAGTGTTCCCTTATCGGCAGCATCGATGAAACCCGGCGCCGACTCGTGGGCATCGGTGAAGGCGCCCCGACGGTGGCCGAAGAGCAAGCTCTCGATCATGGTGCTAGGCAACGCGCCACAGTTCACCGGCACGAACCTGCCGGGCCGCCTGCTCCAGTCGTGGATGCAGCGGGCGAGCAACTCCTTTCCAGTTCCAGTCGCGCCTTGGAGCAGTACAGATAGCGAAGAGCGAGCGAATCGCTCCGCCAGTGCTAGGGCACGTCGAAGCTGTGGAGCTTCACCAAGGATCTCCACACCGAGGCCGACGCTCGAACTGGGCACCGCGCTCACAGATCGGGGCCGCGTGGTAGCCTCGGCGCAGTCACGCTGTCCGCGTCCGCGTCGGTCTTGAGAATCCGCGGCGTCAGGAACAGGTACAGCTCCGTCTCGGTTTTCCGCCGATCCGCGCTCCCGAACAGCCCGCCGATGATGGGTATCCCCGAAAGGATCGGAATGCCCGACTGAGTCCGCTCGCGCTCTTGGTCCCGTAGACCACCGAGGACGATCGTCTGACCGTCCTTGACGAGCACCTGCGTCCGCGCTTCGCGCGTCGAGATCACTGGAGCGTCGAATTGCACTTCGTTGGTCGCGGCGTTCACCTCTTGCTGCACGATCAGCGAGACATAGCCGTCCTGGTTGATCGTGGGCCGAATGGTGAGGCGCGTGCCCACATCGCGGTATTGCACCACCTGGTCCCGGGTCGGCGTGTCGGTCGGGAGAGACCGGCTGACTTGGACAAAGGGGCGCTGCGAGCCTACGAGCAGGCGGGCTTCCGTGTTGTTGGATGCGAGCAGCACGGGGCGAGAGACAATTTGGACGTCACCCTTGCTCGCCGCCGCGCGCAGCGTGGCATCGATCTCGGCGTGGCCGAGGTTCATCAGGTGAAGCACGAGGTCGCCGAGGCCTCCGCCAGTGCTAGTCGCGCCCACGGTGCCGTTCCCCTTATCGAGCGACTGCGGCGGGAGAAACAGATCGGACCCGAACGAGAAGCTGCGGTCGTGGCGCGCTTCGACGATCATCACCTCGATGAGCACCTGGAGCGGCCGGATGTCGAGCTGCTCGACGCCCTGCCGCAGCACGTCGAAGTCCACCTGGGACGCCCGGATGAGCAGCGAGTTCGTCAGCTCGTCGGGGACGATCGTGACGGGGCCGGAGAGAGTAGCGGACTTCGTCGCACCAGTCGAGGGTTGAGCGACGGTCGCGGGCGGCGTGGCACCGGCCGGGGGGACGACGTTGCGGCGCAGCTCGTCTGACAGCGTCGGCGTCGCAAGACCGGCGCGACCCGAGAATTCTCCGCCGGCGCCGAACAACAGGTTCACTGTAGCCGCTACGTCGGAGGCGCGGGCATGCTTGAGGCGAATGACGAAGAGTTGGACGTCCCCTGTGGCACCCTGCCCCGGACGGTTGGAAGGTTGGGCCGTGAGACGGTCAAGTGTCTCGGGCGCCTTAGGCCCGATGCGGAAGAACGTCGAATCTTCCATGAACTGAAGGTTCTGCGACTCGACCAGGCCCTTCAACAGCTCGCGCACGCGGGAGAGCCCGACCGGCGCCGGCGTTTCGAGCGAGACCCGCACTGGCTGGATCGCGCCGACCAGCACGGGCTTCGGCAGGTACCGACCGAGCGTCTGGATCACGCCGCGGATGTCGGCGTCTACGAACCGGACGGAGACGCTGTCGTTCGTTGCCCGGACGCCGGAGGTATCCTGAGCACACAAGGGCACCGTCAGCGCGAGCAGAACCGTCGCAACCTCCACCAACCTCCCCCATCCTCCCCCAACCTCCCGAACCTTTACTTCCATGGTTCCCTCACCGTCAGCGTCCACGTCGTGTCGAGCCCCGCGATCACCACGCGATCAGACTTGATCAGCTTCACTCTCAGTCCGGCTATGGTCTCGCCTTGCCGCACGGGCCGCGGGCCGTCGACGCCCGGCAGTCCCTCGACCAGAGCCGTGGGATCGCGCCCGTTGTCCCAGACGATGCCGACGAGGGCCAGCACGGGTTTCGGGGGAAGCGGGGTCGCCGGCTGCGCCAACCGCACCGGGTCGTAGACGACGTTGCTCGGACGCCGCGTCACGCGAAATGGATCGCGCGCGACGAGCGCTGCAGCGAGGGAGTCCGGGTGCGCCGCCGTCGGCGCTGGCAAGGGCGTCGCGACCGTTCCCACTCGCGTCGGCACGCCGATGGGCACTAGGGGTGAGGCGACGAGCCGTACTGCCAACGCGATCCCGACCGAGCCGACCGCTAGGAGCGAGGCGTTCGTCGATATCGCTGTCATCGATCCTGCTCCCCGCTCCCTGCTCCCCGCTCCCTGCCTGCAAGGAACCACCCCGCCACCGTCATCTCGACCCGAAGCACTTCCGGGTTCTTGTCTGGGGAGCCCGCGTCTACCGCCGTGACCCGCAGCTCCCGCACCGCCAGGGCGGCCTGCCCGAACGTGAGGGCCTGCAGCACCCCCACGAGCCCGCGGATGTCGCACTCGAACGCGGCCCGGAGCGCGACGCGGTGCAACCGCCCGGCGACGGTGGAGTCTGCGAGCGGATCGACGCGCTCGAGCTTGGCCTGATACCTCGAGGCCGCCAGGTTCACCCGCCCCGACAGGTCGGCCACCGCCTCGGCGGCCGAGTTCCCGCTCAGGATTTTGGGCGCGAGCCCGACCAGGGCCCGGCCGAGCTCGACGGCCGAGTCCCGCAGCCCGCTCGCCTCGGCCAGGTCAGCGCGGGCGCGTGCGAGTAGCGCCGCGTGCTCGCGCAGCCCAGCGTCGGAGGCGAGGGCGGAACGCATCGTCCAGGGCAGGACGCGGAGTAGCAGGACGGCCCCAAACACGATCCCTCCACCACTGAGGAGCGCACGCCGGTCGCGCGCCGTCATGATCCCGATCCTCCCCGCTCCCTGCTCCCTGCTCCCGGCTCCCTCCCGAACAGGATCGTGAATCGCTCCCACTCCCGTCCCGCGATCGGCTCTCGCACCACGGGACCGCCGAGACGAACCCCCGCGAGGCTGCCGAGCCGATCGAGTCGCGCCACGACGTCGGTCGCGTGCCGTGCGCCTCCGACAAGCACACCGCTTCCGTCCCCCGTCCAGGTGAAGCTCGTGAGGACGCTCGAGTCGGGGAGTGCTCCGGTCACGGCGCTGAGCACCGCGAGACTCCTCCCCCGCTCCCGTTCGGCCGTCGTAATGGCGTTGAGTGTTGTTTCCGCATCCCGCAGCTCGCGACGCGCCTCGAGCACCGCTGCGAGGGGCTGCGCCAGCGCTGCCAGCTCACGCTCGACCGCGCGGCGCTCCCAAGCGAGGCGGGCAACGAAAAGACCACCAGCCGCAAGCCATAAGCCGCAAGAGGCTATGGCGAGCCTCCGAGTACGGTTGCGGCCTGCGCGCTCGCGACTCTCCCGTTCGGACCTGGGGAGCAGCGTGAGGGGCGCCGCGCCGTTCGCCGGCACGATCGTCTCGAGCCAGAGCCCCGCCGCTCGCGCCCCGGCCGCGATCGCCTCGACCAGCGGTTCCTCAACCGCTGCCGCGTGGGCCACGCGGGTCGGTCCCGTGCCGACCCACGCCGCGTCGGTGACGAGCGGTTGGCCGTTCTTCCGGAAGAACCGTCCTGCCTGTTGGGCGACCAGGGCAGCGAGGTGCTGCGGTTTGACGGGCGGCAGCTCAGTCAGCGTGCGGAGCTGCACCGGTGGGCGGTCGAGAGCGACCACGAGGCGGCGGCATGCCCGGGGCGGCTCTGCGGCGAGGCGGGCAATGGCATCTGCCAGCTCGCTCAGTTCCCCGTAGGACGATTCACCGGCCCATGTGACCGATCCGTGCTCGATTGCCTCCGCGCGCAGGGAGGAGCGGCCGATGCGGAGGCGGAGCTCGGGGCTCCGAGACACGAGGCCTATCATTCGCGGCCTCCCGCATTTCCACGCTGAAGCGTGGGCCCAGTACGGCGCTGCCCTGAAGGGCACGTCGCTCGGTATGCTTCAGCACAGTGTCGGCCGGGCCCAGGCTTCAGCCTGGGAACGAGCGGGAGCATGGGGGTCACTCCGTCTCCCTCCTGATGACGGCCAGCCTTCCCGCCACTGGTACCAGGGTTAGTGTGACGCGCGCTACGAGTGGCGTCCCGCGCACGCCCCCCGCGACGAACGCGACGAGCTGCGGCGGAGCGAACACGGCGGCCCGAACGAACTCGGGGTAGCTCCCCAGCAGCGTCGCGCGCGTGCTTGGCGAGAGCAGCCCCGCCAAGGCGTCGGCGTTGGGCAGCGGAGCAGTGCCGCGGTGCATCATCAAGATTCGAACGGTTTCCTCCGTGATTCCCGGGAGCGCCGCCAGGACTTCTCGCGGGGCGGCGTTCACGTTGATCGCGCCCGTGCCACGCGTGGTAAGGAAGAAAGCGAGTCGGGCCACGAGTGAGTCCGTGAAACCGCGCACGTAGCGCAGCTCCTGGACGTCGGCGTAGGGTCCGTTGCGGTTCCCCGACGATTCGTCGCCCAAAGGCCGAGGCACCGCGTCCGGGTCACGCCAGTCGAGGAGTGCATCCACGAGCGAGTCCACGGCAGCGGAGCGATGCACGACCGCCTGGAGAACGCTGACGAGCGCCGGGCGGTCGGCCAGGTTGAGGTTGAGCTTGGCCGATGGATCCTCGAGCGTGGCGCTGCACCAGACGTTACGGCCCAGGTCGACGGAGTCGAGCCGACGTACGGACGGATCTTGGGCGTAGCGAGCCTGCAGGATCTCGGCGCAGGCCTCGCGCGCCCACGCTGCGCGCGAGAGCAGGACCCGATTGCGAGTCGTGGCGCTGCCGAGCCCCGCGACAGTGATCGCCGTGCCGGTGAGGACCGTGATGGCCGAGAGAGTCCACAGGACCGCCAGGAGCGCAAAGCCTTCCGTCGTATTCGCGCCCTGAGAGGGCGCGCTCGGCCGGGGGTACGCCCTTACAGGGCGCACACAGCGCCGAGCCCGGGCTCTCAGCCCGGGGATCATCCGCGCTCCTTTATAAGGAAGAGGAGTGTGTCCACCACGTTTCCCCTGTCCCGTTTCCCGTTTCGCGTTCTCGTCATCCGTATCCTCACCGCCACAGGCGCGCTCACCGGGCTCACCCATTCGCGCACCCAGCGCGACTCGGCGCCCGGCTCGAGCAGGTAGTCGAGCGCCAGGTCCGCCACGCTATCCATCAGGGCGATCGCCTGGCCCGGCGCTACGCTCGCAACCAGCCGGTCGTTGTCACGGGCCAAAGAGACTGTACGCCGCTCGAACCAGCCGTCGGGCGTGAGGAGCCAGGTCGAGAAAGCGGCATGGTCGGGGCGCCCGTCGAGGCCACCGGCGCCATCCGTACCGACGTCGAGCGAGAGAAACGTCGCGTCGAGCCAGCGGCGGGCGTTCGCTGAGCGATCAAGCGCGGTGCGTGCCACCGTGATCATCTTTCCGTAATCAGCGACCGCACCGAAGAGCTGGTGCGCGAGAAGCACGACGATGGCGCCGATCGTGAGCGCGACCAGAACTTCCACCAGCGTGAAGCCGGCCAGCTTCGATGTAGGCGCGCAGCATGCTGCGCCCCTACACGGCGCATACCGTTGCTCGATCTCCGCGTCACGGCGCATTTCTCGGCTCCCTCCGATATACGACCGTCACCAGGTCCTCGACTTCCGGGGCCTGTTGCTGCGCCAGCGCGATCCGATACAGCGTCCGTTCAGGGCGCTGGATGTCAGCAATGAGCTCACCGAGTGGGTGTCGCCCGAGCCGGCGGTCGAGCTCTGCACGCGTGAGCAGGGTGAGTGCCGTGAGTACCCGGTCCTCGACCGCGAGTACGCGCTCGCGCTCACGCGACTCGCGTTCGGCGCGGAGCCCAGCGGTCACCAGGTCGAGCAGGGCGAGGCCTGCCCCCGAGAGAATCGCGAGCGCGACAAGCGTCTCGAGGAGCGCGATGCCGCGGTCACTGCGGGCCATCGACGGGTGCTCCGGTGAGGGGGTCGATTCCGGTTCCGAGCGTCCGCCCATCGGGCAGGAATAGGACGTGACCGGTAAGCGGTGAGCGGTCATCCCTCGCACTCACCGGATGGCCGCTGCGAATGGCTTGCGCCCGGGCGCGTCGTAGATCGCGAATCCAATCGGACTCGGGCGGCACGCGCAGACTCACGAACGCAAGCCCGCTCACCCCGAATATCAGCCCCAGGATCGCCACCACGACGATCAACTCCACGAGGGTGCTCCCTCCGTTCCGCGTTCCGACTTCCGCGTTCCGCATTGGCTATGGCCGAATCGAGTACACAGCTTGCAACAGCGCCGCCGCCACGAACGCCACCAGGCCCCCGAAGGCGACGATCAGCGCCGGCTCGACGAGCGTCACCAGCGCCTTGAGCCCCCGCTCCGCTTCCAGGGCGGCGAGATCACCCGCACGGCGCGCCATGTCGGCCAGCCGCCCGCTCGACTCTCCCACTTGCACGAGCTGCAGCGCCGCCGGCGCGAGCGCGCCTTCCCGCTCGAGCGACGCGCTGAGGGGCGCGCCTTGGGTCACACGCTCCCGGGCACGCTCGAGTCGCGCGGCGACCGCGCGGTCGCCGGCAGCTTCTCCGGCTGCGTCCAGCGCCGCGAGCAGTGGCATCCCGGCGGCGAGCATGCCGCCAAGCGCGCGACCAATCCGGGACGTGGCGAGCGCAAGCCGCACCGGCCCGACGAACGGAGCCGCGAGCAACGCTTCCTCGATGCGCCGGCGGGGCGCAGGGCGGCGCGCGACCTCGACTCCCAGCGCGACAACGGCCGGCACTGCGGGGATGAGCAGGAACCAGTAGTGCGAGAGGAGGCTCGACCCGAGGAGCAGCACACGGGTCGCGGGCGGCAGGTCCTGTCCCAGGTCCCCGAGCAGCTCGGCGAAGCGCGGCACGATCACGGTCCCGATCACGAGGACAGACGCGATGCCGACCACCGCCAGCAACAGGGGATAGGCTAGCGCCTGGCGGACCCGCGCCACCAGCTCGGCCTCCTGCTCCAGGTGGCGCGCCACCTGCTCGAGTGCGAGCGGTAGCTGGCTCCCCCGCTCACCCGCGCGCACCATTCCCAGCACAATCCCGGGCACCACGCCGCGAGTGGCGCCGAGTGCCTGAGCAAACCCTTCCCCCTCGTGCAACCGGCTGCGCGCGTCCGAGAGCGTCTCGCGCAAGGGCCCGCGCGCGAGTGCCTCGCTCGACGCAACCGCCCGCTCGAGCGGCACGCCCGCCGAGACGAGCGCCGCGATGCTCTGGAAGACGATGGCGAGGTCGCGTCGGCTCGCGGGGCGGCGCGCCCCTTCGGCTGCCTCCGTGGGCGAGACCGTCAATGGGAACAAGCCGCGGTCCGTAATGACGGCGCTCGCCTGCCCCGCCGAGGAGGCGTCGACGAGTCCCTCGACGATCCCGCCGTCGGCGCGGGCGGCGCGGTAGCGGAAGGGAGTCACCGTTTCCTCCCCGTCGCACTCTCCCACGACGTAATGTCCGCGTCCTCGTTCGTCCCCCCCGGCTGCCCGTCCCGACCGTACGTGAGCAGGTCGTAGCCCTGTGGGTTCACGTCGCCCGGACTCTTATAGATGAAGGGCCGGCCCCACGGGTCGAGCGGGATCGTCTTCTTCAGGTAGGGCCCGCGCCAATTGCGAGCATCGGGGTCCCCGGTCGGGCGCGTGCGCAACGCTTCCAGGCCCTGTGCCGTGGACGGGTAGTAATCGTTGTCGAGTCGGTAGGCCTCGAGCGCGAGCCCGAAAAGCTCGATCTGGGCGCGTGCGGCCGAGGTCTTGGCGTCCCCCACGTGGCTGAACACCATCGGCGCGACGAGCCCGGCGAGGATGGCGATCACGGTGATCACCACGAGGAGCTCGATGAGGGTGAACCCCAATGCGGAATGCGGAATGTGGAATGCGGAATCGACGCCCGCCCTTCCATTCCGCATTCCGAATTCCGAATTCCGCATTCGCTTAGTGATCAGTGACACGCAGCACCTCCTCGACCGTCGTGATCCCCGCTTGCACCTTTCTCCACCCGTCCTGCCGCAGCGTGCTCATGCCCTGTGCCTGAGCGATTTCGCGCAGCGCGCCCGCATTGGGGCTCCTGAGGAGCGCCTGCTTGATCTCGTCAGTGACCACGAGCAATTCGAAGAGGCCGGTGCGGCCGCGGTATCCAGTGTTGCGGCAAGCAGCGCAGCCGCGGCCACGCTCGAGCGCCATGCGTCCGACGGGCTGTTGGGCGAGCAGTGCTACCGCGCCGGGATCGGGCTTGTAGCGCTCGCGACACTCGGGGCAGATTTTTCTCACGAGGCGCTGAGCAAGGACGCCCTCGAGCGTGGCGGCGATGAGATAGGGCTCCACCTTCAAGTCCGCGAGCCGCGTCATGGCACTTGCGGCGTCGTTCGTATGCAGTGTGGAGAACACGAGATGGCCGGTGAGCGCCGCCTGCACCCCGATCGCCGCGGTCTCACTGTCTCGCATTTCACCGATCATCAGGACATCCGGGTCCTGCCGCAGGATGCTTCGCAGCGCCCCCTCGAACGTCATTCCCGCTTTGACGTTCACCGGCACCTGGGTGACACCTTCGAGATGGTATTCGACCGGATCTTCGACGGTGATGATTTTTTCGGCGCTGCGATGGCGCAGTGCCAAAGCGGAATAGAGCGTGGTCGTCTTCCCGCTTCCCGTGGGTCCGGTCGCAAGCAGGATGCCGTGCGGTTTCTCAGCAAGCCGCCGGAACCTATCGAGCGTCTCGGGCACCATGCCTAGCTCATCGAGTCCCACCGGCCTCCCGCCCCGGTCGAGCAGCCGTAGCACGACCGACTCCCCGTAGAGCGTCGGCACGGTGGACACCCGGAGATCCAGCTCGCGTTCCTCGAGCCGCACGCGGATGCGCCCGTCTTGCGGTGCCCGTCGCTCGGCGATGTCGAGCTCGGCGAGCAGCTTGATCCGCGACACAACTGCGGCTTGAAGCCCCTTCGGCGGGCTGGGCAGCTCGGTCAGCACGCCGTCCACCCGGAAGCGGGCCGACAGTCCTTCTCTGGTCGACTCGAGGTGAATGTCCGACGCGCGCGCGTCGTGGGCCTCCCGGATGAGGAGGTTGACGAACCGGATGACGGGGGGCTGGTTGGCAAGGTCGCGGGCATCCGCTAGCCCATCCTCGATGCCATCCCCGGCGGGGCCGAACTCGGCGTCTAAGTCTTTGATTAGTTCGACGACGGACTCGGAGGCCGCGAACGTGCGACGGATGCTCTCGAGCAACTCATCGTGGGAGACGGGGACCAGCTCGAGCAGGACGCCATAGGACAGCTCCAGGTCCTCCAGAACTTCCCGTGCAGCCTCGCCCGCGACGGCCACGCGCAGCCGGTCGCCCGTAACCTCGAGGGGCAAGATGCGGTTGTACTCGAGGTATTCAGCCTCGAAGGCTTCGGGGATGGGAAGCTTGGGTACAAGCGGCGCGGTCATGCGGCCAACCCAACGCACGCGGCGTGCCAGTCGTAGCGCAGCGGTGGTCCCGCGATCAGGCTGCCGCGCCGACGGTTGCAGGCGTGTCTCGGGAATCGCGACGCGCTCCGAAGTGAGCGTTGCGCAATTCGGCCCCGCGAATTAGGCGACGGTCTGACCACGATTGCACAAATGCCCGTCGACAGGTGTGCAAGCGCCTCAGCACGATTGCACAGATCGGGTCGGAGAACATGTGCAAACCGAAAGTGAGTGAGCGATTCCTGACGGAGGGTACTGGCGGGCGCATCTCCTTTAGGACGGTGCAGTTATTGGGCGATCGTGGCGCGATGCGCCGAGCGGCACGCCGCCTGCCTTAGCCTCGGCTGACCCGATCCGCCGAGGCCTGTGTGGTTCTCCGCCGTCAGTGGTCCGTAACCGTCCCGCTGCTTGCCGCGATCGCTCTGGCGACCCGCCCATCACCCAATGCGCCGGTAGGCACGGTGGCTGCGCGACTCCAAGGGGCTGCGGTCTGCCCAGAGGCCCCCTCTGGAGCAGAGCCGGACGTTCTGGAACCGCGCGTGGCCGATGTGCCATGGGGCGTCTCGGTGACGCCGGACAACGGATCAGCGGGCTGGACGGCGAATACGACCAACCATACAGCGACCTTCACCGTGACCAACACGGGGGACTGTAACGATAGCTATAGCTTCACGGCCGGCACGAGCGGCCCGGTCACGAACGTGCGATTGGACAAGACGAGTGCTCCCGTCTTCGCCCACGCGAGCACACCGGTCACGGCGACTTACGATGTCGGCGCCGCAGGCAGCGGCCAGCTGACCCTGACGGCTGGGAGCGCCAACTCGGGGGACGGCGGCGCCTTCACCGTCACCGCCACGTCGTACGGAGTGACGGTGACGCCCGACGGACAGGTCGACACAGTCGCTGCGGGCACGGCGCAATCGGTCGTGTTTCAGGTGAAGAACACGGGCTCGGCGGCGAACACGTACACGCTGGCCTGCTCGACGACCGGAAGCGAGACGTGCGGCACGGTTACGCCTTCGCAGGTAACCGGCCTCGCGTCCGGTAACACGGCCTCCGTGACGGTGAATTTCACCGCCGGCGCCGCGGGCACATCGGGTACGGTCGTGCTGCAAGCCTCGGGCGGCGGTGGCGCGACGGACAACGGCAACTACGCGGTCGCAAACGTGAAGCTCGGAGTCACGGTGACACCGGACGGGAAGCCGCGGTCCGCCAACGCCAACGCGATTCAGTCGCTGACGTTCCAGGTCCGGGATACCGGTACCGTCAACGCCACTTACACCCTCAGCTGCGTGGCCGCGGGAAGTGAAACATGCGGTACCGTGAGTCTGGCCCAACTCACCAATGCTGCGCCCGGAATCACGAACGTGGTCACGGTCACCTTCACCGCCGGCGCCCCGGGAACGTCGGGCACGATCACCCTGCACGCGGCCGGAATGGGCGGCGTGAGCGATGACGGGACATTCTCTCTCACCAACGTCGCGGCGCCAGTGGTCGTGACTCCCGACGCGCAAGGGCGCTCGGTCGGCGCGAACTCCAGCCAGAGCCTCACGTTCAGCTTGCAGAACGGCGGCTCGAGCACCGAGAAGTACACGCTGAGCTGCGTTGCAACCGGCAACGAGACGTGCGGCAGTGTGAGCCCGTCGCAAGTCACGGTTGGGCCGGGCCAGGCGGGGCCGGTGACGGTGAACTTCACCGCCGGGGCGACTGGTACCGGAACGGTGATCCTCCACGCGCTGGGGAGTCGCGGTGGCAGCGACGACGGCACCTACACCGTGACCAACACACCTCCGCCCCCGAGCTACGGCGTGACGATCACGCCTGACGCCGGGCCGGTCCGTGTGCGCTCAGGCTCGCCGCAATCCGCGACCTTCGTGTTGACCAATACCGGCAGCGTAACCGACACGTTCGGCCTTGTGTGCTCAGCGGCGGGGGGGGAACTCTGCCGCGGTGAGGACTACAACGGCCAGCAGGTCGCGCTCCCGAGTGTCATCGCTCCCCCAGGGTCGCCACGATCGATCCTGGTGAACTTCCTATCCCAGAGCAGCGGGAGTGGCACCATCACCCTGCACGCGACCGGCCACGCGGGAGGCACGGGCGGGGCGGTCGATGACGGGTCGTACAACGTGACCAATTGGGTCCCCCCGGCGGAGAACTGCACCGCGATGCTCTCCGTGCCGGCGGCGAACTACGGCGCCGAGCCCGACGTGCTCCAGCCGGACGGGGCCCGCCCAGCGACGGTTTGCCCGCCCGTCTCCGTCTCCGGCGTCAGCGGCGGCGGCAGCTGGCTCGGCGATGGCAGCCCGCACGTCGCCTTGTTCGCGATCACCGACACCACCGGTGCGCCGAGCGGACCGTACGATCTCAGCTGCTCGGGCACGCCTCCAGTGTCTTGCGCGGTCATCAATGTCGGGACCGTCTCGCTGTCGGGCGGCTCCACCATCATCGTCGGCGTGACATTCAGCGTGAGCGGCGGCGGGAACGGGCTCCTGACGGTGACGGCCACGTCGCAAAACAACCCCGCGGTGCATCCCAGCGGATCCATGGGGATGTCGGGGATCGTGCCCACCTACGGTGTGGCGGTCACGCCCGACGTGCAGGCCGGCTCCGCGGACATCCAGAGCGCGCAGACTGCGGCCTTCCATGTGCAGTCCACGGGCACCGGAACGGAGACGTACAGCCTGACCTGCACCACCACCGGGAACGAGACGTGCGGGACCGTCAACCCCGCCACGGTCACTGGCTCCGCGGCGGTCAGCGTGACCTTTAACGCCGGTGCCGTCGGATCGGGGACAGTGGTGTTGCACGCCACGGGGAACCACGGTTCAATCGGCACCGGTACCTACACTGTCAAGAACACGTATTTCGTGGCGGTGACGCCCGACGGGGTCGCAGAGGCGCGGCTCGCGGCACGGACGTATGCCGATACGTTCGCCGTGCGAAACGTTGGCATCAATCCGGCCACGTTCAACTTCAGCGCCACCTGCTCCGGGGCGGCTATCGCGTCCGGGTGCACGGCATCGGTCGCGTCGCTGACCCTGGCGGACGGTGATTCCGGCAAGGTGGGAGTCTCCTACACGACAGGCGCGGCCGGCGCGTCGGGTCAGGTGAAGCTCATGGCGACTGCGACCGCGGACGCCACGGCCAAGGACTCGGGCTCAACCACTGTGACGGTCGGTACGGCCCAGGTGCCGACCGTGGACGTTGCGTCGCTCAATCCCGGCCCGACGCGAGAACGTGGGTTGTGCCTCACGTTTGCGGCTGGGGACGAGGCGGCCACCGAGTGTGGCGATCTGCGGATCGTCCACCCCCTGCCGGCGACGCGGACCCTGAACAAGCTGCGGATCCCGACCCTGCTCTACAACAGTGCCGAAGCGGGACCCTATCCCCTCGTGGCGGCGAGCGTCACGTTGCCCGCCGGGGCGGCGACGCCCGACACGGTGACGGCGACCCTCAAGATCGGCCCCGTCACCCGGGGGATCGCCAAGTGGCTGGGCACGGACTGGGTCCCCGGGAGCACGCGCCGCATCGTGGTCGCGGACACCGTCGCCGGGGACTCGACGCAGCTCTACAGCTACGCGCTCACGGTCACGAACCAGTGGAACGGTGCGTCGGTCCTCACGAGCCCGGCGGCGACGGTGCAGGTGCCCGTGGTGAGTCGCAAGCAGAGTGCGTTCGGCGCGGGGTGGTGGCTCGCGGGAGTCGAGCGGCTCTACACCGACTCGATGTTGTGGGTGGGGGGAGACGGCAGCACGCGGCGCTACACGGCGGCCGGCACGAATGTGTGGGGCGCGCCGAACGTGGATCGTCCGGACACCCTGAAGAAGAACCCCACGCTGAACCAGTACACTCGCTACCTGCAGCACGGCGTGCGGGTCGTGTTCGACGCGCAGGGCCGTCACATCTTCACGATCGGGCGGTTGAGCGACACGACCCGGTTCACCTGGAGTGCGGGGGACACCTTGCAGTCCATTACGCTGCCCCCGGCCGGCCTGACCTATCAGTTCACCTATACGAACGGGAGCCGCTGGGTGGTCACGGCACCGTCGAACGCGAATCAGATCCGTGCCGATACGGGCATGGTTTCGACCGGCCGCCTCACGACGATCCGCGGCCCCGACTCGACGCGTGTGAGTTTCGGGTACGCGACGGGTCCCGATGTGAATCACATCGTCTCCCGCACGGACCGCCGCGGCTGGATCACCACGTACGGCTATGACGGGGGCAAGCGGGTGGTCCAGTCGCTGCGCCCCGACATCGGGACCACGCGCTGGCAATCCCTCGAGACGGTCGGCTATCCCCTCGGGGACGCCCCCCAGGCGACCGACACCGCGCTCGCCCACGCGCGCTACGAAGGGCCGCGGACCGACGTGTGGGATACGACAGCCTTCTGGCTCGACCGCCTAGGTTCCCCTCGCCAGATCGCCAACGCGCTCGGCTACCAGACGCTGCTCACGCGCGGCGACGCGCGGTGGCCTGCACTCGCCACGCAAGTGCAGGGACCCACCGGGCTCGTGACGCAGGCGACGTACGACGCGCACGGCAACGTCCTGACCGCCACGCAGATCGATCCGCTGGGCGACGGGCGCAATGCCGTGACGACGTACACGTGGGACATGGTTTGGGACTTCGCGACGAGCACGACCCTGCCGCAGGGGGAGATCTCGCAGACCGCGTACGACCCCGCGACCGGAAACCGGCTGTGGCAGCACCCGGGCACGGATCCGGCGCGGAATGTGCAGTTCTTCTATACGAACGACGCCTTCCACCAGCTTCGGGCGATCCAGTACCCGACCTCGCCGGTGACGAGCGACAGCGTGTTCTATGACGCGACGCTGCGCAACGTGTCCTCGACCAAGACGCCGGCAGGACTCTCGACCACGCATTTGACGGACGCGATCGGGCGCGACACCATCACGCGGTGGCTCGACGTCACGAATCTGAGCGCGCGGGTCGCGTACGACGTGACCGGGCAGGACACGCTCAACGTCAACTTCCCGGACGACGGGAGCGGGACGCTCACGGTGCGTAAACACTACGACCCCGAGGGCAACCAGGACAGCGTGCAGACCCAGAGCAGTCCCGATCCTGCGGCCATCGGATGGATGCGGCACGTATTCACGTACGACGCGGCGAATCGCAAGACGAGCGAGCACCAGGTTGGGCCCACGGCCACTTTCTATTTCGCGTACGATCCCGCGGGCAACCTGATCAACGGCGGCCGGCAAGGCGGATACAACGTCGCGGTGACCTATGACGCGCTCAACCGGCCGATCCGCCGTGCTCAACTTGCCGGCGACGTGGCCACCTTTACCTACGACACGCTCGGCAATGTGCTGACCGCGGACAACTCGGAGGCCTGGATCAGGCGTGCGTACTATCGTAACGGCGCGCTGAAGGGCGATACGTTGAAACTGGCAACGGACTTCCTTCCGGCGCACGATTCCGCGACGCACGTGTACCGCCAGGAATTCCGCTACGACATGAACGTTCGGCGGGTCTGGGCCAAGCATCCGGCTCAGCTTGCACCAGGGACCGACACCGTCGCCTACACCTACGACCCGGTGTTCGGCCAACTCGCGTCGCTGACCGACCCGCTCGGTAATCGCTATGCCTTCACGTTCGACTCGCTCGGCCGCCCGCGCCGCATCACGCGCTACCCGGTGGGTCAGGACAGCGTGTACGAGACGGTAGCGTACGATGGCAATGGACGTCTCAGCAGTCGTCACGTCCAGACAGGTGCAACAGCGGTGCTGGACGAGGTAATGTCATACTTTGGCGACGGCGCGAAGATGCAGAGCGCCACGCACACGTACATCAATGACGCGGCCTACACCGACCAGTTCCAGTACACCGGGCTGGGTGGGCTGACCTCGGCCGACATGTTGTCGGGTCCAGAGACGTACCAGGTCGATGCGCTCGGGAACCGCACCTACGCCGATCACAGTCAGGGCATCCAACCCGACAACTACCATTACGAGCCCGCGTCCGGCTTCCTGTTGTTCCGAGAGGAGATTCGGCCGCCGGGGAGCCGGGGCACGGGCAAGGACACGACGTTCTACCAGAACGCGGGCGACGGGCGCCTCGTGACCACGGAGCACCGGCACTACTGGTTGGGCACCCTGGGGGGCGGCTCCGGGGGCGGGGTCGGGCGCAATTCCACCGTCAGCCTGTACGATCCCGAATTGCGGCTGACGCAGACCACCTTCTTCGCTGACAGCGCGGACGCGGTCGGCGCTCCGCCGTACGCGCACTACGTGTCTACGGAAAACTACCGGTATGACGCCCTGGGCCGGCGCGTGTATCGGCGAGGGGTGCGGGGCTTCGATTGTCTGCACCACGACGCCGGGTCGGGGTGCAAGAGCCAGCTCACGCGAACAGTGTGGGACGGCAGTCAAATCCTGTACGAGATTCAGGTGCCCGGCGACACGGGCTCGAGCCAGTTGGAGAGTGATTCGCCGAGTGCCGACTCCACGCACGGCGTGGTGGGCTACCTGCACGCGGGCGGCATCGATCAGCCCCTCGCCTTGTGGAAGAACAACGAGGCAGTCATGTTCCCGTTCGCCAGCTACCGCGGGGCGTTTGTGCGGGGCACCTGCCCCAGCACGACGTGCAACCTGTCGTACTTCCCAGCGGGGTTGTGGTCGTCGTTCGGGGACCCGCCGACGTTCCACTTCGGGCCGCCGTTCTGGCACGGGAGCCTGATCGACGGGGGCATGGACGCCTCGGGGTTCCAGTACAGGCGCAATCGGTACTACGATCCCAACAGCGGGCGGTTCACGCAGGAAGATCCCCTCGGCCTCGCCGGCGGCCTCAACCTCTATGGGTTCGCGGGCGGCGACCCGGTCAATTTCTCGGACCCCTTCGGCTTGTGCCCGCCGCAGGACGACAATTGGGGACCTGATTGTGAGCGCCCTGTTCTGTCGTACGTCCTTGGCGCGATCGATCAGGCTCTCGGCACTAACCTCGATCACGGGCTCTACGGGTCGACGTTCGGGAAGGCAAGCTATCTCGCTGCGAACAACATCGGCCCAGCCTTCTTGGTGATGGAGGGCGCCGGCGCTGCGGCGGCTCCTGAGGCCGAAGCGGAAGGCAGCATACCGGCAAGTGGCGCGCGTGTGAATGCTGCCGAGCAGCGCCAGGTCAACGCCTTGGGCGAGCAGAATGGCTGTCATACCTGCGGAGCTACCAGTCCAGGGACCAAGAGCGGGAACTGGGTAGGTGACCATCAACCTCCGACGGCCCTGGCGAAACCCGGGCAAGCGCAGAGGCTCTACCCCCAGTGCCTCAAGTGCAGCAGGATTCAGGGAGGCCAGGTGCGCCAGGCGACCCGGCGCCCGCAAGATGAGGTACCTCAGCCGCAATGACGATGACCACGAGCGCGGAGATCCTAGACTTCCTCGAACAGCGGGCAGAGAAGTTTGAATTCCCTGTGCTCGACAACGCGAACGCGCATTTCATCGCTGGCCGTTTCCGTGGCTTCCGGAGGGCCGATGACTGGGGGCTCATGTTCGAGCTCCTGGTCTTCGCGCCCCAGGAGCGGGCGATCGTTACGGATGTTTACGCGTACGGACCTCTTATCGGTGGAGACGACTGGTCCTTGATTCAAGTGGGCGGGATCGACGAGGTAAAAGAGACTCCTCTCTGGGACAAGAGCGGCAATTGGATCGCGAAGCCAGGGCTGCGACTGATCTCCGTCGGAGGCCAAGGAATCAAGGTATCCTGCGGGTTACACTCGGTCGGCGCAATTGGACTGGAGGCAGGCGAGTGCGTGAACGAGATACGCTTTACCAAGGCGGTCGTGAAGCGCATCGGGCTGGAGAAGCTCGTTCCCGAGAACGTTGTCTTCGACCAGTTACCTGGCTTTGCCGTCGCTGAGCAACTCTTTTCGTTCACGAACTGGGATCACCCCGACGTCGCGGCTGGTGAAAGTCCCCGAGAATCTGGGGCCATCGTCGCGGCCGCAAAGGTGGTCTCCGGTGAAGCCAAGTCCTTGGCGTACGACCATTCCCGAGACAATCTGGACGCCCAGAAGTGGACTGAGGACAGCTGAGCGCCGGGGGATGCACGCCCGCGGTGACCCCGGAGTACGCAGATATCCCTTTCTGCACCAGTTTTTGAGTCGTTTTCGTTGTGCAAGCAAGTGGGCAGATATCGGTGCACGCGCTGGTGCGCGGCCTCGAATCTGCCCAGCGTCGTGCCCATTCGCGCCGGCTAAGAGACCCGTCGAGCGCACCCGTTGAAGAATGGCGTGCAGAAATGCGTCTAACAAAGGCGTGGGAATGATGACGGTGCGGCGCACCACCGATGCCATCGTCAGGGCATGGTGCTCCGCGCGGATCCCAGTCGTTTGCTTGTAGCTCGTGTCGCCGAAGGGGTGGCCAAAGAGTGCGCTGACCTGGCAAAGGCTTTCCGCGGCCCTGGCGCCCTCGCGCGTGGCGATCAACTGGTCCGGGCCTCCCTCTCCGTCGTCTCGAACATCGCGGAGGCGTGCGGGCGCGGCACGGTGCCCGACTTCCGCCGCTTCCTGCTTCACGCGCGCGGCTCCGCCCAAGAGACCCTCGCTCAGCTGCGCCTTGTCGACCCCTCCCGCCTCGAACAGCAACGCGCGTTGCGCTCGCTCCAGAGCCGGACCGTGTTCGTACTCAAGCTGATCAATCGGTTGTACCAGCATCCGCCGCCGGATAAGTAGCCGAAGGCGCGGAATAAATGCGTAGAAGGAATTGCGTGGAAGGAACAGCGTCGAGCCTGGACGTTGGGAGGGGCGTCGAGCGAGACGTGGTCGCTTGACGTTGCAAACGACGTCGTTATTCGACGTTCTATTGCGCCGTCGTTGTTCGACGGGCTCGCTCGACGTTTTTCTTTCATCAGTACAAGCGCAATCGGTACTATGATCCGAGCAGTGGACGGTTTACGCAGGAAGATCCCCTCGGCCTCGCCGGCGGCCTGAACCTCTATGGCTTCGCCGGCGGCGATCCGGTCAATTTCAATGACCCGTTTGGGTTGGACACCGTCGAAGTCGGGTGGCGGCCACTCCACAACTTGGGAAGCGCATTCTGGGTCCATTTCGCGGTTAGAGTGGGTGGCAATGGTCAATGGCATGCTGCAGAACTCCTGCCCGATGAGGACGACGGTAGAAACGACATCGTACCGTTCGACGGTTCGGGATCGAAGGCCGACGAGTACACTTGGACGACGGTACCCGTCCCAGAGGGGCAGACCGAATCTCAATTCGACCACAATACGCTAGGAGCGGTCGGCACAGTGGGGGCAGAATACGCCGACAAGAAGTACGACCAGAGCGGCAAGGGGAACTCGAACAGGTACGTCCACGACGTTGTCAAGCGAGCTGGCGGACAAGTGCCGAAATCAGCGATGGGTAAAGCTCGGCCCCGCACGGCGCCTGGAATTTGCGGCGGTGGCGCCAAGGCAACTGATGAAGGGTCTGATTGCTCTAACAAGTGAGGTCCGGCGTGAGCACGGTTATCTACTGGGTGCTTCTCGTAGCGCTCGGCGTCTTCTTTGCAGGGGGGACAGTCAGCGCCGCTCGCAGGTTTGGAGACCGAGGTCTCTTGCTCGGAGCGGGGGTAGCATTGGCCATCTTCGAGTTCTTGGGTTACGTCGACTGGAAGAGAGACATGGAAGCGCCGCTCACGGCGTACGTGCTGTTAGGCGGCGTCCCCACGGTAGTCGCGACAGCCGTGCTTGGGTTACTCCGCCGCCGGACGCACCTCAACCCGACACTACAGGTCGTTACGGTTGCCGCGGCTTGGATAATTGTGGCGTTCGCCACTTTCCTGTACTGGCCCCACCTGTGATCCACGCTGGATGATTGGGGAGGGCAACGGAAAGCGTGATCAACGTCGACGCCCCAGGCTGGAACAGTGAGCGGATAAGAGACGGCACTGACTCTTAGGCCCACCGCTCCCTCCCTCGTTCCACGCACCGGGCTCCCCGCATCCCGTCGAAAGTGCACGCCGGGGTCGAGCGCACGTTCTACGACCAACCGTCGAGACACCTGAGCAGGTAAAACGGGAAGCGGCCGACACCTGCGTCGCCTGGGCGTACGACTGCATGTCCTATCAGGAGTCTTACGCAGGAAGATCCCCTCGGCCTCGCCGGCGGCCTCAACCTGTACGGGTTCGCGGGCGGAGACCCTGTCAACTTTAGCGACCCGTTCGGGCTCTGCCCGGTGCAGGACAAGATCGCCGGCAACTGCACGCAGGGAGACGTCGGAGCGTCGGAGGTTTCCCGCCGCGCCGCAATGGAACAAGTCGCAAGACAAGCCGCTGATCGGTGAATCGTTTAACACGTTCTTGGCCGTCACTGCCGTCACCGGCCTCGGCGAAGCAGGCTCGGCAGCTGACGCGGGCGTAACCTTCTTCCGAGGTGTTGGGGCTGCTGAGACCGAGCAGATCGCAGCCGAGGGAACGCTGAAGGCAATTGCGCAAGGCGCAGAGGATAAGTATCTGACAAATACGGCGTGGTGATTCTACCAAAATGACCCAGCGAGCGAAGGTAAATTGGGTGTCGCGAGAGGAGGGTGGCCGATCCGCCCTCCCAACGGGCACACGATACGTCACAATCGGGAGATTCTCTGAGGACGGGCCGAAGTGGCCTGACGGAGCCTGGAGCGTCGTACTCGATTTTCCAACGCCGCCTTCTGAGCAGGGAGTCACGTCGTTCGGTCGGGCTTCATTTCTCATGGAGAACGCTCCTCGAGAGCGGCTCCTACCCGGTAGGAGCTTCGACCTGTACGAGGGGCTGCGAAAAGTCGCGACCGTGGACCTGCTAAGCGACACGTAGGCTGCAGATATCTCTATCTGCACCAGTTTTCGGGTGTTGTTGGGGTCGTCCGCTTTTTTGGGCCTGGTGATGAAGAGGAAAGCGATCGTGTCGTCTACCGTTCGAACCTCTGGCCTGAACACCGCTACGAGTGGCACATCTCAGAATGGGGCCATGCCAGTCATGGCGGTTTCAGACTCCTGGAGCCGGCGGAGCTCCCGACCTGGTTGCCTCGAGAGCTCGGTGCAGTCTCCGAGGCCGTGCGCCCCTGGTTTCACACGGCAAACGACGTCGCCGAAGTGATGGGTGAGCCGGACCTAGATCTTAGCTGGGGGCCCGCTTGGGGATGGTATTACGGTCCCTTGGACGATGGCACCGATTTGGTCTTCGACTTCGACTTCGGCCTATTGCGCGAAGTGCGGGCAGAGAAGTCAGCCGTGAAAGAGCACCGGGCCGGCGGTCAGAGCGAGTAGCGAGATTCAACGCTCAGGATCCACGAGCTGTGTGGGGGCCCGCGCAGAGTGGCGACGGTGCAGCTTCTGGACGAGACTTAGGTCGTAGATATCGTTTTCTGCACCAGTTTTCGAGTGTTCTTGGGTGTGCAAGCTAGTGGTGGAGATATCGGTGCACGCGCTGGTGCGCGGCCCCGATTCTGCCCAAGGTCCTGCCCATTCGCGCCGGCTAAGAGACCCGTCGAGCGCAACCGTTGAAGAATGCCGTGCAGAAATGCGTCTAACAAAGGCGTGGGAATGATGACGGTGCGGCGAACCACCGATGCCATAGTCAGTGCATGGTGCTCCGCGCCGATCCCAGTCGTTTGCTCGTGGGCTCAGGTCGCCGAAGGGGTGGCCAAAGAGTGCCCTGACTTGGCGAAGACATTCCGCGGGCCCGGTTCCTTTGCGCGAGGGGACCAGCTGGTCCGAGCTTCCCTGTCGGTGGTCTCGAACATCGCCGAGGCGTGCGGCCGCGGTACCGTCCCCGACTTCCGCCGCTTCCTGCTCCATGCGCGCGGCTCAGCCCAAGAAACCCTCGCCCAGCTGCGCCTCGTTCAGCCCACCACGCCGGAGCAGGGCCGCGAGCTCCGCTCGCTCCAGAGCCGGACGGTGTTCGTACTCAAGCTCATCAATCGGTTGTACGCGCATCCGCCGCCAGATAAATAACAAGGCGTCGAGCGATGGCAGTAGAAGAACGGCGTCGAACGAACGGCGTGGAACGGAGGCGTTGAGAAGGGCGTCAAGCGGGAGCGTTCTCGCTGGACGCCGCAGGCAACGCTTATCGTCGACGCCTTTCTTCGCCGCTCTCTTCCACGTGGTCGCTCGACGTTTTTCTCTCTACGCACCAGTTCGACGTTCGTGTTCGACCCCTCGTTTCGACGCTTCCTCTCCACGTCGTTTCTCGACGCCGCGTCCCCGCAACTCCGCAACCAGCGCCCCCACTGTATTCCGGTGCGCCCCGATCCGTTCCGCTGCCTTGCCAAGATGCCCGCCACTGCTCCGCACCGCCCAGGCCGCCAACCGCTGCTTCGTCGCGTGATCCATGCGCCGGTCGTACCGCAGCGGAACCCGCACCCACTCGGGAAGATGCTCGACACAGACCTCGTCGCGACCACGGGCCCGCAGATACCCTGCCTTCACCACCTCCCGCAGATCCCGTAGGTTCGCGGGATAGTTCGCTAGCTCCAGGACGCCGAGTGCGTCGGGACCAAAGCGGGATGGACCGTCGGCCGCGTGCGTCGCCACGGGACACTGCCGCAGAAAGTGGTGCGCCAGCGACGCGAGCTCGTCGCGACGCTCGTCGAGCGTGGGCATGCGGACGACACACTGACCCAGTCGTGATCGCAGGTTCGCCCGCATCCTGCCGCGCGCCACGAGACGATCGAGGCCTTCCTCCACGCCTACCAGCACCGCGCAGGTCACCGGCACATCACGCTCGTAACCGATCGGCCGGTATACCCGCCGCTCGAGCGCGCGGATCAACATCGCCTGCTGGCTGTGGCGCAGCAGATGGAACTCGTCGATCAGGAGCGTGCCCGCTTCGGCCTCGGCGAAGAGACCACGGTGCCGCGACAGCGCACCGGTGAAAGCGCCCCGCACGTGCCCGAACAACTGGTCCAGCGCCAAGCCGGGCTCGAATTCGCCGGCTGACACGTCGATGAACGCGCCACGCCGGCCGCTGGCTTCGTGCAGCGCTTCAGCGAGGTAGGACTTTCCCGTTCCCGTCGCGCCTTCGAAGACCACCGTTTCCGCCGGCGCGAACAGCCGGATCTGCCCCAGAACCGCGGCCATGACACCGGAGACCGCGACGGCGTTTTGCAGGAGGCTGGGAGAGGACTGCGGATCCGCTGGCCCCTCGACCACGGCGAGGGACTGCGCCACGAAGGTGTGAGTGAGTGTGCTGCGGTCCCGCACCGCCATCCACCGCCCCGTCCACGAGTCGCGTTCCCAGCCGCAACCCCTAGGCCGAGGTGCACGAAGTGCACGGCCCCGCACGGCCCCGGATATCTCTCCGACTCGCATCCCAATTTGAAACGGAGACCGTGGTTGAACGTGGCAGGAACGTGTGCTGCATCAGTGCATCAGTCGCGGAGATTCGCGTCGCGCTGGCGCGACGATGCAGCGTGACCTGCGCTACGTCACGCAGGGCCACATGTTGTAAGGCCCTCATAGTACCGCGGGGATTCCCCATGCCCGCCCATCTCTCCGGATGTCCCAGTTGACCTGCGTCGCCATGACTCTTCCTTCGCCCGCGCTCAGATCGGCCGGAACAGCGCCGCGAGCTCCAGCGTGAACGATCGCCCGGCGCCCGCCGGATGCCAACTCACCCGCTCCCGTTCGACGACCGGGAATTCGGCCTCCGGAGTCCACACTTCTACCAGGCGTTCATCCCCGTCCACGACCCAGTACACGGGGATCCGCCGCTCTTGGT
>Ga0137383_10000127_pt1 | contig 31413 bp, 35 predicted proteins | sample SagtaG_19_FD_104817 | JGI IMG/M metagenome (GOLD analysis project Ga0137383, IMG submission 104817) | Vadose zone soil microbial communities from Sagehorn Ranch, Mendocino, California, USA - Sage2_R_40_16 metaG | ecosystem: Environmental > Terrestrial > Soil > Vadose zone | place: USA... | reverse complement strand
GGCACGGGAGGCCTGGGCGAGGCGGAACGAGTCGGTGCCGGTCTCGATGATGTGGGCGTTGTAGGTGAGCCGGTCGACGATGGCGGAGCACAGCCGCGGGTCGGTGAAGGTGCGTTTCCATTCGGAGAACGGGGCGTTGGAGGCGACGGCGATGGCGCGGCGTTCCTCGCGGTCGGTGAAGATCTGGAACAGCAGTTTCGCGCCGGTCTTGTCTAGCTCGAGGTATCCGAGCTCGTCCAGGCAGAGCAGGTCGGCCCGGCCGTAGCGGGCCAGGACCCTGGTGAGCTGGCGGTCGTCGGCGGCTTCGGCGAGCTCGTTGACCAGGTTCGCGGCGGTTTTGTACCGGACTGTGATCCTGGTGGTTAATTCGCGACGCAGTGCCTGGGTGCCGGGCCATGATCTGGTCTGCGGTCGTTCTTCTCCCCTCGTCCTGGCCGCGGAATCGGGTATGTCATGTGCGTGCAGCCTGTGCCCTGGCCGGAGCCGGATCCGCTGATCGCGGCGGCGATCGCGGCGAAGTACCCGGGTAAGCGGCCGCGGCCGCTGGCGGTGCTGATCCGCGACCACCTGGGCCAGTGGCTGCGGGATGAGGACTTCGCGGCCGCGTTCGGCATCCGGGGCCGGCCGGGCTGGTCTCCGTCGCGGCTGGCGCTGGTGACCGTGCTGCAGCGGGCGGAGAACCTGGCTGACCGGCAGGCGGCCGAGGCGGTGCGGACCCGGATCGACTGGCAGTACCTGCTGGGGCTGCCCCTGGACGACCCTGGCTTTGACCACACGGTGCTGGCTGAGTTCCGGGCCCGGGTGTCCGGGGCCGGGCTGGAGCAGGTGGCGCTGGACGCGCTGCTGGCCCGGCTGGCGGCCGAGGACCTGGTCAAGGCGGGCGGCAAGCAGCGCACCGACTCCACTCACGTGGTCGCGGCGGTGGCGGCGCTGACCCGGCTGCAGCTGGCCGGGGAAAGCGTGCGGGCGGCGCTGGAGGCGCTGACGGCCGCGCAGCCGGACTGGGTGGCCCAGCGGATCTGCGTGCCCGATTTCGCCCGCCGCTACGGCACGCCGATGACCTCCTGGCGCCCGCCGGCCTCCCAGTCCGGGCAAGATGAGCTGGCGATCGCCTACGCCCGCGACGGGTACGCGCTGCTGGAAGCGGTCTGCCATCCCTCCTCGCCGGGCTGGCTGCGCGAGCTGCCGGCGGTGGACGTGCTGCGCCGGGTGCTGCTGCAGAACTACACGCGCACCATCACCGGGGACGGGCGGGAGGTGATCAGACGGCGGGAGAAAGAGCCTGAGGGCGATGGTCTCCCGCCTGGCCATGCCCGGATCGCCTCCCCGTATGACACCGACGCCCGCTGGGCCGCCAGGCGGGATACCTTCTGGCTGGGCTACAAGCTGCACATCACCGAGACCTGCGACGATCCCCCGCCGTGCAGCTGCCGCCCGGCCGGCACGGGCGCGCGCGAGGGGGAACACGGCCAGGGCTGCGCGCACCTGGTGTTCCCGAACCTGATCACCACCGTGGCCACCACCGACGCCACGGTGACGGACAACCAGATGACCGAGCCGGTCCAGGACGCGCTCGCAGCCAGGGATCTGGCCCCCGGCCGGCACTACGCCGATTCGGGCTACCTCAGCGCCGCCCTGATGGTCTCGGCGCTGGCCAGGTGGGGGATCGCGCTGATCGGGCCGCTGCTGACCGACAATTCCGCCCAGGCCCGCGCCGGCACCGGGTACGCCCGCGCCGACTTCACCGTCGACTACGACACCAAGACCGTCACCTGCCCGCAGGGCAAGACGTCCTCATCCTGGACGCTGTGCACCCAAAAAGGCCAGGCCGCCGCAGTGGCCACCTTTTCCCCCGGCGACTGCGGCCCCTGCCCGGCCCGCCCTCAGTGCACCACCAGCAGCCGGAAACGACGGCAGATCACCATCTTGCCCCGCGACCTGGCCCAGGCCCAGGCCGCCGCACGCGCCGCGGGAAAGACGATCCCGTTCCAGGCCGACTACGCCCGCCGCGCCGGCGTAGAAGGCACCATGCACCAGGCCGCCAGCCACGGCGCGCGACGTGCCCGCTACCGCGGCCTGCCCAAAACCCGCCTCGACCACCTGTACATGGCCTGCGCGCTCAACCTGCTCCGGCTGGAGGCATTCTGGACCGGCACGCCGCTAGACCGGCAGCGAACCAGCCACCTGGCACGCCTCGAACTCAGCCTCGCCGCATAGAACCGAATTAACCACCAGGATCGACTTTCAGCCCGGCTTCGGCGATCGCGGTGCCGATGCCGATGAGCAGGTGTGATTTGCCGGTGCCGGAGTCGCCGATCAGGCACAGCGGCTGCCCGGCGGTTACCCAGGCGGGGTGGCAGAGGGTGGCGACCTGCTCGGCGGAGATGTTCGGGTTGGCGCTGTAGTCGAAGTCCTCGATCCGCTTGGGCCGGGGGAATGCCGCCTCGCGGACCAGGCGCAGCCTGCGGCGCTGCTCGCGGTCCGCGACTTCCTCCCCGAGGATGCCGGCCAGGAACTCCTTGTAGGTGGACCGCTCGCGCAGCGCGTGCGCGGCGGCCTCTTCATAGCCATCGCGGATGGCAGGCAGGTGCAGGGCGCGGGCCGCTTGCTCGATCGCGGCGCCGGCGGCGTCCATGTCCTGAGCGGCGGGCGGCCGCGCCGTGGTGGTCGCTGAGGTCATGGGGCGCCTTTCAGGGTCCGGCGGGACAGCAGCTGGTCATAGGCCGCCACCGACGGCAGGGGCCGGGAATCTTCGGGTAGCGGCGTGCGGTGGATCACGGCGGCCTGTCCATGGCCACCGTCAGCAGCCGGCTGGCCGCCGGGATCACCGTCTGCGGGATCTGCGGCTGCGGGCAGCATCCCGGCTTCCTGGCCGGCCTTGCGGGCCTCGATGGCTACCAGCTCGGGGCTGGCTGCCCCGGCTTCCAGGGCTGCGGTGACGCCGGCCAGGACCGCTTCGGCGGGCATCCGCCGGTGCAGCAGCAGCACCTCGATCAGCGCCCGCGTTCCGGCGGCGTCGCCGTGCGCGGTGCGGGCGGCCGCCCAGAACGCGTCATGGGCCGTGGTGAACGTCCCGTCCCCGCGGGCCTGGGCCAGGCTGGCCGATCCGGCCAGCGCGCCGGGCCGCACCAGCAAGATCTCCAGGTAGTGGTCCAGGGTGTCGCGGTAGTCATAGCGGCGGGTCAGCCGCGGATACCGGGCGATGACCTGGCTGCGGTCAAAGACCAGCAGCTCATTGGCTCGCAGGCTGACCCGGACCTGCCGGCCGATGAACCGGGCCGGCACCGAGTAGTAGCACTGCCGGACCACGATCCGCGAGTCGCGGCGCACGGTGGGCGTCAGCGTGATGCCGCAGTCGAACTCCTCGGCCGGCAGCGGCACGAGCAGGTCCCGCTCGGCGGCGAAACATTCCCCGATGCTCGCCGTCTTGCCGTGCACGTGCCGGTCGTCCTCGGCCTTGTCGATCGCGGCCAGCCGCTCGTTCAGCTCGGCCAGGGTCTCCACCTCCGGCACCGGGACCAGGTGGGTGCGGCGGAACCGGCCGCCCTCGTGCTCGACCCCGCCCTTCTCATGCGCGCCTTCCAGGCCGGGCATGCAGTAGAACGCGTCGAACCCGTAATGCGACCGGAACGCGATCCACCGCTGCGACTCGATCCGGGTCCGCCCGAAGCACACCTGGCTGACCGCGGACTTCAGGTTGTCATAGCGGACATGGCGGGCCGGGACACCGCCCAGCACCGCGAACGCCTCGGTATGGCCCTGCATGAAGGCCTCCTGGCACTGGGAGGCATACACGCGGTGCACCGCCTTGCCCGAGTACGACACCCGCAGCGTGAACAAGTGGCACTTAACCGGCTCGCCGGCCAGCCGCACCCACACATCAGCGAAATCGACCTCGGCCTCGGCGCCCGGCTCATGGACCTGCGGGACCGTGCCCTCCAGACGCGCCTGGCCCTCGCGGGCCCCGGCCACGATCTCCGGGCGGCGCCTGCTGACATACGCGCAGACCGTCGAGTAGCTGGCCATGGTGAAGCCGTACTCGACCACCAGCCGGTCATAGACCCGCCGGGCGGTATGCCGCTGCTTGCGCGGGGACTGCAGATCCTCCCGCAGCATCGCGTCGATCCAGCCCATCGCCGGCTCAAGGACCAGCGACCGGGGCCTGCCTGGCTTCTTCCGCGGCAGCGGCACCGCCGACTCCAGCGCCTCCCGCACCGTGCGGCGGTGCACGCCATGACGGCGCGCCAGCTCCCGCACCGGCACATCCGGCTCGGCCCGGCGATCCCGGCGGATCCGCTCGAACAACTCCACGCGCGACAGCACCAACGGCCTCCTGACACGACCGACGATGCAGCCTCCCACCCCGCGCCCCTCCCATGTCCGGCATATCACCAGCCAGGGTGGGGCCAAAAGAAGTTGTTAGCCACCCGCGCACCCGAAACCGGCCATCAGATGGGGCCAGAACAACTTGCCAGGCGTACCCGCTGCGCAGCAGCGCTGGGGCCAGATCACACTGCCAAGGCGGGGCCAGAACTACCTGCTGAAATCAGTAACTTGACGTGCGACTGGCTTCCAGGCACACGTAAGGGCCGCCCTCACCGGGGCGGTGATCGCCAGGAATTGGCGGGGAGAGCTGGCGGGCTCTGCGATCCGTCCGGTCCTGGCCGGGTTCATTGCGGCGCCCCGGCTAATGCCGGGGCGTTCGCGCGTTTAGCGCGTCCTCAGTCGGGCCGTGCTTAATTTCCGATTAGTCCGGGATTCCGCTGGCTCCCCCTCTGGGGGCTGGCTGTCAAGCGCCTATACCGAGGGCCAGCTGCTCGCCGTCGCCGGACGCAACGTAGGTGTCGGCGAGCTCGTCTTCCTCGATCAGGATTTCCAGGTAGCGGGCGATGCTGACGCCGCGCACGGCGACGCCCCTGTCTGCGCGTTCCTTGACAGCCGGGTCGACCCAGCCCTGCGGTAGTACATGTCGCAGGCTGATCGTTGGCGGTACCCCGACGGCAACATGAGGCTGCGGTCCGGTCCCTGGGGCACGATGATCGCCAGGAGCGCGTCGTCCACGCCAATCGTCCGGACGCGGCCGTGGAGCTGGCGGGCTGAAGGCAAACGAGGCCGCTGCTTATTCATCAAGGCACACCGCCCGCTCATGCTGCATGAAAGCTTCGGCGGCGGTCACCCCGTTTACTGTCACCTTCGCGGCGTGCGACCTGGCCAGGCGAAGTGCGTCGTCCAGCCGGCGCCGGAGCGCGAGTTTGCCGCGTTCGTCGATGTGCCAGCAGCCGTGGGAGCCGAGCACGGGCTTCATGCCGCCGTGGCTCCATCCGAGCTCGATGGCCTCACTATCCTTCTGAGCCGTTGACGGACGTGTCACCAGCCCCAAACGAGCGTGATGGTGCCGGTCAGTCGAGGTAGCGCCATTCAATGCGGGTGACCTCCGTGCCGGGGCTGCAGCCGCGGTGGGTGCGGCAGAAGAAGCTCACGAACTGGGCTGGTGTCATCTGCGGAATCCTTCGGCGGCGACGTCGGCCGCGGTGATCGCGTCCAGGGGCTCGCGGCGCACTGAGGTGACCTGGACGGCGGCAATCCGCTCGAGGGGCTCGCCGGGGCGGCGGCCCATCACTTTGCGGCACAGGGTGAGCTGGTCGCCGACGCGGAGCATGTGCCAGCCGGTCCGCCTGGTGACGGTCTTGGCCCGGGCGCGGACCTGGGGCTCGGTGAGTGATACCGCCATCAGCCGTGGCATCGGGTCACGGCTGTCTCGCCTGCCCGGACGACAGGGACTCGTGGAGGGCCTTCAGCTCATCGAGCTTTGTCGTGCCTGTGACCTGCAGAAGCCCGGTCGCGTTGGCGGCGATGATGACCGCCTCAGCGACCCGCTCGGCATGTGCCCATCCCAGTTCGCTCGTGACCTGCTCGGACAGGCTGATCGCGCGGCCGGCAGCGAACGACGCGGCGATCTCCAGGAACCTGCGCTCGGTACCGGTGAGGTACTGGTCAGGGTCGGCGAGCAGGGCATCCCAGTCGCGGACCCACGCTCCGCGCACCGGGCCGCCGGGTGACCAGGCGTCGCGGACCTCGACGTGGAGGGCGAACTGCGGGGTGCCCGGAAGATCGGTGAAGGTGAGCAGGTGCATGGCGGCGTGGGCGGGCAGCCAGCCGTCAGCGCGGGCGCCGGAGAGCAGCAGTTCCCGCATCTCATCAGGATCGTAGGAGGTGGCAGGGCGGGGCGCTTCGATCAACGGAGGTCGCCTTTCTCTGGCGAGGCTTGGGCTGCTGATGCTGGTTATGAACTCGGTAATCGAGGGCGGCGTCGGCGAGCTGCCGCCACTGTGCCATGTCCGGGGAGCTGGCCGCTGGCAGCGGGGATCATGCCGTGCCCTCATCTCTGATGAGGGCGATCACTTGCACGCGCAGACTGTTGCGGTCCCGCCGGGCAGCGCCAAGCGCGGCAGGCCAGGCGGGATTGGTGAACTCGTTTTCCGGCAGGCCACGGCGGCCGATCCCGCGCACGCGAACCTGGGTGGTCAGGTAGACGCCGGGCATCGTCTTCATCGCATCCTCGAGCGCGGCCAGCGACTCGATCTCGCTGGTGGCGTAGAACGCGTGCACCTCGTAATGGTCAGCGCACCACGCGGCGGACCTTTTCTCGTCGCGTCCGCGCGAGGTGACACGGACAGTCGGCCGGAACATGCCGCCCTGCCGTGGCAGCTCGTATTCCAGCCGGCGCCTCAACCCGAACGGCATGCCCAGCTTGTGAGTGCTCATCGGTATCCTCCCTCGCTCGGCTCGCTGAAGGTCACCTGGCACGCTGGAGCGCGGCCCAGGACGTGATGACGGTGCGGATCTCGGCCACGTGGTTATACCGCCGCTCCTGTCCCCAGCTGCCGTGGGTGAGGTGGGCGCGCAGGATGCGGCCGGTGCGGGCGCCGACGTCGATGCCGCCGAACAGGCAGTCGCGGCGGCCCCCGGAATCGACCATGATCCGGTAGCTGCCGCGCCGCACGCCGGACGGGTCCAGGCACGGGTTCAGCCCGGCCTCGGACGCCAGGTTGATGATCTGCCGGGTGACCTGCGTGGCCCGCCGGGCGGCCGGGCCGGTTCCCAGCAGCCCGTCGGCAGCGCTCACCGGGTCGGCCCTGACGGCGTGGCGAAGGCGACGTGCCCGCACAGGCTGTGCTCACCCGACCGGCACAGCGGGGACTCCGGCCCGTGAGCCGCGATCGAAGCGCATTCCGACGCCACGGTCGCGACCACCAGCTCCTCACCACGCCGGGCGTAGCCGCGGAAATCGGTCTCACCTGACGGCCGGGTGATGTCGGCGGTGAATGAGTCGTCCTCGTTGCGGACAACGGTGACGGCCGCGTAAGCGCCGAGGAACGTGACCGGCTTGCCGTGCAGCGCCAGGGCGTAGGCACGGCACCAGTTCCCGTCGCCCTTCACGGTTTGCCGCGCCCCGCGACCAGCTCGGCCCACCTGCCGATCTGGACCTGGCCGACGCGGGCGCGGTAGCCGTCGGAGGTCTTCACGAACCGGGAGAGCATGTCGGCCGCCGTGGCGCTGACCGCTTCGAGGTGACGGACGTACTCGACCGCGATCACCTCGGCTGCCGCGTCCTGGTCCCGCTGGCTGCCTGCGTTCGCGAGGATCTGCTCGAGTAGCTCGCCGTCGGGGCAGCCTCCGTTGAGCGAGATGACGCGCCTGGCTGCGTCTTCTGTACTGCCGTGATCGCTTTCCGGCTCCCACGTCCCGTCGGGCCGGTAGAAGCCCACGGTCCACAGCGCCGGCTCGCTCCTGATGTAGACGTAACCCACTGGTTCCTCCTCACGTTCGCGGGGCATATGGCCGCCGCCCCCTTGGACATCTGGCTTCGAATTCCCCGGGCCAGCTCCGCCAGCCGCCGCCCGGCAGGCGCCGGACCGCGCCTATATGGCATCCGGGCTTGCGCTGAGGGTCCCGATCCAGGCGCGGTCGATGTCGGCCCAGTCGTAGAGTTCCTCCATCACCAGATCGAATGTGCGGGCGTCTTCATCTGCGGCGAGCTCGTCAGCAAGGTGGCGCAACTCGGAGCCGTTGGAACTCTCGCGGAACCAGGCGCTGACCCGCAGCCGACCGACGACGGGTCCCTGCGCTCGGTGAAACTCATCTGCTCGTTCCGCCACACATCTTCCAGGCGGATCTGTAGTGCCAGACAGGCCGGTGATCGGGGACGCCTGACATCAGTGACTCCTGTTCGGCTGCTCAGAGGGTTCCGTCATCGACGTGCGGCGGGATGGTCATTGACGCCGCTGGCATGATGCGGTGACCGTGGCGGTTCATCCACCCGGCGAGCCAGTCACGGTCGGGGCTGGAGGCAGAGACCGGCCAGACGCGCCGCCAGGCGGGCTCACAGCCGGGAACGATGACAACCTGGTACAGGTCGTCGCCGTCGTCGGGGAAAGACTCGGCGGCGGGGTAGTGCTCAATGAGGGTAAGGGCGCCTTGCCAGCGGGCCCGCAGGTCGTCCCAGATGTCCTCGATCGAGTTGGTGATGGACGTGCCCATCCCGAGCTCGGTGACGACGGCGAGGTGGCCGGTCCCGCCGGACGCAGCCCAGACGCGGAGCCGGGCGGCGCCCTCTCCGGTCCCGGACGGGTAGCGCCAGAAGGAGTCGTCGAGTTCGAGCTCGCCGATCGGGGGCAGGGAGGGAAAGCTTGCCACTGGAGTCTCCTTGGGATGCTCGCCTCTTCCGGTTGACCAGGGCATCTGCTGCGAATCAGCTCGGCCGCCTGGTCCAGCGGGCAGGCAGGCCACGATCGTTCTGGCCGATGATGGCTACGCCGCGCGTGGCGTAGGCGTACAGCGGGTGGCCGAGGTCGCAGTCTTCGTCGGTGCACAACGTGGCGTGCGCGGCGCACCCAACCTCGCCGCCCTCGCCATCGACGAACGCGGCCGTCCCGGGTTCCAGGGCCTTGTAATTGATCCAGCACACCCGGTATGCCCGGGTCGTGCCAGCGGTGACGATGTAGGGCGTGAGGATGTCAGCGGGATCGATGCCTGGGGTGGCGGTGCGGCTTTTCAGCGGGTGAACACGGTTAAGGGCGGTGCTGCCTTCAGAAACTGCTCAGGCTCTCATCCGAGACTGTCGATGCCGACCGGACTCTGGCTCAGTTTGTGTCTCATTCACCCCTGTACGGGACCGTCCGCCGCTATCCGCCCGGACAGCATCTTGCTAGGTCAAGAGCGGTGGCGGTTGCTCACGGACGCCGGTCAGCAGACTTGGAAAGCGTGTTGGGTGCCGACGTCAACGTACTGATTCACATGCATAGCCAGGCCTGGCGGCCGGGGGCCTGGTCAGGGGGGCGGCAAGCAGCGCACCGATTCCGCCCATGTGATCGCGACGGTGGCGGCGCTGAACCGGCTGGAACTGGCGGGGGAAGCATGCGGGCCGCGCTGGAGGCGCTGGCCGCCGCCTGCCCGGACTGGCTGGAGCAGCGGGTCTGCGTGCCCGATTTCGCCCGCCGCTACGGCATCCCGGTGACCTCCTGGCGGCCGCCGGCCTCCCAGGCCCGCCGCGATGAGCTGGCGATCGCCTGCGCCCGCAATGGGTACGCGCTGCTGGAAGCGGTCTTTGACGGTTCCTCCCCGGCGTGGCTGCGCGAGGTCCCGGCTATCGACGTGCTGCGCCGGGTGCTGGTGCAGAACTACACCCGGGTCATCACCGGCGGCAAGGAGGTGATCAAGCGGCGGGAGAAAGAGCCTGAGGGCGATGGTCTCCCGCCCGGCCATGCCCGGATCGCCTCGCCGTATGACACCGGCGCCCGGTGGGGTGTCAAGCGCGAGGAGTTCTGGCTGGGCTACAAGCTGCACGTCACCGACACCTGCGACGATCCCCCGCCGTGCAGCTGCCGCCCGGACCGGCCCGCGCCCCGGCCCGCCGCCGGCGGTGACGAACCGGGCGGGTCCCGCCCAGGCGGCCGGGAGCATGACAAGGGCTGCGCGCACCTGTTGTTCCCGAACCTGATCACGCACGTGGCCACCACCGGCGCCACCGTGACCGGTAACCAGATGACCGGCGCCATCCACCAGGACCTGGCCGCAAAGAACCTGGCCCCCGGGCGGCAGTACCTCGATTCCGGCTACCTCAGCGCCGCGGTCGTGGTCTCGGCGCTGACCACCTGGGGCATCGCGCTGATCGGGCCGCTGCTGGCCGGTACCTCCGCCCAGGCCCGGGCCGGGGCCGGCTACGCCCGCGCTGACTTCGCCGTCAGCTACGGCACCGAGACCGTCACCTGCCCGCAAGGCAAGACATCCGCGTCCTGGACGCCCTGCACGCAACGGGGCAAGGACGCGATCGTGGCCACCTTCTCCGCCGGCGACTGCGGCCCCTGCCCGGCCTGCGGCCTGTGCACCACCAGCGGCAAGAACCGGCGGCAGCTCACCGTGCTGCCCCGCGACCTGGCCCACGCCCGGGCCGCCGCCCGCGCCGCGGAGAAGACCATCCCGTTCCAGGCCGATTACGCCCGCCGGGCCGACGTCGAGGGCACCATGCACCAGGCCGCCAGCCACGGCGCGCGCCGCGCCCGCTACCGCGTCCTGCCGAAAACCCGCCTCGACCACGTGTACACGGCCACCGCCCTCAACCTCCTCCGCCTGGAGGCATTCTGGACCGGCACCCCCCTGGACCGGCAGCGAACCAGCCACCTGGCACACCTCGAACTCGGCCTCGCCGCATGACCGGGAATTAACCAGCAGGATCCAGGTCTACCGCAAAACCGTCACCTGGCCAGACGCACCAGCTCCGGGCTAGGGAGCGGCTTTCCATCCCGATTGGCTCTTGGCCTGTGTCCGGTTTTGGGAGCGACGACATGCGCGTAGGTGCGCTCAGATGCGGTGACCCTGACCGCATGTGGCACCCTGACCTGCCCGGACGCCTGCTACTAGGCCACTTGTTTCCGTGCACGCTCTGTTGTGGTCCTGGATGTCGCGGGTTCGAGCCCATCGCCTGCTCCGCCGAAGGAACACGGACCCGGGCAACGACAGCCTGCTCCGCCACTGGATCACCGCCGCGCGCGCCGCCGGCCTTCCGCACCTGCACTCCTTCACCCGGGGGCTCGACCTTGACATCCAGGCCGCCACCGCGGCGCTCACGCTCCCGCACCACAACGGCCGCACCGAGGGAGTCAACACCAAGACAAGATGATCAAAAGGCAGATGTACGGACGCGCCGGCTTCACCCTGCTATCGGATTCTCCTCGGCTGAGGCTACGGTCCGTCACCACCGAAAGTGCGACAGAGCCGTTAACTTGACAGACCCAGTGTCGATTGTAGTTCTGAACTGCGGGAATGACAGCGTGGCGGGCGTTGGGGCATGTCTCTAGGCAGGCGCGGCCGGGGCGGGGTGCTGGGGTCAGTTTGGCGGGGGTGAGTTCGTGGACCTTGCGGGGCGGGTCGATATTCAGCTTGGCGAGCAGGGCGCGGGCGGGCTTGGGCAGTTCGGTGCGCTGCCGGTAGCTGTCGGCCGGGCCGGTGAAGGTACTCAGGTGGATGCGTTCGATCTCGCGGCGCATGACCGGCCAGGCTGCCCGGCGGTGTTCTCGGCGACCTGGATGAGCAGGAGGGCCGGCCAGCACAGAAGGACGTAGGCGCGGATGCATTCTTCGAGCCGGTGATGGACAGGCGGCAGGTCCAGGACCTGTTTCATGTCCCGCCAGCCGCGCTCGACTTCCAGGGCTGCTTGTAGCCGAGCGCGATGTCCTCGGGCGAGAACTTGGGGTCGGCGCAACGCAGCAGGTACTTGCCGTCTAGGTTCTCCTCAGCCTTGGCCTTGTCAACGCGCAGCAGCCCGCCGGGGTGATGCGCAGGAACCGGTTCAGCCCGGGCATCGTGGAGATCTTGCCGCGCAGCTCGGCGCGTTTGGTGACGGTGAGCTTGTCGCTGCCGGGGATTATCTCGCCCGGCAACCTCGGGGTTGTAGCGGACGATGAGCTCGTCGGAGTCGGCCGCCGGACCTCTTTGACCTGCAGGTTCCTGGCGATGACCTGGTAGCGGCCCTGCCGTGACAGCGCCGCGTCCGCTTCGGCGGAGGCGCTCAGGGGTGTGCGCCATCTGCGGTGGCCGGCCAGGGCCTGACCGTGGTCTCGGCACACCTGTCCTTGCTCCTGCTGCCGTGGGCGCCGCGGCGTGATTCGCCAGAAGGGGAGCCTGTCACCCGCAAGCGCGGCACTGGTCGCTAGTCCGATGGATGAAGGAGCAGCATCGGCTCGGCCCACTCATCGCGTTGACGCTCAGGCATCTCACCTCTAAGACTCAGATGGTACCTACTGGCATGATGGCCTTTAATGCTATGATACTGCCTATGGGACGACGGCTAGATGCCTTTCCTGAACAACCTTCACGTGGTCAGCGCAGGTATCCGTGGGGGGAGTGGGCCGATGGCAGCACGTGGGAGATCCGGCGCGGCGAGGACTATGACGTCGTGACGGAGAACATGCGCGTCAACCTTCATATGAAGGCAGATTCACTGTCCGCCAAGGTGCGCACCCGCAAGTTCGATGACGGCCAAGGTGAGGGCTTGATCTTTCAGTTCTTCGACCTGAAGGAAGCGGAGAAGCCGGGCAAGGCGGCCGAAGAGCACTCAGATGGTACGGACGCCGCAACGGAACTCCTGTACCAGGATGCACTCGATATCTACGAGCGGGCCCGCAGGGAAGTCACCATTGAACGGAAAGACGGACGGCGCCAGAGGTATGCCGCGAACCGATTCAAGCAGCAGATCGAAAGAGCGTACGCCGAGCATCGACTTGTCGCCGCCATCGGTCGGATCGTCAGCCGTCGCACCGAAGGTTTCGGGCACCTCGAGGAAGCCGAGCGGCCCGATCTCATGGTCGAGACGCTCGTCCTCGACACTAGCAAGCCGTACCATCGGCTCTTCCCCGCCACGACTGTCCAGTCAGCCAGAGAGCGGATGGCCCAGTACGCGGCCCGTCACTTACATCGTCCGGCAGTAGCTCGGAAGCAGAAGGCATATCCCGTCCGATGTCCTCGAGAAGTTCCTGGCCGAACTCGCTGATCCAATAGAAGAGGGAGCCATGGCAGAGACCAAGCGCCGTGCCCGGGGCGAGGATTCGATCTACTACGACCGGAGCCGTGACCGCTGGACCGGGACGATCACGGTCGGCTGGAAGCCGGACGGCCGCCGCGACCGGATCACTGTTCGCGGCAGGACCAAGACCGAGGTCAAGGACAAGCTGCGCGCCAGGCACACGGAACTTGCCGCAGGCGTCCGCACAACCGCCAATTACACCGTCGAGCACTGCCTGAAGGACTGGCTGGAGACCCTGAACACGCAGGCAGGAACCACCGTAACGGGCTACCGGATCATGGCCAGGCACCTGATCGGGCTGATCGGCAACGTCAAGCTAGTTGACCTGAAGGTGAGGGACGTCCAGTTCGCGCTTGGCAAGCTGGCTGACCGCTTGTCGACCAGGAGCGTTAGGCTGGCCCGGATGATCCTGATCCAGGCCATCCGGAATGCGATGGTGAATGACCTCGTGGTGCGGAATGTTGCGGAACTGGCTGCCGTGCCCACAGGCGAGCCGGGACGGCCGTCCAGGTCACTCGACCTGGAGCAGGCTCTTGCCGTGCTGGACGCAGCCAGGGGAGAGCGCCTATGGCCCTACGTCGCCGTGAGCATGCTCGGCGGCATCCGCACCGAGGAAGCCCGGGCCCTGCGCTGGTCTGAGGTGGACCTTGAGGCCGGCACCGTGGCCGTCTACCGATCGGTACGGCGAAGCGGGGAGACCAAGACCGAGAAGTCGCGGCGCGTGTTCCAGATTCCCGAGATCGCCATGGAGGCGCTGCGGGAACTGGTCCTGAAGCAGGCGGCCGACCGGGCGAAGGCCGGGACGGCGTGGAAGGAGAACAACCTGGTGTTCTGCACGAGCCTCGGTGGCCCGATGTACGCGACCGACGTCCGGATGGAGTTCAAGCGGATCACTGAGAAGGCGGGCCTCGGCCGGGATTGGACGCCGCGCGAGCTGCGCCATACCTTTGTTTCGCTGCTGTCGGATTCCGGCGTACCCATCGAGCAGATCGCAGATGCGGTGGGCCACTCCAGCACCCGGACAACCGAGGTTGTATATAGGCATCAGCTCCGGCCAGTTACGCGTACCGCTGCCGTCGCGCTCGGGCCGCTGTTCGAGAGCAGAGGAAAGACCAACGGAGGCCAAAGCTGAACCGTTAGGCTACCAGTTAGGCTACCAAGATCTTTATCGATGGGATGATAGCGCTTATGAGCAGCAGAAATGATGGAGATTAAGAGTGGACCTGTTTGAGTATCAGGCGAAAGACCTGTTCGCCGAGTACGGCGTGCCGGTGCAGCCGGGCAAGGTCGCGCACACGGCCGAAGAGGCGCGGGACATCGCCGCCGACTTCGCCGCCCAAGGACACCCGCTTGTTGTGGTGAAGGCGCAGGTGAAGACCGGCGGGCGCGGCAAGGCGGGCGGCGTAAAGCTGGCCAACGGCCCGGACGAGGCCCACGCCAAGGCCAGCCAGATCCTCGGCATGGACATCAAGGGCCACACCGTGCACACGGTGTTGATCGCCCAGGCCGTCGACATCGCGGCCGAGTACTACCTCTCATTCCTGCTCGACCGGGCCAACCGGACGTTCCTGGCCATCTGCTCGGTGCAGGGCGGCATGGAGATCGAGGAGGTCGCGCACAGCAGCCCCGACGCCGTGGCGCGGATCCCGGTGTCGCCGCTGACCGGCGTGGATGCCGGCAAGGCACAAGAGATCATCGCGGCCGGGCGGATCCCGGCCGAGGCCGCCGAGGGCGCCGCCCTGCTGGCCGAACGGCTCTGGGCCATGTTCGCCGACGAGGACGCCACGCTGGTGGAGGTCAATCCGCTGGCGCTGACCGAGGACGGCGCGGTGCTCGCGGTCGACGGCAAGGTGACGCTGGACGACAACGCCGCGTTCCGGCAGGAGCACGCCCGCTTCGACGACGTCAGCAACACCGACCCGATCGAGGCCCGGGCCAGGGAGAAGCACCTCAACTACGTCAAGCTCGACGGCGAGGTCGGCATCATCGGCAACGGCGCGGGCCTGGTGATGTCCACCCTGGACGTGGTGGCCTACGCGGGCCAGTCGTTCGGCGGGATCAAGCCGGCCAACTTCCTCGACATCGGCGGTGGCGCGTCCGCCGAGGTGATGGCCAACGGCCTGGAGATCGTGCTGTCCGACCCGAGCGTACGCAGCGTCCTGGTCAACGTCTTCGGCGGGATCACCTCGTGCGACGCGGTGGCTAACGGGATCGTCTCGGCCATCGGCATGCTCCAGGCGCGCGGCGAGCAGGTCGACCGCCCGATCGTGGGCCGGCTGGACGGCAACAACGCCGCCGAGGGCAGGCGCATCCTCCAAGAGGCGGCGATACCCGTGGTCGAGCAGGTGGCGACGATGGACGGGGCGGCCCGCCGGTCCGCCGAACTGGCCAGCACGGCCGCGAAGGGAGCCTGAGATGGCCATCTTCCTGACCGGCCAGAGCCGGGTCATGATCCAGGGCATCACCGGCTCCGAGGGGCGCAGGCACGGCGCGCGCATGCTGGCCGCGGGCACCAGGATCGTCGGTGGCACCAACCCCCGCAAGGCGGGCCAGACCATCGAGTTGAACGGCACCGACGTGCCCGTGTTCGGCACGGTCGCCGACACGGTGGCCGCGACCGGCGCCGACGTGTCCGTGGTGTTCGTGCCAGCCTCCGGCACCAAGGACGCGGTGATCGAGGCGATCGAGGCGCAGATCCCGCTGTGCATCGTGATCACCGAGGGCATCCCGGTGCACGACACCGCCGGGTTCTGGGCGCGCGCGAGCGCCGTCGGCAACCGGACCAGGATCATCGGGCCGAACTGCCCGGGCGTCGCCTCGCCCGGCAAGTCCAACGCCGGCATCATCCCGGCCGACATCACCAGCGAGGGGCGGATCGGGCTGGTCTCCAAGTCGGGCACGCTGACCTACCAGATGATGTACGAGCTGCGGGACATCGGCTTCTCCACCGCGGTCGGCATCGGCGGCGACCCGGTGATCGGGACCACGCACATTGACTGCCTGCAGGCGTTCCAGGAGGACCCGGAGACCGACGCCATCGTCATGATCGGCGAGATCGGCGGCGACGCCGAGGAGCGGGCCGGGGCCTTCATCGAGCAGCACGTGACCAAGCCGGTCGTCGGCTACGTGGCCGGGTTCACCGCCCCCGAGGGCAAGACGATGGGCCACGCCGGCGCGATCATCTCGGGCTCCTCGGGTACGGCCCAGGCCAAGAAGGAAGCCCTGGAAAAGGCCGGCGTCCGCGTCGGCAAGACCCCCAGCGAGACCGCCGCACTGGTCCGCGACATCATGCGCACCCGCTAGTCCGCCCGGCGCGCCTCCTGCGCTCGGGAGGCGATCGTTGCCAGGATCGGCTTTGTGAGTGTTTCCGCCGAAGCACCGCTGGTGCCCGACTCGGAGGGATCACCGGGATCTCGGGGGTCTTCAGGACCGTCCGGATCCGGTGACGGCCGCCCGCCCCGGGCGCAGCCTGCCCGGCCGCTGGTCGTCACGGGCGGCATCGCCGCCTGCGCGGCGGCCGCCAGCGGTCTGGCCGTGCTCGTCACGCTCACCGCGATCGGCTGGATCACCGCGCCGCATGTCGGCATCGGCACCGGCCTGGGCGGGGTGCTGCGCACCGCCACCATGCTCTGGCTGGTGGCGCACCACGTCGGCTTCACGGTCCGCGGCGCCGGGCGGATCGGCCTGCTCCCGCTCGGGCTGGTGCTGCTGCCCGGCGCGCTGCTGGCCATGGCCGGGCGGTGGGTGGTGCGGGCGGGCGCGGTCACCCGGCTGCGCCATGTCGGCTACGTCGCGGTCGCGCTGGCGTTGCCGTACGCGTTGCTGGCCGGCGCGCTGGCGGTGGCCAGCCGGACGGCCGTCGCAGCGCCCTCGCTACTGCAGGCGGTGGTGGCGTCCTTCCTGCTGGCCCTGGTCGCGGGCGGGCTGGGCGCCTCCCGCGGGCTGGCGCCGTGGTCGCGGCTGGGCAGCCTGATGCCGGCCCGGCCGCGCTCGATCGTGCTGGGCATGCTCGGCTCGGCCGCCATCCTCGCCGCGGCCGGCGCGGTGCTGGCCGGCGCCTCGCTCGCGGTGCACCTGCCCGAGGTCAGGGCGGCCAGCGACGCGCTCTCGCCCGGCGTGGGCGGCGCGGCGCTGCTGCTGCTGGCCCAGCTCGCCTACATCCCGAACGCGATCATCTGGGCCATGGCCTACACCCTCGGTCCCGGTTTCGCGTTCGGCACCGGCACGGTGGTCGCCCCGACCGGGTCGGCTCTCGGCGCGGTTCCGATTTTCCCCATGCTGGCAGCGATGCCTTCCGGCGCCCGCCCTGGCGGGCTGGGCTGGGTGCCCGTCGCGGTGCTCGCCCTGCCGTACCTGGCCGGCGTCTTCGCCGGCGTCGTCACGGTGCGGATCGCGCCGACGCCGGTGATCGAGGCGGCTCCGCTGTGGGGGTTCGCCGCGGGAGCGGCGGCCGGCGTGCTGGCCGGCCTGGGAGCGGCCTTCGCTGGTGGGCCGCTCGGCAACGGCCGTCTGGCCTCGGTCGGCCCGTCCGGGTTCCAGGTGGGACTGGTGGCGATCCTCGAGATCGGCATCACGGCCGCGCTAGCCGCGGCCGCCGCGAACTGGCTCATCCTCCGCCAGAATTCCCCCCCGGAGGGGGGCCGAGGGGGTATGGGGGGAACGGTTTCCCCCCATGATCGGGGGGTTCCGGGGGGTCGCCCCCCCGGGCCAACACTGATCGACGAGACCGACGACGCCGGCGGCCACCGGATCTACCTGAACCCGTGGGCAGCCGAGGACGAGGGCGACCGGGAGGACGACGAGGAAATGCCGGCCGGCGTGATCGAGGAGTATCCCGGCGAGCCGTAACCGGCCGTGCTGCAGCACGCTGATCTCGCCGCCCACCGAGTTGGTGAACTGGCTGTGGCACGCCTGCTGCGCCGTCACCGTGTTCGCGCCGCCCATGCAGGTGTAGTACGTGTTCAGCTGGGGCCAGAACACCGCCAGCACGATCAGCCACAATGCGCTGAACGCCAGACCCAGCCCGCCCAGCACCACGCCGCCGGCCGCCCCGCGCGGCCGGGCCGTGCCGCCGCGCCGCGCCTTCTTGCTCGCGGTGACGCCGAGCCAGATCGCGGCCACCGCGAACAGCAGAGTCAGGACGGCCACGTAGATCCCGCGGTGCAGGTTGCTGAGCCCGAGCGTCAGGCCGATCAGGCTGAGTGCACCGAGCAGCAGCGCCGCCAGCGCCCGCTGCCGCACGGCGGGGTCGGGGGGTGGCAGCTGCCGACGGGCGGGCGGCATCCCTTTCGGTTGCGGCCCGCGCCCGCCAGGTGGCTGGTATCTGGCCATCGACACCTATTCTGCCCTCTCTGCGGAGCTCCCGCTCACGTCAAATAGGGTGGCTCCCGTGAGCGAGCCAACGGGCCTCGAAGCGCCCCGGAGGCGGGCGAGCGCAAGAATACTTGTGCTCGTCTCCGGGGAGGGGACCAATCTTCAGGCCCTGGTCGACGCGTGCCGCGACCAGGCTTACGGGGCGCGGGTGGTCGCGGTCGGCGCCGACCGGGACGGGATCAACGCGCTCGCGCGGGCCGAACGGGCCGGCCTCCCCTCCTTCGTCCTCCGGCTGGCCGACTATCCCGCCCGCGAGGAGTGGGACGCGGCGCTGGCCCGGGCCTGCGCCGCCTACCAGCCCGACCTGGTCATCCTGGCCGGCTTCATGAAGCTGGTCGGCAAGCGGTTCCTGGAGTCCTTCGGCGGCCGCTGCCTGAACACGCACCCGGCGCTGCTACCGTCGTTTCCCGGGACGCACGGTGTACGGGACGCGCTGGCCCACGGGGTGAAGGTCACCGGCTGCACCGTCTTCATCGTCGACGAGGGCGTGGACGCGGGACCGATCGTGGCGCAGGCCAGCGTCCCGGTAGCGGACGATGACGACGAGGCGACGCTGCACGAGCGGATCAAGGTGGCCGAGCGGGCGCTGCTCGTCGGCACGGTGGGCAGGATGGTCCGCGACGGCTGGGCCGTCCGCGGCCGGAAGGTGAGGATCGGCAGTTGACTCAGAACCCGATCAGGCGGGCCCCGATCAGGCGAGCACTGATCAGCGTCTACGACAAGACCGGACTGGAGGACCTGGCGTCCGGGCTGCACGCGGCCGGCGTCGAGATCGTCTCCACCGGCAGCACCGCGGCCAGGATCGCGGCCGCCGGGGTGCCGGTCACGCCGGTGGAGGAGCTGACCGGCTTCCCCGAGTGCCTCGACGGGCGCGTCAAGACGCTGCACCCTAGGGTGCACGCGGGCCTGCTCGCGGACACCGCGAACGCCGCGCACGAGGCTCAGCTGGCTGAGCTCGGCATCGAGCCGTTCCAGCTGCTCGTGTCGAACCTCTACCCGTTCGAGGCCACGGTCGCGTCCGGCGCCTCGCCTGAGCAGTGCGTGGAGCAGATCGACATCGGCGGCCCGTCGATGGTCCGGGCCGCCGCCAAGAACCACGGCTCGGTGGCCGTCGTCATCGAGCCGTCCAGGTACGCCGACGTGCTCGCCGCGGTGGCCGAGGGCGGTTTCACGCTGGACCAGCGCCGCCAGCTGGCCGCCGAGGCGTTCGCGCACACCGCCGCCTACGACATCGCGGTGGCGTCCTGGTTCGCGGCAGCCTACGCACCCGACGAGACCGCGCGGGACGGCGGCTGGCCCAAGGTGGCAGGGGCCCTGTGGCGCCGGGCCGATGTGCTCCGTTACGGCGAGAACCCGCACCAGCGCGGGGCTCTGTACACAGACATTTCGGCCGAACGAGCCGTGGTGGCCAGCCCCGCCGCCGCGAGGGGCCCGGAAATGGGCATCGCCGCCGCGGAGCTTCTCCACGGCAAGGCCATGTCCTACAACAACTACGTGGACGCGGACGCGGCGCGGCGAGCGGCCTACGATTTCGCCGAGCCCTGCGTGGCCATCATCAAGCACTCCAATCCGTGCGGGATCGCGATCGGCGCCGACCTCGCCGAGGCGCACGCCAAGGCGCACGCCTGCGATCCGGTCTCGGCGTTCGGCGGGGTGATCGCGGCCAACGGGCCGGTGACCGCGGCGCTGGCCCGGCAGATCGCGGACGTGTTCACCGAGGTGGTGATCGCGCCCGGTTTCGACGCCGAGGCGCTGGACATCCTGTCCGCGAGCAAGAACGTCCGGCTGCTGTGCTGCCCGGGGGGACGACCCCCCGGAACCCCCCGCTCTGGGGGGGATTCCATCCCCCCCAGACCCCCCTCTGGGGGGACCCATCCCCCCAGACCCCCCTTGGGGGGGACAAGTCCCCCCGGCCGCTCTGGTCCCTCCGGCCCCCCCGGCCTCCCCGGAGGGCTGCTCGGTGCGGTGGAATGGCGGCAGGTCAGCGGCGGAGTCCTGCTGCAGTCCGCGGACCGGGTGAACGAGCCGGGCGACGATCCGGCGAACTGGCAGCTCAAGGCCGGTGACCCGGTCAGCCCCGAAGTGCTCGCTGATCTCGCGTTCGCGTGGAAGGCATGCCGTTCGGTCAAATCCAACGCCATCTTGCTCGCGTCCGGCGGAGCCTCGGTCGGTGTCGGCATGGGCCAGGTCAACCGGGTGGATTCGGCCCGGCTGGCGGTGCTGCGCGCGGGCGACCGGGCCGCGGGCTCGGTGGCGGCCAGCGACGCGTACTTCCCGTTCCCCGACGGCTTTGAGATCCTGGCCCAGGCCGGGGTGCGCGCGGTGGCCGAACCCGGCGGCTCCATCCGCGACCACCTGGTCATCGCCGCCGCCGAGGCCGCGGGCATCCCGCTGTACTTCACCGGGGTCCGCCATTTCTACCACTGAACCGGAGGAGGACGCGTGACCGCACAGGTGCTCGACGGCAAGGCCGCCGCCGGACAGATCCGGGCGGAACTGGCGCAGCGGGTGGCGGTGCTGGCCGTTCGCGGGATCGTGCCCGGCCTCGGCACGGTGCTGGTCGGCGATGATCCGGGCAGCCGCGCCTACGTGAACGGCAAGCATCGGGACTGTGCGCAGGTCGGGATCGCGTCCATCCGCCGGGACCTGCCCGCCGACGCGACCCAGGTGCAGGTGGAGGCGGTGGTCGACGAGCTGAACGCCGATCCGGCCTGCACCGGGTACATCGTCCAGCTGCCGCTGTCGGCCGGGCTCGACGCCCATGCCGTGCTCAACCGGATGGACCCGGCCAAGGACGCGGACGGCCTGCATCCGGCCAACCTGGGCAAGCTGGTCCTGGGCGAGCCGGGCCCGCTGCCGTGCACCCCGCGCGGCATCGCGGACCTGCTACGCCGCTACGGGGTGCCGATCGCGGGCGCCGACGTCACCGTCATCGGGCGCGGGATCACCGTGGGCCGCGCGCTCGGCCTGCTGCTGACCAGGCGCACCGAGAACGCCACCGTGACGCTATGCCACACCGGGACTAAGGACCTGGCCGCGCACACCAGGACCGCGGACATCGTGGTGGTGGCCGCGGGCCGGCCCGGGCTGCTGACCGCGGATATGGTCAAGCCCGGCGCGGCGGTGATCGACGTGGGCATCACCCGGACGGACGCCGGGCTGGTCGGCGACGTCGCCGCGGACGTCGCCGGGGTGGCCGGCTGGCTGGCCCCGATGCCGGGCGGGGTCGGCCCGATGACCCGCGCCATGCTGCTGGCCAACGTGGTCGAGGCGGCCGAAGGAGCCTAGCGCCAGCCTTCCGCCGCCGTCCCTTTCATGATCGCGAAGGGTTCGGTACTTTATTCGATACCAAAGTCTTCGCGATCATGGGACCCAGCTGCCGGGGGCCTGCCGAGCACGTGCACGGACCAGCCGGCGCTGCGCCACAGTTCCGCGTCCAGGCAGCAGCGCGCGTCGATGATCACCCGGCGGGCGACGACCGCGGCCAGGGCGGCCGGGTCGATGGCCCGGTAGTCGGACCACTCGGTCAGGTGCAGGACCAGGTCGGCGCCGTCGGCCGCCTCGAAGACCGACGGGGCGTACCGCAGGGCCGGCCGTTTCCTGGCCGCGCCGGGCATGGCCACCGGGTCGTGCACCGACACGATCGCCCCCTCGGCCACCAGCTGGTCGCAGATGGCCAGGCTGGGGGAGTCCCGGACGTCGTCGCTGTTGGGCTTGAACGCGACGCCGAGCACCGCCACCCGCGTGCTCATCAGCGAGCCCCCGGCCGCCTCGCGGGCCAGCGTGACCACCCGCTCCCGGCGGCCGAGATTGATCTCGTCCACCGTGGCCAGCAAGCTGACCAGCGAGCTCACGCCCAGCTCAGCGGCGGTGGCGCGGAACCCGCGGATGTCCTTGGGCAGGCAGCCGCCGCCGTATCCGAGCCCGGGGGACAGGAACCGCCGGCCGATCCGCGCGTCGTAGCCGAGCGCCTCGGCGAGCGGTATCACGTCGGCGCCCGCCTCCTCGCAGACCTCGGCCATGGCGTTGATGAAGGAGATCTTGGTGGCGAGGAACGCGTTCGCGGCCACCTTGACCAGTTCGGCCGTCTCCAGGTCCATCACGAGCAGCGGGGTGCCCGCCTCGAGCGGGGCGCGGTAAACCGTGCGCATCCGCGCCTCGGCGCGTTCCGAAGCCACGCCGAGCACGATGCGGTCCGGCGCCAGGCTGTCCTGCACCGCGAACCCCTCCCGCAGGAACTCCGGGTTCCAGGCCAGGTCGACCCCGTCGCCGGCCGGCGCGATCGCGCGCATCCGGTTCATCACCTGCCGTGCCGTCCCCACCGGGACGGTCGACTTCCCGATGACCAGGCACGGCGACGCCAGGTGCGGGGCGAGCGCCTCGGCCGCGGCGTAGACCGAGCTGAGGTCGGCCCGGCCCGCCTCGCCCTCGGGTGTCCCCACGCACAGGAAATGGATCTCGCCGAACTCACCGACCTCGGCGAACGACATGGTGAACCGGAGCCGGCCGGAGTCCAGGTTCTTCCGCAGCAGCGGCTCAAGGCCGGGCTCGAAGAACGGGGACTCGCCCTTCGCCGCCGTCGCGATCTTCTCCGCGTCGACGTCGATCGCCAGCACCTCGTGGCCGAGATCGGCCAGGCAGACGGCATGGGTGAGCCCGAGGTATCCGGTCCCGACGATGGTGACCCGAGGCAAATGGCCGCTCCTCCCTTGGCTGTGCTCTAACGATACTGACGCCCCAGGACCGCCAGGCGGCGACGGGCCGGTGGCGGGCAGCTGCCCGGTCAGGAAACAGTTACCTAAATAGCTGAAACAGTTAGATAGGTGATATAGTTAAAATAACCTTGGGGTCCCCGGCGGCCTCCTCCTGCCCTGGGGGGCGGCCCGGATGCTTGCTACCGACAAGTAACATAGACGGGTACGGACCCGGTGCGGGCCAGCACGAGGCGGTTTGGCAGGCTGTACCCGAGCAACGAAGGAGGTCGGTGTAGTTCATGAACATCGTCGTGTGCGTCAAGCAGGTGCCCGATACCGCGGCCGAACGCAAGCTCAAGCCGGCGGACTCCACGCTGGACCGCGCGGCGGTGGACGGCCTCATCAACGAGCTTGACGAGTACGCCATCGAGGAGGGCCTGCAGATCGCCGAGGCGCAGCGCGCGGCGGGCAACGAGGCCGAGGTCACCATCGTGACCATGGGCCCGGAGAAGGCCGCCGAGTCGATCCGCAAGGCGCTGTCCATGGGCGCGGACAAGGCCGTGCACCTGCTCGACGACGGGCTGGCCGGCTCCGATGCGCTGTCCACCTCCTACGCGCTCGCCCAGGTGCTTTCCCAGATCGGCTTCGACCTAGTGATCTGCGGGTCGGAGTCGACCGACGCCCGGATGGGCGTGATGGCCGCGATGCTGGCCGAGCGCCTGGGTGTTCCGCAAGCCTCGCTGGCGAGCAAGGTGGAGATCGACGGGTCCGCGATCCGCGTCCGCCGCGTCTCCGATGACGGTTACCACGAGGTGGAGTCCTCGCTTCCCGCGGTGATCAGCGTGGTCGAGAAGATCAACGAGCCGCGCTACCCCTCGTTCAAGGGGATCATGGCGGCGAAGAAGAAGCCGGTCCAGACACTCTCCCTCGCTGACGCGGGCATCGACCCGGCCGCGGTCGGGCTCGGCGGCGCGGCCACCGAGGTAGTCGATCACGCCCAGCGGCCGCCGCGTCAGGCCGGCGTCGTCGTCAAGGACGAGGGTGACGGCGGCGTCAAGGCGGCCGAGTTCCTCGCCGCGCAGAAGTTCATCTGAGGAGGGAAGGCGGCATGGCTGAGATCCTTGTGCTCGCGGAGCACGCGGACGGCGAGGTGAAGAAGGTCACCTACGAGCTGATCACGCTGGCCCGCAGGTTCGGCGAGCCCTCCGTGGTGTGGGCCGGGCCGGGGGCCGAGGAAGGGCGGGAGCGCTGCGCGGAGTTCGGCGCGGCCCGCATCTATGTCGCCGCCGACCCGGCCTTCGACGACTACGTCGTCGCGCCGACGGCCGCGCTGCTCGCCCAGCTCGTCCAGGAGAAGTCGCCGGCCCTCGTCCTGCTGGCGGGCACGGCCGAAGGCAAGGAGCTCGCGGCCAGGCTCGCGGTCAAGACGGACTCCGGACTGCTCACCGACGCGGTGGACCTCACCCCCGGCGACGACGGCCCGGTCGCCGAGCAGTCGATCTTCGGCGGCGCGACGACCGTCCACTCCCGGGTCACGCGGGGGACGCCTATCGTCGCGATGCGCCCCCATTCAGTCGCGCCCGAGCCGGCGCCCGGTGCGGCCGAGCTTTCGCCGGTATCGCTGGCCGGGGAGTTCGGCGGCGCCAAGATCACGAACCGGGTGGTGGCCGAACGCGGCGAGCGTCCCGACCTGACCGAGGCCTCGATCGTGGTCTCCGGCGGCCGCGGCACCGGCGGGGCCGAGGGCTTCCAGATCATCGAGACGCTCGCGGACGCGCTCGGCGCGGCCGTCGGCGCGTCGCGCGCGGTGACCGACGCGGGCTGGTACCCCCATCAGTTCCAGGTCGGCCAGACCGGCAAGACCGTCTCGCCGCAGCTGTACATGGCGATCGGCATCTCCGGCGCGATCCAGCACCGGGCCGGCATGCAGACCTCGAAGACGATCATCGCCGTCAACAAGGACGCGGAGGCGCCGATCTTCGAGCTCGCCGACTTCGGCGTGGTCGGGGATTTGTTCAAGGTGGTGCCGCAGCTGCTCGAGGAGATCGGCAAGCGCAAGTAGCTCCCAGTTTGCCCGTTACATCTGTTTCTTCCGTATCTTCGCGGCAGCTAGGCTGGACGCAGCCATGAGTTCGCACAGCACAAGTCCGGTGTACCTGGATCACGCGGCCACGACGCCGATGCGGCCCGAAGCGATCGCCGCCATGACCGAGGAGCTCGGCCAGCTCGGCAACCCGTCGTCGCTGCACAACGCGGGCCGGCGCGCCCGCCGGGTGGTGGAGGAGTCCCGCGAGCAGCTGGCCGATGTGTTCGGCGCCCGGCCGAGCGAGGTCGTCTTCACCAGCGGCGGGACCGAGGCGGACAACCTCGCGGTGAAGGGCTTGTACTGGGCGCGCCGGGACGGTTCCCGGCCCCAGGGAAAGCGGCACCGCGTGGTGACCACCTCGGTCGAGCATCACGCGGTCCTGGACTCGGTCCGCTGGCTGGAGGAGGCCCAGGACGCCGAGGCCGTCTGGCTCGTGGTCGGCGCCGAGGGGATGGTGCGCCCCGAGGTGCTGCGCGCCGCGATCACGCAGGCCCCCGAGCAGGTCGCCATGGTCAGCGTGATGTGGGCGAACAACGAGGTGGGTGCGGTGCAGCCGGTCAGCGAGCTGGCCGCGGTGGCGCACGAGTACGGCGTGCCGTTCCACACCGACGCGGTGCAGGCCGCCGCGCAGCTGCCGGTCGACTTCGCCGCCAGCGGCGCGGACGCGCTCACCGTGACCGGTCATAAGCTCGGCGGCCCGGTCGGCGTCGGGGCGCTGATCCTGGCCCGCGGCGCGGCGCCGGTGCCGGTGCTGCACGGCGGCGGCCAGGAGCGCGACATCCGCTCCGGTACCCTCGATACCCCCGCGATCAGGGCGTTCGCGGTGGCGGCTGCAGAGTGCGCCAAGCAGCGGACCGACGAGGCCGAGCGGCTGGCCGCGCTCCGTGACGACCTGGTGCGCCAGGTGCTGGCCGCGGTGCCCGACGCCGTGCTCAACGGGCCGCCGCCGGGGCCGGGCCGGCTGCCGGGGAACGCGCACTTCTCCTTCCCGGGCTGCGAGGGCGACGCCCTGCTCATGCTGCTCGACGCGAACGGCATCGCCTGCTCCACCGGTTCGGCGTGCACCGCGGGCGTGGCCGAGCCGAGCCACGTGCTGCTAGCCATGGGCGCCGACGACTTGCGCGCCCGCGGCTCGCTCCGCTTCTCCCTCGGCCACACCTCGAGCAAGCACGACATCGACGCCCTGGGCCTGGTGATCCGCGAAGTCGTAGACCGCGCCCGCCGCGCCGCCACCCGCTGACCCCCCGCCGCTCGCCGCCCGCCGACCGCGATTTTCCGGACTCGGTGGGCCCCTGGGTACCAAAGAACGTACCTGGGGGCCCACCGAGCACCTGTGTGGGCGCCATTCCGGGGGCTTGGGCGGGAGTGGTGGCTAGGGGCGCATAGCCTTGATGGACGATGAGTGGTCTTCGGGTGCTCGCGGCGATGTCGGGCGGGGTGGACTCCGCGACGGCCGCGGCTCGTGCGGTGGACGCGGGTCACGAGGTGACCGGCGTCCATCTGGCGCTGTCCTCGAACCCGTCGTCCTACCGGACCGGCGCCCGCGGCTGCTGCACGCTGGAGGACGCGCGGGACGCGCGCCGGGCCGCCGACGTGATCGGGATCCCGTTCTACGTGTGGGACATGGCCGAGCGCTTCCACCGCGACGTGGTGGAGGATTTCGTCGCCGAATACGCCGTCGGCCGCACCCCGAACCCGTGCCTGCGCTGTAACGAGAAGATCAAGTTCGCCGCGGTGCTCGACCGCGCGCTGGCGCTCGGCTTCGACGCGGTCTGCACCGGCCATTACGCGCGCGTATCCGGCGAGGTTCTGCACCGCGCCGCAGATCCCGGCAAGGACCAGTCCTACGTGCTGGCCGTGCTCACCTCAGAGCAGCTCAGGCATGCGATGTTCCCGCTCGGCGACACGCCCAAGGCCCAGGTGCGCGCCGAGGCGGCGCGGCGCGGGCTGGCGGTGGCGGACAAGCCAGACAGCCATGATGTCTGCTTCATCGCCGACGGCGACACGAAGGGCTTCCTGGCCCGCCACCTAGGCCACGTACCCGGCCGGATCGTCGACGCCTCCGGCGCCGTCCTCGGCGAACACCAGGGCGCCTACGCCTTCACCGTCGGCCAGCGCAAGGGCCTGCGGGTAGACGCGCCCGCCGGCGACGGCAAGCCGCGCTACGTGCTCGACATCGAGCCGGTGACCAGGACGGTCACCGTGGGCCCCGCCGAAGGCCTGGATATCACCGAGATCACCGCTACGCGCCCCGTCTGGACCGGCTGCGCGCCGCCGGCCGGGCCCCGCGACTGCCTCGTCCAGCTGCGCGCCCACGGCGACGTGCACGCCTGCGCGGCCTGGCTGGAGGGCGATGCGATGCGCATCCGGTTGCACCGCCCGGCGCGCGGCGTGGCCAAGGGCCAGGCCGCCGTCCTCTACGACGGCGATACGGTGCTTGGCAGCGCCACGATCAGCGGGACGTCCGCCGCGACAACGCTGGCGCCTATCTTCTGACCAGGTGCGCACTGTCATGTCCCTTGGCCATCAGAGCGCCTTCTGGATCCGGCCGGATGCGCTTGATCGCCGCGGCGTCCCTCTGGACGGGCTGCGGCGATCAAGCGCAAAATTGCTTAAAACTTTCGGCACGGCCAAGTCCGTGCCGGTACGGCCTGCTCAGTGACACCACGACCTAACCGGCGCCACGACCTATCCGAGACCGTCTGTCGCCCCGGTGGCCAGGCCGCTGCCGGTGCCCGGGCGGCATCGTGGCGGGCAGGACGGATCACTGCCGCTCTACGACCACGGGTCGTAGTGCTCGTAGCGGTACTGCGCGGACGGACGGGCGTGGTACTTGGCCATGGCGCCTCCTTACTGGGGCCGGGATAGCGCCTCGCTCTCGGGATGTGACCCCCGCCGAGGGCGCCCTCTCTACGCTTCCAGTCCGATTATCACCGGCATGCGATGATCATGGCGCTTTGCGTGGTTTGCCGAACTCGACTGCGCTCATGCGGATTGACTCGGCGCTTCCGGGTGCTTGGCGCTGATCTGGGCAGACGACCCGAAGGAAGGACAGCATTATCCGGGCCGGCGAGACATAAACGTGACCTTATCGTTATTGACAGGTTTTCGCTTGTCCGGTCGGCTGAGACTGATGTGGTTCCCGTTGTGAATGTGTCTTATGAACCTCCGCGGGTCAGCTGGCTAGGTCGAAAGCCGTGTGGCGGACGAATCGTTTTCCGAACGCCGGGCACAAAACCAGGACGAACGCAGGCACTAGCGCGGGCAAGGCGAGCAGGAGCCCGGTGCCCCGTACCCCGAGCGGGCCGGCCAGGATCCCGTCGGCGAACGACGCGATCGGCTTGCTCCCGGCCCATGCCACTGCCCAGGCAGCCATGACCGCCGCCTGGCGGCCTACACCGCTGCCCGCATGATGCAGGAGTAGCGCCTTCAGCGTGGCGCCCGCCAGCAGGCAGGCCATGCCGGCCACCACCGCGGCGGCGACGCTGAGCCAGATCACATGGGCCATGACGAAGACCATCATGGCGATCGACAAGATGCACAGCGCCGAAGCCGCCCGCCGGATCGACGCCTGCTGCCCGCTGGGACGGAGCGACCCGATCACATTGCCGGCGCCGAGCGCGGTGATGAAGACGCCGGACCAGTCCGCCGATTCGCCGAAGGAATGGGCTAGCGCCGGGCCGAGGACCAGGATCGGGTCGGCGGCGACGGTGACCGCGGCCACCATGAGCAGCAGGACCATGATCCTGCGGTCACGCCACGCGATGCGGATGCCGTTCATGACGCGCGAACGGTTGGCCCCGGCCTGTGCCTCGCGCGGGCGCAGGCACAGCAGCACACCGGTAAAGAAGCCGAACGACGCTGCGTTCAGCGCGAAGGCTAGGCCGGAGCCGGCGGTGGCCAGCACGAGCACACCGAGCATCGGGGCCAGGGCGCGGCCGAGATTGTAGGACACCGAGTCCATGGCCAGTGCCTTCTTGGTTTGGCCCGGCGGGACCAGGGCTGGGACGGTCACCGATAGGGCCGGGAGCGCGAACGTGAAGGCAACCCCGATGCCGACGGCCCCGATAATCAGCCAGAGCTTGCCAAGCTGGCCAGTGAACTGCAGCACCGCGAGCGTCCCGGCGATCACCAGGGACGCGCACTGGGTGGCGATCAGCACCCGCCAGCTTCCGAGCCGGTTCGTCAGCACGCCTGCCCACGGCCCGATCAGTAGCGGGCTGGTGAACTGGGCGCAGGTCACCACGCCGACCCAGAAGACCGAACGTGTCAGCTGGTACGCGAGCACGACCTGGGCGGTGTTCTGTAGCCAGGTCCCGAAGTTGGAGACGACACTGCCGGCGAAGTACCAGCGGAACCGGGGCAGGGCGAGCGCCTGCCAGTTCGAGCCCTTGGGGCTATCGTTCTCGCCGATGCCGAGCGAGGCCTTCGCGGTCATGAAGGCCCGGGCAATCGCGGCCCAGGGGACGGCCCGGGTGGCCGCGATGTCAGCTGCGCCGGATTCCTCACCGGCGTTCGGCTTGTCTGCGGGCTCCGCCAGGAGCATGGCCCCTGACCCGCCCGGATCAATTGGATTCACGTGTGGTCCTAGAACTACCCGGCTTCGTCATGGCGACCGGGAATGAGGCGATGGTGCTGCTCCGCGCGTGATCGGTAAGGACTGCTGGCTGCGGTCGCTAGGCTTAAGCTTCGGCACATCCCCGACGTCCACGATGAACTGGTTCCGGTCAGTCCGGACAATGGTCACAGTGAGTCGCATCGGCTGCTCGTTTCCGTCGAACGCGGTCCTGGACATCTCGTACACCGCGACCCGGCCGTCCGGGGCGAGCTTGAAGAACTCGGCCTCGGTCGCGTTCGGCGCTCGTACGGTGACCCAGTCGCGGTAGCCGACCTGCCGGACCCCGATGGCGTTCCTGAGGTAAGTGACCGTGCCTTCGTCGATGTTGCGGGCCCTCCGGAGTTTGTCAGCTCCGCGGTCAGCGAACTCCCCTGGGTAGAAGGATGTCTCCAGGGCCCAGGGCACTGTGTTGATATAGCGCTTACGGTGCCGGCTGATGACCTCGGTGCCAGGTTCCAGCCAGAGACCGGCGGCGACATCGTCCGAAGCCTCCTGAATCTCCACCTGTATCCCGCTGGCAGTCGCTTCCCCAACCTCCCCCAGGACGCCGGAGGTGTAGTCGACGGCCGTCTCCGGAGGGCCGGTAAGCGGGGTCACGAAGGGGTTGATCTTGGGGACGACGAAGGTGCCCTGGCCGGGCCTGGTTTCGACCAGCCCGAGGGTAGTGAGCTGCTTGATCGCGTCCCTGATGGTGTTACGGGACGCGCTGTGCTGCTTTTGGAGCTCTTGCTCGGTCGGCATCTGAGCACCGGACGGGAACTCCCCGGACTCGATCCGATGACGTAGTTGTTCCGCGATTTCGCGATACATCGGGGTCGTCATCCGGCCTCCCTCATGCTCTCAAGATGCCTCAAGCTGTTCCGGTTGGCCTGGGATCATCCAGTCAACCGGGTGTCCATGTCATCCAGCTGAGATGTGTGAAACAAGGTCTAGCGGGAGCCTACCCTCAAAACCTACGATACATACCAAAGGTTGGTATGTATCGGATAGCTAGAATGGCCCAGCGCATCAGATCTATCCTAGCAGTCCGACTGCTTGGTCGCGCAAGTATGTCACCTATGGATCCAGAGGGCGGGACAACTTGCCCGGACGGCCGGGCGACGTGATCGCGTTGTTGCCGACGGGACGCCGGACCGGGAAATATGCCCTGGTGAGCGAGGCGCCCGGTCGGCTGTCGCGCGGAGTCCGCCCGCTAGACGGCGGCGGCCGCAGGTCCCCGGACGCCGCGTCTTCCGGCGGCCGCCACGCTGGTTTCGGGGTGACGGTGCCACGGGGAGCAGGATCGCCCCTTCGATGCAGGGCACCTGCAGGCCTTAGCCCGTCCCAGCCATACTGACCGTTGGGCTGGCTCGCTCAGCTGGGGCCGTCCGCTTCGTGCCGTGCCATCGGCCCGATCTCGGTTTCGAGTTCCCCCATGGCCAGGCAATGTACCAACGGCCGGTATCGCCGGAACTGTCCAGAACAGGCCAGTCAGTCGACTGTCTGTATGCGAACCAGACAGGTCATGCACCATACCGGGCCGATGCCGGCGGGATCACCCCAGGCCATGACAAGCTGGTCG